>Ga0247736_10000644_pt1 | contig 11697 bp, 12 predicted proteins | sample UWRJL193509B2_FD_180935 | JGI IMG/M metagenome (GOLD analysis project Ga0247736, IMG submission 180935) | Plant litter microbial communities from Arlington Agricultural Research Station in Wisconsin, United States - UWRJ-L193-509B-2 | ecosystem: Environmental > Terrestrial > Plant litter >...
GACTAATCCCAATGTGCCAGCCAAATAGCGATGCAGCATTTCTTTCCAAGCTTTACCTGTTTCAATTAAGCTATGTGGATAATTCGTTTGCGCTTGCTGAATCGCCGTTTCACTTTGCGGCACTGTCAGCGTGCCGTAGCAGCCTGGCCAATCAGGGCAGCCTAGTCCAGCATCTGTTAAACGCACATAAGCGCCTAGCACAACCACGCACAGCGCCATAATGGCACCCAACAATGCAATCCGTTTAAACCACATATTTAAGCCGCCCAAGAATATCTTAAAAGCCGCGCTAGATCTTTGCGAATGTCAGCAGGATCAGCGTTGGCTGGATAGCTCATCATCATATGACCTAAGGGATCGACTAAATAAAGGCGATTAGACTGAAGCGCATTTTCACCTTTTAAATCAAACTGCGCGCTCAAGGCTTTAATATCCGTTGCTGGTTGATTAATCACAGTTAAATCAGGAAAGTCTTTTTTAATCTTACTTAAATCCTTTACATTGGTAATCAATACACGTTGCGTGCGCGGAATGTCTTTATACAATGACACATGAATCTGGCGCATATCTGTTAGTTTTTTCATGCAGACAGCTTCGCAAGTATCCGTCACATACACCATATTCCATTTTTCAACCCAAAAATCGTGGCTATCTTTGCCATTATTATCCTGCAATGTGCTGGTAGTTTGAATTAATTTTGGCGGCGTAATCAACTCTCCGCGACTTTCACCTGTTGGCTTAAAATTAAACTTAAACATCAATATTACCGCAATAATCGGCACCACAAAAAAAGTGAGCATCATCAGAAAAATCGCGCGTCCTTTGCGTTGATTTTTACTATCAATTTGATTGAGTGGTTCTGTTTGCATAATAAAGGTTTACCTTAAATATTCACGTTTTTATTAAATGTTAACTACTTTTTTAATTCAATTTTTTAGCTGGTTAAACTGATTTTTTCGTTCTAGTAATGCTTAAGTACAAATAAATCATCAATGCCGCAAATGCAAATCCAAACCATTGATAGGCATAACCTAAGTGCGTCACGATACGCTCTTGAGACATTTCCCAATTGCGTACAAAACCGCCTGCGGAACTCTTATTGTCTAACTTAATAATGATTGGCAATATTTTAATCGGCACATTTTTAACATATTTCTGCATGTCCAAATTCTGCCATACTGGTTGCCATGTTTTACTTTCAGCGTCGATTTGCGCTTTATCTTCTAATGTAAATATTTTTTTTGTAGGCATCCAAGCCATGCCCTGCAAATCCAAAATACCTGATGGCGTTTCAAATACAGGCAAATTAGCACGTTTAGTCATGCCTTGTATCCAACCGCGATTGACCAGCACATATTCATTTGTACCAGCAATTTTTAATGGGGTAATAACGTGATATCCAACCAGATTATTTTCTACTTTGTTGTCGATTAAAATTTGATATTGCGTTGCATATTCGCCCTGCACATGTGTTTTTTTAAACTTTAGAATTTCGCTATTGGATAAATAGTCTTTTAAATCAGGTAATTTATTTTTATTCGACAACTCAAAACTCGCTTGAATCTGTTGCTTTAATACCGCTTTTTCATATTGCCAAAACCCCAATTTAATAAATAGGGGAATACAGACAATCGTAAGCACAGTGCTGAATAGTGACGCTTTGAATTGAAACTTGAAAAAACTAAATTGCATTTATACTAGACCAGTCGCATAATTATTGAATAACTTTATTTGGACAAATCAATGTTTACAAAAATTGCAGTCGTTTTAGTATTAATTGTCATATTAGGTAGTTTATTTTCAGCTTTATTCTTTTTAAATAAAGATAAATCTGGCAGTGATCGTATTGTGAAGGCGCTAACAGTGCGCATTGGCCTTTCAATTGTTTTATTTATTGGCTTACTCATTGCGGGTTATTTTGGATTAATTGGCCACACCCTATAAGTTTTGAGCAAATAACCTTCAAAACAAATAAAAAAGGGCGATGCATTGCATCGCCCTTTTTTAGGGTTGTCTTACAACCAGTAAACGAATATAAACAAACCTAACCAAACCACATCCACAAAGTGCCAATACCAAGCAACACCTTCAAAACCAAAGTGATGCTCTGGCGTAAAGTGGCCTTTCATGCAACGGATTAAGATAACAATCAGCATGATAGTACCAAGCGTTACGTGGAAACCGTGGAAGCCTGTCAACATGAAAAACGTTGCACCATAAGCACCACTGCCTAAAGTAAGACCCATTTCTGTATAAGCTTCGTGATATTCAAAACCTTGGCAGATTAAGAATGCAATACCTAATGCAACTGTTAATGCCATACCCGCAACTAATTGAGCGCGTTTATTCTTAATTAAAGCCCAATGTGCCCAAGTAATCGTAGCGCCAGATGTAAGCAATAAAGCGGTGTTAATTGCAGGCAATCCCCATGGTGACATAGGATGGAAATTAGCATTTGGAGTATATTCCGTACCAAGAACACTTCCGCCAGGACCAAGCGATGGCCATGTGCTTAAAAAGTCTTTATACGGCGTAATATCTGCATCGAAACCAGCTAAATCTGGCACTGAAAGCACGCGCATATAGAACAAAGCGCCAAAAAATGCAGCGAAAAAAGCTACTTCAGAACAGATGAAAACAATCATACCAACACGGAATGACTTATCTTCCCAGTTTTGATATTTCCCCGTCAGACTTTCAGTGATAACAGTGCCCATCCATTTAAATGTCATTGCAATGATGATTGCTGCACCTAAATACATCATCCACTGTCCGAATGCCAGCTTGTTCATGTTGAAGATGAAACCAGAAGCAAGAGATAGCAAACCTACCGATAAAATAGACGGATAGATGCTACCATGTGGAACGAAATATTGATTTTCTGAATGAGTTGCCATTCGTTTACTCCCAAGCACTTAAATTTTAACTACTTTAAATTATAACTTTGTAACGCTTTGTCGGCGATACAAGCTCCCTGATTTTTAACTAAAACTAACTTAAAAACACTATTTTTTTGTTGCTTCAAAAAATGAATACGACAAAGTCATTTCACTGACATCTTTTGGTATCGCTGGATCAACAAAAAAACGTAGCGGCATAACTTTAGTTTCACCTGGCTTTAAGCTTTGATTCACAAAGCAAAAGCATTCTATTTTTTTCAAATAAACTGATGCAATACCTGGTGTAACACTGGGTATTGCTTGTCCTGTGACCACTTGGCTCGTTATATTTTTTGCTTCAAACAGTACCGTTTCAATTTGACCTGGATGCAATGTAATGCTGGTCTGTTTGGGATAAAAATTCCAACCCAAACCTGGCATTACCGCAGAGGTAAATTGCACAGTAACACTTCTAGATTCATCCACTTTTGCTTTAGTCAAAGTAGATGCATTATTCTCCGTTTTACCATTAAGGCCCGTAATGCTGCATAAAACATCGTATAAGGGCACCAATGCAAACGCAAACAACAGCGAACCTAATGCAACCCAAATCATTTTAACGGCTAATTTACTATTCGCTTTATCCTGCTCAGCTTTTGTTTTCTGCCTAACATCAGTTGAGTCAGGTTTTGGATCTATTACAGGTTCCATATAGTAAACATCGATAACACATACCAAACGATGGCTATGACACCAAATATCAAGGCAATTTTTTTATTTCGACTACGTCTTGCCAGTTCTTTATCGTCCATTTATTTAAACATCCCAACTATTAAGTTTTCTATTGAGTAGAAAAGCCCAAGCTAACTTGGGCTTTAAATGATGTCATTATTTAATAGTAGGTTGCTCAGTAAAGCTATGATATGGAGGTGGTGATGACAATGTCCACTCTAAACCCTCTGCACCTTCCCACACTTTATCAGTCGCTTTTTTGCCGCCTCTTACGCATTTGATAATCACGTATACAAACAACAATTGTGACAAACCTAATGCGAATGCTGAGATGGAAGAAATCATGTTGAATTCAGCAAACTGTAATGCATAGTCTGGAATACGGCGCGGCATACCAGCTAAACCGACGAAGAATTGCGGAATAAATGTCAGGTTGAATGAAATTGCAGTTAACCAGAAATGCCATTTACCCAATTTTTCATCGTACATATTACCCGTCATTTTTGGTAACCAATAATATACACCAGCCATAATACCCATGATACCGCCAGCAAATAACGTGTAGTGGAAATGCGCTACAACGAAATAGCTATTATGGTATTGAGCATCGGCAGCAACGTCAGCCAACACTAAACCAGTCAGACCGCCAATACCGAACAAGATAATCCAGCCTACTGCAAACAACATAGGTGTTTCAAAACTCATTGAGCCTTTCCACATGGTTTTAATCCAGCAGAAGAACAACACAGCTAATGGAAGTGAAATAGCCATTGTGCTATACATAAAGTAAAGCAAAGCCGGCACTGGCATACCTGCAGTAAAGAAGTGATGCGCCCAAACAACCACTGCTAAAGCACCAATTGCCCACAATGAGTAAACTTGCGCTTTATAACCATACATTGGTTTACGTGAGAATGTTTGCAGAATTTGTGGAATGAAACCCCAAACTGGTAATAACAAAATATACACTTCTGGATGACCAAAGAACCAGAATAAATGTTGGAACATGATTGGGTCACCACCACCAGCAGCATCAAAGAAATGCGTACCGAAGTGACGATCTGTTAATAACATTGTTACTGCACCAGCTAAAACAGGAATAGTTGCAACCAATAAGAATGCAGTAATTAACCAGCCCCATGCGAACATTGGCATTTTCATTAAAGTCATGCCAGGTGCACGCATATTGAACAATGTCACAATAATGTTAATCGAACCCATTACTGAAGAAATACCGAGTAAGTGAACCGCAAAAATCGCAAAGTCTACACCGATACCGCCTTGCACAGACAATGGTGGATAGAATGTCCAACCTGTTGCTAATGCGCCATCACCAATACCAAAAAGCGCTAACGTAAACGGTAATGTGAGTAAAATCGCTGAAGGCGGAAGTAGCCAGAAACCCCAGTTGTTCAAACGCGGCAAAGCCATGTCTGGCGCGCCGATTTGCAATGGAATCATCCAGTTTGCAAAGCCTGTAGCGGCTGGCATCAATGCTGCGAAAATCATAATTAGCGCATGCACACCAATTAACTGGTTAAAAAAGTCTGGGTTCATCAACTGCAAACCTGGCTTAAACAATTCGGCACGAATGCCTAAAATCATCGAACCACCGACTAAAAACATCACTAAAGAAAAAGTCAGATACATCGTACCAATATCTTTATGATTAGTCGTTGTCAGCCAACGCATAATACCAGTCGGATGATCTTGATGCTCTTCGTGATTTGCTACCGTTGTTGTACTCATAGCGCTCTCCTGATTACTTTTATTTCAAACAAAAATAAATTACAAATTATGATTCAATTATTGATTTTAATTATTGTCTTGCCGCTTTAACTTGTGCTGGCTGAATAATCGGGTCTACGCTGGCGGTATTACCCAATGCTTGACGCTCGTAGGTTATGACAGCAGCAATTTCCGTGTCGTTCAATGTGGCTTTCCAGGCAGGCATCACGCCTTTACCATTAAGCAAACGATCCAAATGACCGTCTTTTAAATACTTACCGTCTGGGCCAAATATTGGGCCAAGGGCAATTTTACTACCGGTCATTGCTGGGAATGCTGGAGGAAGGCCAGCGCCATTCACTTGGTGACATACTGCACAGTTTTTCTCATAAACTGCTTTACCTTGAGCAACTAAATCTTCTTTAGTCATTTCTTTAATTTCGCCGGCTTTAGCAATCTCGGCTTTTTTAGCCGCTACCCATACTTTATATTCAGCCATTGGTACAGCATCTACAACAACTGGCATATACCCGTGGCCTTTACCGCATAACTCTTTACATTGTCCGCGATAAGTACCTGCTTTATCTACCTGAACCCAAGTTTCACGAATAAAACCTGGAACAGCAACGCGTGATGAGCCAAATTGTGGCACCCACCAGTTATGCAATACATCTGATGCGGTCATTAAAATACGTACTTTTTCGCCAACAGGTAACACTAAGTGATTGTCTACTTCTAACAAATAATGCTCGCCTTTTTCAGCGGCATTATGTTGCTGGTCAGCTGTAGTGGTTAAGTTACTCACAAACTTAATACCTTGTGCATCACCATCTAAATACTCATATTGCCAACGCCATTGTGAACCAGTCACTTTAATAACCATCGTTGCTTTGTCACGTGTATCTTCCATCATTACCACACTGTGATAAGCCGGAATACCCATAATCACAAAGTCAATTAACAATAAGATAACAAATGGAACTAACACCCAGAAAATCTCAACTACAGTTGAAGGTGCTTTATCTGCAACAGGCGAATATCCTTTATCTTTACGATGAGCAAAAATAGAATAAATCATAATAGCTAACACAACGACGAATATGACCATCGTAATGAGCATGAATTTATTATGTACATGCAATGTATCTAATGCCATCGGCGTGACTGGCTCTGGGAAATTCCAACTGTAATCAGCAAAAGCACTGAGCGAGCTAAGCATTACTGCCAAACCCAACCCAATTTTCTTAAAAACTTGCATAAACCGCTCCAAGACGAATTAATAAATAATCTAATTAATACTTTTTAATTTTTGTTTAAGCTCGTGCGCTAGTGCCACGCGTTGCTCATCATTTATAAAATGCTTACCAAACTCAATTTCCCTACCATGAGAACTGATAAATAGTGCATTTTTACTCACAATACCTTTGCCACCAACAATATTACGCACATTTACTTGCGTCCAATACCGCTGAAACTCAGTTACGCTTGTTTCTCTAAAATTTCTTTTCTCTATCACCACCCTGTCATCTTCGATAGCAATGCTTTCGAAATCGCCAGAATGTAGATAAACATAGTAAAACGCATATGCAAATGCTGCCAATTCCAGTCCAGCGAACGGCAGCACTAACCACGCCCCAACATGCACAAAACTGAGCGCAACTACAAATGCAATAATTGCCAACACCACCATCAGCCTTAAACTGTTTTCAGGCGAAAGCGAATTATTGGGTCTTGCAATAATCTTACAATCCATTACTGATAACATTATTAATTCGAAGATTAAATTCTCGAGCCTTATAGAATGCTGTAAATCAACGACTGTTACATCCTGTTACAAGTTCAATACTTAGCCTACCTCATACTCATATTAAGCTATTTTAATTTAAGCTAACCTTGCAATTCATTAAGTGATTTTAATCACTTTAATTTAAAGATTAATTAAATTGGTGCCGGGAGGGGGAATCGAACCCCCACGTTGTCGCCAACGCGGGATTTTGAGTCCCGTGCGTCTACCAATTCCGCCATCCCGGCATGAGGTATAATGTCAACTTCATTATTATAACAAGTTTTTCGGCAATGCGAACCCAAGATTTTGACTTTTATTTACCTGACGCACTCATTGCACAACACCCTTCAAGCAAACGCAATGCTAGTAAACTACTTTATTTAAATAGTCAACCTAAGGTTACAAATGGCGAGTTAGATGCCCAAATAAGTGACCAATTGTTTGTAGATTTACCTCATTTTTTATCCGCCGGTGATTTATTGGTATTTAACGACACGCGTGTTATTAAGGCACGGCTATTCGGTATTAAATCAACAGGTGGCCAAGTCGAAGTTTTAATCGAGCGCGTATTAGATAGTCATCATGTGTTGGCGCATGTACGCGCCTCGCGCGCGCCAAAAGCTGGAAACACATTAAAATTAGCAGATGCATTCGATGCGAAAGTCATTGATCGGGAAGATGATTTATTCCATCTGGAAATTTTAGGTGACATTGCTATATTCGATTTACTAGAGCGTTATGGCGCCCTGCCACTGCCACCTTATATTACGCATAGCGCCGATGCCGAAGATGATGCGCGTTACCAAACGGTTTATGCCAAACATGCAGGCGCTGTAGCTGCGCCAACCGCTGGCCTACACTTTGATGAAGATATGCTGAAAACGCTATCAGCAAAAGGCGTTGGCATCGCTTATGTTACTTTGCATGTTGGCGCTGGCACATTTCAACCTGTGCGCGTAGATGAAATCAAAGACCACAAAATGCATAGTGAGATTTACCATATTTCAGCCGAAACGATTGCGGCGATTGAAGCAACCAAATTAGCTGGCGGCCAAGTGATTGCTGTTGGTACGACTAGTTTGCGTGCGTTAGAAAGCGCAGCATTAAATGGCACGCTGAAAGCTGGCAGTGCAGAAACGGCTATCTTTATTACGCCAGGCTTTGAATTTAAAGTGATTGACAAATTACTCACCAATTTTCATTTACCTAAAAGCACGTTACTCATGTTAGTGTCAGCTTTTGCAGGGTTTGAAGCGATGAAGCAAGCTTATGCGCATGCAATTGACAAACAATATCGATTCTTTAGTTATGGCGATGCGATGCTGATTGAAAAAGCAAAGCTTTAAGAATTACTGTTATTAAAAACCTATTAAAATAAAAAGTTAACTATAAAATCCAGTCAAAATGCGCGTTGAACTAGTCAGCCAACACAAACACTAAAGCTTGCGCTCGTTTATTTATATAAGTATTTTTTCTATTATCGCTAGCTTGCATTACGAACTCACTCAAGAAAGTTATTCATTATGTCTTTAAACAAGCAATCTTTAATTAAACGCTTTGCTATCAGTTCGATTGTATTATCCAGCCTTTTATCAGCCAGTACGCTGATGGCAGAAGTGCTGCCTGACGCGATTGTCGTGATTAAAATCCCACTGGCGAAAAAACCGACAACCCGTCCGATGACAGTTGCGTATGTACCAGGATTAAAACATTACTACATTGCAGATGGCGGCTTAGCGCCATTAGCGACTGAATATGAAGCGGCGGTATCGAAATCGCAGATTCATGCTTACGATGAGACTGGCAAATATGTCAATTCAGCTAAGCCTGGTTACGATAACCGTTCTATTTATTACAATCCCAACACTGCCAAACTTGAAACCATTACTTACAATGTATCCAGCGACGTTGGTTTTGCGCCTAATACAGGTATTTTCGCAATTCACTTATCTGAAACGGGAGAAGTAAAAGATACTTCTGATGAGCTATATTTATTCAACCCAGCATTTGGCGATGCAGGCACCATGCCAAGCTTTGACGCAGAGAATAATCGCTACTTCGCCAAACAAGAACGTGGCAATAAAGTATTTATTGTTGACCCCAAAAAGCGTGAAAAAATTGGCGAGATCACATTAGATTTTACAAAAGCAGGTGTCTTGCATGATGATATTAGTGATCACTATGTGGCTTACACTGGTGTAAAAGGTGAGGAATTATTGCTGTTAGATGTAGATCACAAAGCGGCTTTGATTTTTGACTTAACTGGTCAATTCGTTGCAAAAAGCGAGCTACCTAAAGACATGAAGTTACGCTCACAAAACCATTTTAATGGGCTGGGTTACGCCAATGATTTGTTATTTGTGTATCACGAAAACGAAGGTGAATTTGGTACTTATTACGGTTTTAAAGTGGTTAAGTAAGCTGATTTAATTATTAAAAAACCGCATACTAGATGCGGTTTTTTATTCTCAAAATTTAAAATTGACTTAAGAATTACTTTCCTAGCACACCCGCTAATTTGCCAGAAGCCAAGCCAAATAAAGCACCAATAATTACTGAGATAATCACTAGCAATACAGGATTAGTCAGATTCAACACAGTTGCATTGGCTGCTGTACCTGCAGTTAAAGCTAGTCCAGCTGTTGCTGCGTAGCCATAAACATTTGCTGGTACGACAGAAAGTAAATTAATGCTCGCAACGATTACTAATAGAAACACCGTTGCTGCAATAATGATAGGTGCTGCCAACACGCCTAAAGCAGCCAGCAAACCAGAGCTGACCAAATATAAAGCAACGCCAGCAATAACCGCGCCGTAACTCATACCGACAATGGTTTTTTGCAATGCAGCTGAATCGCCCCCAGTGTGGAAAAAGCAACCCCACGCGATAAAACCAACCCAAACCAAACCTATACCAGCCAACGGATTTAATGCTAAAAACGCCCAAACTCCACCTAAAATTGCGATACTCACTGCCAATGCTGTTAACTTCGACATACTTTTCTCCCTATATTAAAAGGTAAAACTCTTTATAAAAATAATGTTTTTTTGAGTATTACAGCCAATTAATTTAAATGACTGAGAAAAGTTAAACTAAACAAATGAATCTGCAAAATTTAACAGCGACAATACGACGACGCTTTTTAATCAGCTTCAACCTAATTGACTAGGCGTAGTCTAGACTTATTTTTGTCATATTGACAAGTTTTTTGTATATTGCCGTAAATGGCGGCTAGAAGTGATACGGGAAGACGTGGTTTTTGAAGGGTTTTAGCGAATTGCCAGCAAATTGCAGCAGGCCGATTAATGCTTATCTGGCGGATACTGCCAATGTTTTTTCCAAGCACCAACCACTAAAGTTGGATATTGCGGCTTACCTAAACTGCCGTTATAACGACCTAATGCGCGATACAAATCGCCACGTTCTATATTTAAATAGTGGCGCAAAATCGTGCAGCCGTAACGCAGATTCAACCGTAAATGAAACAAATTATGCTCAGGGTTACCGATGCTTTTTACCCAAAAAGGCATCACTTGCATATACCCGCGCGCACCAACTGAAGAAACGGCGTATTTTTTAAAGCCACTTTCCACTTGAATCAGCCCCATCACCAATTGCGGATCTAATCCTGCGCGCGTCGCTTCATAATGTACTGATCTGAGAAAATCCTCACGATAAGCTTGATCGGGCATGCGTTTTTTTAAACGTTCCGACATATCTGCCAACCAAGCTTTGCCTTCATCTTGGCTTGCAAACATTAATTTTGGCGAGCCTAAATCGCTAATCGATTTCTGCATTACCGCTTTCACCGAATTAGAAAGCGGTTCTTCGCGCTGATTGCCCGCAAAAGAAATAGAAGTTGCGCTTAGTAAGTAAACACTTAAGCAAAAAACCAAAAAGGCTTTTTTCAACATAGTTAACTATTTAATGAACCGCTATTTAACAAACCAGTTAGGTGATCAATCACATTTTCCAGCGCAATATTTTGCGCTTCCGATTGGCTACGCGATTTATATTCTACTTTGCCTTCTGCCAAACCGCGGTCGCCAATGACGATGCGATGTGGAATACCCATAAGATCACTTTCTGCGAACATCACACCTGGACGTTCGCCGCGGTCATCCAGCAACACATCGAAACCTGCTTTTTTGCAATCTTCGTATAATTGGTTTGCAGTATTTCTCACAAGCTCACTTTTATCCATGCCAATTGGGCAAATCACCAGCGCAAACGGCGCCATACTTAATGGAAAAACAATGCCTTTTTCGTCATTACCTTGCTCAATCGCCGCGCCAACGATGCGTGAAACGCCGATGCCGTAGCAACCCATTTCCATCACTTGTGACTGACCGTTTTCATCCAGATATGTTGCATTCATGGCTTGTGCGTATTTAGTGCGTAGCTGGAAAATATGCCCAACTTCAATCCCACGGCACAAACTTAATGTGCCTTTTCCATCAGGACTTGCATCGCCATCGACCACATTGCGAATATCGGCGACTAAACTTGGTTCTGGTAAATCGCGACCAAAATTAACACCGCTTAAATGGTATTTAGGTTTATTCGCACCG
>Ga0247736_10000645_pt1 | contig 11690 bp, 7 predicted proteins | sample UWRJL193509B2_FD_180935 | JGI IMG/M metagenome (GOLD analysis project Ga0247736, IMG submission 180935) | Plant litter microbial communities from Arlington Agricultural Research Station in Wisconsin, United States - UWRJ-L193-509B-2 | ecosystem: Environmental > Terrestrial > Plant litter >...
TGTAGCTCCTTCGGGCCTGGTCGCGCTCAATCTCGATTCGAAATATTTCGTCTACTCATATAAACACGCTGGTGTTTCTAACGCGCGACATTTGCATGGTATTTCGCTCTGCGCGTAGGAAGCCCATACTCCCAGCCGGCGAGCGGGTGTCGGACCATGTCACTGGCCCGCGCTTGGCTAGGCTGGACGACGGCCCTCGGCCCACGTTCTTCCGCACGATCTCAACCGCACTACTGGAGGCTCCCTTGGCGAGTTCTGACTACTCGGCCCGCCATCTCTCGGTGCTCGAAGGCCTCGAGGCCGTTCGCAAGCGCCCCGGAATGTATATCGGCTCGACCGACTCCCGCGGCCTCATGCACTGTCTCTGGGAGATCATCGACAACTCGGTCGACGAAGCGCTAGGCGGCAGCGGAGAAGACATCAGCGTCACGCTGCACGCCGACGGCTCGGTTGAGGTGCGCGACCGCGCCCGCGGCATCCCTGTCGACATCGAACCGAAGACCGGCCTGAGCGGTGTCGAGGTCGTCTTCACCAAGCTGCATGCCGGCGGAAAGTTCGGCGGCGGCTCCTACGCGGCATCCGGTGGGCTCCACGGTGTCGGCGCTTCGGTCGTCAACGCGCTGTCTGCGCGGCTCGATGTCGAGGTCGACCGTGACGGCAAGACCTGGGCTATGTCGTTCCACCGCGGCGAGCCAGGCATCTTCGCCGACACCGGCGAGGCCAACCCGGATTCACCATTCACCCCGTTCGTCTCGAACAGTGAGCTTCGTGTCGTCGGCAAGGTCGCCAAGGGTGTTACCGGAACCCGCATCCGCTACTGGGCCGACCCGCAGATCTTCACCCGCGGCGCCACCTTCCAGACCGACGAACTGTTCAGCCGCGCGCGCCAGACGGCATTCCTGGTTCCCGGGCTCGGCATCGACATCACCGACAAGCGCGGCGAAGAAGTCACAGTCGAGAACTTCCGATTCGCCGGCGGCATCTCGGAATTCGCCGACTTCCTGTCGACGGATGCCCCGATCACCGACACCTGGCGCCTGCAGGGAGCGGGCACGTTCGTCGAGACCGTGCCGGTGCTGCAGCCGACCGGAGCGATGGTGCCCACCGAGCTCACCCGTGATGTCGAGGTCGACATCGCCCTGCGCTGGGGCACCGGGTATGAGACGGTGTTCCGCAGTTTTGTGAATATCATCGCCACCCCCAAGGGCGGTACCCACCAGGCCGGGTTCGAAGCCGGGCTGATGAAGTTCCTGCGCGCCCAGGTCGAGCTCAACGCACGCCGCCTCAAGGTCGGCAACGACAAACTCGACAAAGACGACATCCTCGCCGGGCTCACCGCTGTGCTGACGGTTCGCCTGCCCGAGCCGCAGTTCGAGGGCCAGACCAAGGAGATCCTCGGAACTCCCGGCGTGCGTAACATCGTCGCCGGTGTGGTCGCGAAAGCCATGGCCGAGCGCTTCTCATCGCCGAAGCGTGACGACAAGGCCCAGACGGCCCTCGTTCTCGACAAGATCGTCTCCGAGATGAAGTCGCGCATCTCGGCGCGAGCGCACAAAGAGACCCAGCGTCGCAAGAACGCGCTCGAGAGCTCGAGCCTTCCGGCCAAGCTCGTCGACTGCCGTTCGAACGACGTCGCCAACAGCGAACTGATGATCGTCGAGGGAGATTCCGCCCTCGGCACTGCGAAGCTCGCACGCGACAGCGAGTACCAGGCCCTGCTGCCCATCCGGGGAAAGATCCTCAACGTGCAGAAGGCCTCGGTCTCGGACATGCTCTCGAACGCCGAGTGCGCGTCGATCATCCAGGTGATCGGTGCCGGCTCCGGCCGCAGCTTCGACATCTCGCAGGCGCGCTACGGCAAGATCATCATCATGAGCGATGCCGATGTTGACGGCGCGCACATCCGCACCCTGCTGCTCACCCTGTTCTTCCGCTACATGCGCCCGATGATCGAGGAGGGCCGCGTTTTTGCGGCCGTCCCGCCGCTGCACCGGGTCGTCGTGATGAACCCGGGATCCAAGCCCAACGAGACCATCTATACCTATTCCGAGAAGGAACTCGAGACAGTGCTCGCGGGCCTCAAGCGCTCGAACAAGAAGTACCAGGATCCGATCCAGCGCTACAAGGGACTCGGCGAGATGGATGCTGACCAGCTGTCGACCACGACGATGGACCGCCGTCACCGCACGCTTCGCCGCGTCACGGTGAAGGATGCCGCTGCAGCCGAAGAGGCGTCGCGGGTGTTCGAACTGCTCATGGGCAACGAGGTCGCACCACGCAAGGAGTTCATCATCGCCGGCGACGGGCTCAACCGGTCCCGGATCGACGTCTGACGCATGCTGTCCGCGGTACGCGATTCCGGGGCGAGATTGCGCCGGATTGCAGTGACCGGTGCTGCGACCGCAGGGGCTGCCGCGTTGGTCGCGCTCGTCTTCCTGCTGCGGGCCGGATCGACGAGCACCGCGAACTGGCCCGTCAACTGGGAACTACGCAGCAGCGACAACGGCGTGCTGTTCCAGGTCATGCAGGATGTGCTCGCCGGCCGCACGCTTGACTGGAGTTTTTCGCCCCAGGTCTACGTCTTTCCGGAGCTTCCGGTCAGCGCCGCCGCCTACCTGCTCGGCGGCGGCGACCTCTACCGTTACTACCTGCTCGTGGCGGCGATCAACGCAGCGCTCCTGTTCCTCGCGCTGTTCATGCTCGTCTCTGTCATCTACCGCTCCGCCTCGAACCCGGCACGCCTCGCACGGGCAGCAATCGCGTTCGTGCCGCTGGCGCTGCTGCCGCTGGCCAGCGGCGCGTGGCTTCCTTCTTTCCACCTTGCTCCGACCTACTACTTCGGCATGTATCTCATGCTCTTTGCCGCGCCGGCCTTCTTTTTCGTCCGTCGTCGACCGGCACGGGTGCTGCTCGGCCTGGGGCTTGCCTTCACCGTCGCCTCGAATCCACTCGTGCTGGTGTTCTGCGGACTGCCCTTCTCGATCGTCCTCATCGTCGTCGGAGTGCGGAACGGTTTTCGTGCAGTCGTCAGGCCAGCCCTCGCCGCCGCTGCGGTGCTTGTCATCGCGTTAGTCGTGCGACTGGCCTTCTTCTCGTCGCTGCAGGGCGGTTCGCCTCTCGACTACGTTGACCCGGATGTCTTCGCGACCCGTCTCGCGAACCTGGGGCCCTATTTCGGGGGTGTGCTCGCGGACCCCGCGGCCAGGGTGATTCTCGTGGTCGGTGCAGTTCTCGCCGTGCTGGAATTCCTCAGTGCGATCGTTGTGGTTGTATTCGTTCTCCGGCGTCGACTGGAACCGGAGCCACGCATTCTCTCGGCGGTCTATTTCGGTCTTTTTCCCGTCCTCGGGCTCGCCTGCACGGCGATCGTGATGATCACCCACAACCTGTACTTCTGGCCGGTAGTGATCGCCCCGTATGTCATCGCCCTGCTGGCGCTGCCCGGGCGATGGTCGGTTCGTGCGCTCCTCGTCGCTGCCATCGCATTCTTCGCAGTCGTCAGCGGCTCGGGTGGTTTCTCTACCCTGGCGTCGGGACAGGAGTATTTCGGGCATCGCACCGCAGAAACGGAGTGCCTGGACTCGAAGCTCCCGCGAGGTGCAGTCGGTTACGCGACCTTCTCTGACTCCCGGCGGTTGTCGTTGACGTCAGCCAACGATGTGCGGCTGGTTCCGCTCAAATCCGACTTGCAAATAGCTACCTGGCTGACAAACCTCGACTATCCCCGGCAGTTCGCAGGATCGTTCTTCTACCTGAACTCGGCGGGCGACGAGCCCGAATTGAGTCGCGGAGCCATCACCGGGCTGTTCGGCGCGCCCGATTCGAAGATCCGGTGCGATGGCGGGCACTCCGTCTGGATTTACACCGATACCGAAGCACTGGCACGCATCGCCGACCACTTCGCCTCTGCACCAGCGATCCGTCACAGGTGACCTGATCGATCCGGACGGTATTTTGCTTCCCAGGGTGTCGTGCGATGATTAGGTAATGCTTGCCTTACCTGAGACCGACCTGGTTCGTGACGACCGCCCCGGCTTCCGTCCCTACGCAGCGGAGGTCTCGCGGGTTACCCGGCTCACGCCGCACTTCACCCGGGTCACCTTCACCGGGCCGCTCGTCGGCTTTTTCGGCACCGACCTGCTCGACCAGCGCATCAAACTGATGTTTCCGCTGCCGGGGATCGGGCTGAGCGACATCGGAATCGATGACGAGGAATCGATCCTCGCGGGGGACTGGTACACCCGCTGGCGCGAGCTTTCCCACGAAGCCCGCAACCCCATCCGTACCTTTACCGTGCGCGCCGTGCGTCCCGAGCTCGCGGAGATCGACGTCGATTTTGTTGCGCACGGTGACGGCGGCCCGGCAGCACGCTGGTTGCTCGCGGCCACGCCGGGTGACCAGCTCACCATCGTCGGCCCCGATGCTCGCAGTCGGAATTCGGCCATCGGCATCGACTGGCACCCGGGCACCGCGACCGAGGTGCTGCTGGCCGGGGACGCGACCGCGGCGCCCGCGATCTGCAATATTCTCGGGAGCCTGGCGCCCGGCATCCGCGCTCGCGCCTTCATCGCGGTCGACTCGCTCGACGACGCATTGCCGCTGGCGACCTCGGCCGACGTGACGGTCACTTGGGTCGCGACCGGCGACGGGCGCAGCCTCGAAGAGTGCGTACGCGACTGGATCGGCGCGAACCGCGCGGTGATCGCCCCGGCGCTCTCCACCGCCCGCCAGGAGGTCGAAGATGTCGACGTCGACATCGAACCCATCTGGGATTCCCCCGACACGGTCGACGGCAACTCGTTCTATGCCTGGCTCGCGGGTGAATCGGCGATGATCAAGTCGCTGCGCCGGTGCCTGGTCACCGAGACCGGCATCGACCGCTCGCGCGTTGCGTTTATGGGGTACTGGCGCGACGGCAAGTCCGAGGCCAACTAAGGCAGGCGGCAGGCGTTCACGAGGGCACCGTAGGATGCCGTCCGTGATCGACGTTCGTACCGACCCACTCGTCGTGCAGACGAAGGCCGGGCCTGTGCGCGGCCTGGCGGCGTGTGGGCTGCGGTTCTGGCGGGGAATTCCCTATGCGGCCGCTCCGGTCGGGGTACGCCGGTTGCGCGCGCCCGATCCGGTTGTGGGCTGGGACGACGTGCGCGACGCGACAGCCTTCGGGCCGGTGGCCCCGCAGGATCGCAACGGCCAGTTCCTCGGCCCGAAGCCGAACGTGCCGATGGACGAGGACTGCCTGACGATCAATGTGATCGCCCCAGCCGCCGCGTCCGAGGCAGCCCGGCCGGTCATGATCTTCGTGCACGGTGGCGCCTACAGTGTCGGTTCCGCCCGGGAGGTCCCGCACCTCGGCGAGGGGCTCGTGCGCTCCGGTGGCGTCGTTTTCGTCAACTTCAACTATCGGCTCGGAGCCCTCGGGTACCTCGACTTCACGTCGTACTCGACCCCGGGACGCAGGTTCGACTCCAACCTGGGGCTGCGCGACCAGGTCGCTGCCCTCGAGTGGGTGCGTGACAACATCGCTGCGTTCGGGGGAGATTCGCAGAACGTCACGCTGTTCGGCGAGTCGGCCGGGGGAAACGCCGTGACCACCCTGATGACGGTGCCGTCGGCGAGGGGACTCTTCGCCCGGGCCATTGCGCAGAGCTCGCCCGCCAACGCGATCTACCCGCCCGAGATCACCGCGGCCTGGGCCGCTAACTACGTCGAACTGCTCAGCGGAGTCGTCGACAACACGAGCACCGACTCGACGACCCACGAGGATGCGGCCGAACTGCTGGCCGGTGCGCCGGTGGAGGCACTCGTGACGGCGACGACGCTGCTGCAGCTCGAGACACCCGACAGCCGGCCGGGCACCATCTGCCTGAGCCCGGTTATCGACGGCGACTTTCTGCCCGAGCGCCCGCTCGACGCGTTCAAGGCGGGCCGCGCGCATCCGGTGCCCCTCATCATCGGTACGAACGATCGCGAGGGCTCGCTCTTCCGCGGGCGGCTCGACATCCTGGCGACGACGCCACCACGCATCCGCGCGATCTTCGCCCGCACCCGCAAGAAGTCGCGCAAGGCGCTCAAGGCCCAGTACCCCGGCCTGCCCGAACCCCGGCCCGCTGCCGATTTCGGCGGCGACTACGCCTTCTGGTTCCCCTCGGTCAAGGTCGCCGAGAGGCACGCCCGGTTTGCACGGGTGTACTTCTATCGTTTCGACGTCGCGCCCCGCCTGCTGCGCCTGATGGGCCTCGATGCGACCCACGGGCTGGAGTTGTTCGCCCTCTTCGACCGCATGGACGGCTGGTTCGGCCGGGCGATGGGCGCGCTGGGCGGCCGCCGTTCGTTCAAGGCCACAGGCCTGCGGATGCAGCGCCACTGGATCGAGTTCGCCCGCGCGGGCGCCGTGGGAGCCGAGTGGCCGCGGTACACCGACCGGCGGCGCAAGACCCTCGTCTTCGACGTGGCCGACCGGGTAGAGAAGGATCCACGCCGCGAGAAGCGCCTGGCCTGGCAGGAGTTCGTTCCGCACGTGTGACCACGGCAGAACGAACGCCTCCGGCAGTTTTAGAGCGATTCGCCGATCGAACCGATGACGGCGTCGAGCACGGAACCTGATGCGTCGCGCTTCGCGCCGCTCTCGGGTACCTGTCGAACCGCACCGTCGGTGCCGACCGCCAGGGCGGGTGCGGCGCCGGCCCAGGCGAGGGCGAGCACGTCTTCGCCCTTGAGGAACGAGTGAGCTCGCACACCGCCGGTCGCGCGGCCCTTGCCGGGGAACTCGGTGAAGGCCGAGGTCTTGGCGCGGCCGGCGTCGACACCGGCGATCGTGCCGGTCGACGACGATACGGTCGTCACGGTGACGTCGGTTGTGGGGTCGACGGCGCCAAAGAAGATGACCGACGCCTTCGCGCCGAGCTTCATTCCCGCCATTCCGCCGGCACCGGTGCCCTGCGGGCGCACGGACGAGGCACTGAAATGCAGCAGCTGGGCGTCGCTCGTGACGAAGACCAGCTCGTCGGCATCCGTGCCCTGGGCCGCTCCGACGACCTCGTCGCCCGCCTTGAGTGCGATGATCTCGAAGTCGGGCTTGGCCGGGTAGCCGCCAGCGGTCACTCGCTTGACAACACCCTGGCGGGTACCGAGCACTATCGGCTGGTCGGAATCGAGCGACACCAGCGCGAGGACGCGCTCTTTCTTGTTAGTGAGCGCGAGGTAGTCGGTGATTTTCACGCCCGCACCGAGGCTGATCGAGTTCTGCGGAGCGCCCGGCAGGTCCATGCCGGTGAAGCGGATGAGCCGGCCGAGGTTGGTGACGGCACCGATCTCGGAGCGGCTCGTCGTGAGCACGCGCGAGCGGATCGCGTCGTGCTTGCTACGGCGACGCACAGCACCGGCGGGTCCCTCGGGCTGGTCGGAGACGTCGACGCGGATGGCGCGCCCTGTCGTCGACAGGTAGATCGTGCAGGGTGTATCCGCGAGTTCGAGAACCGGCGCGGCGCGGCGCGATGCCGCTGAGGTCGCGACGCTCGGACGGGCCTCGGTGAGCAGGGTGCGGCGCGGCGTGCCGAAACGCTCGGCGACGTCTTCGAGTTCGTCGGAAACGAGCTGGCGGATGCGGGCCGGGTCAGCGAGGATCGCCTCGAGTTCGGCGATCTCGGCGCGCAGCTTGTCGCGCTCGGTCTCGAGTTCGATGCGGCTGAACTTCGTGAGTCGGCGCAGGCGCAGCTCGAGGATGTACTCGGCCTGCAGCTCGCTGAGGTCGAACACGTCGCGCAGCCGGGCACGGGCCTGCTCGGAGTCGTCGCTCTGGCGGATGACCTGGATGACCTCGTCGATGTCGAGGATCGCGATGAGCAGGCCCTCAACGAGGTGCAGGCGTTCGAGGCGGCGGGCGAGGCGGTAACGACTGCGCCGGGTGACTACATCGAGGCGGTGGCCGACGTAGACCTGCAACAGTTCGCGCAGCCCGAGGGTCTGCGGGCCGCCGTTGACCAGCGCGACAGCGTTGATGTTGAAGCTGTCTTCGAGCGGCGTGTAGCGGTAGAGCTGCTCGAGCACGGCATCCGGGCTGAACCCGGTCTTGATGCCGATGACGAGGCGGAGGCCGTGGCGACGGTCGGTCAGGTCGGTGACATCAGAGATACCGTTGAGCTTTTTCGAGTTGACGCCGTCTTTGATCTTCTCGATGACCTTCTCGGCACCGACCATATAGGGCAATTCGGTCACGATGAGGCCGGTCTTGCGCGCGGAGATGTTCTCGGTGGTGACCTTCGCGCGGGTCTTGAACGCACCGCGCCCGGTCGCGTAGGCATCCTTGATGCCGTCGAGGCCGATGATCGTGCCGCCGGTCGGCAGGTCGGGGCCGGGAACGAAGGCCATCAGGTCGTCGAGGCTCGCATCCGGGTGCTCGAGCAGGTGGCGTGCCGCACCGACGACCTCGATGAGGTTGTGGGGTGCCATGTTGGTGGCCATTCCTACCGCGATGCCGCTTGCCCCGTTGACCAGCAGGTTGGGGAACGCCGCCGGCAGCACCTCGGGCTGGGTGAGCTGGTTGTCGTAGTTGGGAACGAAGTTCACGACGTCTTCGTCGAGGTTCTCGGTCATGGCCAGCGCGGTGGCGTGCAGGCGGGCCTCGGTGTACCGCGGGGCGGCCGGGCCGTCGTCGAGCGAGCCGAAGTTGCCGTGCCCGTCGATGAGCGGAACCCGCAGGATGAACTCCTGGGTCAGGCGCACCATCGCGTCGTAGATCGAGGCGTCACCGTGCGGGTGGAGCTTTCCCATGACCTCGCCGACGACCCGCGCCGACTTCACGTGGCCGCGGTCGGGACGCAGGCCCATCTCGCTCATCATGTAGAGGATGCGGCGCTGCACGGGCTTGAGCCCGTCACGTGCGTCAGGCAGTGCGCGCGAGTAGATGACCGAGTACGCGTACTCGAGGAACGAACCCTGCATTTCGGCGGATACATCGACATCTTCGATGCGTTCGCCCGGGTCGGTGGCGGTGGTGTTGTCGGGAGTAGTCATAAGATTGCCCCCATGTTACCGGCGCGCAAAACAGACCGGACGAGCCTTGCCGATGTTCTGCCAAGTTGCCTGTCGGCAATTGCCGGTGAGTCGAACAGCTTGTCGCTTCCCCCCGTTACCCGGGCGGTGGTGGTGCTCGTCGACGGGCTCGGAGCTACCGCACTGCGGGCGCGTGCCGGGCACGCGCGAACGCTCGTGGGGGCCCTGGGAAAGTCGGCGGTCATCGAATCGGGTTTTCCTACGACGACGGCGTCTGCCCTCGCCACCCTCGCCACCGGTGTGCTGCCCGGCGAACACGGCCTGGTCGGCTATTCCGTTCTCGACGCGGCCAACGACCGGGTGGTGAACCAGCTCTCCGGCTGGGATGCGAAGCTCGATCCCCGCGCCTGGCAAGACGTCCCCACCCTCTTCGAACGTGCGTCGGCCCTCGGGTACTCTGCCGCGGTGATCGCCCCCGGAAGGTACAAGGACTCCGGATTCAGCATGGCTGTCCTGCGCGGCGCAGAGTTCATCGCCGGGTCGACCATCGGCGAGCGGTTCGAGAAGGCCGCCGAGTGGCTGCGCGCACCAGGACCAAATGGCATCGCCTACGTCTATGTGCCCGAACTCGACCAGACCGGGCACGCTGCCGGCTGGGAATCGCCGGCCTGGACGACCTGGCTCGAGCAGCTCGACTCGGAACTGCGTACCCTCATCGGCGCGCTCGGCCCCAAGCACGGACTGCTCGTCACGGCCGACCACGGGGTCGTCGACGTGCCCACGCACGCCCACGTTCTCATCGACGAGCTCGACGGGCTGCTCGACGGCATCCGTTTTGTCGCCGGGGAGCCGCGCTGCCTGCAACTTCACTTCGAGCCCGACCTCTCGCCCGCGGACCGCGCAAAGCTGGTCGAGGCCTGGCGTGACTCGGAGGGCGAGCGGGCCTGGGTGGTGACCCGCGCGGAAGCCATCGACGCCGGGTGGTTCGGCGTCGTACGTCCGGAGATCGAGCCGCGGATCGGCGACATCCTCGTCGCCGCGCGCAAGAACATCGCCTACTACGACGGTCGGGCGAAGAACCAGAGCGGCCGCAAGATGATCGGCCAGCACGGCTCGTGGTCACCCGCGGAGCTGCAGGTGCCCCTGCTGCGCTTCGGGGCCTTCACCCGCTAGTTCCTGCATCCGGTTTGTACTTTTTTGCGGGTTAGAGCGACCGAAACCGCAAAAAAGCACAGGCCCGGGGGAGGGTCAGGCCAGGTCGTCGTCGGGCCTGGCGCCGAAGACTATGTCGTCCCAACTGGGCATCGCCGCACGGCCGCGCCGGACGCGCGGCTGGGAGCCGGTCTGGCCGAGGCTTCCAGTGAGGTTGCCGGTCTGGTTCGCGCTGCGCGCCGGGGTGTCGGTCGGCGAAGCGGGAGCCTGGGCTTCGGGCGCGGCAGGCTCGGCATCAGCCGGGGCATTCGTGTCGACCTCGATCTCGACGATGCGGATGCCCTCGGGCGTGACAGTCGTCTCGGTGAAGGTCGTCTCGGTGTAGGTGGCGTCAGTCCGGCCCAGGTCGGTACGGGCAGCGTCGGCGGCGAAGAGACTCGTCGTGGTCCCGGACGTTCCGGATGCCGCTGCATCCGCCTCAGCGTAACTCGCGGCCTCGCGTTCCCCACGTCGGCGCCTCAGGGCTTCGAGCAGGTCTGCGGTCTGGTTCTTCTCGGGCGCGGGGTCCGGCGCCGCGCGGTTGGCGAAGCGGTTGGTCGAGGCGGGCACGAGGTCGGCGCCCAGGTCGTCGAGAGCAAACGCTCCGCTGTCGAACCTGGTGGCATCCGTTTCGCGTTCCGCGCCGCCGACGGCACGCAGGCGGGGGATGAGCGCGCCGGCAGCATCGCCCTGCTGCGAGAGAGTGGTGGCTTCGGCGTTGAGCGGGGACAGCGCGAGCTTCTTGGGGTCGAAGCGCCAGCGCGCATCGTGATCGACGTGGTCGGTGGTGTACGAGAGCTTGACTACCCAGCCAGCGCCCTCTTCCTTCCAACTCGACCAGCGCTCGGTTGTCGCACCCAGCGTCTGCAGCCGGGTCGTGATGACGGTCCCGAAGGTCGACCCGGTGGTGGCGGGGTCGGTCTCGACTGCCATGTGCACGGCGACGCTGAGTGCGGTCTCGACGATGAACTCGCGTTCGGCGAGCACGGGGCCCTCGTACTTGCGGATGTAGTCCAGTGGCACACCGGTGACCGCAGCCACATCTTCGGCTGACATTCCGCCGCGAATGTGACCCTGGATCTCCCGGGGAGACAGCTTGCGCCCGGCACCCGGTTCGGGCAACGTCTGGCGCAGTCGCGACTGCATCATTTCGTCGATGGGTATGCGAAAGCGTTCGCCGTCGTCTGAGGCAACGAGGAGTGCCCCGTTCTCTACTCCGATAACTCGCAGGTCCTGCATGCTGAGATGTCCTCCAGCGCTTGAGATTCGCGATAAGGATTACACGGATTTCACCGGAATCACGGGAATACCGTGGGCGTGCCGCAAGTTAGCTATCGAGCATGGAGCCAGACGGCACGGAGCGGTTTGCTATTCACCAAGTGATGATGCAAACTGTGCCCGCCGAAGTGGTTTATTTGACGCAATCAGAAGTGGATGGGCATGGCAACCGATTACGACGCACCCCGTAAGACCGACGACGACAACGAGTCGATCGAGGCCCTCAA
>Ga0247736_10000646_pt1 | contig 11685 bp, 12 predicted proteins | sample UWRJL193509B2_FD_180935 | JGI IMG/M metagenome (GOLD analysis project Ga0247736, IMG submission 180935) | Plant litter microbial communities from Arlington Agricultural Research Station in Wisconsin, United States - UWRJ-L193-509B-2 | ecosystem: Environmental > Terrestrial > Plant litter >...
GAGCACCGCACCGTGCAGGATGCGGGCACCGGGCGAGATTCGCACGTCACCGACCACGGTCGCGGTTGAGGCGACGTAGGCTCCCGGGTCGATCGTGGGGGAGATGCCGCGGTGTTCGATGATCACGGAGTGCTCCTTTCGAGAGCGGGACTACGAATCTACTCGCGCGCCACTCCCGCCGGGAGGCGGGGCGAGAGGTAACGAACACTCAGGGACGGGACAGCGATCGCCGGTAGGGTCAATCGGGTGACGACGACTGCCGCCAGCTCCATGGACGACCTCTCCGGAATTGTGGGCATCGCCGCCCGCCTCATCGAAGACCTCGGTCTTCTCGGAGTCGCGGTGTTCACCTTCGCCGAGACCGTGTTCCCTCCGATCCCGAGCGAGGTCATCCTTCCGCTCGCGGGCTTCTCGGCCCAGCAGGGCAGCATGAACATCGCCCTCGTGATCGTCGCAGCAACGGCCGGCGCCTACCTCGGTGCTCTGTTCCTCTACTGGCTCGGCGCGAAGCTCGGGCTCGAACGCTCGATCACGTGGCTGTCGAAACTCCCGCTCGTCGATCGCGAAGACTTCGAGAAGGCTGCGGGCTGGTTCCATCGTCACGGACGTCCGGCGATCTTCTTCGGCCGACTGTTGCCCGGCATCCGGAGCGTGATCTCACTACCCGCAGGCGCTGAACGGATGCCGCTCACGACCTTCAGCCTGTACACGATCGCCGGCAGCGCACTCTGGAACACGATTCTCGTGACGCTCGGCGCACTGCTCGGCACGCAGTACGAACTCATCGACCAGTATTCACAGTGGCTCAACTACGCGGTCTACGCCGCGATTGCCGGGGTGATCGTGTTCCTCATCGTGCGTCGCATCCGTCAGAAGACGCGCCGCACCGAATAGCCCTGACTGAGTAGTGTGGGCGCATGCCCGTGCTGAGAGCCCGCATGACCGCGCGCGACGTGACCGAGAGCCACCGCGCATCGAGTCCGCTCGAGCTGCTGTTCGACCTGACGTTTGTGGTCGCGATCGCGCTGATCGCGTCGCAACTCGCTCACAGCATCGAGGGCGGCCACGCGCTCGAAACACTCGGCCCGTTTTGCATGGTGTTCTTCGCCATCTGGTGGGCCTGGATGAACTTCACCTGGTTCGCGTCCGCCTACGACACGGATGACGTGCTCTACCGGGTACTGACCCTCCTGCAGATGGGCGGTGTGCTTGTACTCGCGGCCGGAGTTCCCGCCGCCTTCGAGGGCAACGACTTCACCGCCGCCACCGTCGGCTACCTGATCATGCGCATCGGCCTCGTGAGCCTCTGGATTCGCGCGGCAATCCAGCACCCGGAGGGCCGCCTGACCGCCATCCGCTACGCCGTCGGCATCACCGCGGTGCAGGCGCTCTGGGTGTCGCGACTGTTGCTTCCCGATGGCGGCCCGTGGTGGGTGTTTGTTGTCATCGCGCTGCTCGACCTCGCGGTACCACCGTGGGCAGAGCGAACCGGAACCACCGCCTGGCACGCTCACCACATCGCCGAGCGCTACGGCCTGTTTGTCATCATCCTGCTCGGCGAGAGCGTGCTCGCCTCGACGGTCGGAGTGCAGGCATCCCTTGCGGCTGGCCTCAGCCTCGACCTCGTGATCATCGCGGGCGCCGGACTCGTGCTGCTTTTCGCCCTGTGGTGGCTCTACTTCTCCGAGCCGGCCGGCGAAGGGCTGGAGAGTCGACGCGAGCGATCGTTCTTTTGGGGCTACGGCCACTACGGTGTCTTCGCCTCCCTCGCGGCGATCGGGGCCGGACTCGAGGTGGCCGTGCAGTCGACCATCCCCGTCGGTGAGGCGGAGCATGCCGCAGAGCATCATGTCTCCGCACAGGCAGTCGGGTTCGCCGTTGCGATCCCGGTCACCATCTTCATCGTGCTGCTCTGGGCGCTGCACGCACCGCTCGTCGATCGGGTCGTCATCCAGCCGCTCGCGATCGCCGTCGCCTCGGCACTCATCCTTCTGCTGCCTCTCGCCGCCAACGAGCTCGGCGTTGCGACCACGATCGTGGGGATCGCCCTCGTCACCGTCGTGCTTCTGGTCGTTACTCTCGTCGACGCCGCCCGGAAGGCGAGAACCGTAGCGGCGTAGCCTAGGCGTGTGTCGACACTCTCCCCTGAACTGCTCGAGCGCATCCGCTCCCGCGCGGCCGGCTACGACCGCGACAACGCCTTCTTCACCGACGACCTCGACGAGCTGCGCTCCGCCGGATTCCTGCAGCCGCGCCCCCTGCTCGAGACCGCCCGCGACGTGCGCCTGCTCGCCGCCCACGCACCGGCGACCGCGCTCGGCCTCAGCATGCACCTGGTCGTCGTGGGAATCGCGACCGCGCTTAGAGCTCGCGGCGACCACAGTCTCGACTGGATTCTGACCGAGGCCGACAACGGCGAGCTGTTCGCCTTCGGCAACAGCGAAGCCGGCAACGACCAGGTCATGTTCGATTCCCGCACTCGCGCCGAACCGCAGCCCGACGGGTCGTACGCCTTCACCGGCACCAAGATCTTCACCTCGCTCTCGCCGGCGTGGACCCGGCTGTCGCTCTTCGGCCGTGACGACAGCGACCCGAACCACCCGCTGCTCATTCACGGCGTTCTTGATCGTGGAGCCGCCGGCCACCACAACCTCGGCGACTGGAACACCCTCGGCATGCGCGCCACCCAGAGCTACACGACCGTGCTCGACGGCGCGATCGTTCCGGCCGACCGCCTCACCCGCGTGCTGCCCGTCGGCCCGGTCGCCGACGCCTACGTCTTCGGTCTCTTCGCCAACTTCCTGCTGCTGATCTCGTCCGTCTACGCGGGGATCGCCGATCGCGCGCTCGAGCTCGGCGTTGAGGCGGTGAAGAAACGTACGTCTCTCAAGAACGATGGGCGGGCTTACTCAGACGACCCCGATATCCGCTGGCAACTCGCGGATGCCGCCATCACCCTCGACTCGCTCGCGCCGCAGATCGAGAGCCTGGCCAGCGACGTCGACTCTCTCGTCGATCATGGAGCGGACTGGTTTCGACTGCTCGTCGGCACCAAGACACGAGCCGTGGATGCCGCCCGTTCGGTCATCGAGACGGCCCTGCGCGTGTCGGGCGGGCGCTCGTACGACAACGACTCGGAGCTCTCGCGACTGTACCGCGACGCACTCGCCGGCCTGTTCCAGCCGAGCGACCCGGAATCGGCGCACTCGACCATCGCCACCAACCTGCTTGGCCCGATAGAAAACTGAGTGGCCAGGCTAATAACTGGTTGGATAGAGCCGTGGAACTCGAAGCCGTAGACGTGATCGATCGCAAGATCATCGACCAGCTGCGTATCGACGGCCGCCGTTCGTTCGGCGAGATCGGTCGCTACGTCGGTCTGTCGGAGGCGAGCGTTCGCGGCCGCTACAAACGACTGCTCGGCCTCGGTGTCGTGCAAGTCGTCGGCATGCCCAATTCGCTCAAGCTCGGCAGCCTCGAATCCCACCTCTCGCTTCGCGTTCGCGGAGCGACCGTCGAGTCGGTCGCGCTCGCCGTCGCCGAGTTCCCAGAGGTGAAGTTCGTCGGAGCCTGCATCGGATCGTTCGACCTCATGATCGACGTGCGCTGCGACGACGCGAAGCATCTCTCGGAGTTCCTCACTGAGACCCTGCGCCGCGTCCACGGTATCGATGCGGTCGAGACCGCGGCCGTGATGGAGATCCTCAAAGACGAATACGTCTGGGCCGGGTTCCGCGAGCCGTCCAACCGCGCGACGCGTCCGCATCCGGCCGTCGGAATGGCGCCGGACAAACCGGATGCCAGGCCCGAAACCAAGCCAGAAAGCTAGTTGTCCCGGCCGGTCGATCCACCGACTGCCTTCTGGCCACCCTGCCCGCGCAGGCCGACCCACGAGTAATCCTTGTACAACTGGGTGAGCACGAACTGGTCGATCTTCACAACGCCGGGCACCCGACGGATGTCGTCGAGCAGTTCCGCGAGTTGCCCGAGATCCCGGCAGGTCGCCTCGATGTAGATGTCGTGCGCACCGGTGGTCAGCGCGACGTGGCCGATCATCGGCATGCCGACGAGAATACGGGCGACGCTGCGCGGGGTGAGGCCGTGCACCGTCAGCAGCAGGCGCACCGACTGGTGACCGAGGGTCAGCGGGTTGCAGAGCGCGACAATGCGGAGAATTCCGGATGCCGTGAGCTTCTGCACGCGCCCGCGAACGGTCGCCTCCGACACATTGAGCTCCGCCGCAATGTCAGTGTTGGTTCTCCGGCCATCCTCAGTGAGCAACTCGACGAGACGCCTGTCGAGTGAATCGACTGTCATCGTCCTATTGTGCGCTGCGCAACGACTACTTGGTGAGTCCGTGTGTCAAAAACGACGCCTCGAGTTTGAGCGCGAGCTCCACCATCGCCGAGTTGTCCGGCGCAGGAGTGCCGTCGTCGAGTAAGAGCATGTCTTCGAAACCGACGCGAACTTCCGCGCCATCCTCGAGCGCGGCGACCACGAGCGGCCAGGCCGTCTCGTCGTAGCCGTGGTACAGAATCGGCGCGGTCACGCCGGCGTCACGCACTGCCTTCGCCATCTGGCGGGCGTGGGCGATCGCCGCTTCAATCTCTTCGTCCTCCGGCTCGATCAGGATGCGCACGTTCTGGTGCAGGGTCGACGCGGCGAGCAGCGCCGGAACGTCGTCCATCGACCAGACGGCACTCTCGAGCACCATTCCGCGTGCGAGCACGAGCTCGGCGGCTTCGGCAGCGCCTTCTTCGCAGAACGCGACGGACGCAAAGTCGGGAAGCAGGTCATCTCGCCAGGACTCGAGCAGGTGCATCCGCTCGACGTGTCCTGAGCAGGTCCATAGGCCGGTCGTCGTGCCGACGATCGTCGTGGGCTCTTCGGCCCGGATGGCCTCGATCATGCGCGCGATGTCGTCGGGGTGGATCGTCTGCCCGCCATCGGCGGTGCGGGCGTGCGCGTGCACGATGTCGGCTCCGGCCGCGACGGCAGCGACGGAGGCCGCCGCGATCTCGGCTGGGGTGATCGGCACGGCCGCGTTCTCGTCGTACGAGCGTCCGCCGTTGATGGCTGCTTTCATGAACACAGTCGGTGGTTCCTTTTTCTAAGAAGCGGTGAGGCGTGCGACGGCTTCGCTCGCGCCGGTGAGGTCTCCGAGGCGGGCGCCGGCGCGCAGTTCGGCAATGAGGTCGGGTTCTTCCGCGTCGTCGTCGAGAGCGGTGTCAATGAGTGCCTCGATCGTTGCGGTCGGGGCGAAGAAGACACCGTTGCGGTCGGCAAGCACGATATCGCCCGGGTTGACGGTGACGCCGCCGCAGACGACGGGAACATTGATTCCGCCGGCGTCGACGTGCAGGAGCTTCGTAGTGAGCACGCTGCGACCGCGCGAGTAGACCGGAATGTCGAACTCGTCGATCTCGTCGACGTCGGTGATGACACCGTCGACGATGATGCCGGCGGCTCCGCGGATCGAGAGAGTTGCCGCGAGAACCTCGCCGACCGGAGCGTGACGAACGTCGCCACCCATGTCGATCACGAAGACGTCACCGGGCTCGCAGTAGCCGGCCGCGTGGTGCAGCAGCGTCGAGTCCTGTGCGGTCAGGCGCACCGTGATGGCACGACCGATGACCCGGGCAGTGCCGGACTGGCGCTGGATGCCGTGGTCGGCGAATCCCTCTTCGAGGTAGTGGCCGATGGTGGGGAACGAGAGCTTCGACAGGCGCTCGAGAAGAGCGGCGTCGAGCGGGGCTGGCGTGGCGCCGAGGGTGATGGGCATGGTTATTCCTTTGCGGCGACGGCGACGGAGGTGATGAGGCGGCGGTTGGCGAGAACCGGGAGGCTCTGGCGAACCTGCGCGGTGCGGTCGAGCGAGATCTCGACGATCGCGAACGCGGATGTCACGGGGCCGAGCCCGGCTCGCTGCACGCCCATCGGATCGACGATCAGGCTGTTGCCGATGCAGTCGTCCGACGTTGAGCTCGAGGCGATGACCCAGCAGGTGTTCTCGATCGCACGGGCGCGCACGAGGGTCGACCAGTGGTCTTCCTTCTGCGCGCCGGCAACCCAGGCCGCCGAGATGCTCAGCACGTCGGCTCCACGGGCGACGAGGTCGCGCGTGAGCTCGGGGAAGCGGATGTCGTAGCAATTGACGAGCCCGACCGCGATGCCGTCGATGATGACGATCGGCGGGATCTCGGTTCCACCGGTGACGTACTCCGACTCCTGGTACGCAAAGGCGTCGTAGAGGTGGAGCTTGCGGTAGCTCTCGACGTGGTGACCGCTCGGGTCGACGACGACGATGGTGTTGAACGGGCGGGAGTTGCCGCTCGGCTCATAGCCACCGGCGATGATCCAGAGGTTGTGTTCGGCCGCCTTAGACGAGAGCGTCGTGAGGAAGACCGACCATTCGCGCTCGACGACATCCGAGAGGGTCTCTTCGACGTCGGAAGCGAGAAGCATCGACTCCTCGGGCAGAACCACGAGTCGCGCGCCAGCGGCGGCAGCCTTGGTGATCAGGCCGGCGATCGCGTCACGGTTGGCCGCGGCATCCGGAGTCGGTGCGAACTGCGCGACGGCGGCGAGTAGCGACGGGTTCATGCGGCAATCTCCTCGGCGGGTAGTACGCGGGCCGCTGCGGCGTCCCAGGTGAGCCAGACGGGTGCGCCGTCGGCGAGAGCGGCGACGCTGTCAGACATGGCGCCGCTCGGGATGCGAACGATGAGCGGCTTGGTGCTGCCGATCTCGATGTGGAAGGTCCACTCGTCGCCGAGGAAGACCCTCGCTGAGATGGTGCCGGTGACCGATGGGCCGGCCGGTGCGCTGGTGGAGAGAGTGATGCGCTCGGGGCGAAGGGCGACCGAGACGGCCGAACCGTTGGCGAAGCCGGCCGGAACGAGCGCCGGAACCGCGCCGACGCCCGCAACGATGACCTGCGCGGATGCATCGGCCGAGACCGTTCCGTCGAGGATGTTGCAGCTGCCGATGAACGACGCGACGAAGCGCGAGCTCGGGGCGTCGTAGATCTCGGTGGGGGAGGCGATCTGCAGAACGCGTCCCTTCGACATGACCGCGATGCGGTCGGACATCGTGAGTGCCTCTTCCTGGTCGTGCGTCACGTAAATGAACGTGATGCCGACCTCGCGCTGCATGCGCTTGAGTTCGAACTGCATTTCCTTGCGGAGCTGCTGGTCGAGGGCGCCGAGCGGCTCATCAAGCAGGATGACTGCCGGGCGACCGACGACGGCGCGGGCGAGGGCAACGCGCTGACGCTGCCCGCCGCTCAGTTCGCTCGGCTTACGACCGGCGAATTCGGCCAGTCGCACGAGGGCGAGGGCGTCCCGCACCCTTCCGTCGAGTTCTGCACGAGGCGTGCGGCGAACCCGGAGTTCGAACGCGACGTTCTCGTAGACGGAAAGGTGCGGGAACAACGCATAGCTCTGGAACAGCATGTTCAGATCACGTTCCCGGGTGGGCACGCGGTCGACGTTGCGACCGTCGAGCTCGACCGAGCCGGCAGTCGGCGTCTCGAATCCGGTGATCATTCGCATGAGCGTCGTCTTGCCGCATCCGGACGGACCGAGGATGCTGAAGAATTCGCCGGTACGGATCTCAAGATCGAGAGGCTCAACGACGAGGTTGTCACCGAAGGTCTTGGTGAGTCCCGTGAGACGAACGGCGACGGTGTCGCTCGGTGTCTCGATGCCAGTGATTGTCATTTTTCTATCCCGTTGTGCGTTTATGCGTTGTGGTGTTCGTGAAGCGGGAGCGTTGCGCTTAGGAAGCGCGGACGCGGGTCCAGCCGTCGTTGAAGAACGTGAGAGCCTCGCCCGGGTCGACGATGAACTCGGAGTTCTCGAGGTCGGCTTCCGGTGCGTAGATCGCGGCGTTCTCGACCTGGGCCTGGTCGGCGACGAGCGGCAGGGCTGCGGCGTTGGTGCTGGCAAGCGAGGCGTCGTCTGTCAGCAGTGCGGCGACCTCTGGACGAAGGGTGAAGTTGAGCCACTGGTAGGCGGCGTCTTCGCTGTCGGTGCCCTCGACGATCGAGAAGCTGTCGGTCCAGAGCGTTCCACCCTCTTCGGGGATGATGTAGTGCACGTCGGGGTTGGCCTCGACGGCCTGGGCCGCCGTGGTTCCGCTGTACGACTCGGCGATGCAGGCGTCACCCGTCGACACGAGGTCGGCGTAGTTCGAGCTGTTGTAGCCGGCGAGGAGTTCCTTCTGCTCGAGCAGCGAGTTCGTCGCGGTCTCGATGTCGGCTTCATCGGTCGTGGTTGCGCTCAGGCCGTTGACCTGAAGGCCGGCGATGTAGGCGGAGAGCATGTTGTCGAGCATGTAGATCTTGCCCGCGTAGTCCGGGTTCCACATGTCAGACCAGCCGGTGACCTCAGCGCCGGTGCAGGCTTCGTTGTAGAGGATGCCGGTGGTGCCCCAGGCCCACGGGATGCTGTGCGCGTTCTCGGGGTCGAACGACGGGTCGACGAACTTCGGTGCGAGGTTCTCGAAGCCCTCGAGCTTGGACTTGTCGATCGTGGCGAGCAGGTCGCGCTCGACCATCAGCTCGACGGCGTATTGGCTCGGCTCGACGATGTCGTAGCCCGAGTTGCCAGCGGCGAGCTTCGAGATCATCGTCTCGTTGCTGTCGAAGGTGTCAACGGTGACCGAGATGCCGGTCTCTTCCTCGAACGCGGCGATGACGCTGTCGGGGATCTCGCCGGCCCAGGCGTAGATGTTGAGGGAGTCGTTAGCCGCTGCATCCGTCGTCGATGCGCTGCAGCCGCTGAGGGCGAGCATCGAGACACCGGCGATGGCCGATGCGGTAATGAGCATTTTCTTCATGGGGTGGAACCTTTCGGGAGAACACTGAGTCGTTGAAACACTGAGGTGGAGCGAGAGGCGGTACGGGGTGTGACAGTTGTGGGCGGTGCGCGGTGATTAGTTGGTCGGCGGCGGAGTGCCACCGGCCAGAATCCGCCGCATCTGGCCGACTCCGACGACGAGGATGATCGCCAGCGTGAAGACGACAAGGAGGGTGCCGAGCGCGTTGAGCTCGGGGGTGAGCCCGGTGCGCAGGGAGCTGTAGATACGCAGCGGGAGAGTGGTCGTGCCGACTCCCGCCGTGAACGTCGAGATGACGATGTTGCTGAACGAGGTCGTGAAGCTCAGCAGGAACGCCGCGAGAACTGCGGGACGCAGGAGCGGAAACAGGATGCGACGGAAGGTCACCCACGGCGTCGCACCGAGGTCGGTCGCCGCTTCGGAGAGGCTCGGGTCGAGAGCGCTCATGGCGCCCATCATCACGAGAGTCGCGAGCGGGAGAGTGATGACGACGTGGCCGAGGATGAGCGTGACCAGGCCGGTCGGCACGTTCGCCGTGCTGAAGACCGTGAGCAGCGAGACGCCGAGAACGATCTCGGGCACGATGAGCGGAATGACGATCGCGCCGAGGAAGAACGCGCGACCCTTCACCCGGAATCGCACGAGGGCGAAGGCGCTCAGGAAGCCGACGATGGTGGCGAGCAGAGCGGCACAGACACCGACGATCGCACTGGTGCGCAAGGTGTCCAGCAGCAGCTGGTCAGCAAACAGTTCGGCGTACCAGCGAAGGCTGAAGCCCTCGAAGCGGTAGCTGACATCCGCGCTGTTGAAGGAGTAGACGACCAGCGCGATGATCGGGATGTACAGGAAAACGAAGACGAGGCGGGCGATCCAGGCCACTACACGATCCATCAGGCGGCCTTTCTCGAGTTGACGACACGGATGACGATGCCGGCGATTGCGGCGGAGAGAACCATGAGCAGAAGCACAACCATCGAGAGGGCGGCGCCGAGCGGCTCGTTACGGAACTCGGTGAAGAGCGTGACGATGAGGTTGCCGACGAGCGGGTCTTTTCCACCGCCGAGCAGAACCGGGATGACGAAGACGCCGAGGGTCGGAACGAAGGTCAGCATGAGTGCCGAGGCGATTCCGGGGGCCGAGAGCGGCACGAAGACGCGAGCGTGGGTCTGCCACCAGCCTGCGCCGAGGTCGGACGCGGCCTCCTTGAGCGACGGGTCGATCGAGCGCATCGAAGCGTAGATCGGGAAAACCGCGACGGGCAGGAACGCGTAGAGGAGGGAGAGCGTTACCGCGAGCTGCGATGGAACGAGCGAGCTCGCCTCGATCCCGATGAGCTTCAAGCCGCTGATGATCGGGCCACCGCTGCCGAGCAGGTTGATCCAGGCGAAGGTGCGCACGAGAAAGTCGGTGAGGAACGGGATGATCACGAGCACGAGCAGAACCGGCTGGCGTGAGGCGGCCCGCGTTGAGATGTAGAAGGCGACGATGTAGCCGACGATGAGACACACGGCGGCGTTGATCGCGGCCATACCGAGGCTGTAGCCGAGGGTCTTGGCGTAGACCGGGTCGATGAGCTTGGCGTAGTTGTCGAGGGTGAAGCCCCCGAGGTTTCCGCCGAGCGGGTCGCTGATGGCGAAGCTGTCGCGGGCGATGACGATCATCGGGATGATCACGAGCAACGTGATGATGATGATTGCCGGCGCGAGCAGCAGGTACGGAACAGCGCGGCCGCGGCTACGCGGCTTGCTCGTGGTGGTGGTGGTGGTGGTCACGGGCTCCGTCCTTTCTGTCTGATGTGTGTTGTTCGTAGTGAACGGCGGGGTGGTGCGGCCTGTGGTTGGCTTGGTTTGTCAATATTCCGCCATCATCAACCCCGAATGTTCACCGAAGAGCTTCGAAATTCATCGCCGCTTTGTTTCGTGCTTGCGCATATCGCAATGCCGACTGCGCGAAGCTTTCCGCCGGGGCAAGCTGAATACCGGCACTAACGGGGCGTCCGCGCCGGATACGAATCGCCCAGCACAGAAGAAGGAATACGTAGCGATGAAAACCACTGAAACCTGCGATGTTGTCGTCATCGGCGCGGGAGCAACCGGCCTCTCGGCTGCCGTGCAGTTGCGCGATGCGGGCTTCTCCGTTGTCGTTCTCGAGGCGCGAGACCGCGTCGGTGGTCGCCTCTGGACCAACGAGATCGATGGCCAGATGTTTGAAATCGGTGGCCAGTGGGTTTCGCCCGACCAGAACGTGCTGCTCGAAACCCTCGGTGAACTCGGCCTCGACACTTACTCGCGCTACCGCGACGGCGAGAGCGTCTACATCGGCCGGGACGGCGTGAACGCGCGGTTCGAAGGCGAGATCTTCCCGGCATCCGACACCACCCAGGCCGAACTCGTGCGCCTGATCGACCTCATGGACACCCTCGTCGCCGAGATCGACGTCGCACGCCCGTGGAGCCACCCGCGCGCGACGGAATTCGACACCGTCTCGTTCGAGGCGTGGCTCGAGGCGCAGTCCGACGACCAGGAAGCACGCGACAACATCGCGCTGTTCATCGCCGATGCCATGCTCACCAAGCCGGCTCACGCGTTCTCCCTGCTCCAGGCGCTTCTGATGGCGGCTAGCGCGGGCAGTTTCAGTCACCTCGTCGATGCTGACTTCATTCTCGACAAGCGTGTTGTCGGCGGTCTACAACAAGTACCACTGCGACTTGCCGACAAGCTGGGCGACGCCGTTCGGCTCGAGCAGCCGGTGCAGCGACTCGAATACACGGATGCCGCCGTCACCGCGATCACGCCGACCCACGTCATCGAGGCCAAGCGTGCCCTGGTGGCTGTTCCGCCGCAC
>Ga0247736_10000647_pt1 | contig 11658 bp, 11 predicted proteins | sample UWRJL193509B2_FD_180935 | JGI IMG/M metagenome (GOLD analysis project Ga0247736, IMG submission 180935) | Plant litter microbial communities from Arlington Agricultural Research Station in Wisconsin, United States - UWRJ-L193-509B-2 | ecosystem: Environmental > Terrestrial > Plant litter >...
TAATAAAATTCACAGGCTTACCAAGCGGATCAGACTCATCATAATACAACTCATTTAAATTACGACAATGATAAATACCTGATCCGTCTGTTGATACCCATAAACCATTATCACTGTCTACAAGCACATCATGAATGGTTTTTCCTTTAAAATAATGATTGATGATTGAATCATGCTCATCAATTTCAATCAATCCGTTACGATAGCATGCCACCCAAAGATGGCCATTACCATCAACTGTAAAGTTCAGAATGTTTTCATTCAATGTAATATCCTTTACATTATAATTCCTGTCGATCTTTATCATTTTGCCGGCAGTACAAGTATAGATATGGTCACCAAAGCGTTTATAATATTTTGGTTCCTGCCTGGCCTTTATTTCTACGATCGTATTTTTTTTGAAATCAGGGCTTTTTGAAAACTTCAACCGAATGGATTTAAGGTTAAAATCAGGACTATTAGCTTTCAGGTCCAGGATTGGGATAAAGCTGTTATGCCCTTCAAATACATAGGCCATACAGGAATCGGTAAATACCATTTCTGCAAGATCGTAAGGCTTATACTGTTTATGTTTCTGAAATTTAAAAGTAGAAAGCGTTGTTTTGGCATAAATATTTAAACTATCATCCACATACAGCTGATAGATCTCATGCGCCTCGCTTTTTAGCTGCTCGGATATTTCCTGTGTACCATTTACAATAAAAGCACTATCATTAATAATTTCATAAATTTTTTTATTGGAATTACTGATCCATTTCCGCTCCTGTTCATTTTCATAAATAGAATAAATAACGGATTCTTTAAAGGGCAGATTTTTAAGCGTAGGCAAAAATTCCTTCCCATTATATTTCATAGGCCCGTAGTGGGTAAAGAGCCATACATAGCCCTTTTTATCCTGGTGCAGGTTATATACTTCATCAGACAGTAAACCATCTTTGGTAGTGTATCGTTCGAACTTTAACTTTTGCGAAAAGCCCAAAAAGCAAAAGCCTATGAGCAAAAACGAATACAGGTATTTTGTGCCGGGAACCACTAAGCAAATGTATAAAATAGATGTTCCCGAATTAAAAAAATATCAGGTCATTTCTATCCTTATTTATAGTGAAATGAAAGACTAATAGAATAATGACCCGAAGTAAGCTGGAATAAATTGATCAATAAAAAAACCCATCATGTAAGAAATGATGGGTTCAGTTATAAATGTACCTGCAACTTACACCGCAGTATTTTTAGAAAATTTATTTTTCAAAAGGGTAATAATTACCGGAAGTACTGATATCCCAATGATACCAAGACATACCAGATCAATATGTTTACGGATAAATTCCACTTGGCCTAATAAATAACCTGCTGTAGTTAAGCTGCCTATCCATAAGGCGCCGCCTAACACATCAAAGCTAAAAAACTTTTTATAATTCATCTGGCCTACACCTGCAGCAAAGGGCGCAAAGGTTCTGATAAAAGGAACAAAACGTGCCATGATGATGGCTTTGGTTCCGTATTTTTCAAAGAACTCATGGGTTTTATCAAGGTATTCTCTTTTTACCAGCGCTCTGCCCTTGAGTTTGATATCAAAGATGCGGATCCCTATTTTTCTTCCGATCCAGTAATTACAATTATCACCTAAAACGGCAGCAATAAATAAAAGAATCAATAAGTAAGACATGTTTAAATGCCCCGTCCTTGCAAATAAGCCTGCCGTAAATAATAGGGAGTCACCTGGTAAAAAAGGCATAGCCACTAAACCGGTTTCAATAAAAATAACCAAAAAAAGTACCACGTAAATCGCCGTACCATAATTTGAAAATAACCAATCGAAATCTAGATGTAAAATGTGTTTAAAAAGTTCTATCATGTTTTGTTCTTGTTATATGGTTTCCCGATAACGGTTCCTGAAAGCCGCAAGCAGGAATTTAAATAGTTTAATAATTAAAGACCTACCTCATCAATGTAAGCCAGGATACCACCTTTTAAATTATACAGGTTTGTAAAACCATGCTGACTCTCTAAAGCCCCTATAACGGTAGCACTTCTTTTACCGCTTCTGCAGTGTATAACCACCTGTTTGTCTTTGGATATTTTATCAACATTATCCATCACTTCACCCATAGGAATAAGTTCTGCTTTTATGTTCACTTCATCATATTCATAAGGTTCTCGCACATCAATCAGTTGAAAATCTTTGTTCTCATCCATTAACTGCTTTAATTCTTTTGAGGTAATTTCTTTCATAGGTTTTATTTTTATTGATTAAGAACTAAATACGAATATACTCATTTGATGGTTTTAACAACCCACCCTGAATAAATTCTTCTGATTCGTAATGTCTAAAATAGTTTATCTTTGGTCTCTTCCGGCAGATAATTAAAGAACGTATCTCCTCTTAAGCCGATCCTTAAGGTTTCCAAAGGAATTACATCATCTACACTGATATTCCCTACATTTACATTAGCCCCAAATAAATTAATAAAATAGACCTGTTGTGCTTTTTGAGGTGTTTCCCAAATGATATCCGTTGGTTTAATTTTATTGGTGATGCGGGTGATCAGCATAGAATGCGCACTTCCGTTTTTATGAAAAATACCTACAGTACCACTTTCTCTTGCTTCCGCAATTACTTTAAATGAACCGGCTTCTAATTCGGCTTTCATCATGCTCACCCATTTTGCCGGATGAATGATAATTCCTTCTTCCTTTGAACCAACTTCAGATAATACCGTGAAATTTTTTGACAGGGTATTGATGAATTTACATTTGCTGTCATGGTCCATGTTGATACTGCCATCACTTACTTCTGCTGTATCGAGCCCATAGGAATCAATAAATTTCTGGTAATCATCAAATTTGCCACGGGCAACAAACGCTTCAAATAAGGTTCCTCCCAGATAGGTTTTGATCCCGGCATTCTGGTAGATCTTAATCTTTTCTTTTACATGTTTCGACATCACTGAGGTTCCAAAACCCAGCTTCACAAAATCAACATAATCTGCGTAGCTTTCTACAAAATCTTCGGCATGTTTTAAACTTATTCCTTTATCCATTACCATGGTTATACCGCTTTCACGGGGTCTTTCGGTACGTTCAGGCAAATGAGATAAAGTTACATTGTAATTTGGCATAGTTTTAATTTATTTAATTAATTAGTATAGTACTTATGTTATGTTCCGTTATAAACAGAGGAGCTTCTTTGCAGCTTCCTTATCTTTACAAGGGTTTATTCTTAAACGAATGGATGAGCTGCATTACCGTAACATCCTGTTCAAGTATTGGCAGGTATTCCAACAATTCGGTATGCTTATCATAGTTCATTTCCAGGGCGTTCTCTAAAAAAACCATTCCTTCCTGTTTTTTTCCAAGCTCCATTTGTAAACCACTCATCCTGTAAAACAGTTCAGGCGACTCCGGAAACTTCTGAATGCCTTCTGATAATATTTTCTCACAGTCTTTGTAATAGCCACCGTCATACAACAGTTTGGCGTAATCAATGTAAATGTCAAACTCATTGTAGCCAAGTTCAATCACTCGCTGGTAGGCAGATGCGGCTTCTTCTAAAAAACCCAGCTTATGCTGAACTTCACCAAACACATACCAGTACTCAGGTATGTTAGGATTTATTTCAATGGCTTTTTTAATGTAATGGATACTTTCTGTGATCCTGTTTTGGTAATCCAATACAATGCCCACACCTAACCAAGCGTCTGCATGAGCAGCATCCAGTTTAATGGCCCTGTTGTAGTTAACCAATGCCTCTTCGTATTGCGACATGTTTTCATAACACTCGCCAATGTAATAATACGTGCTGGCATCAGGCTCTTCATGCTTAAAGGTTTCCCTGTAAACTTCAATGGCATCGGCATAGCGGTCTAACTGTGCCAGTGAATTGGCTTTATTAAAATACGCTGATGAAAAATTATCTTTGATCGCAATGGCATAATCATAAGCATCAATGGCTTTTTCATATAAACCAAGGCGGTTATAGCTGATCCCTAAATTGAACCATGCAAAATGGTTGTAAGGTTTTTCTTCAATATAGGTTTCGTAAAACGAAATGGCTTCTTCACTTTTCCCTGTCATTTCAAAGCACAGGGACAGCTCGTTGAGCGCCACATCATTATCTGAATTTATCTTAATGGCTTTTTTCAGATAGAATAAAGCATCTTCCGCTTTATCATCATTTAAAAATTCTATACCAATGGCCACATATACTTCATCCTTATACTGTGATAAAGGCAAGGCTTTTTTATAATTTTCAATGGCCTGTTCACTTAATCCTATCTGGCTGTAAATGTAGCCACGGGTCATGTAAAGTTCACTGTTATTAATCTCAACAAGTTCCACTTCATTCAACAGAGTCAAGGCATCACGGGTATTATGCTGTGATGAAAGGTATTGTGCAAGTTTAATTTTAAGGGCGCTGGAGTACGGGTAGTGTTCCATAGCAAAATCGAGGGCTTTTTTAGCAAGCTCCAGATTAAACCACTGCATATAATAATCAATGATCTCCTCCAACTCATCCGCATCAAAAAACTCATGCGTGCCGTTAGAAATCATTTCTTCGAATCGCTTTAAACTCTTTTCAAAATCCTGATTACTTAAGCCCTCTCCGTCGAATTCACTCATACAAAAAATCTTAATCTTAATATCTACAAATTTAAGGTTAAAATGGGATTTTCAGCATTTTTTTTAACAATAATAGTGCTATATTGTAGAAAAATAGTTCTGGGAAGTGTAGTGGCTTGTGGGTATATTTGTGGGATTAAACTATAGCAACACGTGACGTTAATAAAAAGTATTTCAGGAATAAGGGGGACCATTGGCGGCAAACCCGGAGATGGATTAAGCCCTTTGGATATTGTTAAATTTGCCTCTGCTTATGGCAGCTGGATCATTGAACAAGACAAAGATAAAAAAGCAACGATTATCATAGGAAGAGACGCACGTCTATCTGGTGAGATGGTTAATGCAATCGTTTGCGGAACGCTCACCGGACTGGGGATTGATGTGATTGACCTCGGACTAAGCACTACTCCTACTGTAGAAGTTGCAGTAACTGAATTGAATGCGCAGGGTGGCATTATTTTAACGGCAAGTCATAATCCAAAACAATGGAATGCCCTGAAATTACTGAATGAGAAGGGAGAATTTATTTCTGATCAAGAAGGAAAATATATTTTAGAACTTGCAGAAAAAGAAGAATTTAATTACAGCGATGTCAATACCCTCGGCACTTACAGCGAGCGACATGACCTGACGGATATTCACATTCAAAAAGTATTGGACTTACCTTATGTGGATGTAGAAGCCATAAAACAGGCTAATTTTTCTGTAGTGGTCGATGCGGTTAACTCCAGTGGAGGCATTGTAATTCCGGCATTGCTGGAAGCACTGGGTGTGAAAACCATTCATAAGATCCATTGCGAACCAACAGGCCATTTTGCACACAACCCGGAGCCATTACCTGAACATTTAAAAGATCTTTCCGTAGCGGTTGTAAAAAACAAAGCACATGTTGGAATAAGTGTAGATCCTGATGTTGACCGGTTAGCACTTGTATGTGAAGACGGTGAAATGTTTGGAGAAGAATATACTTTAGTGGCTGTGGCTGATGCCGTTTTAAAACACCACAAAGGCGGAAATACCGTTTCTAATTTATCATCTACCCGTGCCTTGCGCGATGTAACTGAAAAAGCAGGAGGCTCTTATTCTGCCTCTGCTGTTGGAGAAGTAAATGTGGTAAATAGGATGAAAGAGACCAAAGCCATTATTGGCGGCGAAGGAAACGGCGGTGTGATCTTACCTGAGATCCATTACGGAAGAGATGCCCTGGTTGGCGTAGCCATATTTCTGACTCACCTTGCCAGGTTTGGAAAAACAGCCTCCATGTTGCGTAAATCCTATCCTAATTACCATATTTCTAAAAATAAAATTGAACTAACTCCAGAAATAAATGTGGATAAGGTATTGTTAAGCGTGAAAGAGAAATACGCCAAACAACCTGTAAACACAGTTGACGGCGTAAAAATTGAATTTGATAAAGAGTGGGTTCATTTACGTAAATCAAATACAGAACCGATTATCAGAATATACAGCGAAAGTGAAAGCATTAGCACAGCAGACGCTTTGGCAAAAAAAATAATTGAAGACATTAAAGAGATCATAAAAAATTAAATATAACGCCTGTCAGTTCGAGTAGAAAATTCTGCCTCTTCGGATTTTCATATTGAGAACGGTTTCTAAAAAAGGCTTATCGATACTATTTTGCAAGAGGCATGTAAAATAATTCGAAGTAAAAAATAACAGAAAAAATGAAAGTATACCTAGATAACGCTGCTACTACAAAATTAGACGACCAGGTGTTTGATGCTATGTTGCCTTACATGAAGGAAGAATATGGTAATCCCTCTTCCATACATGCCTTTGGAAGAAAAACACGTTCCGCTATTGAAGTTGCGCGTAAAACAGTTTCCAAACTTTTAAATGTGAGTCCTGCCGAAATATTTTTTACTTCAGGAGGAACCGAAGCTGATAATATGGCCATTAACCAAAGTATTCACTCTTTAGGCATAAAACACGCTATTACCAGTAAAATAGAACACCATGCTGTAGAAACCACTTTGCACGAATTAGAAAAGCAGGGAAAAATAAAACTGAGCTGGGTAAATGTAGATGCTAAAGGAAATGTTGACCTTGCTCACTTAGAGGAATTATTGAAAACCAATGAGCGAAGCCTTGTTAGTTTAATGCATGCCAATAATGAAATCGGCACCTTATTACCATTGGAAAAAGTGGGTGAGATCTGTGCGAAGTACGATGCTATTTTTCATAGCGATACCGTACAAACCATGGGGCATTACCCAATGGATCTTCAGAAAATTAAAGTTCATTTTATTACCTGCGCTGCTCATAAATTCCATGGCCCTAAAGGGGTTGGCTTTTTATATGTGAACCATAACATCAAAATACAACCTATGATCTACGGCGGTGCTCAGGAACGTAACATGCGCGGGGGCACTGAAAATACACAGGGAATTGTTGGTCTTGCAAAGGCACTGGAAATATGTTATAACGAAATGGATCAGCATATTGCACACATACAGGGTCTTAAAAATTACATGAAAGAACAGCTGGAAAAAGCTATTCCGGGAATTTCGTTTAATGGAGAAACAGCTAATGACAAGAGTCTTTACACGGTTTTAAACTGCTGCTTCCCTGCACACCCTGATGCTGAAATGATGTTGTTTAATTTAGATATTGCCGGAATTATGGCCAGCGGTGGAAGTGCCTGTAGCAGCGGCAGCAACCAGGGTTCTCATGTGTTAAGAGGCATTGGTTCCGACCAGACAAGGGCCTCTGTTCGTTTTTCTTTTTGTAAATATTCCACAAAAGAAGAGATCGATTATACGATTGAAAAACTGAAAGCCATGACGGCTTAAGCTATCATGCTTAAGCCGTCATTGAATTAACAATCATTGCGTTAAACGTTTCGTTTAATTCACTATCTTTTCTGTATCAAAAGCTATGCATTATATGTAGTTGTAACACTTTTTCTCTGTGCAGGGATCAGTCATATCGGGTATGCGCAATATAACAGGAATACCAATCCTTCCCCTGTATTTAAATCCACCACGCTCTTTTTACCTTTCCATTATTCTCTTATAAACAGTTACGGTTTTACCAACTTAAAGATCATGGTCAATTCCACTCCCGGTAAATTGTCAGTGATTAAACCAGGCTCTGTAAATGAGATGCCATTCTTTTGCGCGATGGAATGTAAAGTAAGGAACTATACCAACATCTGGATCAAGCTGAGAGCAGGGAATGATGACAGTTACATGAAGATGATCAAACCCGCAAAATAATAAGTCTGGAATTATTTTATGGAATTATATAACTACAACGTCTGAATAATAGAACGTTGTTTTCCATTCATTTAAATCCATCGCTATGTTTAAAATGTCATTCCTTCTTTTCATGTTTACCGGCTTATTAAGCTTTGGTCACCAGATCCCTGCCTCCACTTCTACTCCAACCTATGCTTTACAGGGTAAAATTACGGATGCCAAAACGCTGGAAACAATTCCTTTTGCCAATGTGTTGCTATACATTCAGGACTCTGTGAAAGTATCCGTTGCAACAACCGATCTTGATGGGAATTATTATTTTAAGAAACTTTCTCCCGGCAATTATCATATAGAAGTTGTGTATGTAGGCTACGACAGGCACAAATCAAATGGTATTACTATTATAGCCGACCAAACGGCAACCCTCAACCTAAGCCTAGATAATCACAATGTTATAGAACTGGATGAAGTAATAGTGGTTCAATATTCCATGCCAATAAAAAGTTTAAATGCTGTATCTTATTGTACAGTGACGCGTGAAGATTATAAAATGAGTAAAAGGGCTTCACGAAAAAAAAGAAAAGATGGTAACCTCATTGTAAGAGGTAGCCGTGCATCTGTTTACAACACAGAAGAGTATAGCAAAATAAACGATAACGAATTTAAGGATTCCAAAAAAGATCCTCTGTCAACTTTTAGTATTGATGTCGACAGAGCATCCTATAGTAATGTACGGCGTATGCTTAATGATGGCACGCTTCCTAAACCTGATGCTGTGCGCATAGAAGAACTGATCAACTACTTCAGTTACTCCTATCCTCAACCTGAACATAACCAACCCTTTAGCATCACAACCGAATATACAGATTGCCCATGGAACAGTAAACATCAGCTCATTCACATTGGCATGCAAGGCAAACAGGTAGCACTCGAAAATTTACCTACCAATAACCTGGTATTTCTTATTGACGTGTCAGGCTCTATGAACTCTGAGGATAAACTTCCGTTATTGAAATCCGGTTTACGCCTGCTGGTGGAGCAGATGCGACCACAGGATCATGTATCCATTGTAGTGTATGCAGGAGCCGCAGGCCTTGTACTTCCATCCACATCAGGAGAACAGAAAGAAACCATTTATCAGGCCTTGGAAAAACTGGAAGCCGGAGGTGCAACGGCAGGAGGAGAAGGCATTTTACTGGCATATAAAACTGCCAGAGAGCACTTTATCACTAAGGGAAATAACCGGATTATTTTAGCGACTGATGGTGATTTTAATGTAGGCATCAGCAGTGATGGAGAACTCACACGCTTAATAGAGAAAGAAAGGGAGAATGGTATCTTTTTAAGCGTTCTGGGTTTTGGCTCAGGTAATTATAAAGATTCTAAAATGGAACAGCTGGCGGATAAAGGCAACGGCAATTACGCTTACATTGACCGGCTGTTAGAAGCTAAAAAAGTGTTGGTAAAAGAAATGGGAGGTACGCTGTTGACCATTGCCAAAGACGTGAAGCTACAAATAGAATTTAACCCAGGCAAAGTAAAAGCTTACCGCCTTGTGGGATATGAAAACAGGTTGTTGAATAATGAAGATTTTAATGATGATAAAAAAGATGCCGGAGAATTAGGGGCAGGACATACGGTTACAGCCATCTACGAGATCATCCCTGCAGGTTCTTCAGAGCCCGTTACCAGCATAGATAACCTTAAATACCAACAAACTACTGTAAGCCCTTTGTCCAGTAGCAATGAAGTGATGACTATTAAATTTCGTTACAAAGAACCTAAGGAAATCAAATCAAAACTGATCACTCATATTGTGACTGATAAAAAGATGCCCTTTGAATCAGCCTCAGAGAACTGCCGGTTCTCCTGTGCTGTTGCCGAATTTGGCATGCTCCTGCGTGACTCTAAATTTAAAGGGAATGCTGATTTTAAAAACATAATGATGATGGCAAAAAATGCCAAAGGTATTGATGACGAAGGTTACAGGGCAGAGTTTATAAAATTGGTTGAAACCGCAGAGCTCCTGAAAAAATAATTCTGTCAGTTACGGCGTAAACTGTATCAACAGCTGATATCTTCCCCGTTTCTCCACATGGCGATGGTTTTGATAATAAATGCTTCTAATTGTGTGTGTTGCAAATCAATGCTTTTCCTGACCCTGATGCATCCTTTTCCTGTATCAAAGCCGCTTAAGAGTTGCTTTGCCTGATCAATTTTTTGAATGGTACCTACATAAAGGCTTACGTATCCTTTTTGTGCGTTCAGGGCAAACACATTTTCTCCGTTTCCGTAGCAAAGCATTTTATATTGAATGCCTTCTTTCAGTTCAGGGCCATGGCGCAGGATCATATCACGAATTAACAACAGTTTTTCCTTTCGCCAGTCTTCTTCCAAAAGGGAGAGGTATGCTGCTGGTGTCTTTACGTCGTATTGCATGGTATGAAGCTAAATTAACGACGCTATTTTAAGATCTTATCTACAATAATATTCAACACTTCAATCAGGATCAGAAGGATCACGATCCATTCCAACAAATTGCTTTTTTTATATTGCATCAGATCTTTGAAAAGCTCTAAATTTTCTTTAATAATCTGAAGGTCTTCATGAATGTTACGGTAGCGGATCTGGAGATCAAAGGTTTTCTTTAAACCAATGTCGATCTTATTTAAATTTTCATCTTCCCATGTCTCCGGCGGGGAATCAAAAATATACAGGTTTTGTGATATTTTATTCTTCAGGTTAAGGGTTCTCCCAATATATTTCCTCAGGTTTTTGCCGGAGATATTTAACTTCCCGTCATTTTCCAGGTATTGGATCTGGTGATTGGTTCCTTCCAGTAAAATATCACTTTGATCCGAATAAAAATCCAAAGCCACACTGTGAGAGACATTCAGCATAATGAGGCGAAGCGTTTCGCTGTCAGAATTAATGATTTCGATTTTATTATAACCGAATGAATTCTGATTACTGTTTGTTTCAATTAAGAATTCTTCATACAACTTATTCTCAAACGGAGTTTTTGTGTATTGGGTCAATAATTTAAAAAATTCTGCAATTTTCATCGCATCATAGTTTAAAAAACAAACCACGCCATATTTGAACACATATACATACAGGTCGTGTTCCAATTTATAAAACAATTCATCGGCACTACTGTACTTTAACTCTGCTGTAAAATCTGATTTAAAGGATTTGATGTCGATGCTTTCAGAGTATTGATAGGCATGAACTTTAAGCATAGGTCTGAGATTTGTACAAAGGTATATAAAATAAAAAAGTGCGGGTTAATAAACCCACACTTTTTATGTTAAGCTTTTAACTATTAAGCGGTTACTGTAGAAAGTACGCTATTCATGCTTCTTACAGCTTCTGCGCTTTTTGCAAATAATGCTTTTTCTTCATCGTTTAAGTCAAAGTCTACGATTTTTTCCCATCCGTTTTTACCGATAATTACCGGAACACCCATGCAAATATCAGACTGGCCATATTCACCTTCTAATAATACGCTGCAGGGAATTAATTTTTTCTGATCGTTTAAGATACTGTCAACAATAGTTGCTACTGCTGCTCCCGGTGCATACCATGCAGAAGTTCCTAACATACCTGTTAAGGTAGCTCCACCCACCATGGTATCGGCAGCTACTTTTTTTAATGTATCTGCATTCAATGTTTGAGAAACCGGAACACCGTTATAGGTTGCCAAACGGGTTAAAGGAATCATAGTTGTATCACCGTGTCCGCCAATTACCACACCTTGTACATCACTTGCCGGAGCATTTAATGCCTGTGATAAATAACAGTTAAAACGGGCGCT
>Ga0247736_10000648_pt1 | contig 11645 bp, 12 predicted proteins | sample UWRJL193509B2_FD_180935 | JGI IMG/M metagenome (GOLD analysis project Ga0247736, IMG submission 180935) | Plant litter microbial communities from Arlington Agricultural Research Station in Wisconsin, United States - UWRJ-L193-509B-2 | ecosystem: Environmental > Terrestrial > Plant litter >...
CTTTGCGCGGCGGCAGTCGATGCACCATTCGGCGCCGTACATGGTGATAGGGGAAGTCATTATTCGAGCCTAGGGGCAGCCCGGCGCGATTGCTGGCTGGCTAGGCTTGGCCCATGCTGACACCCGACCAGAGTTCGAGAGCCGTAGCGTCAATTCTGGGAACGGCGAGTGGTGATGCGCTCGGCGCGGGCTACGAGTTCGGGCCGGCCCTGCCCGCGGGTACCGAGGTCGGCATGGTGGGCGGCGGCGTTTTTGACTGGGCACCGGGGGAGTGGACAGACGACACGTCGATGGCTTTTCCGCTGCTCGAGGAACTGGCCGCCGGGCACGACCTGCGCGACGAAGCAACACTTGACCGAGTCTGCGCGACTTGGATCACATGGGCGTCAACCGCTCAGGACGTCGGCAACCAGGTGCGTGCCGTGCTGAGCGCAAGTGCACCGACAGCAGCGGCCGTACGGGCGTCGGCGGCGCGATTCACCAGCGGAAACCCGAGAGCCGCGGGCAACGGTTCACTTATGCGCACGGCTCCCGTGGCGCTCGGCTACCTCGACGACCGTGCCGCGCTTGTCGCGACCGCCCGTGCAGTGAGCGAACTCACGCACCCCGACCCCGATGCGGTCGACGCGTGTGTGATCTGGTGCGAGCTCATCAGATCGGCGATTCTCACCGGTGTCTACGACGTGGATGGCGCGCTCGAATCGATTGCCAACCGCGAGCTGTGGCGCGCGCGGTTCGACGAGGCCGAGGCGCAGCAGCCCGTCTTCTTCAGCAACAACGGCTGGGTGGTTCACGCAATTCAGGCTGCCTGGTCGGCGATCTCGCACACCGCGGAAGATTCCTCGCAACTGCGACTTGCACTCGAGACGATTGCCCGCTCGGGCGGCGACACTGACACAGTCGCGGCGATCGCCGGCGGTCTGCTCGGTGCACGCTGGGGAACCGCGGCGATCCCCACGCAATGGCGCGCCGCGATCCACGGGTGGCCATCGTCGACCGGCGACGATCTCGAACGGCTGGCGCTGTCGGCCGTGTCATAGGTCGCCGCTACCCTCGAAGCAACCCGACCCTTCCGGAGCCCCATGTTCTTGCTCGACGACACAGTCATTTACAGCGCGAGCGACCTCACCGCCGCCGCGAGCTGCGAATGGGCTCTGATGCGCCGCCTCGACGCGAAGCTCGGGCGCATCACGGCTGTCGAGCAGCCGGTCGACGAGATGCTCGAGCGCGCGGGAAAGCTCGGCACCGTGCACGAGCTCGCGACTCTCGATTCGCTCAAGCTCACTCGCGAGGTCGTCGAGTTTTCGCCGCGCTTTGGCAATCAGGTTGCCGACGCCGCAGAGACGGAGGCCGCGTTGCGCGCCGGCGCCGACGTGCTTTTTCAGGCCACCTTCTTCGACGGGCGTCTTCTCGGCTACGCAGACTTCATCATGCGCTCGCCCGACGGCAGCTACGAGATCTACGACACAAAGCTCGCTCGCAAGGCAAAAATCACCGCGCTGCTGCAGCTCGCCGCCTACAGCGACCAACTCGAACTGCTCGACATTGCGATTGGGCCAGAGGTGCACCTGCTGCTCGGCGACGGACGCACGAGCACACACGCACTGCGCGACATCCTTCCGGTGTATCGCAAGCGTCGGGCGCGACTTCAAAAAATCATTGATGAACGACGGTTGGATGTCGCGGCCACCGACTGGGGAGATCCCCGCTACAGCGCGTGCGGTCGCTGCGCCGAGTGCTCCGCGCAGGTTGAGGCACACCGCGATGTTCTGCTGGTCGCCGGCATCCAGCTCACGCAGCGCCACCGCCTCGCCGCTGCGGGCATCACAACTATTGACGAGCTCGCGTCGGCTCCCGCAACGGTCGACGGCATCGCTGCCTCGACGCTCGCGAAGCTGCGCGCCCAGGCTCGCGTGCAGCTCGCCACAACGGGCGCCGTTCCCGCCTTTGACGTCTTCGCACCCGAGGCACTCGCGGCCCTGCCAGCCCCCGACGCTGGCGACATCTTCTTCGACTTCGAGGGCGACCCGTTGTACAGCGAGAGTGCCGACGACGGGGCGGAGTGGGGGCTCGACTACCTCTTCGGTCTCGTCGAACCGGACTCCAACTTCCGCGCCTTCTGGGCTCACGACTACGCGCACGAGCGTGAGGCCCTCATCGCTTTTCTCGCCTACGTTGCCGAGCGTCGGGCGCGACATCCACTCATGCATATCTATCACTACGCGGCATACGAGAGAACGCACCTTCTGTCGCTCGCTGCGCGTCACGGGGTAGGCGAAGAGGCCGTCGATGACCTGCTGCGCGAGGGTGTGCTCATCGATCTTTACCCGCTCGTCACAAAGAGCACGCGAGTCGGATCGCACAGCTACTCGATCAAGAAGCTCGAGCCCCTGTACATGTCGACTCATCGCTCTGGCGTTGCAAACGCCGCCGACTCGGTGAGCGAATACGCAGATGCCCGCCAGCTCATTGCCGACGGAAACGTCGACGAGGGCGAGGCGAAGCTCGCCGCGATTGCGTCGTACAACGAATACGACTGCGTCTCGACGCTCGCCCTGCGTGACTGGCTTCTCGACCGCGCGCGTGAGAACGGCGTAACGCCGACGCCGGCTCGTGACCTCGAACTCGACCTACCGGTGCCGAGGGAGCCGAGCCCGGTCTACCTCGAGCTCGCCGCGCATGTCGCCGACATCCCATTCGGCGATCGCACCGATGACGACACGGCAATCGCGCTCGCATCGGCGGCCATCGACTACCACCGCCGCGAGGCCAAGAAGTTCTGGCAGGATCACTTCGACCGCCTTGCCCGCCCCGTCGACGAGTGGGCCGATGTGCGCGATGTGCTCGTCATCGAGCACGCCGAGGTCGTCGACGACTGGTCACTTACCGGTCGCCAGACGAAGGCTCGCCGAACGCTCAAGATCACAGGGCGGCTGGCTCCCGGCAGCTCGCTGCGCGCAGAATCAAAGCCCTATCTCGTCTACGGCGACCCCCAGCCGCCGATTTCTGAGCGACGTACTCCCGGTTCTGCGGCATCCAGCGATGGCGAGATTCTCGAGGTGACCGAGAATGGATGGCTCGTTCGCGAGTTGCTCGAAGTCGGGGCCGAGCAGCACGACGACCTTCCGGTTGCGCTGTCGCCCGGTAAGCCGCCGCCCGCAAAGCCGCAGCCCGAGGCGATCGAAGCGTGGGGTTCGCGCGTGCTGAACGCACTGCCGTCAATGCTGCCCGACGCCGCGCTCGACATCCTGCGCAAAGCGCCACCGCGGGGGCCAATTGTTGCCGCAGGCGACGACGTCATTGGCGCGATTCGCGACACGCTTCTTGGGCTCGACAACTCCTACCTTGCCGTGCAAGGCCCACCAGGAACGGGCAAGACCTACACGGGAGCGCGCGTGATTCGCGACCTCGTCGAGAACCACGGCTGGAAGGTCGGCATCGTCGCGCAATCGCACGAGACGGTCAAGAACATGCTGCACGGTATCGTCGCGGCAGGTCTCGATCCCGATCTGATCGGCAAGAAGCCGAAGGCCGGCGACACCGACGATGTGCCGTGGCAGTCGCTCAGCACGATTCCGGGATTTGTCGGCCGCGACGGCGGGTGGGTGCTTGGCGGCACGGCCTGGACCTTTGCGAACGCCAACGCGCTGCCGCCCGGCACTCTCGACCTGCTCGTCGTCGACGAGGCCGGACAGTTCTCTCTCGCGAGCACAATAGCCTCGGCGGGTGCCGCACAGCGGCTGCTTCTCCTGGGCGACCCGCAACAGCTGCCTCAGGTGAGCCAGGGATCGCACCCCGAACCGGTCGACGTCTCTGCGCTTGGCTGGCTCTCCGCTGGCCACGACGTGCTGCCGCCCGAATTCGGCTACTTTCTTGCCCGATCGTGGCGAATGCACCCCGCCGTGTGCGCACCCGTTTCGCGATTGTCGTACGAGGGCAAGCTCGAGTCGCGCGCGGGGGAGCGCCTGCTCGAAGGAGTCGAACCCGGCCTGCACCCCGTGCCCGTCGCGCACGTTCAGAACTCGACCTCGTCGCTCGAAGAGGCAGAGCGCGTCGTCGAACTCGTACGCGAGTCGCTCGGTCGCCCGTGGACAACGGACGGTGCGACGCGTCAACTCGAGCAGGCAGACATCATCGTCGTCGCTCCGTATAACGCGCAGGTCGAGCTCGTGCGCGAGTCACTCGTTGGCGCGGGCTTTGGCGGTGTTCCCGTCGGCACCGTCGACAAGTTTCAGGGCAAAGAAGCCGCAATAGCCATCGTGACCCTCGCGGCATCGTCTGCGGCAGAAGTGCCTCGCGGTCTCGAGTTTTTGCTGCTCGCCAACCGGCTCAACGTTGCGATCTCGCGCGCACAGTGGGCCGCGTACCTGCTCTACTCACCAGCACTGCTCGACTACCTTCCTGGCAACGCCACAACGCTCGCACAGCTGAGTGCGTTCATCGAGCTCGTCGAGGGATAGCCCTGTGCATAACCCGGCTCGAGTGTCGGGGGCCGGGCGCACCATGCCTGCATGACACACACCGAACCCACAATTGACCACATCCTGACTACGTTTTTCGCTGAGCAGACCGATTGCCTGACGGGTCTCGCGCGCACTCGTGTGCTTACGGTCGCCGAGTCCCTTCGCCGTTGCGTCGAGCAGTTCGGCGAGAGCGTTCTTATCGACAACGAGCGCACACTCCTGGCTGCAGAGCGGGTGTTCGACCCCGAGGTTGCGATCGCGACTCTCACCCACGCCGACGACCTGCTTTACCTGCTCGCGATCTTTGTCGAACACGAGCGGCTTCCCGCACAGGCGGCCGATGTGCGGGTGCACCTGCGCATGTGCGAACGACTGACGAAGTGGATCACGCGACGCAGGTTGGTCTACTGGGACGAGGTCAACTGCGCGCTTTACGACATCGAAGCGCGCGTGAGGCAAGCCCGAATCGCGCTTAAATCAGCCGACGCAGCAACTCGTCGACGGTGATGCCCTCGGCTCGCGCGCGGTCGGCGAGCTTGGACTGCTGCGCACCGGTGAGCGAGATCTCGTCGAAATCGAAGGCGACCTGACTGACGACGGGTGCCGCCTGCTTGTCGGCCGTGACCGAAGGTGCCGCACCGGGAAAGCCCGGGCCGGTCGGAATCGCCGCGCCGCGCGCAAAGGCCTCAGACACCGCGCGTGCCCTCGAGTCGGCCGCCTCATTGAGCACGTGGCCGACGTGGCCCTTGACCCACTCGAAACGGTAGCGACGGCCGGCGATTGCCTCGTCGATCTCCTTGAGCAGGTCGAGATTCATGACCGGCTTGCCGTCGCCCTTGCGCCAGCCCTTTGCCTTCCAGCCCGGCATCCACTTGGTGACCGAGTTGATGACGTACTGGCTGTCGCACAAAATGTGCAGGTCGTCGTCGACGTGTGCCGTCGCGCGAAACAGTTCGAGAACAGCCTTGAGTTCACCCTGGTTGTTTGTCGCGTGCTTCCAGCCACCGGCATCCCAGGTGTTGTCGTCGATGTACCAGGCCCAGCCAGCGGGACCGGGATTTCCCAGTGCGGATCCGTCTGCTGCGGCGGTGATCGTCATGCCCTCAAGACTACTTGTCCTCCACAGGCGGCCTTGGCGCGCGATACTTCACAGGCGGCGATGGATGTCGCGTGCGCGGTGCCGCGCCCGGCGACACTTGGCCGATGAAACCTCCCCGCTACGACACGGTGCGCGACCTCGCACTCACGACAGACGCTCTCCTGCTCGAGCGTGTACGGGTGCTTCTCGACAACGGGTACCGCAGGCAACTCTGGCTGATGTTTCTCGATGAGCGCGATCGTCAGATGCCGCTCATTATGCCCACCGACATCCCCAAGCGACCGCGCCCCGGCGACACCGTCGGGTTCGGCGAGTCTCTCGTCACGCTCAATGACGACGTCGGAGCGGCCTCGATTGTTATCACCCTCGAGCGCCGGGGGAGCGACTCAATCAGCGAGATCGACGCCGAGTGGCTCAGGCTCGTGTGCGCGGCGTGCGTCTACGCCGATGTGAGGCTGCGCGGTCCGCTGCTGTGCCACAGCAACGGCGTTCGCTGGGTCGGCGCAGAAGACTATGCGATCGGGTAAGACAGCACGGTGAAGACGATGCAGCCACCGATGACCACGGCGAAGAGCAGCAACCAGACCGGCGACGGAACGTGCGTGCGGCGGTAGAGCAGGTACGCATCCGACGTCTGAAGCTGGTCGCGACGACGGGTGTGAACGCCGACGACGGTGAGCAGCCCGCGAACCGAACCGATGAGCAGCGCGATGCCGATCACCAGCAACGCATAGCCCTGCACCTCGGGTGTCGCGTAGAACCAGAGCGCGGCGCTCACCGCGGCCGATGCCGCGACGACGAGGAAGCCGAAGAGATTGCGGATCACAAGCAGCGTGAGCACAAGAATGACCCCGCCCACGAAGAGGGCGATTGCCGTGTAGCCGTTGAAGACACTCCACAACTGGGCGGCGCCGACAATCGCGGGTGCCGGGTAGCCGAAGAAGCCGCTGATCACTGGACCGATTCCGCCGCGACCACTGCTGAGCGCGTCGCCCGAGTGATTGCGCCGAATGCGAATGCCATGAACGACTCGCCCCGTCAGCAGAGCCGCGACAGCGTGGCCGAGCTCATGCACAAGAGTCGTAAAGAGGCCAAACCACTGCCAGGTGAATCGCGGAATGCTGAGTGCGAGTGAGACAACGATGATCGTGACGAGCGTCGCCGTTGGAATGGCGAGCGGTGCGGTCTGCGCGAAGAGAGTGTCGATGAGACCAGTCTCGCAGGTACCGTAGTCAGGTGCCCTCGTTTCGCGTGACCCTCATCGTCGGAGCCCTGGCTCCCGGAGTCGCCCCCACCCGGGTGCTGCCCGCGGCGAAAGAGGCGGCCGAGTCGCTTGCGGTTGTCGAGGCGACCGACGTGCAGGTCGTTGCTGGCCAGGCTCGTCTCATCGTTCGGTTCGCTGCGGAGTCGCGAGAGATTGCGACGCAAATCGGCGAGCACGTGGCATCCACCGTTTCAAGTATTGCGACCGTCGCGAGCTGGCGTGTGACCGAGAGGGTGAAGTCCGCATGGCTGTAAAGGATTTTCTATCGCAAGAGTCGGTTGACGCCTACGCCGAACTCGCGACGGCTACGCAGCCGCTCGATCGGCTGCGTGGCATCCGTTCTCTCGTTGCTGCTCTTGAAGCCGACGCTGCGTCACTCACCGCGGTTCGTGCGGCGCTCGACGCGGGTGCGACCTGGGACGACGTCGCAGCCGCCGCGGGCCTCGGCGCGACGGCCGCGAAGTGGCGCTGGCAGGGTTCTGACGAAGACATCGAGACCCGACTCGAGGCCGGCCGCAAGCGTTCGGCGCGGCCCTCGAGCAAACCGACAGATCTTCCGGGAGTGTCGGTCGCCGAGGCGGCGAAGCGCCTGGGGGTCTCTGTGCAGGCGGTCTATCTGCGCATCACGCGCGGCACTCTCATCGCCGAGACAGTGACGCTCGAAGACGGCCGCTCGTACCGCCGGGTGATGAACCTCTCGACATCCGGAGGCGACGAAGGCTAAGGTTGTGCCAACTGCACGCCAGCCAGTCAACCGTTAGGAAAGGAGAACGCCATGTTTGCGACGACCGTTCTCCACGCATTCTCCTAACCATTGCGTTTGCCGCTCCGTCACCGAGAGCGCGCGCTTGACTCAGAGGCTTTCTCTTGACTCTTTTGCAGTACGGCTATACCCATTTTTCCGTTCCCTCCGGCACAGAGCCGGCACGCGTCATCCGGCACGACGGCTCGACACTCACTGTTGTGACCGACGCTGGAATCACCACCCTGCGCAACGTTCCCGGCCTATCGCCGGCGCCGACGGTCGGCGACTGGCTCGCCGTCGAACCATCCGGTCGCATCCGCGCAGTTGTCGAACGTGTGGGGCTGTTGACCCGCGAAGCCGCGCACAAGCAGGGCGAGCAGGTGCTCGCGGCAAACGTCGACACTGTTCTCATCGCGTGCGGCGTCGACCGGCCGATCAAAGATGGGCGCATCCAGCGCGTCGTCGCGATGGCCTGGGACGCGGGCGCGACCCCGGTCATCGTCATCACGAAGGCGAGCGTCGCCGACGTCGAGCTGCCGCATCATCCCGGAGTTCTTGTGCTCGTTACCGATGCCGTCGATGGCACGGGCATAAATGACGTGCGCGAGGTGATCGCAGAGAAGACCGCTGTGCTCATCGGCGAGTCGGGTGCAGGCAAGTCGACGCTCACCAACGCACTGCTCGGCAGCGACCATGCGGCGACCGGTCGCGTGCGCACCGGCGACAACAAGGGTCGGCACACAACAACCTCCCGCCATATGCACCTTGTGCCGCAGCTGCCCGACGGGCGCCCGGGAGGTCTGATCATCGACACTCCCGGAATCCGTTCTGTGGGGCTCGTCGCCGACGCAGAATCGGTTACCGCATCGTTCGGCGAGATCGCGCTTCTTGCGAGCAGTTGCCGCTTCACCGACTGCCGGCACGCGGGGGAGCCGGGCTGCGCCGTTGTCGAGGCGCTTGAGTCGGGTTCGCTTGACGCCTCGCGCTACAACGACTGGCGCAAACTCGAGCGCGAGGCACTCTCTGCGGCGCGCAGGGCAGACGAGCACGCGCACCGCTCGCACGCGAAACAGTTCTCACGCGCCGGTCGAGAGGGTGCCGCTCGCAAGCGGGGCGACTACTAATAGACGTCGATGATGAGCGAACGCAGGGCACGCGCCAGCCAGTCTTCGTACCTGTCTGGCCGCCAGCCGCGGTCTTCAGCGAAGGCGAGGTAGGTCTCCGGTCCGGTCACATAGCCGAGAACGTCGGCGGCCTCGGCGGTCGAGGTGAGCGCGACAAGGCCGCGGCTGACCAACCATCGAGCGCCGTTGACCATGTCACGGTGCCGCCGCTCTTCGAGGTCGCGATAGGCGGCACGGGCGGCGGCATCGGCGTCGGCAGCCGCTCGCAGGGCGCGGATGATCGGAGCCGATCGCTGGTTGGCTTCGCTGAGAAAGGTCACGTACGCCGCGAGAGCCGCCTCCGTGTCGGGGTTGCCCATAATCTCGACGAGCGCGGGGCGCGAGGTGAGCGCGTGACGCCCCTCGTCGCCCGCGAATGAGAGCTCGAACGCGGCGATGAGCAGCGACGCCTTCGGGCCGGCGAGGTTCACGGACTGCACCGACACGTCGGCGTCCGTGGCGATCGCCTTCATGGATGTCGCGGCAAACCCGTCGCGCACGAACAGCCGTGCCGCGGCGTCGATGATGCGCCGCCTCGTCGCAGCGGCGTCGGCGTCACGCGTCGGCGAGGAATATGTTCGCAACGGGTCTCCCTATTGGTTAGAGTGGCAGTCTAATCAATGAATCGAGCCGCGTGTCTACCTATCTCGTCTGCGCCACACCCATCTACGGCAATGTCGCACCTCTCGTCGCGATCACCGAGCACCTCGTCGCAGTTGGCCACCGCGTGGTATTTCTCACCGGTTCGCGATTCGAAGAGACGGTGCACGCAGCGGGAGCCGAGTTTGTAGCGCTCACGGGCAACGCAGACTTCGACGATCGCGACCCTGATTCGCACCTGCCCGACCGACTCAAGTACTCCGGTCTCGCGCGGGCGCAATACGACATCCAGACGATTTTCGTCACGCCCATTCCCGCGCAATATCGCTCCGTGAAGGCGCTCATCGAAACGGTCTCGCCCGACGCCATCCTCGCCGATTCGATGTTTGCCGGGGTTGGTCCGCTGCTGGCGAGCGCGAATGACCGGCCGCCCATCGTCGCCGTCGGCGTGACACCCCTCGCCCAGGAGAGCGTGGATGTCGCACCCATGGGCACCGCGATGCAGCCGAGCTCCTCGCCCCTCGGTCGCCTCCGCAATCGCGCCCTCAACGTCGTCGCGACCAGAGTGCTCTTTCGTGCGACCCAAAACACCGGTCGGCGTATGTTCGCCGAGGTCGGTGAAAAGCTCGGCTCGAGCATCATGGATCTCTCACGAGACTTCGACGCCTTTGTGCAGCTCACCGTGCCGGCGTTCGAGTATCCGCGCAGCGACCTCTCGGCAAACCTGAGCTTCGGTGGTCCGATCGTTCCCAGGCCGAGCGGCCTCGCCCTCCCCGAGTGGTGGAACGACCTCGACGACCGCCCGATCGTTCACGTGACGCAGGGCACAATCGACAATCACGACCTCGGGCGGCTCATCCGCCCGACAATCGACGTCCTTGCCGACGACGACGACGACGTGCAGGTCGTCGTCTCGATGGGTGGCCGCCCAGCTAGCGATCTCGGTTCGGTGCCCGCCAATGTTCGGGTCGCGAGCTTTTTGCCCTACGACGCACTTCTGCCGCGCACGAGCGTCTACGTCACAAATGGCGGCTATGGGGGAGTGCAACACGCACTCAGCTGCGGCGTTCCACTCGTTGTCGCCGGCTCAACCGAAGACAAACCTGAGGTCGCGGCCCGCGTCGCGTGGTCGGGGGCGGGCATCGATCTTCGATCCGGGTCGCCGAAGCCGAGCGCGGTCGGAGCCGCCGTGCGCGACATCCTGACGAATTCTGCGTACCGTGCCCGGGCACGCGCCATCGCCGACAACATGGCCGAGACAAACGCGGCGGCCACTGTGGCCGCCGCGCTTGAGGGTGCGATCGCTCGCTAGGCGAGCTTCTCGAACACCAGGGTCGCCTGAATGCGGTCGCCGCCCGCGAGGCCCTTGCTTCCCGATGATGCGGTCGTGATCGTGTGCAGGCGGTAGCCCTTCGCTGCCTGAGCGTTGAGTACCTTCTCGAGCTCGGTGAGGTTTCCTGAGCCGGTGCCGAACATCTTTTCTTTCAAGATGACCTGCAGAACTTCGTAGTTCATTTTCTACTGCTTTCTTCGCAACTCGGGTGTGCGTGTGGCGCAAGGCTATCGACGCGGTTTGTCGGCGGTCGATTCCCCAATTGGGGGAATGACCGACCCGTTCTGCCCGTTGCACCCGGTATGAAGCGCATCGGATTCCTCTCGTTTGGCCACTACCAGGATGTGCCCGGGTCCCTCGTGCACACCGCAGCCGACGCGCTCACGCAGACGATTGAGCTCGCGGTCGCTGCCGAAGAAATCGGGGTGGATGGCGCGTACGTGCGAGTTCACCACTTCGCGCCGCAGCTCGCTTCGCCGTTCCCGCTGCTCTCCGCTATGGGCGCGCGCACGAAGACGATCGAAATCGGCACGGGCGTCATCGACATGCGGTACGAAAACCCGCTCTACATGGCCGAAGAAGCAGCGGCGACCGACCTCATCAGCGGCAACGACCGACTGCAGCTCGGCCTGAGCCGCGGTTCGCCTGAAACCGCACTGAACGGCTTCGAGACCTTCGGCTACGACGGGGACTCGTCGCGCGAAAAGACCGAGATCTTCCGCGCCGCTATCGCGGGAGCCGCCATCGCTCGCGGTGCTCGTGGCGGTGTACTGCCGATCGAACCGCACTCGCCCGGACTCTCCGAACGCATCTGGTGGGGATCGGGCACTCGCGCCACCGCCGAGTGGACGGGTGAGCAGGGCATGAACCTCATGAGCTCGACGCTTCTCACGGAAGACACTGGTGTTCCGTTTGACGAGCTTCAACTCGAACAGATCGAGATGTACCGCGCCGCGTACAAGGAGGCCGGACACACGG
>Ga0247736_10000649_pt1 | contig 11638 bp, 13 predicted proteins | sample UWRJL193509B2_FD_180935 | JGI IMG/M metagenome (GOLD analysis project Ga0247736, IMG submission 180935) | Plant litter microbial communities from Arlington Agricultural Research Station in Wisconsin, United States - UWRJ-L193-509B-2 | ecosystem: Environmental > Terrestrial > Plant litter >...
CAAACGTTTCAAAGCTGTGCCTTCACAATACTGACTGAATTAAAATGGTGCATAAATCTGCATTCGGTCTTTATTCATAATCTGTAACATACTGAAATCAAATGATAAAAAATAGTGGCATATTTACTGCTGTCGACTTTTTGCATGCAAAAATATTTTGAATATTGCCCTTTTTTGGGCTTTATTAAATGATAAAGCAAGCGAAATCATTGAAAATTTTAAAAAATATAACCTGAGTTGTAATCTCATGAGTCAATTTGGGGCAGTTCATCACTCTATAAGTCTGCACGCAATAGCAGATAAAAATCATAAGGTGTGATTATGAAGAAGACCGTTTATTCCGTATTTCTGGCCTCGGCCGCGTTCCTGTTGAGCCCGTTAGCGTTGGCTGATGCCGTAGTATTAAATAATGCCAATACTGCCTGGATGTTAACCGCCAGTGCTCTGGTACTATTTATGACTTTACCGGGGTTATCACTGTTTTACGCAGGTTTAGTACGCGTAAAAAATGTGCTGTCTGTGCTTATGCAATGTTTTGCCATCGCGGCAATTGCTTCTCTACTATGGGTAATTATTGGTTACAGCTTGGCTTTTGGTCCCGGTAATGAATACATAGGCGATTTCAGCAAAGTGTTTCTAGCGTCTATTAAAAAGGATGATTTATGGGGTGACATACCTGAAACGCTTTTCGCTATGTACCAGATGACTTTTGCTGTAATCACGCCCGCTTTGATAGTAGGTGCTTACGCTGAACGTTTAAAGTTTTCTTCAATGTTAGTTTTTTCGGCACTGTGGTTATTACTTTGTTACGTGCCCGTTTGTCATTGGGTATGGAGCAGTTCAGGTTGGTTGTACAAAATGGGCTTGCTCGACTTTGCAGGTGGCACGGTTGTGCATATAACTGCCGGTGTCGGATCATTGGTTGCTGCGCTTGTGATCGGTAAACGCAATGGTTTTCCGAATGTCGCCATGCCTCCTCACAATATGACTATGGTAGTGACTGGCGCTGGAATTCTATGGGTTGGCTGGTTTGGTTTTAACGCGGGCAGTGTGTTGGCGGCAAATGGAAATGCCGCTATGGCAATGTTGGTGACGCATTTGTCTGCAGCGGCTGGCGCCCTCTCGTGGATGACAATTGAATGGATGAAATTTAGAAAGCCGAGTGTGCTGGGGATTGTAACGGGGATGGTCGCGGGTCTAGGAACCATTACACCAGCATCTGGTTACGTAGGGCCTGGCGGTGCAATTGTCATTGGTTTGGTTGCAGGTGTAGTGTGTTTCTTTATGACGCAGCTCGTAAAACGCGTTTGGAAAGTCGACGACTCGCTCGATGTTTTCCCTGTACATGGCGTAGGCGGAATTATCGGTACTTTTATGGCTGGTATTTTCGCGTCCACACAATTAGGTGCGTTTAGTGGTTTAGGTTTTGCCGCAGGAATTGAATCTATTGGTCAACAATTGCAAGTTCAGTTAATTGGTATTGTTTCGACGTTAGTATTTACAGTTGCGGTTACTTATTTGTTGCTGAAGTTAACCAGCGTTTTGACTGGCGGTTTGCGTGTAAGCAAAGATGAAGAGTCCCTTGGCTTGGATCTTAGTCTGCATGAAGAGGATGGTTATAAACTTTAATTGCTCCAATATTTCCGCAAAAGGGCTGCTATGCAGCCCTTTTTATTTGTGGGTTTCGCGTAGTAACGCAAATGAGTTAGGATAAATCAAATTCAACGACTGCGAGAACGAATCATGCGAATCGATTTCATTTCAGATATCAATTGTCCCTGGTGCGCACTCGGGGTAGTGTCCTTTCAAAAAGCACTGGAACTGATGGGTAAAAACTTTAACTACGAATTATATTTCCAACCTTTTGAATTGAATGCTCAGTTACCAAAAGAGGGTAAAAACCTGACTGATTATCTCTCGGAAAAATATGGAATGAACGCTGAGCGCATCGAAGCAACTCAGCAACATTTACGTGACCGTGGCGAAGAAGTGGGGTTTGTATTTGGCAAACGCGAACACGTTTGGAATACTTTTGATGCTCATCGACTACTTTATTGGGCAGCATTGGAACTGCGTTTGGAAACGCAACGTAAACTTAAGTTGGCCTTATTAAATGCCTATCACACCGAAGGAAAAAATCCGAGCGACCATAGTGTGTTGTTAGATATTGTCGAGCTATTAGGATTAGACAAAGATCGCGCTGAATTAATTTTAACAACAAATTTATTCAGTCAGGAAGTTCGTGAACTGGAGCAAGAGTGGCACGAGCTCGGTATAAATGCAGTGCCAAGTATTGTGATTAATCGCGAGCACCTGATTCAAGGTGCTCAGCCGGTAGATATTTTGGTTGGCATGTTAATGCGGCTACATAAAACGGAAGTATCCGATTGAATAATTAAAAGGTTTTGCTAATTATCGAAACGCAATCAGTGCAGCAGTTACCGCAACATTTAAAGATTCCACACCATTATTCATTGGAATACGCACACTTTCATTGCAAAGTTGCGATACTTCTTTCGAAACACCTTCTGTCTCATTCCCCAAGATATAAATACATGCATGTTCAGGCGTGAATTCTTTTAAAGTGGATTTTGCATGAGATGATAGTGAACAAATTACTGCACCCAATGTTTTAAATTCTTTTAAAGCTTCAGCTAGATTTTTGCAGCGTAAAATCGGTGCGCGAAATACGGTTCCTGCACTGGCTTTTATAACCAGCGGATCGATTTGAGCATTGCCTTGTTGTGGCAGTAAAATTCCGTCGATATTTCCTGCGCAAGCAGAACGAATGATCATGCCGAGGTTTTGCGGATTACTAATTCCATCCAATGCTAGAAGCGTAAATTTTTTATCTTTATTGGTTTGTAGAAAATTATCGTAGGTTTGAAAGCCACGACAAATTAAATCCGCTGCGACACCTTGATCTTGGCTGGAATTTTTTGAAATGCGCGAAAGCTCGGCGCGATTGTGATATAGAATTTCCGCACCTTTGGCTTTGGCGATTTTGATAATATCGTCCAAAATTTCCGCCGATTTATTGCTTTCTGCCAAATGCAAACGGTGAATATTCGTTGTTTTGTCTTGCAATGCTTCTAACACCGGCTTGCGACCATAAACTGTCAGCAGGCCGTCAAAAAACTTTTTCTTTTCCAGATAGGCTTGGCTATCGCCACGCTCTTTGTGTGTATCGCGTTCTTTACTCATAAAAGTTTGTATTGCTCTAGGTTACGCAAAGATGTTTATAGGCGCGAACGGCTTTATCCAGCCCTATAGCGATTGCATCTACAGTTAACGCATGCCCAATCGATACTTCAAGCAATTGTGGAACTTTGCGAAAGTGGGCGAGATTATCAAGATTTAAATCGTGTCCAGCATTTAACCCAATACCAATTTTTGCTGCATGTTCAGCTGCGGCAAAATAGCGCTGAAATAATTGTTCAAAATTATCCTCTTGATTCTTAAAAGCTTCAGCATAAGGGCCGGTATACAGCTCAATGCGATCTGCACCTAATGCTTTTGCTAATTCAATTTGTTCAAGGTCTGGATCCATAAACAAGCTAACGCGAACACCGGCATCTTTTAGTTGGGAGAGTATAGGTTTTAACTGCGCGCCGGATTTTTTTAAATCAAATCCGTGATCAGAGGTAAGTTGATCATTGGTATCCGGAACCAACGTGCACTGCTCAGGTTTTGTATCTAACACTAATTGGATGAAGCCAGGAAAATCGCCAATTTTTTCTGCGAAGGGATTCCCCTCAATATTGAATTCAGCTTGATGATTATCTTTTAATAATTCCGCGAGCTCATAAACATCGTGCGGACGAATATGGCGCTGGTCGGGACGCGGGTGAACAGTTAAACCATCTGCGCCAGCCGCAAGACAAACTTCGCCATGCGAAACAACATTCGGGTAGTTACCTTCGCGAGAATTACGAATTAATGCAATTTTATTAAGATTTACGCTAAGCGCGGTCGTATTATTCACGCGTTTAATTCCACTCAGAGCGGCGTTTACGTTTGCCAAATAGTTGCAACACAAACGATAAAATCACACCGGCCAAAATAAGAGCACCACCGTAAATACGCTGTCTGTAATTGTCGCTGCTTTTTAACTGATCATTTTGAGCTTTTAATAAATCGCGCTCGGTTTGTAGCATCTGGTTTTCACGATGCATATTTTGATTTTCTTGTTCCATATTGATATCAGATGTTGGCGACTTGCGAATCTCTTCAAGCTCTTTGGTTACACTTTGCAGCGAGGCTTGCGCACTTGCCAAATCATTTTTAAGCACAATGTTTTGCTTTTGTAATTCCACCATATCTGAGGGGCCGGACGTTAACGCCGTAAGTTTCATCGCTGCTGTTGGCTCGGCAATTAAGTTTTGGCTACGAATCCAACCCTCGATACCTTCGCTAGTAATTACCTGCGACCATTTGTTTTTATTGGCATCTTCTTCTTCGCGTAATAATTTTAAACGGGTGCCAGTTGGCAAACCATTTTTTATGATTGTTGCCTGATTATCTTTATCTGAGCGCAACGGAATATAGATGACGTCAGTTACATATCTGTCTTCTGCCACGCTGATTGCTGAGAACCCTGCGCCAAGCGTTGAAAAGGCGAAGAGTGCGAGTGTTAATTTCTTCATGCGAAATCCTTGGAAATTTAAGGCAAAACTTTTTTGAAAGGTTTGACGGTAACTTTTGCATAGACTCCGGCAGCAACATAGGGGTCAAGGCTCGCCCAATGTTCTGCATCTGCCAGTGAATTAAATTCAGCAACAATAAGGCTGCCGCTAAAACCTGCATCACCAGGATTTTCACTATCAATTTTGGGATGCGGCCCCGCTAAAATTAAACGGCCTTGATCTGTGAGGGATTGCAAGCGCGCAATATGATCTGGGCGTACAGGTTTGCGTTTTTCCAAACTATCAACAACATCTTCACTAATGATGGCGTAAAGCATAAAAAATCTCTTTTGAATTATTTGCTAGTGTCGTGCATGACTTCTTCGAAGGTGAGGCCCGTTAATAAGCGGATACTGCGAAAAATATACATTAAGGTTCCAACCATGATAATCATGGACGGCACTGCAATGACTGGAAAGCTATAGAAGTTCATTTTTCCAACTTCAATATTAAATGCCTCAGTTCCCGCCGGGCTCATAACAATTATTTTCGCGAGAATATAATTTAAAGTAGACGACAAAAAAAATGAACCTGCAATTAAATAGGAACCAAAGCGTAAGCTTTTTTCGAAGAGGTCAGTTTTATTATGTTCGCTCAAGGCAGCAGAAATTTTATCGACATTGAGTATAGTGTCGTTGTAGATGAATGTTTTCACTAAAGGAAAGCGTGTTTTTGTGGAAAATAAAACCATTAGTCCAATCAGGCCCGGAATGGCTGCTTCTTTAATAGCGTAATATTCGGTGGGCAATTTGAGTATTCCAATGCCACCGGTGAGCAATACGCTAACAATACCCAATCCTGAGAAAAAATTTATTTTGCGATTAATAATAAAATCTCTTAAACCATAACCAAGCGGAAATGCGAGAGCTGCTACTAAACCCCATACCGGGCCAAGGTGTTGCGCGCCGCTTAACTTGGTCAATATTAAAGAGGGGATCAAAATATTCATAAGAATATTAATCAACATATTTTCTTTTTTTCGCGGGGCTTTTAGAGCCGGAGGAGCTCCGTTTTCCGGAGTCGTTGCCGATTCTTTGTTAGAATTATCAGCAGAAAGATTATCGGTCATCGTCAGTCTCGGTCATAATGGGCAAACTCGCCCAGTTTAGCAGTTGCTTGGGTAATGATTAAGGCCACATTGGAATGACCTCGTGAAATTTGATCTACATTGCCACAGCCATTTTTCAGACGGCATTTTGAGCCCCGAAATGTTAGTTGCGCGCGCCAAAGAGCGTGAGGTAGATGTGTTGGCGCTAACCGACCACGATACCATAGCGGGTTTATTTTTGGCACAAAAAGCAGCTGACGAATACGGCATTAAATTGATAAATGGAATTGAGTTCTCTAGTCATTGGGGTAAGGGTGGCGTGCATATCGTCGGTTTAGGTTTTAGACGAGATTCCCCCGAATTAATTTCGGCAATTAATGAACAAAATTTAGCGCGTTCTGGTCGTGCAGAACAAATCGCCGCGCGTCTTGCTAAGGCTGGAATTACTGGAAGCCTCGAAGGCGCACAAGCATTGGCGGGTGATGCATTTGTTGGACGACCACATTTTGCCCAATATTTAGTCAGCATCGGTGCCGTCAATAATATCAACGCCGCTTTCAAAAAATATTTAGGAGCAGGTAAATTGGCAGATGTGAAATACCAGTGGCCCGCCATGAAAACAATCATTGATTGGATTCACGCTGCAGGTGGCGTTGCTGTGTTAGCGCACCCGTGTAAATATGAATTAACTCGCACAAAAATGTGTGCGCTTATTAAAGATTTTGCGCTCGCTGGTGGTGATGCTTTGGAAGTTGTAAGTGGAATGCAAGCTCATCCCGTTACTGAAGATTTAGCGCGCATAGCAGCGGCAAACAATTTAGCGGCATCTTGTGGTAGTGATTTTCATTTGCCAGGTCAAGCATGGCAAGAATTAGGAAGCTTTCCCAAACTTCCTGAAACCTGTCGGCCTGTTTGGGAATTACTTGGGTTTGCTGCATAATTATTTTTTATTTTGTGCAGCGCATAAGTACTATTTTTTAAATTTTTTGATGAAGGACAATATTTAGATGGCTCAGTTTTTTCAAATTCATCCAGAAAATCCGCAGCATCGATTAATTGTGCAAGCGGCAGATATTATTCGCAAAGGTGGTATCGTCGTTTATCCAACAGATTCCGCATATGCGTTGGGTTGTCATATAGGCGATAAAGACGCGCTTGATAGAATTCGAACATTGCGTAAGTTAGATAAAGATCATAATTTCACACTTATGTGTCGTGATCTTTCCGAGTTGGCAACCTATGCGCGCGTAGACAATGTTGCCTATCGTCTTATTAAAAATTACACCCCGGGTGCTTACACTTTTATTCTTGAAGCTACCGCTGAAGTTCCGCGCCGTTTATTACATCCCAAACGCAAAACAATTGGGTTGCGCGTACCAGATAATGCAATTGCTTTGGCACTGCTTGAAGAATTGGGCGAACCCATAATGACAAGCAGCTTATTAATGCCGGGCGATGAATATCCGTTATCCGACCCCTACGATATGCGTGACGTTTTAGAAAAACATGTAGACCTAATTATCGACGGCGGCTACTGCGGAATAGATCCAACAACCATTATTGATTTAACTGGTGATGCACCGGAATTAATCCGGCAGGGCAGAGGGGATTTTTCGCCGTTTGCCTGATTAAGCAAGAGTTAAAAATTTAGAGCTCACGAGTAATGGATTATGAAAAGGTTTTTTAAGCTTATTTTTCGCATGTTTTTGTTTCTGCTTTTTTTGGCTCTGCTTGTTAGTCTCTTGGTAACCTATAGTTCCTATCCTTCATCTTACGAAGCCAAGCCGATTTCAGGAGTTGTATTTGATGCAGAGAGTAAGCAACCCGTGGAAGGCGCCGTAGTGGTAGCAATTTGGTCAGAATACGGTGGCGCATTTCAAGCGTATAAAATAGATGAGCTAGAGGTTCAGGAAGCTGTTACTGATAACCAAGGTAAATATACTCTACCAGGTTGGCCACTTAAACGATCGCGTAATAGGTCAGCATTTGTTCCCACGGATGAACCAAGAATATTTGCATATAAGTATAGATATTTGCCCAAGTATATTTACAACGGCATAGTTCAAGAAATGGGTAGGCGGCAGCCCTACAAACATGACCGCACAATTAGTTGGTACGGTTCAACCGATATTTACATGTCGCCATTGATTATTACTGAAAATGAAAGGTCGCAAGTACTATCTCAGTTTATACAAATTACACCTTCTATTTATTATGGGTGCGGGTGGAAAAAATTAACTCGTCTTTTATTGGAAGTAGATAAGCAAAGGGAGGAATTTGAAATTTATTTTTCAATTCCACTTAAACGTGCGATCGTGCGTGAGGCTTGGTATTTAGAAGAAGTTTCTCAAGGTCCTCAGCCAGAGTGCGCTGGTGCAGTAGAGTTGCTTACAAATGCGAGAAAATTAAGACAAAACAATATGTGATAAAAGTAACATTTGTCCATTTTGGATATCCAATAAAACTTTTAAAGCATATCCACGCTTAAATAAAAATTGCCCGTGCAAATTAATTAAACTTTTTCACAAACTCTGATTTCAATTTCATCGCACCGAAACCTTCGATTTTGCAATCTATATCGTGATCGCCATCCACTAAACGAATATTTTTCACTTTGGTTCCAACTTTTACGGACGATGATGTTCCTTTTACTTTTAGATCTTTAATCACGGTCACTGTGTCACCGTCTTGCAGAATATTGCCGTTCGCATCTTTAAAAACTTTTGTGGTTTCGCTCGCAAGGTTTTCGCTTGCTGGCCATTCATGAGCGCATTCTGGGCAGATAAACAGGCTGCCATCTTCGTAGGTAAATTCCGAATTGCATTTGGGGCAGGGAGGTAAAGTGCTCATTATGTATCCTGGGGCAAGGGACTGATTTAGTCAGCCCAATAAAAAGTCGGCGCATTGTACGCAAGCCAATGCTATTTCGCTGCTTGTTTTTAACAACCTTCAACCCACCCAACCTAATTGTTAATGGCTCTAGCCTGCTCTTATGGCTATAATGCCCGACTCATTTGCGGGCCATCGACATTTTTAGTTATGGGCCGCCACAATTGCATAAGTCGGGTTAGCCAGTGAATTCCAGCGAAGAAAACAATGATTTTGCGCTTGTCGCCGAGCCTGCGGAGCTTGTAACGAATGACTCTGCACCAGCACCGGAAAGCGACATAGCTGTTATTGAAGCGAGTTCACGTCCGACTCAGGGTGAGATGCCTTTTGCGATGGTTCATGGCAAGGCTTACACCCAGCTTCCGCAGGATCTATATATACCGCCGGATGCATTGGAGGTTTTCCTCGAAGCATTCGAAGGTCCATTGGACTTATTGCTGTATCTTATTCGTCGCCAAAATATTGATATTCTGGACATTAATGTCTCCGAAATTACCACTCAATACATGGCTTATGTGGACTTGATGGACTCTAGCCAATTTGAGTTGGCTGCTGAATACTTGGTGATGGCGGCCATGTTGGCAGAAATTAAATCCCGTATGCTATTGCCTCGCTCCAGTGAAGAAGTCGAGGAAGAGGATGATCCGCGCGCGTCGTTGATTCGTCGCTTGCAAGAGTACGAACGATTTAAGCAAGCGGCAGAAGATATCAATGCTTTACCGCGCATTGGTCGCGATCTTTATCAAGCTTCTGGTCAGGCACCTGATCGCAGTTTGACGCGGCCTGATCCAGATGTTGAATTACAAGAATTACTGCTGGCATTGTCTGAAGTATTACGCCGTGCAGACATGTTTGAAAGTCATCACGTGTCTAAAGAAAAACTTTCTACCCGCGAGCGTATGGCGCAAGTTTTGGATCGCCTGGCGCACAACCATTTCGTGCCTTTTGTGAGCCTATTTAAAGTGGAAGAGGGGCGTTTGGGTGTAGTGGTTACCTTTTTAGCCGTTATGGAATTGATTAAAGAATCGCTGGTTGAAATTGTGCAAAGCGACTCTTTTGGCCCTATCCACGTAAAAGCAAGAATGCAATGACAGACGAAAATCTAATAGCAGAAGAAAATCTCGAACCTGAAGAAATTGGTACAGAAGATTTGGCAAGCGCAGCCGATTTGAAAGAAGAGGCGGGTGAACCTGCCACTGTTGCTGTTACCCAACAGCCAGTCGACAAAGCCATGCTGCGCAAAATTGTGGAAGGCGCGATTTTGGCAGCAGCACAACCAATCACCGTTGCGCGAATTTTAGAATTGTTCGATGAAGAAGTTGCGCCGGAAAAAGATGAAGTGCTTGCAGCGCTGCAAGATATTCAAGCTGACAACGGCGAGCGTGGTTTTGAATTAAAAGAAGTGGCATCCGGTTGGCGTTTTCAAGTGCGCGAAGAATTAGCGCCTTGGGTTAATCGCATGTGGGATGAAAAACCGCAAAAATATTCGCGCGCGTTGTTAGAAACTCTATCCTTGATTGCTTATCGTCAACCAATCACTCGTGGCGATATTGAAGAAATTCGCGGTGTTGCTGTTAGTTCGCACATTATGAAAACCTTAATGGAGCGTGATTGGGTGAAAGTTGTGGGGCATCGCGATGTGCCTGGTCGGCCATCTTTATACGCAACAACTCGTCAATTCCTGGATTATTTTAATTTAAAAAATCTTGAGGATTTACCGTCCCTCAGCGAAATTCGCGATTTGGATGAGATGAATAATGTGCTCAACCTAGGCGATGAAGAAGGCCTTGGCGAAAAAGATGATGAAGTCATTCTTGATACACCTGCAGAAAGTATTGTTGACGCAGCGGTTGATGATGAACCAGAAGAATTTGTGGATGGTGAAGAGGCATTTGTCGATGCAGATGAAGAATCTTCTCTATTAGTGAATACAGAATCGAGTGCAGAAATTGCAAGCGATGACGATGAAAATACTGACGAGGAACACAACAACGCCTAAGTATTACTTAGGCTTGTAAAATCATATGGTAAAAAAAACTGACCCTACTTTTGATGGTGCATCAAAAGGCCCGGATTCTTCCAAGGGCAAAAAAGCTGGTAGCAGCAACTCTGTCAGTGCAGATCGCGACAAACCCGCCAAGGCTGTGAAGCCAGCGATTGCCGAGTATTTTGCGGCAGCTACTGAAAAAGCAACTCGTAAAAAAGCTGCGGATAATTTTTCGGCTGAATTTAAAGCCAAGCATTCATCTAAACGAAAACCTGAGTTAAAAGAGCGCGATTCGCGCGCGGAAAAATTTGGTGATAAGAAAGCGGCTAAATTAAATTATTCCGTAGATCCAGATGCGAATGACGTGCTTGAAGCGACTGATGAGAAGTTGCAAAAAGTATTGGCGCGTGCAGGTATTGGTTCGCGTCGTGAAATGGAGCGTGCAATCGAAGCTGGTCAAGTCAAAGTAAATGACCGTATTGCAAAATTGGGTGATCGTGTAACACCGAGCGATAAAATATTTGTAGACGGTAAACGCGTTGTGCAACGTACTGAAGCCACTCGTCGCAGAGTAATTTTGTACAACAAGCCGGAGGGTGAAATTTGTTCTCGTTCAGACCCGGAAGGCCGTCGCACCGTTTACGATGGTCTACCAGCTCTAAATGGTGAGCGTTGGATTTCTATCGGACGCCTGGACTTTAATACCAGTGGATTACTACTATTCACTAACGATGGTGAGTTGGCTAATAAATTAATGCATCCGTCATCTGTTATTGATCGCGAATATTTGGTTCGCATTCAAGGCAATGTAGATGATGAAATGAAGCGTGCGTTGTTGGAAGGCGTTTTGCTGGACGATGGTGTCGCACGTTTTACGGATATTGTTGACGGTGCTGGCGAGTCGCGCAACCGCTGGTTTTATTGCGTGGTGATGGAAGGTCGCAATCGTGAAGTGCGTCGTTTGTGGGAATCACAAGGCGTTAAAGTAAGCCGCTTGAAGCGTGTACGCTATGCGAATATTTTTATTCC
>Ga0247736_10000650_pt1 | contig 11632 bp, 14 predicted proteins | sample UWRJL193509B2_FD_180935 | JGI IMG/M metagenome (GOLD analysis project Ga0247736, IMG submission 180935) | Plant litter microbial communities from Arlington Agricultural Research Station in Wisconsin, United States - UWRJ-L193-509B-2 | ecosystem: Environmental > Terrestrial > Plant litter >...
CCAAAAATAATCAAGTGAGAAAGAGAAAACGAGAGACTTATGGCTGCACAGAATAACGTTCCCCTTAAAAATTATCGTAACATCGGTATTATCGCCCACATCGACGCAGGTAAAACAACAACTACCGAAGGTATCCTTTACCGAACAGGTATTAACCACAAAATTGGTGAAGTTCGTGGTGCTGACGGTGACAGTGCAACAACTGACTGGATGGCTCAAGAAAAAGAACGCGGAATTACCATTACTTCTGCCGCTGTGACTGCCTTCTGGAAGGGTCACAAAATCAACATCATCGATACCCCGGGACACATCGACTTTACAGCCGAAGTTGAACGTTCACTTCGTGTGCTTGACGGCGCGGTTACTGTCTTTGACGGTAAGATGGGTGTTGAAGCTCAAACCGAAACTGTTTGGCGCCAAGCTAACAAGTACGGTGTGCCTCGTATCTGTTTCGTTAACAAGATCAACCAAATTGGTGGTGACTTCTACAAATCTCTCGATACTATTCACTTGCGTCTCTCTAAGCAAGCGCTTCCTATCCACCTTCCAATTGGTTTCGAAAAAGAAATCAACGGTGTTGTTGACCTTGTCGACATGAAAGCCTACACATATGGCGATTACACTGACCACGAACTTGTTGTTGGTGAAATTCCTGCTGACATGCTTGAAAAAGCAAAGAACGCACGTAGCCTATTAGTTGAAGCAGCTGTTGAAGCTGAAGACGAACTATTCGAACGTTTCCTTAATGAAGGTGAAGAATCAATTTCTATTGATGACCTAAAGCGTGCACTTCGTAAGCGCGTGCTTGCTGGTGACTTCTTCCTCGTTACTGGTGGAGATGGCCGCGGAGTAATGGTTGAAAAGGTTCTTGACCTTGTAAACGACTACCTTCCATCACCACTTGACGTTGATGCTATCCAAGGTACTAACCCAAAGACTGGTGACCTTGTTGAACGTCAACCTGCTGACGCTGAGCCACTTTCTGCACTAGCCTTTAAGATTGCAACCGACCCATTCGTTGGACGTCTTATCTTTGTTCGTGTTTATAGCGGTAAGTTGACTGCTGGTAGTTACATTCTTAACACCACTACTGGTGACAAAGAGCGTATCGGCCGTATCGTTCGTATGCACGCTGACAAGCGCGAAGAAATTGACATGGTTGGTGCTGGTGACATCGCTGCAGTTGTTGGACTTAAGAGTACCTTTACTGGTCACACTCTTGCCGACCCTGCACACCCAATTCTTCTTGAATCAATCGAATTCCCAGAACCACCAGTATCAATTGCTGTTGAGCCTAAAACTAAGGCTGACCAAGAAAAGATGGGTATTGCATTGCAACGCCTAGCTGAAGAAGACCCAACTTTCCGTATTCACACCGATGACGAAACAGGCCAGACAATTATGTCAGGAATGGGTGAGCTTCACCTCGACATCCTTGTTGACCGTATGAAACGTGAATTTAACGTTGAGGCGAACATTGGTGAGCCACAAGTTGCCTTCCGTGAAACTATTCGTGGAACTGCCGAAGCGCAAGGTAAGCACGCTAAGCAATCTGGTGGACGTGGTCAATATGGTGACGTATGGATCCGTTTCCAACCTACCGAATCTGGTATCGGCTTCGAATTCGAAGACGCGATTAAGGGTGGAGTTGTTCCTAAGGAATACATCAAGCCTGTTGAAAAGGGTATCCGCGATACACTTGAAAGCGGTGTTCTTGCTGGTTACCCAATGATTGGTGTAAAAGCCACTCTATACGACGGTAGCTACCACGACGTTGACTCAAGCGAACTCGCCTTTAACCTTGCTGGTGTTCTAGCAGTTAAAGAAGGTATCCCTAAGGCTCGTCCAGTTATCCTTGAACCAGTTATGAAAGTTGAAGTTTCAATGCCAGAAGAGTTCATGGGTGACATCATCGGTGACCTTAGTGCCCGCCGTGGCCGCATTGACGCCATGGAAGACATTCCTGGTGGCGCTAAGTTGGTCCGTGCTTACGTACCACTTTCAAACCTCTTTGGTTACACGAATGATATTCGTTCACTTAGCCAAGGTCGTGCTGCGTCAACAATGGAACTTTCTGAATACGAAGAAGTACCACCAAACGTACAGCAAGAAATCATCGAAAAACGAACAAGCAAGTAGTTTAGTAGATAGTAAAAACCGCCTCAGTAATGGGGCGGTTTTTATTTGGTCGTAATGTGCAAAAAGGAAAAGCCTCCACCGTAAGGTGGAGGCTGAGCCCCGGTACTTGCTGTTAGGCGTCTGCTCTGGCTGCGACGATCATTGCTGCCAGTTTCCTGGCGACGATAACCGCTTCATGACCGTCAATCCTTATGGGGGAGTCGTCGATGATGGCGAGGCCAATTGCATTCTCGAGATTGTCGACGCGGTTGAGGTTGATGTTTGCCACGAGAGTGCTGTTGGGCGGAATTTCACCGTCCGAGTCGACAGGTCGCCAGGTGAACGCACCTAGGCTGCTATCTACATCTCTGTCCTCGCGTGGATAGACACCGTTCCATCCCGTCAGGAAATGGTATATGGTTACTTCGTTGAAACGCATATGCATTCATTCCATTCAGTAGTAGGGGTATGCTATTTATAAAAAAGCTTGTGTGCACTATAGCATAATTGGTGCATTAAGTCAATATAAGGAAAAACCTCCACCGTGAGGTGAAGGTTGAACCCTACTACTGAGCTACCCGATGGTTACGTCGCTAAACGGCTGTAGGAAGTTGAGGATTGTTACTCCTCGTGGCTGAACGGGTTCTGGGACGCGCTGGCTTCGAAACCTATCGATTTTAGCCAACAGCTCTTCGGCAGGCTCGAGTGCTGTGCCACCATCGACGTCGTTTGGGAGATAATCGAGGATGGCAACCGCGACCCTGTTGATTGGGCTATCGACACGGTCGAGATGGATGCTTGTAATCAGCACGCTGTTTGCTGGCGGTGTGAGGCCGAAACCCTTAGGCAGCCAGCTGAACGCGCCAAGGTCGCTGTCGACATAAAATTCGGCGTCGAGGTCATCATCATTGCATCTGGTGTAGAGGTAAAAAATGTCAACTTCACAGAAGTTCATTTTCTATTCCAATCCATATCAATAGTAGGGGCATGCTTTTCAATACAAAGAGCTTGATTTAATTAGAACACACCGGGGGTAAAAAGTCGATTCTTCTAGTTTGCTGATAAAAAGGTTGAGTTTATCCAAGCTCTCGCTTATAATCAAATCCCATCAGGAGTACGCATGTGATTAAGGTGAACGGATCTCATTTAGCTTATCGTCATAACCTCGAACCGGGCTTTACTATCGTGGAATTAATGGTGGTCGTTATAGTCTTGACTATCCTTTTGGTCGTAGTGGGGCGTTCTTCGTACGGCTATCAGGCGTCAAGTCGTGATCGCGAAAGGGCGAATGATATAGATGCGATTTCTCGGAGTCTCGAGCAGTATTACAGGACGCAGTCAGTCGCTACAGGCGCAACGTACCCGAGTTCAACAATAACTCCTGCGGGCATAGCTTCAATTGTCGGTGACGTAGATATTGTGGCTGCACCGGACGAGCCAACGAACAGCGTCGTTGTCGCGACTAGTGGCGCTACGCAAACGCCCACAGTGTCGCAATATCTGTACCAGCCGTTAAATGTTAACGGTACTATATGCACCGCATCGCCGTGCCCGCGCTATAAGCTTTACTTCCGCCTGGAAGAATCGAGTGAAATTGTGACAATAAATAGCCTGAGGCAGCAGTGATGAGTAATCGCCATGTACATTCTGCAGGTATGCGTGGCTTTACTGTTGTAGAGGTCCTTATGGCCATTGTGACTGCAGCGCTATTTGTAATCGCCATTAGCCAGATATACATATTTCAAACACGTCTTTCCTCGAATAGCGCCGCGTATGCTAACGCCGATTTACTTGCCTATAACAACCTTCGGACGTATTCGTACGGCAAGGCGCCTACCTGGTTTCAATGTGAGTATAACTCCGGCTCGCCGCAACCTCAGACCTTACTGAATTCCACCAGCCCTGTAGACTTGGTTCCCTCGCCAGTTATCCAGACAGTAGTAGCGACGGCGCCGTATGGTTGCGGGGGGAGTAGCTCTGCTATCGGCTATCCTATTCGGGTAGTGTCTACGGTAACCTATGGAAGCGATGGAAGGAAGGTGGTACATGCTACGTACTCGTCATACTAACAATAATTACAGATCAAGCGAGAAAGGTCTGACGATTATTGAACTGAGCCTCGTAATGGTGCTATTAGCTATCTTGTTTCCTATATTTTATTCTCTTCTTGTTAATATGTACCACGATGCCTTCTATTTGAATGACAGGGTAAGGTCGAGCTCAAAGACAACGCAAGCATTGTTTTATATCGAAGAAAACGTACGTAGCGCCAATGCATTTAAAACCAATATTCCTAGCGGCTATTCGGACTTTTACGGCCCTCATAATCTAGGTACAGCCGGGGCTGAGGCGTGGAGCTATAAAGGCGATTCAGCATCCAGTCGGGTATTTATAACGCAAAATTATTCAACAACCACGAACGCGCTTAACAGTGGTCGCCAACCGGTCTTTACTAATAATCCAATATACAATTGCACATCAGAACTATATTCCCAAAAACAGTTGATGTACATGACAGTCTATTTCGTAAAGGACGGTACGTTGTATCGCCGGTTATTGACAGATAGAACCACTGCGCTTTGCCCAGGTAATGCCCAACAGCAAAAACAAACATGTCCGCCATATATATCTGATGGCTCTCGCGATGCAAGTTGTGAGGCGTATGACGAAGCGTTAGCAAGCAACGTCACGAACTTTACGGTTGCCTACTTCCAGGTAAGTATAGATGGAACCAGTACGCAAATTGATGCGCCGTATTCATCAACCGACGCGGCGATATTGTCGGCAGCCGACTACGCAAATGTAACTATCAGTACAAGCACGAGGGGCGGTTCAGTAGTGAGTAGTATGACCCAAAGAATGACAAAGGTGAACCAGTAATGGGTGCTCGTAACCTTCAAAAAGGGATAACGCTGCCATTGGTTATTATTTTCTCGCTTACCGTTTTGTCGATAATGACAGTGCTATTAACTGTTGCTGCCGCATCGTATAAAGGCATATATATCGACCATTATCAAAAGATGGCTGAAGAAGCTGCCGAGGCAGGGACGGCTTACGCGACGTCATGTCTTAGCTTGTCTGGGCATGTCCAAACTTGGGGGCCGGCAGTAGGGGCGGGTGACCTTAGTCCAAGCAGTGATTGCAATGGAGCAATCACGTACTCGTCTAATTTGTATATACACAGCGACAGTAAGGTCCGTACTTATTTTACCGTTGCTAACCTTGATTACAATTCACAGTTTGCAAGCCAGGTATCGGCGCGAGGCTACACGCAGCTGTTGAGGTCTGACGGCAGCGTTAAAAGCACGTACACGAGCGTATTAAAGAAAGTAATAACCTGGCCGTCGGACGTTGGCGGCCTGATTACTTCAAGTGGCACAAATCGAACCTGTGCGATTATCAATTACTCGGTGTACTGTTGGGGCTATAACGGCTTTGGCCAGCTTGGAAACGGTCAGTATGTCGGCGGCTCATCTACGCTACTGCAAAGCGAGTCCTCGGTCGATAGTACGGTCCCCGTAAAGGTATATAAGGGCGAAGGGGTGATGTCGGGCAAAAAAATGGTCAAGGTGTTTGCTGCACAGTACCACTCCTGTGCATTAAGCGCTGATGGGCTGATGTATTGTTGGGGCTATAACGGGCAGGGTCAATTAGGGACTGGAAACATAACTGATTCCGCCGTACCGGTTCAAGTAGGTGGTGCTTTGGCGGGAAAGACAATTACAGAGATTGGCGGTACTGCCAACACCAGCTGCGCTATTGCAGTAGGAAAGATATATTGTTGGGGGCAAAATACCAAAGGCCAAGCTGGCCTAGGCTACGCCGATGCAACCTCAGTAACAAGCCCGGCGCTAGTGAGTGCTACCAATACGGCAACGACACTGCCCACTTCCTATAGTGCTACGGTACTGACGAGTGGAAGTCGCAGTAGCACGACCTGCGCAATTGTGAACGGCAAGGCGTATTGTTGGGGGCCAAATGAAAATGGTGCGGTTGGCGATAATACGACCACTCAGCGTAACCTTCCGACGAAAGTTATAGATACTGGCGTATTAAGTGGTAAGACGGTTACCTCAATTTCACAAGACGGTTTTGTGAGTGATGCATCTGGTGGTTTTGCTCATACGTGCGCCGTTGCTAGCGGGGCAGTTTACTGCTGGGGCGACAATCTTGTTGGGCAGCTTGGTGACGGCACGACAACCGATAGAACCGTGCCAGTAGCAGTACTTACGAGTGGTGTATTGAGCGGTAAAACGGCTCAGATTGTCCGCGTGGGGTTGAAACATAGTTGTGTACAGGCAAATAATGGTGTGTATTGTTGGGGGAATAACGATAATGGTCAGATTGGTGATGGTACGACCAACCAAAGAGAGTCGCCTGTAACAGTGCTGCAACTACCTGGGGGATTAACAGCTTCAAACGTCGTGTCGCTTGGTGGTGGAAGTAACCGTGGCTGTGCGGTCATAACTGATGGCCGTACTTTTTGCTGGGGGTATAACAGCAGTGGCCAAATTGGGGATGGTACAACGATTAACCGCACTGCGCCAACGGAGTCCTTGTTTCTCCGACCAACTGGTAATCAGTACATATTCTAGTAACAAGCCTGCAAAGTTAAAAACAAGTACAAATTGTTTGTCTACACTAGATACATGGGAACAAATACATACCAACGACCACGAGAGAAGCTATACCAAAAAGGAGTATCGGCACTTACGAATGCCGAGCTGTTGCAGGTAATTATTGGTAGCGGCAACGCAGGGCTGCCTGTGACAAAAATTGCTCGTAAAGTTGATAAGGTATTTAAGGCTAAAGGCGCAACTGTTAGGGTAGGCGACCTAACGGCAATACAGGGCCTAGGTACGGTCAAGGCAAGTCAAATTATTGCTGGCTTGGAATTCGCCAATCGACTCTTTTACCAACCGAACGAAGAATCATATACTGATACCGACATTTTAACTGACCTGTATGCCGATATACGTGGCTCTAAAAAGCAAATGCTGCTGTATGCCTTGTTTGATGGCAACGGCCGATTAATTGATGATTATTCACAAACCATCAACCTAAAAGCTGATACTGCACGCATTGCTCGAAAACTCTTCGGTGAAGCGTTGGCCCAATCGACAGCTAGTATTCTTATTGCAATTGGTGGCGAAGGCCAGTCTCTCGAGCCGGCTATGTTTGAACTAAGTTTGGCACGCGATGTGTATAGTATGGCCGCTATGCTGTCGATATCGGTAAAGTCGTTTGTGCTGGTAGGTGCATCTGGAGAGTATGTCATTAAAGAGGTGAGTCGTGGATAAGCGAATGCATACCCCGCCAGATGATGTACGGCATATATATAAGTGGTATCGCAAAGCCCAGGTGGATTACACCGAACTATATATACGTATGTACATTGCTTATAACGCTTGGTATCGGCAAGTTACCGGCTCTACGAATGATCGAGAGGCGATTGCAGTGTTAAAGAAACGTTTTATTATTTGGGATGATTATATTAAAGGTAAAACTATGCCAACTCTTAGGGTATACGTTGAACGTTTGGCGAGGGTGACCGCAGAGGCCCCACTTGCTAGTAGTGTCGTCTGGAGTGGAACTATTCAAGATGCAGATGATTGGCGAGGGCTTATTGAATTCTGGTATCGGGTAAGGTGCATGTTGGTCCATGGCTCCGAGGTGTCCCCGAGACATGTATGGCTGGCGTACGAGACACTCGAGGCATTTATGGCCGAAATTGTTGAACGTATGCAAGCTTGTTTTACCGATAAAGACCTGCAGCGGCTAGAAGAACTGTCAACATTGGTTAAGTCGGAGACCGGCAAAGAGGCACGTTTTAGGCTTTTACAACGAAAATTACAGGCTAAGTATATTGACTCACCCAATATATGGCAGGTTGATATGCAACGGGTCCATAGCTCACCTTATAAATAACTCTTTACTCAGGGGCAAAAACACGGTATAATTTACCGTATACGTCGTGGAGCTTATTGCTCTTATGCGCAAAATAAGAATGAGAAATTAACTAAGGAGAACTAACTAAATGGCAGATTTCGACCGAACAAAGCCTCACGTTAACGTTGGTACAATGGGCCACGTTGACCACGGTAAAACAACACTTACCGCAGCTATCACAGCTGTACTAGCAAAGCGTCTTCCTAGCGACGTCAACAAAAAAGTTGACTACGCAATGATCGACAACGCCCCTGAAGAGCGTGCACGTGGTATCACTATCGCTACATCTCACCAGGAATACGAATCAGCTGAACGTCACTACGCTCACGTTGACATGCCAGGACACGCAGACTACGTTAAAAACATGATTACAGGTGCTGCCCAAATTGATGGTGCTATCCTTGTGGTTGCTGCAAACGATGGTCCACTTCCACAGACTCGTGAACACGTTCTTCTTGCTCACCAAGTTGGTGTGCCAAAGATCCTTGTTTTCCTAAACAAGATGGACCTTGCAGACCCTGAACTAGTTGAATTGGTTGAAATGGACATTCGTGAACTGCTCGCTAAGAACGGTTACGACGAAGACGCTCCTATCATCAAGGGTTCAGCTACTAAGGCTCTTGAAGGCGACGAAGCTTCAGAAGACGCAATCATGGAATTGGTTGCTGCTATTGACTCTTACATCCCACAACCAGCTCGTGACCTAGACAAGCCTTTCCTAATGCCTATTGAAGACGTGTTCTCAATTAAGGGTCGTGGAACAGTTGCTACTGGTCGTATCGAAACTGGTGTTATCAACATTAACGACCCAGTTGAAATTGTTGGTGTAAAAGCTACTCAATCATCTGTCGTTACTGGTATCGAAGCATTCAAGAAAAACCTCGACCGTGGACAAGCTGGCGACAACGCTGGTCTCCTCCTTCGTGGTATTGAACGCGAAAACATCGAACGTGGTCAAGTTATCGTTAAACCAGGCTCAATTACTCCACACACCGAGTTTGACGCTGAAGTTTACATCCTTAAGAAAGAAGAAGGCGGACGCCACACTCCATTCTCTAAGGGTTACAAACCACAGTTCTACTTCCGTACAACTGACGTTACTGGTGAAGTTGAACTCCCAGCTGACAAAGAACTCGTTATCCCTGGCGACACACTTACTTTCAAGGTCAAACTTCTACAGCCAATCGCTATGGAACAAGGTCTTAACTTCGCAATCCGCGAAGGTGGTAAGACTGTTGGTGCCGGTGTTGTAACAAAAATCGTTGCCTAGTTTTAAATAGTTCTCCTATCTAAGCTACAAACGCTAAAAATACCCTCGTTTTAACGGGGGTATTTTTGTGTTATATTTATGCTTAATGGATAAAGAGCTTGAAAAACGCTGGTTAAAACTCCCCAAGGTCGATGTTGATCGCGGCGAGGGTGTACTAACTGTAGATGGTGAATACATACATTTACCCGACACTACACCAGAAATGGTGTCAGATTATATCGAAATTGGCCATCAAACTATTAAAGATAATCTGACAGAAATGAAAAAAATGTCGCGTTTCTGGGCACCTGAGCGAAGTCGCCCATTAATACTATTGGGGCGACTTGCCTTGTCTGGGGAGGAAGACGAGGTGTTCGACAACGAAGGGCTGATTTCTGTCAGGAATACAGAAGATGTAGCTATAGAACATGTGCTGCCTAACTATCGTGATTACTGGGAAACCGTCACGGAGTCGCTGTACGTTCCCGTGGTGCGTTACAATGTAACCCTTAACTACCCTCGTTTTAATGGTACCTGGCTGGGTATGCGTCGCCCATAACGCCAACAAAGCGAAAACCCGCCAGTTCCCGGAGGAACCTTAAGGTTCGCTGCCAAGGGGTGGCGGGTGTTATTTTCTCGTACCAGAATCTGGTTTGAGGTGTACTTCCTTGTTATGGGTGAGCGGTTGCTCGGAGCGGTATAGGCACTCGTGATCTTTCGCGGTGGGCGTCAACGACGCTGAGACGAGGACAAGCCTGCCTTTGTCGGAGTCGTCGACGACCAACTTGAACTGACTGCAGCTTGCGTAGCGTTCGAAAAAAACGCCGTTAAACCTAGAGAGTACTCGTTCGCGTTGGATCGGGTTGAGCCCGTCGAGTGCTGTAGTGACTATGTAGCTTCCGCTATTGAGACGATGCTCCTTGATTCCATTGTAGATCTCAATATCGAGGCTTTCGATTGCACTAAGTACAGCCGGCGCCTCGTCTTTGAGACGGTTGATGTCATCTACGAGCTGGCTCATGTGAAGAGCGAACATTGCTTCCTTCCAATATGGGGTAGAACTTAAATATAATACTGCTATTTAGCCAAATTGTCAATTTACTTCTACGGTTTTATCTGCTATACTACCGAGGTATTACTAATTGCACCGAGAACTCAGCCAGACGCGAATAACACCGATTCGAGCAGAGGTTACGGAGCCGCTTCCCGCGATAAAGGATAAGGAGCCATCATGGCAGAACCAAAAGCAGAAGGCTTGCGTATTCGCATCCGTCTAAAAGCGTATGACCACAAGGTTATCGACCAATCAGCAAAGCAAATCATCGACACAGCAATCCGCACCGGCGCATCTATTGCCGGTCCAGTGCCTTTGCCTACTCGTCGTAGTACTTTCACAGTAGTGAAGTCGCCACACGTGTACAAAAAGGGTGGTGAATCATTCGAAATGCGTATTCACAAACGTCTTATCGATATCACTAACGCAACTCCAAAGACTATCGACAGCCTGCAGAACCTCAGCCTACCAGCTGGTGTAGACGCAGAAATCCGTATGTAATTGACTGCTGCAAATAAAAAGAACCCTTTGATAGGGTTCTTTTTTTAGGCGTATTTTTTAACTATACGCTTTCTTCGATGGTCGAAAGCTCGTTTTCGATGTACATTGATGTATCGATTTGCATTGAAAGGATCCATAGCTGCATAAAGATTATCACAGAGACGATAATTATCCAGTAAACGGTTTGGCGAGTGATTTTAAAGGTACCGAATGCTGGGGTGTTAGGGGCGACACGGAACGATCGCATTTTTGGCGCAGCAGTAGATGTAGACGCCTTCTTAGTAACAGCTGCTCGCTTTACAGGAGTCTTTTTAGCTACTGAAGCTTTTTTAGTCACAGGGGCCTTTTTAGTAGTAGTTTTTTTTGCTGTTGCCATATAGTCCTCAAAATGAATCGTTACCGTTATGTATTACTAGAAGTATGACCACTTTGCAATCTAAACACAAGTGCAATATTGAACATAGGCTTAAGGCTTCGTAAGGTGTTGACCTCAGGGGTTATATATGATACAGTCAATAGGTAACTTTACTAAAGTAATAACAAACGATTCTTGGTGAATTGGTAAGTCCGGCTGCACATTACGGTGCAAACGCCATTGAGGATACTGCTAGACACCAAGAATTTTATGTGGGAGAACGAAGAGCATGAAAGCACTTCTCGGTACCAAAATTGGTATGACCCAACTCATCAGCGAAGATGGTAAGGCAGTTCCTGTCACTATCATCAAAGCTGGGCCTGTGACAGTGACTCAAGTTAAAACC
>Ga0247736_10000651_pt1 | contig 11626 bp, 11 predicted proteins | sample UWRJL193509B2_FD_180935 | JGI IMG/M metagenome (GOLD analysis project Ga0247736, IMG submission 180935) | Plant litter microbial communities from Arlington Agricultural Research Station in Wisconsin, United States - UWRJ-L193-509B-2 | ecosystem: Environmental > Terrestrial > Plant litter >...
TCATCCAGTACCGCGAGGGCGTCAACAACTGGGGCATCGTGGTGCTGGTCGGACTGAACCTGGTCTACAGCGTGATCGTCTCGAGTGTGCTGCTGCCGGGAATCATCGGCGGAATCCTCGTGGGCGTCGCGTCGGCACTCGTCATCAGCCGAACGCGGGGAGTGCGCCAGGTGCGCACCCAGGCCTGGTCGCTGGCCGCTCTCGCGGCTGTCGTCGTGGTGATCACCGTGGCCCGGGTGTCACTGTTCTAAAAGTTATCCACAGGTTAATCCACAGTGGGGATAATTACACGGCTGTAACTAGCCCGTGTTTGAGCGGAATCTGGCCGATCAGCGCCAGCGCGTCGTCATGAGGAAGCCGACGAACATGATGCCGAAGCCGGCGACGATGTTCATGTACTTCCAGTCGGCGACGGGAAGCTGCTGGTCGCTCACGTAGTAGACGATGATCCAGATGAGGCCGATGAGCATAAAGCCGAACATGATCGGCTTGAACCACACGGGGTTCGGTCCGGGCTCGCCCGAGGTCGAAGTGACGGGACGATCGGACTTGGTGCGCTCTGTGCTACGGGCCATGCCCAGAATCCTAGCCTTAAACGGCTGCCCGCAAGCCGGGAGCGGGGCGGGCGGCCCGGGCTTCGCCGTAGAATCGGAAGCATGAGTGAGCTCGAGGCGCCGGTGGTTCGGCGGGGTGCTGCCCGGCGCGCGCGCTCCTACCGACGCTCCACCGGCATCCTCGTGGTCGGCGAACTCGCCGTCACCGCCGGAGTGCTGATCGCGCTCTTCCTCGGCTGGAAGCTCTATTACAACGACGCGATGTTCGCCAACTCGCAGACCGCGGCCGCCAACGAGCTGGCGGAGGAGTGGGCGAGCGAGCCCGCGGAGCCCGAGGGGACCAGCGAGGGCGACGAGTCCGGTGTGGCTCCGGTCGCCGCGAAGTTCCCCGACGGTGAGGCCTGGGCGAACATCATCATCCCGCGCTTCGGTGCCGACTATCGCAAGCAGGTCGCCGAAGGCGTCGGACACAACGTGCTCAACACGGCCCGCCTCGGCATCGGCCGGTACCCCTCCACGAACCTTCCCGGCGAACTCGGCAACGTCGTGCTCGCCTCGCACCGCTCGGCCTACGGCGGCGCCTTCCACAACATCAACTCCCTGGTCGTCGGCGACCACGTCTTCCTCGAGACCAAGCAGGGCTGGTACCAGTACAGCTACCGCAACACCGAGTACGTCAAGGCGTCGCAGGGCGAGGTGCTCGCCTCCGTGCCGCACTTCGTGAACGAGACACCCACCGAGAGCCTGCTGACGCTCACCACCTGCAACCCGCTCTACTCCACCGCCGAGCGCATGATCGTCTACACGGTCTACGACCGGTGGTGGCCGCGCGCCGGAGGACCTCCCGAGGAGATCGCCGGCACCGCAAGGGCGGCGGGCTAGATGTACGGCTGGATCTGGAGCAAGCTGCCCGGGCCGGTGTGGCTGCGTGTGATCATCTCGATCGCGCTCGTCGCCGGTGTGCTCGCGGCCCTGGTGACGTGGGTCTTCCCCGCCATCGACCTGTGGCTCAACAACGAGGAAGTGACCCTGGACGAATGACACGAGTACTGGTGGTCGACAACTACGACAGCTTTGTGTACACGCTCAACGGCTACCTGTTGCAGCTGGGTGCCGAGACGACCGTGGTGCGCAACGACGCTTTCTCTGAGGATGACGCTGCCGCGACGATCGCGCAGTACGACGCCGTGCTGCTCTCGCCCGGTCCCGGCACACCGGCGGCCGCGGGGGTCTCGATCCCCGTGGTCCGTGCCGCGATCGCATCGGGAGCGCCGCTCCTGGGCGTCTGCCTCGGACACCAGGCGATCGCCGAGGCCATGGGCGGTGTGGTCACCCACGCCGAGGAACTCATGCACGGAAAGACCTCGCTCATCGAGCACGACGGCAGCGCGTTCTACAGCGGGGTGCCGGATCCGTTCACCGCAACCCGGTACCACTCACTCGCCATCGTCGACTCCACGGTGCCGGACGACCTGGTCGTCACGAGCCGCACCGCCGGGGGCGTGATCATGGGCGTGAAGCACGCGAGCCGTCCGGTGTACGGCGTGCAGTTCCATCCCGAATCTGTTCTCACCGAGGGTGGCTACCTGATGCTCGGCAACTGGCTTGCCGTCGCCGGGCTGCCCGAAGCGGCGGAGACCGCGAAGGGTCTCACGCCGCTCGTGCGGATGGGCTAACCCGCGCAGTAGGTGAGCGTCACGGTCGATCGCTGGGCGACATCGCCCTTGACCGACTGCGAGGTGACCTTGCTGCCGGAGCAGCCGAGGTCGGGAGTCTGCTTGATGGTGAGCTGATACTCGGGTCCGCCGAGCAGGTTGCTGGCCTCGCCGATGGTCTTGCCGACCGTGTCGGGTACCGTGACGATGCCGTCGGACACGACGAGGTCGAGAGTGGTGCTGCTCGGCGCGACGAGGGTTCCGGTCGCGACCGAGGCCGAGATCACGATGCCCTTCTTGATGTTCGGGGAGTGCGCGGTCGTCGTGACCCCCAGCTTGATGCCGAGAGCTTCGAGCTTGTCGCGTGCGGCGGCCTGGCTGAGGCCGGAGAGCTCGGGGATCTTCACCTTGGCCCCACCGCTCGAGACGTAGACGATGACCTTGCTGTTCGGGGGAACGGTGACGCCGGCGGGCGGTTCGGTGCTGATGACGGCACCGGCCTGCACGCTGTCGTCGACCTGGTCCACGCGCTGCGGGGCGAGTCGGGCGTCCTCCATCTTGGCGGCCGCCTCATCCCAGCCGAGCTTCTCGACGACGGGGACCGTGGCCGAGACGCTGCCTCCGCCGAAGTTGGTCTGGGTCAGGCTGAACGCCCAGACGCCGACCGCGATGATGACCACGGCGAGCACGGCGATACCGCCCCAGATCCAGGCGACCGGGGGGCGGGCCTGGGTGCGCACCGTGCGATCGGTCTCCTCGGCGGTGAGCTGGCGGAGTGTCGCCTCGGAGCCGGTGGTGGCCGTCGGGTTGACCCCGAACAGCGTCGCGTTGAAGTCGGTGGCGGCGGGCGCCTTGCGCGCGATGGCGGCGCCGGAACCGGCGGCCTCGACGTCGGCGCGGAACTCCGCAGCGCTCTGGAAGCGCTCGAAGCGGTCCTTGGCGATCGAGCGCAGCACAACGGCGTCGAGCGAGGCCGAGACACTCGGGTTGAGGGCGCTCGGGCGGGGCGCCGGCTGGTTGACGTGCTGGTAGGCGACGGCGACCGGGTTCTCACCCTGGAAGGGCGCGCGCCCCGTGAGCATCTCGAAGAGCACGATGCCCATCGAGTACAGGTCGGTGCGGGCGTCGACGGCTTCGCCGCGCGCCTGCTCGGGGGAGAAGTACTGGGCGGTGCCCACGATCGTGCTGGTCTCGGCGATGCTCGCCGACGATTCGGAGATCGCGCGCGCGATGCCGAAGTCCATGACCTTCACCTGGCCGGCCGTTGTCACCATGATGTTGCCCGGCTTGATGTCGCGGTGCACAACGCCGGCGCGGTGTGAGTACTCGAGAGCGGTGAGGACCTGCTCGGTGATGCGCACGGCCTCGGCCGACTCCAGCGGGCCCTGGGCGATCATGTCCTTGAGCAGGCGGCCGTCGACGTATTCCATGATGATGAACGGCACCTGGATCTCGGCGCCGAGCGGGTCGCGCACCGTCTCCTCGCCCGCATCGAAGATGCGCACGATGGTGGGGTGGGCCATCTTGGCGGCATCCTGTGCCTCGCGGCGGAAGCGGCTGCGGAAGGCCGGGTCGGTGGCGAGCTGCGGCTTGAGGAGCTTGATGGCGACGCGGCGCCCGAGGCGCGAGTCGGTTCCGACGTGGACGTCGGCCATGCCACCGCGGCCGATGAGGTCGCCGACCTGGTACCTGCCTGCGAGCAGGCGGACGCTTTGGGCTACGCCATCAGTCACGAAATATCTCCGGTCACTCCACGAATTTGCTCTGGATAGTGTACCCGTCCGGGGGAGTGGAGCCCCCGGACGCGGTTACTGGACGGTAAAGGTCAGGCTGTCGGAGACTACGGACGTCAGGTCGGTGCACAGGGCAACATAGGCGACGGTAGTCGTGCCCGGGGTGCCACGCAGCACGATGTCCAACGAGGTGGCGTTCTTGTCCACGGGGTTCGGAACCGCGGCCGTGCCGTTGGCGATCTCGAAGCTGTACCCGGTGAGCGGGTGACCGGCGGGGCAGCCGCCGTAGCTCGACCAGGTGACCGTGACGGTCGCACCCGCCGCCTGCGGGTCGGTCATCTCGGTCGCGAGCGGTCCGGGCTTGCCGGGGTCGGGCAGGTCGGCGTAGAAGGTCACGGTGATGATGTCGCCCTTGCGAACCGTGCCCTTCGGATCGACGATGTACGACTTGCCGACCTGAGCCTTGGTCGGAGCGACGTTCCCGGTGCGGGACTGGAACTCGAGCTCGAGCGCGTCGAGCTTCGCCTCCACCTCGGCCGGGGAGAGCCCGAGCAGGTCTGCCTCGTTCAGCTGCACGGTCGTCTCCGACGGTGACGGCTCGATCGAGGGGGGTGGCGCGCTCGTGGTGTTCGACGGACCCACCTCCTCATCGGGATTGTTCATGGCCAGGGCGATGATCACGGCGATGAGCACAACGGCGAGCACCGAGACGAGGGCGACGAGCGGCCAGGTCCAGGGGTTGCGCTTGCGCACCTCCTCGAGCGGAGCGGTTGGAGGGGTCGCGGATTCCAGCACGGTGGTGGCCTGGGTGGGCTGGCCGTAGTTGGCGCCAGCCGTGGCCGCGAGCGAACCGGGGCCGACGATTCCGGGAACAGCGGATGCCGCGGAGGCGACATCCCCGCGGCGAAGCGACTGGGCGGCTCGCGCCAGGTGCGCGGCCGACGCGGGTCGATCCGCCGGCGACTTCGCGAGGCAGGAGTACACGAGGTTGCGCACCGGCTCGGAGACGGTGACCGGGAGCTCGGGCGGTGTCTCGTTGATCTGCGCCATCGCGATGGCGACCTGCGACTCGCCCGTGAACGGCCGGCGGCCGGCGAGTGCCTCGTACGCGACGATGCCTAGAGAGTAGATGTCGGTGCTGGGGCTTGCCGAGTGACCGCTCGCCTGTTCGGGCGAGAGGTACTGCACGGTGCCCATGACCTGGCCGGTCGCGGTGAGCGGAACCTGGTCGGCGATACGCGCGATTCCGAAGTCGGTGATCTTCACCCGGTTGTCGGGGGTGATCAGCAGGTTGCCGGGCTTGATGTCGCGGTGCACGAGTCCCGCGGCGTGCGCTGCGGAGAGCGCGTTCGCGGTCTGGGCGACGATGTCGAGAACCCGGTCGCTGGAGAGCACGCGCTCGCGCTCGAGGATCGCCGAGAGCGCCTCGCCGGGAACCAGCTCCATCACGAGGAAGGCGCTGCCGTCCTCCTCGCCGTAGTCGAAGACGTTGGCGATGCCCTCGTGGTTCACGAGAGCCGCGTGACGCGCTTCGGCACGGAAGCGCTCGAGGAAGCCGGGGTCGCCGAGGTACTCGTCCTTGAGGATCTTGATCGCGACGGTGCGCCCGATCACGAGGTCTGTCGCCTGCCAGACCTCGCCCATGCCGCCAATCGCTACGCGACTGGAGAGCTGGTATCTGCCTCCGAACGTGAGGCCGCTTGTGGGTCTCATCTGTTTAGCACCGCCTCAAGTACTTTCTTCGCCATGGGAGCTGCGATCTGGTTTCCGAATGCCGACTGGCCCTGCCCGCCGCCGTTCTCGACGACGACCGCGATGGCCACCTGCGGGTTGTCGGCGGGCGCGAATCCGGTGAACCAGAGCGTGAACGGCCGTGAGCCGCCGTTCTCTGCCGTGCCGGTCTTCCCACCCACGTCGACCCCGCTAATTCTCGCATTACTGGCGGCGCCGTTGGCGACCCCCTCGACCATCATCTGCTTGATGGTATCGGCGGTCTCCTGGCTGATCGGGTCGTTGAAAACGGTGGGCTCGTGCTGCTGCAGCACGGTCAGGTCAGGCCCGAGGATCTTCTCGACGAGAGTGGGCTGCATAACTTTGCCTCCGTTCGCGACACCGGCCGAGACCATTGCCATTTGCAGGGGGGTGACGCGCACGCTGGCCTGTCCGAATGACGAGAGCATGAGTTCCGCATCGCTCGCGACCTCCGGGTACTGGCTCGGCGTGGTCTTCATCGGGACGTCGAACGAGGAGCCGAATCCGAACCCCTCCGCCATCTCGCGGATGCGGTCGTCGCCCATGGCGAGTCCGAGCTGCGCGAAGGGGATATTGCACGAGAGCCGGAGTGCTGTGGCGATCGACGCGTTGGCCGCGCCGCCGCAGTTGCTGCCGCCGGCGTTCCGGATGACGTTACTGCTCTCCGGCAGGGTCAGGCGCGAGGGGTTGGGGAACTCCGACTCCGGGGTGTAGTCCCCGCCTTCGAGCGCGGCCGCGGTCATGATGACCTTGAAGACCGAGCCGGGCGCGTACAGGTCCCCGCCGATCGCACGGTTGGCCAGGGGCTTGCCGGAGGCCGTGCTGAGCGCCTCGTAGGTCGAGATGACCTCCGAGGTCTTGTGCACGGCCAGCAGGTTCGGGTCGTAGGAGCCCTTCGAGACCATGGCGAGGATCTCGCCCGTCTGCGGGACGACGGCGACGATCGAGCCGGAGTTGTCGCCGAGCGCATCCCACGCCGCCTGCTGCACGGCGGCATCGATGGTGAGCTCGACGGCGGCACCCTTCGGGTCCTGGCCGGTGATGATGCTGTACAGCTTGTTGAGGAACTGCTCGTTGGCGGTGCCGCTCAGGTAGTCGTTGAGTGCACCCTCGACGCCCGTGTTGCCCTGGTTGAGGGTGAAGTATCCCGTGGCGGGCGCGTAGAGCGGCCCGTTGGAGTAGGTGCGCAGGTACGAGAACGCGTCATCCACCGGCACCGATTCGGCGATGGCGACGCCGTCCACCAGGATCGGGCCGCGCTCGGCCGAGAAGCTGTCGTACAGGGTGCGCACGTTGCGCGGGTCTTCCTTGAGCGCGTCGGTGGTGCCGACCTGGATGATGCTCGTCGAGACGAACAGCGCCAGGAACATGAGCAGCAGCACCGTGCTCACGCGCTTGAGTTCCTTGTTCACGCGTCGATCACCGCCCTCGGCTGGTTGCGCACCGTGTCGGAGAGTCGCAGCAGCAGCGCGGCGATGATCCAGTTGGCGACGAGCGAGGATCCACCTGCGGCGAGGAACGGTGTCGTCAGACCGGTGAGCGGGATGACGCGGGTCACACCACCCACCACGATGAACACCTGCAGGCCGACGACAAAAGCGAGGCCGATGCCCAGCAGGCGGCCGAAGTCGTCCTGTCCGGCGAAACCGATGCGGAAGCCCCGCGAGACGAAGAGCAGGTAGAGGCAGAGGATGGCGAAGACGCCGATCAGTCCGAGCTCCTCGCCGAGGCTCGCGATGATGTAGTCGCTCTCCGCGAGGGGGACGATGTGCGGGCGTCCCTCACCGAGTCCGGTGCCGATGAGTCCGCCGTTCGCGAGGCCGAAGATGCCCTGCACCAGCTGGAAGCTGCCGCCCGACTTCTCGTAGTTGTCCTGGCTGAACGCGTCGAGCCACGAGCCGAAGCGGCCCTTGACGTAGGTGAGTACCTGGCCGGCGATGATCGCGCCGGTGAGGAACATGCCCACTCCGAGCACGATCCAGCTCGCTCGCCCGGTCGCGACGTAGATCATCACGAGGAACAGGCCGAAGTAGAGCAGCGAGGTGCCGAGGTCCTTCTGCACGATGAGCACGCCCATCGAGAGCGCGAACACGAGCAGGATCGGTCCGAGGTCGCGTGCGCGGGGGAACGTCATCCCGAGGAATTTACGGCCGACCATCGACAGGGAGTCGCGCGCCGTCACCAGGTAACCGGCGAAGAAGATGGCGAAGGCGATCTTGGCGAGCTCGCCGGGCTGGAAGGTGAGCGGGCCGATCTCGATCCAGATGCGGGCGCCGGTACCGCGGTCGGAGCCGATGCCGGGAAGCGCCGGCATGATCAGCAGCAGCACACCGGCGAACATGGCGACGAAGCGGAAGCGCTGCAGCACGCGGTGATTGCGCAGCACGACGATCACGGCGATGGCGATCGCCATGGCGATGGCGGTCCAGACGATCTGGCGGATTCCGGCGCTGTCCCAGCCGGAGAAGCCCTTGGCGAGGTCGAGGCGGTAGATCATCGCGATGCCGAGCCCGTTGAGCAGGGTGGCGACGGGCAGGATGAAGGGGTCGGCCTCGGTCGCGACGAAGCGCATCACGATGTGCATGGCGAAGACCAGCACGGTGAGACCGAAGCCGAGCACGATGATGTCGGAGTCGATGGCGCCGAGCGCGCCCAGCTGCACGAGGCAGATCGCCGCGAGGTTGACCGCGCAGGCGAAGCTCAGCAGCAGCAGTTCGAGGTTGCGCATGCGGGCCGGCACCCGCAGGCGCAGGCGGATGGCACCGGTGAGCCCTGAGCGGCCGCTCGGGGCGGTCTGCACGGGGCCGGTCGCGAGATCGTTAGTCGCTGGCATCGGCCAGTTGTTCCACTATTCGCTCGGCGTCGGCGAGATCGGATGCGCTGATCGTCGCCTGCACGGCCTTGCGGGAGAAGTCGGAGAGCTGCTCGAGCCCGATGTCGGTCTTGCGGTACACGCTCGAGAGGCTGATCGGTCCGAGATCCTGCTGCACACCCTGGTAGATGGCGACCGAGGTGCCGCTCGCGCCCACGAAGTAGCGGGTCTGGGTCCACTGGTAGCCGATGATCGCCGCTGCCACGATCGCCGCGATCACGAGCGCCAGCACCACGAGCCACGTGGTGCGACGGCGTCGGGCGCGCTTGCGGTCCTCGAGGATGAGCTCGTCGAGGTAGCCGTCGGACTCCGGTTCGAAGTGGCTGTCGTCGGGCTTGGTCGCCTTGAGCGGGTGCAGCAGCAGCGTGGGGAGGCGGATCGCCTTACGGCCCGTGTCGCCCTCGAACACGAGCGGAACGGATGCCGACCCCACGGTGATCGGCGGCACGTGCGCCGATCCCTCAGCGGAGTCGATGTCGACGACGACGACCGTCACGTTGTCGGGTGCACCCTGGTCGAGGCTCTCCTTGACGAGACGCTCGGCGGCATCCTGCGCGTTCGGATGGGTCATGAGCGCTGCAGCGATCTTGTCTTCGCTCACGTAGCTGGAAAGACCGTCGGAGCAGAGCAGCCAGCGGTCGCCGTCGCGGGTGGGCACGACGGAGGTGTCGATCTCCGGGGTCGCATCCACGTCGCCGAGGACGCGCATCAGCACGGAGCGGCGGGGGTGCACCGCCGCCTCCTCCTCCGTGATGCGGCCGGAGTCGACAAGGCGCTGCACGAAGGTGTGGTCGGACGTGACCTGCTTGAGCTCTCCATCCCGAAGCAGATAGATGCGGGAGTCGCCGATGTGGGCGATCGCGGCCTGGCCCTCGACGAGCAGCATGCCGCTCACGGTGGTGCCCATTCCGGTGAGCTCGGTGTGGTCGAAGACCGTCTCGGCCAGGATCGCGTTCGCGGCGGTCAGCGCAGAGTGGAAGGCGAATTCGGCCTCGGAGCCCGAGGAGAACTGCTTGTCGATGTCGATGATGCGGTTGACCGTGATGGCGGAGGCGACGTCGCCGCCGGCGTGCCCGCCCATGCCGTCGGCCACGACGAACAGGTGCGTTCCGGCATAGCCGCTGTCCTGGTTATTGGCGCGAATCTTCCCGACGTGGGAGACGGCCGCGCTCTTGCCGGTACTCGCCATTCACCTACCGCCGAAGTTCGAAGCTCGTTGTGCCGATCTTGACTGGCGTGTTCACGGGCACCTGGGTCGGAACGATGACTCGGGTTCCGTCGAGGAAAGTTCCGTTAGTGGAGTCTAGGTCTTGGATCACCCAGCCGTCCTGCCAGAGCAGCAGGCGCGCGTGGTGTGTTGAGGTGTAGTCGTCGCGGATGACGAGACCCGACTCACTTGCCCGGCCGATGGTGAGCTGCTCGGAGGGGAGCGGCAGCTCGAGACCCTCCTTGGCCCCACCCGTGATCACGAGGCGGGTGGCCCCGAGTGAGCTGGAGTTGTTCGAACGGCTGGGCGCCGCGGGCGACGGCGCCTGGGTGACGGGCGGTGCGACGAACGGGGGAGCGGCCACGGCCTGCGCGGCCTCGGGCTGCTTGCGCACCCTCGTGCCGAACAGGTCACTGCGCAGCGCGTAGACGACCGCGAAGACGAATACCCAGAGCAGCCCGAGGAATCCGAAGCGCAGGATGAAGAGGGTCAGTTCACTCATCGGCCGCCCTCGTCGTTTCGGGAGCCGGCGAGGTCGTCGGATGATTGGGCGAGCACGCGGAACACAATACGCGTGCGACCGATGTCGATGACGGAATCGGGGGCGAGTGGCGCCTTTGCGACCTTTTCGCCGTTCAGCAGTGATCCGTTCGTGGAGCCCAGGTCGTTGACCTGTGCGCGCTTGCCATCCCACAGGATCTCGACGTGCTTGCGGGAGATCGAGGTGTCGTCGACCGTGATGTCGGCGTCGGTTCCGCGGCCGATCACGGTGTGCGAGCGGGTGATCGGGTAGCGCTTGCCGGCGACGTCGAGCACGGGGGTCCAGGCCACGGTGCCCTGCACGTTGACGGAGGCGACCTCGATCATGCCCTCGCCGAGCGACGGCTTCTTCTCGAACCGGATGGAGATTCCCCCCGCGAACGAGTAGTGCTGGGCCGAGGCGTGCTGTTGCACGAGCTGGGTCAACTCGTCGGTGAGGGCGGCGCCGAGGCCGGTCATCCGCTCGTAATCGCCTGTCGCGAGGCGCACCGTGAACTTGTTGGGGACGAGGATGCGGTCGCGCGAGACCACCGCAGCCTTGGTGTCGAGCTCGCGGCGCAGGGCGCTCGTGATCTCGATCGGCTGCAGACCGCTCTTGAAGGTCTTGGCGAAAGCGCCATTGACGGCTCGCTCAAGGCCTCTTTCGAAGCTGTCCAGAAGCCCCACGACTCTCCCCTGGGTTGGCTGACGGGTTTACACGATGCTACCGGCTGGGATTGTGTGCCAGCCGGAGATGCGCTGATTTACACCGAGCGGATGACGCGCGGGTCACTCTCTCGGCTCGCGCCGGCGCCGCGATCGGTGTGACTCGCACGTTCCGGCTGCCTCGGGCGGGTGCCGGGCAGCCGAAAGTCGCGAGTCACGGGCGTGGAGTCCGGGGCCAGTCGCCCTGTGGTAATCTCGTTCGGTTGGCGCCTCGTGCGCCAGTGTCAGGCGCGAGTGGCGGAATTGGTAGACGCGCACGGTTCAGGTCCGTGTGTTGGTAACGACGTGGGGGTTCAAGTCCCCCCTCGCGCACAGTAGTTCGGAAAGGCCATCGGGAAACCGGTGGCCTTTTCTGTCTCCTACCGCTGCGCGGGCGCCGGGTCGGGCAGCTCGCCCTTCGCGACCCTTCCGTTCTCCGTGCCCACCGAGGTGATGGTGTGCGGATCCAGGTTCACGATGTCGCCGGCGTAGAAGTAGAACGGGCTCTCCCGCCGCACCGCATTCAGGTTGATGAGCACCTGCGCCTCGATGCCGAATCGCGCGAGCATCGGCTCGAATCCGTCGCCTGAGACCACGGTGTACGCGGCGAGCTCGCCGTCCGCGTTCCT
>Ga0247736_10000652_pt1 | contig 11617 bp, 9 predicted proteins | sample UWRJL193509B2_FD_180935 | JGI IMG/M metagenome (GOLD analysis project Ga0247736, IMG submission 180935) | Plant litter microbial communities from Arlington Agricultural Research Station in Wisconsin, United States - UWRJ-L193-509B-2 | ecosystem: Environmental > Terrestrial > Plant litter >...
CATGCTTGCGCGCCTTTACGCCGCGTGACCAAAAAGCCGTTAAATCAGCCGCAGAGACATTCAGAAGCAATCCAAAAGTGGATGTGGCTACGGCAATTACTGAGCTTGGCGTTGGTGAAGCGTTAGTGTCATTTTTGGATGAAAAGGGCGTGCCAGCGCCCGTTGAGCGCGCTTTTGTCTGCCCGCCAGAAAGTAGGATCGGTGCGTTAACAGATGCAGAGCGTGCGGCAGTGATTGCTGGCTCAAATATCGCCGGCTTTTACGAAAAACAGGTTGATCGCGAATCTGCGTATGAAATTTTGAAAGCACGTGCCGCAGAATCTGCCGAAATGGTCAATGAAGAGTCCGTCAAAGAGGAAGATAAAGGCTTTGATTGGGGCGGTATGTTAGGTGGCGTTTTAGGCGGTAAAAAGAACAGTCGCTCAGACAGCATTTTAGAAAGCGCAGCCAAATCGACTGCGCGTGCAGTCGGTTCACAATTAGGCCGTAGTTTAGTGCGCGGCATTCTTGGCTCAATTTTAGGCGGTCGAAAATAATTGATTGATTGTTGGAGCATTGTTGATGCTGTCTGATATCGATATTGCACAAGCGGCAAAATTGAAGCCAATTGTTGACGTTGCGCAAACACTCGATATCGCAGCAGATGACTTGATTCCATGTGGCCATTCAATTGCCAAGTTAAGTGCAAATTTCTTAAAAGAGTTACATAACTCCGTCAATACTAAGCCGAACGGCAAACTGATTTTAGTCACAGCTATTAGTCCAACGCCTGCGGGCGAAGGTAAAACCACGACGACGATTGGTTTAGCAGACGCACTTAACCATTTATTCAGGCAAGAGAATAGCGATAAACAAGCCATGGTTTGCATTCGCGAGCCGTCATTAGGCCCAGTGTTTGGCATGAAAGGCGGCGCGACTGGCGGCGGTTATGCGCAAGTGGTACCGATGGAAAACATCAATCTGCATTTTACCGGTGATTTTCATGCCATCACATCAGCCAATAATCTGCTGGCAGCTTTAATCGATAATCATATTCATCATGGCAACTTTTTAGGTATTAAAGAAGTGACTTGGCGTCGATGTATGGATATGAATGATAGGGCTTTGCGGCATATCACAACGCATGACGCGGCGCATGCTGAACATGATATTGAAACGAGTTTTAATATTACGGTGGCTAGCGAAGTGATGGCTATTTTTTGCCTGGCTGAGGATTTAGACGATTTAAAAATGCGCTTGGGTAATATTCAAGTAGCGACAGATATGGCGGGAAAGCCAATATTGGCAAGCGATTTAAAAGCACAGGGCGCGATGACTGCATTATTAAAAGATGCGTTTCAGCCAAACTTGGTACAAACCTTAGAACATACGCCCGCACTGATTCATGGTGGTCCGTTTGCTAATATCGCGCATGGCTGTAATTCGGTTGTTGCAACGAAAACCGCGCTTAAATTAGCCGATTATGTGGTGACAGAAGCTGGTTTTGGTGCGGATTTAGGCGCAGAGAAGTTTTTTGATATTAAGTGTCGAAAAGCCAATTTGCAGCCAGATCTGTTGGTGATTGTCGCCACCATTCGCGCGCTTAAATATCATGGCGGTGCGGCCTTAAGTGAGATCAACAAAGAAAATATCGACTACTTACAAAACGGCATGGCGAATTTGATCAAGCATCTGACCAATCTGCATGAGCATTTTGGCATGCAAGTGCTGGTGGCGATTAACCATTTTACGCATGATACTCAACTGGAAATCGACACCTTAAAATCGGCACTGGCAACATTGGGCTTTAACGCCATCGTCTGCAAACATTGGGCAGATGGCGGTGCAGGCGCGGTTGATTTAGCGCGTTCCGTTGTTGATGCAATCGAAAATGCACCATCTCACTTTAAGTTGCTGTATCCAGACTCGCTGTCTTTAATCGATAAGTTAAACACAATCGCCTCAAAAATTTATGGTGCAGCAGGAGTAGAGTTAAGCGAAAAAGCGGCAAAAAAATTGGCTTTATTTGAGCAACAATTCGCACATTTGCCCATTTGCATCGCAAAAACGCAATATTCATTCTCGTCAGATGCTTTAATTAGAGGCGCGCCCACTGAGCATATTCTGCAAGTAGAAGATTTGCATTTATCACGTGGTGCAGGTTTTGTTGTGGCAATCTGTGGAAAAATTATGACTATGCCTGGCCTGCCAAAACAGCCCACCAGCCAATATATCGATGTGAATGCATCGGGCAATATTGTTGGTTTATCCTAATTTTTATCCGTCTTTATTTTATCTGTCTGGATTTATGTATTTTTTAGGCTATTTTGAGTGTTAACTTGCACCGATGTTAACCATTGAAAAAACAGGTTCAGCCGAACAAACGATTCAAAAATCGCGGTTTTATGCATTTGCAGGCCATTGCCAAACGGAGCGCGAAGTCGGACTTTTCTTAAGACAAGCCGCGGCGCAACATCAAAACGCGCACCATTTGGCTTACGCATTTAGAATTAAAACAGTCGATGGCATCATTCCGCGGTTCTCTGATGCGGGCGAACCGAGCGGCACAGCGGGTAAACCCGTATTGCAAATGCTGGAAGGTCGCGATTTAATTAATGTTGCGGTCGGCGTGATTCGCTATTATGGCGGCATCAATTTGGGCACTGGCGGATTAGCGCGTGCTTATGGCGGCACAGCAAAAATGGCGCTGGATGCCGCGCTGATCATTCCATTTGTTGAAATGAAAGAGTTTAGTTTAAGCGTGCAGTATAACCGTGTCGATGAGTTAACCAGGGTGGTTTCACAATTAAAAGGTAAAGTGTTAGATAAACATTTTGATCAGGCCGTACATGTTAAAATCAGTTTGCCAGTGGCGGAAGTGAATACGTTTGTTGGTAGATTTGGCAGCAATTAAATCTTCGCAAAGAGTTATTTAATCGTTTAAATGTCATCATTTTAAAGTAAGCTTAAACAAAGAAAAAACCCTAATTGCACAAGATTCATCGTATTCATTCAGGACGATTTATTAAAAGTCATGCAAAATAATTTTAATCCCAATAATCACAGCTTAAATAATCCTAACCAAGCGTTATCCATGAAATTTGATATTGCCTCCTGGATACTGATTGGCGTGGCCATGGTGTTAGTTCTAATCTTTCGCTTATTGCCTGCATTATTGGCTGGCCTGCTGGTATATGAATTAATTCGGCTTTTAACGCCACATATCGAACGTAAATTTCCCCGTACACGCGCAAAAATTATTGCTATCGTATTATTAGCTTTCGTCATCGTTAGCCTGTTAAGCCTTGCTGGCGCTGGATTAGTCGCATTTTTCCGTTCAGAGTCTGGCAGCATTACGGTGTTGCTAGCCAAAATGGCGCAGATTATTGAAGACTCGCGCAAGATTTTGCCTTCATGGATATTAGAACGTTTACCATCCGATGCGATAGCTTTTAAAGAAGAAGCCACCATCTGGCTGCGCTCACATGCGGCACAATTGCAAGTAGTGGGCAAAGAAGCGGGACGCATCACCGCGCACGTGTTGATTGGTATGATTATCGGCGGCATGATTGCGCTTCGCGATGCGGTTAATGATGATCTCTACAAGCCATTTGCGCGCGCTTTAGCACAGCGCGCTTGGCTATTTGGCGATGCATTCAAGCGCGTAGTATTTGCGCAGGTGCGTATCGCTTCGATTAACGCACTTTTTACTGGTATTTATTTAGCGATTATCATGCCGATGCTAGGCGTTGAATTGCCTTTGGTTAAAACCATGATCGCCATCACTTTTGTGGTCGGCTTAATTCCTGTGGTCGGTAATCTAATTTCAAATACGGTGATTGTCGTGGTCAGTTTGAGTCAATCGTTAGGCGTTGCGATCGGCTCACTGTTATATTTGGTGGTGATTCACAAGCTGGAATATTTTTTAAACGCGCGCATCGTTGGCGGTCAGATTCGTGCAAATGCGTGGGAATTACTGATTACGATGTTACTAATGGAATCTATTTTCGGTCTTGCAGGCATCGTCGCAGCGCCGATTTATTATGCGTATATTAAAAGCGAGCTTAGAGCGCGCAATTTAGTTTAATTAAAGTTTTAAAATCCAATCCAGTTAACACATAATTTGCCATCAATTATGTGTTACCTAATTTGAATCAATAGCTTAACGTTACTAATTAGCTAACTTATAAAATCTATTCTCCAGCGTTTTCCCCGCTTTAAGATTATCCAATTTACTGCCAGCGCTATTGCCCAACTGAGTCAGACGTTCATCGGGATGCGGGTGCGTTTTAAATAATAAGGCAACGCTATTATCTGTTTTGTTAGTTTGGCCGATTTTCTGCAGTACTTCTGGCAAGCCAAATGCGTCATAGCCTGCACGCGCGGCTAGAACTACGCCCATGCGATCCGCTTCATATTCCGCACTTTTATCCAAAATACGCGCGCTAATTTCAGCGCCGCTACCAATCGCTTTTTGGGCAATCTTATTATCTTTGCCAAATTTATCTGTCATCAAGCCAGCACCAATATTCACTAACTGTTGTTTTTGCAATACTTTAAGCTGATGTTTTTGCACGATATGCGCGATCTCATGGCCTAAAACACCTGCCAATTGCGCTTCATTGCTCAATTGTTGGTACAAACCTTTCGTGATTAACACATAACCGCCAGGCGCGGCAAAAGCGTTTAAATCGCTGCTTTCAATCACGCCAAATTTCCAGGGTAAATCAGCGCGTTCCGATTGGCTGGCGACCCAGCGGCCGACTTTGTTGACGTACTGCTGTAATTTGTCATCTTTAACCAAAGCCGCAGCGCCCAAAATACTGCCAGTGATTTCACGGCCCAGCGCAATCTCTTCGGCCTTGCTCGGGTTCTTCCAGTTAAAGGCTTTTTCTTCATTTACAGCTTCTGATTCGGCGGACGTTTTTGATTGGTCTGTATTGGCTGATTCACCATTCGTAATAGAGTTGCCATTTCTAAGCTCTTCAACTTTCTTTTTTGCTGCATCTTCCAGCGCTTTGCCAAAATCTAAAGCAGACGCTTGCATAGAAAAGTGCATTGAAAAAATTCCTGTTGAAAGTATTAAGCCAACCAATAGCTTATGTTTAAGTTTGTGTTGAATAGAATGCATTATTTCGCTCCTGTAAAGTAAGGGAGTTTAGTAGCAGTTAAACCGCCAGCTTTCGCAAATTTTTGCCCATCGCTGGCAGTTAATGTATAGCTTTCTAGTTTTTTCATTTCGGTTTCGTTAAATTGCGCTGTTTTCAGTTCTTCTGCACTCAGTCCGCGAATGCCTGTGGTAGAAACCACTTTGCCAGTTCCTGCGCGGCCACTGGCCACATCAGCAAGACCTTTCACTTGGTTGCTGCTAGATGTGCCGCCACGTTTAACCGATAACAATCGCACCCAGCCTGTGCTTTTTTTACCGGTACTTTTTTGAGTGGTCACTTGTAGCCAAGCGCCTTTTTTCGCCACGATATTCACTGCATCATTCTTGCTTAATGTGCCGACAGATTTGGCATCGGCAAACGGTGTAGCGCGCAAAGTATCCGCTTTCAATGCAGTGCCAGCTTCGCCGCTCATTGCTAAAATTGGGCTTACCATTCCGATAAGAAATAATGCTTTTAGGGAAAAAGCTTTTAAGTCTGCTGTTTTTTGATGCTTTTTTAGTATTAAGTCAGGTTTCATGGCAAATCCTTTTTTGGTTCTGGTGGGTCATTTTTTAAAGTACTTGTTTTTAATGGATTGATTTCTGAATCGGTTGCCTCTAATTGAATAACGGCTTGGGCAAATAATATGCGCCATTGCGATGCTAGAGAAATCGCAGAATCAGCTGTTTGCAAATGTGCTGGTGATTGAGCCTGAGATTGAACCAAGCTTCCTGCATGCAATGTATAGCGTGTCACCGTTGTGTTAGGGAGGCCACAATGGACAATTAAGTTCGGCAGTTTTTCAGCAAGCTGCGCTGCGTCTTTATGCGCTGTTTCAGCATATTCGGGCTTACTGTTTGCAAACATCCAGCTCACCACGATCATATCGCCAAACAAGCCCCAAATACCACTTTGCGTACCATGAATGGCTTCAATGCTGTTCGGCGATTTGCTATTCAATTCGATTTCGCGTTTCAATTTTTTAAGCATCGCCGGGCTTAATGCTTCGCTGCTTTCTACTAAAATCGGCATGATTAATACGCTAGATTCTGCTGCATCGGCTTTTAAACCAAATGCCAGCCAACGTTGCAAGGCACGGTCTGTTGCTAAGGCATAGATTTTTGCAATACCGAACAATGCGACTGCCCATAAAATGGGCGCGGTTAGATCCAAATAGGTGTTGGTTAAATTGATTGCCACATACGATAACACCAGCAAACCAATTTGCCCGCCCGTAAAAATCGAGTTGAATCGATCACGATCTACCTTTAAGTAAAATGCCAGCGTGGTCGCCCAAATCAACAGCAAACTTAACAAGATATAAGGTATTTTGCCGCGCCACACTTTTAAATAATCGCCATGTTTTGCATTATCGATGGCAGTCGCCATTATCTCCACGCCCGGAAACTGTTTGTCCATCGCTGTTGCTTTGATATCAAATAAGCCTGGCGCGGTAGAACCGATAATGACAATTTTGTTGGTGAATTCATTGGCTGGGCGTTTTTTGTGTTCGCTGGCTAAATCGGTAAACACATCGCTGAACGTGGCGTAAGTGTAGGTGAACGGTTTCCCGCGCCAGTTAATGAGCATATCTTGTGGTAGATTTTTAATAGGCTGGTTGTTAGCAAGCTTGTTATTTACAAATTGGGCCACAACTAATGGTAGCGAAGGCAAGCGCCAGCCAGCGTTATCGTGAATCATGCGATATTGGCGCACGATTCCATCGTTATCCGGATACACGTTATGCGTCCCTAAACGATCTGGTTTAAGTGCGGCTTCGAAATATGGCAAGATGGCGGCGATAGTGGCAGTTTTATCGGCTTCTGCACTGGGACTTAACCCTGAAATTTGCGCATATTTCAATTGGCTGGACGCATCCTGACTGGCATCCAAGCGCAAAATGGGGAAAAAACAATTGTCGCACGCCGCAATAACTTCATTAAAATATGCGTCACTATCGGCGTTATAAATATCCGCATCGCTGAACACAATATCAAACACAATGGCTTTGGGATTTTGTGCCTGAATATTCTCTACAAACTCCCCTAAAACTTGGCGCGGCCAAGGCCAGCGACCGTATTCTTTGGCAAATGCCGCCAAGCTCGCTTCGTTAATATCTACAATCACAATATCTTTGTCGGCATTTGGCTGAAACACACGATTCTTCACCATAAAATCGAAGGCTTTATCGCGCATATTCAGGCCAACATTAAAGACGCCCGCATCTAATAAAACCAGCAAGGTGAATAAAGTGGCTAAATAGATATAAAAATTGTTTTTAAGCTTGCGCGTTAAATTGGCGAGCCATTGGCCTAAAAGCAGTTTGAGTTTATTCATAGCAATTTATTTATAAAGAAAAAGTATATTTGTAAAGGCGAAAGCCACACTGGTTTATAATGTTAAATATGATCGAAATTATAGTCTTACTTTTAGTTTTAACGCTTATTTTGCTGGCTTGGCTGGCATGGCGCGAGTTTTCCAGTAGCAAAAATAGTGCATTGTTGAATCAGTTAGAAGATAAACATCGCTTGATGCTATTGGATTTAAATGATGGCTTAAATAAGCTGGCAGACCGCTTAAATGTTGTGTCGCAAGATAATAGCGACAGATTGAAAACACAGGTTTCACTAGAGTTGCAAAGCACACGCAACGCTATGCAAGAGTTACAGTTGGCGCAAAATACCAGCTTGGCACTCACACGTGAAACGGTTTTGGAAACGCTGCATAAAACGCTAAGTGAGCAGGGCAGAGAGCAGCAATCACTGATCAACAATACGATGCTAAAAGCCACGACGACGTTGACGCAAAGTGTCGAAAGCTTAGGCAAAATAGTTGATAACCGCTTAGAGCAAATTGGTGGAAAAGTATCTGAACGTTTAGACGAAGGTTTCAAAAAGACCAACGAAACTTTTATCAGCGTGATGGAACGCTTAGCAACGATTGATGAGGCGCAAAAGAAAATCGATGGTTTGACTGTTAATATGGTGAGTTTGCAGGAATTGTTGGGCGATAAGCGTAGCCGCGGCGCTTATGGTGAGGTGCAATTAGAAGGGTTGGTGCGTAATGTATTGCCAAACGACAGCTTTAAAATGCAGCATACTTTTGAAAATGGCGTACGCGTCGATTGCGCGCTTTTTCTGCCTCAGCCAACAGGCATCGTTGCTGTAGACAGTAAGTTTCCGCTAGAGAATTATCACAAAATGTTTGATAGCACTTTGAATGATATTGAGAAAGCTTTAGCTAAAAAGCAGTTTAAAGCTGACATTAAAAAGCACGTAGATGATATTGCGAGCAAATATATTATTCCGCATGTGACTAGCGATGGCGCAGTGATGTTTATTCCAGCGGAAGCGGTGTTTGCGGAGATTCATGCGTATCACCCTGAAATTATCAATTACGCCATGAACAAACGCGTCTGGCTGGTTTCGCCTACAACATTGATGGCGGTATTAAATACAGCGCGCGCGGTGTTAAAAGATGTGGAAATGCGCAAGCAGGTACATATTATTAAAGACGAACTTGGCAAGTTAAGTAAAGATTTTGAGCGCTTTGATGTGCGTATGAAAAAGCTGGCGGACAACATTCGCCAAGCCCACGATAACGCGCAAGAAGTCCATATCAGTAGCCAAAAAATCACCAATCGCTTTAAACAGATTGAGCGCGTTGAGTTGAGTGATAAACCTTTGGATTTGCTGGATGCAATAGATGAAATTGATCCTTAATAAAAACTATCATCTTACTAATAAATTACATTAATTAATATTCTTAACTATTTGAATTAAAATGAAAATAAAAGTTTTATATTTTGCCAGAATTAAAGAAGCCGTGAACTATTCCACTGAAGAGCTGGATTTGCCGAGTGAGATTTTAACGATTACCGCACTTAAAAACTGGCTGACTTTGCGTGGAGAGGTGTGGGCTAATTTGTTTGATGGCAAGCAAGTTGTACGTGCTGCAATCAATCATAATTTGGTTGATGATTTAGCACAAATCCAAGCCAATGATGAAGTCGCGTTTTTCCCGCCAGTAACTGGTGGCTAAAAATGAATCCTTATAAGTCATATTTCTGAATGAGTATTCAAGTACAAACTGAAGACTTTGATGTTGGTTTATTGCTTAATCAACTGCGCCTTGCTAACCCAAGCGCTGGTGCGTTGGTGAGTTTTGTTGGTCAAGTCCGTGATGTGAATGATGGCGATTCTGTTAATACGCTGACTTTAGAACATTATCCGGGTATGACAGAAACTGCGCTGGCGGCAATTGAAACTCAAGCACATGCGCGCTGGAAACTGATTGATACGTTGATTATCCACCGAGTTGGCACACTTAAGCCGCTTGATCAGATTGTGTTTGTTGCGGTGTTAAGCGCGCATCGCGGCGAAGCTTTTAAGGCTTGTGAATTTATTATGGATTATTTAAAAACCCAAGCACCATTTTGGAAAAAAGAAATCACACCAACAGGTGAGCGATGGGTAGATGCAAAATCAAGTGATGACGAATCGCTTAACCGCTGGAATAAGTAATTAATAAACAGTCAGTTATAGAATTTTAATTGCAAATTACATTAAGTGTTATCTGCCTCATTTTTCCATATAATCATCATCTTTAAGTCATTTATAAAATAGAAAATCCGCAAATTGATGCAAAAATTAACCGCAAACGATTTAAATGCCAGCATTCCATTGAACGAGTTAACGTTTAATAACACACAAGAATTGCTAGAAAACGGCGCTGAATTTACTTTAGGTATATCGCAAGCTGGACTATTACCGCCTAGTGTAGTTCAGCCAAACGCACACGGCTGGGTCGCGCAAAGCGAGGCAAAAAAATCTGCGTTGTTTGGTTTGAATATGCAGCAAACAGGTTTCAATGTATTAGTACTTGGCGCGCACGGCAGTGGCCGCACTTCGTTGATGCACAGTGCGATGTTTGACATAGCACGTCAAGAAAAAACAATTAATCCAAAAAATGTAAATTTATCTGATCTAAAAGATTTGGTCGCAATCTATAATTTCGAGCAAATTAATCTACCAAGTTTGATTAAATTACCAGTAGGTATGGCGAACAAGTTGCGTGTTGAGATGGATGGTTTTGCGCGTGGGCTGATGACGGAGCTACCTAATTTTGTGGCGGCAGATAACCAAGAGGCAATTTTAACAGCTGCAGAACAATGGCTAAGCGCAACGATTGCGCAACTGGATAAGGCTTTTGATGAGCCTGCTTTAAAAGTCTATTTTAAAATGCTTAACCAAGAAACGCTGGCTTATTTAAAAGCGTGGCAACCCGCGGTGAGTGCGGATGCAGAAAGCAATTTAGAAGGTTTGATTAGCGAACCATTCTTTGCGCGTTTTCGCGTCAATGTGCTGGTGGATAATCGCGCGACACAGGCGCAATCACTCAGCCAACCAGTGATTTACGATAATGATCCAAGTATACAATCGCTCTTTGGCGGTGTTGAAAGTGCTTCGGACAGTTCGGTTTCACCTGACTTTTCAAGATTACGTGCAGGGAATTTGCACAAAGCTGATGGCGGTATGTTGTTACTGCATTTGCGCGATTTGTTAAATGACGAGCAAAACGGCACACAAATCATTGAGAAACTGCATCGGTTTTTGCGCAATGGCACTTTGCAAATTGAAGATGCCAGCAGCAACGCGCAAAGCACCAGTTATGTGGCGAATAACACGCTTCTAAATATAAAGGTTAAGCTGGTATTGATTGCCACGCGTGAAGACTTTTACGATTGCTTGGATGAGCAACCCGATTTCTTTAATTATTTTCCCATCAAAGTGGAGTTCGCAGAACGCATTTCGGCAACGCCTGAAAATTATGCGGCAATTGCTGGATACATCGCACAAAAGTGTGCACAACATAACACCGCGCATTTTACAAAAGACGCGGTTGCAGCTTTGATTGGCGCCTTGCAACGTTTGGAAGAAGATCAAACGCGTATCAGCACAAACTTTGCTTTTTTAGAGCGCTTGATATTGGAAAGTGCTGCGTTTGCAAATGGTGAGACTTTAGTTACAGCGCAGCATGTGCATGCGGCGATTCAAGCTAAATCGACGCGTAATCAATATTTTGAATCTCAGATCCGTGATTCGATCATCGATAACGAATTACTCATACAGGTGCATGGCGATGTAGTCGGGCAGGTGAACGGCTTAACACATATTGAGTTAGGCGATGCGAGTTTTGGCTCGCCGATTCGTATTACCGCGCGCTGTTACCCTGGCGGAAAAGGCCTGATCAATATCGACCGAGAAGTGAATATGAGCGGCCCAAATCACGATAAAGGCATTTTTATTCTACAAAACTGGTTAAGTGCCAGTTTTAGCCATTTAGCGCCGTTGAGTTTAAATGCGTCATTGGTTTTTGAGCAGGAATATAACGGCGTAGAAGGTGACTCTGCTTCGTGCGCCGAATTATTTGCACTACTTTCCGCCTTGGCAGGCCTGCCGATTAGTCAAGGTATTGCCGTCACAGGT
>Ga0247736_10000653_pt1 | contig 11609 bp, 10 predicted proteins | sample UWRJL193509B2_FD_180935 | JGI IMG/M metagenome (GOLD analysis project Ga0247736, IMG submission 180935) | Plant litter microbial communities from Arlington Agricultural Research Station in Wisconsin, United States - UWRJ-L193-509B-2 | ecosystem: Environmental > Terrestrial > Plant litter >...
CTCGGCCGCATTGCGCGGGGCGAAGACACAGGTGATCACGTCGGCACGGTGGCTCCGGATGGCCAGCTCCCGCCACACGTCGGCCACGAGGCCGGGGCTGCCGCTCGCCGACACCGCGAGCGTCACGGCGGCCGCCGAGGCGTCCAGGGCGAGTCCCGAGGCTCCGGGACGTGCCCCGAGCATGTGTCGGAGGTAGTAGCCGGTTCCGCAGCCCGAGTCGAGGATCGACGTGTCGCCCCGGTCGGGGAGCGCCGAGACGAGCGCATCCCCAATCGGACGGTAGTGCCCGCGGGCGAGGAAGGCGTCGCGCGCGAGCAGGATCGGCCGGGTGTCACCGAGGATGCCGCGGGAGGCGTCCAGCGTGTTCAGGTAACCGCGACGGTTGGCGTCGAAGTGGTGCCCGGCGGCGCAGGCGAGGGAGAGCGCGCCGTGCGGCTCGAGGTCGGTGCCACAACGCGGACAGCGCAGCCAGCCCGCGAGAATCGCGGTGCTCACTGCGCTGTCCGGCGATGGGGAACTAGTGGCCTTCGCCGTGGTGGGCCTGCTCGATCTCGGCCTTCGTCACGGGGACGATACGGTCCTCGAAGAACCAGCGGGAGAACACGGCGCGGACGCGCTGGTTCACGGTGATACGGCCCTGCTCGTTCGGACGGATCATCAGCGGCTGGTACTCGGTGAAGCTCGTGAGCCTCCAGCGCTCGTACTCGTCGACCGGCTGGTGCACCTCGATGTACTCGCCTCCGGGGAGGCGCACGATGCGACCCGACTCGTAGCCGTGCAGGGCGATCTCGCGGTCCTTCTTCATCAGGCCGATGCAGACGGCCTTCGTGATGAAGTACGCGATCACCGGTCCGAGGATGGTGAGCGCCTGGAGCGTGTGGATGACGCCCTCGATCGTGAGGCCGAAGTGCGTGGCGATGAGGTCCGAGCTCGCAGCAGCCCACAGGACGGCGTAGAACGTGACGCCGGCCGCGCCGATCGCCGTGCGAACGGGCGTGTTGCGCGGGCGGTCGAGGATGTGGTGCTCGCGCTTGTCGCCCGTGATCCACGCCTCGATGAACGGGTAGAACGCGACGGCGGCCAGGAACAGCGGCAGGACCAGCAGCGGGATGAGGATACCCATCGGCACGGTGAAGTCACCGAGGTGCAGGTCGAGTCCCGGGGGCAGCAGGCGCAGCGCACCGTCGGCGAATCCGATGTACCAGTCGGGCTGGGTTCCGGCGGAGACGGGGGACGGGTCGTAGGGACCGTAGTTCCAGATCGGGTTGATCGTGAAGGTCGCGGCGATCAGCATGATGACACCGAATACGATGAAGAAGAATCCACCGGCCTTGGCGGCGAACACCGGCATGACCGGCACACCGACGACGTTGTCGTTGGTCTTGCCCGGCCCGGCGAACTGCGTGTGCTTGTTGATCACGAGCAGCAGCAGGTGCACGCCGAGGGCGGCGATCAGGATCGCGGGCAGCAGCAGGATGTGCAGCGAGTAGAGGCGGCCGACGATCTCGGTTCCGGGGAACTCTCCACCGAACAGCAGGTAGGAGACCCAGACGCCGGCGACCGGGATGGCCTTGACCATTCCGTCGATGATGCGCAGTCCGTTGCCGGAGAGCAGGTCATCGGGGAGCGAGTAGCCGGTGAAGCCCTCGGCCATGGCGAGCACGAAGAGCACAAAGCCGATGAACCAGTTGAGCTCACGCGGCTTGCGGTAGGCACCCGTGAAGAAGATGCGCAGCATGTGCAGGCCGATGGAGGCGATGAACAGCAGTGCCGCCCAGTGGTGTACCTGGCGCATGAGCAGTCCGCCGCGGATCTCGAAGGAGATGTCGAGGGATGACGCGTAGGCGGCGGACATCTCGATGCCCTTGAGCGGGATCCACGAGCCCTCGTACTCCACTTCGACCATCGACGGGTCGAAGAAGAAGGTCAGGAAGGTGCCGGAGAGCAGGATCGCGATGAAGCTGTACAGCGCGACCTCGCCGAGCATGAACGACCAGTGGTCGGGGAAGATCTTGCGACCGACCTCCTTGACCAGGCCGGAGATGCTGGTGCGCTCATCGATGTAGTTCGCTGCGGCGGAGGTGAATCGCGAGCCGCGTGTCGGTGCGACGGCGACGGGGGCCGCCGTGGTCGTGGGGGTGTCTGTTGTGGTGCTCAATTGATTCCACGCTCCCAGAAGCTTGGGCCGACCGGTTCGTGGAAGTCACTCTGGGCGACCAGGTAACCCTCTTCATCGATCGTGATAGGTAGTTGCGGCAGGGGACGGCTCGCCGGGCCGAAGATCACGCGGGCGTGGTTGGCGACGTCGAACTGCGACTGGTGGCACGGGCACAGCAGGTTGTGGGTCTGCTGTTCGTAGAGGGCGACGGGGCAGCCGACGTGGGTGCAGATCTTGGAGTAGGCGACGATGCCGTCGTAGGACCAGCTCTCGCGCTCGGGCAGCTCGTTGAGGTCCTCGGGCTGGAGGCGCATCAACAGCACGGAGGCCTTCGCCTTCTCCTCGAGGCGGTGGTGCGAGTCGTTCAGCCCTTCCGGGATGACGTGGAACGCCGAACCGAGGGTCACGTCGGAGGCCTTGATCGCCTCGCCGGAGGGGTCGCGGGTGAGGCGGACTCCCTCCTTCCACATGGTGTGCTTGAGCAGCGGCACCGGGTCCTCGGCGGGAGCGAGGTCGCGGAAGAGCACAACAGCGGGGATCGGCGTGAGGGCGATCGCACCGATGAGGCTGTTGCGGATGAGGGTGCGTCGGCCGAAGCCGGACTCCTTGTTGCCGAGAGTGAACACCTCGACGGCCTTGGCGCGGGTGGCGTCGGTACCGCGGGTGCCGTGGCGCTGTTCGACGATCTCGGCGTCGGACATCAGCGACTTCGCCCAGTGCACGGCACCGATGCCGATGCCGAGCAGGCCGAGCGCGATCGCAAGACCGAGGCTCAGGGTGTTGACGCGGATCGAGGCCAGGTCGCCCGGAACGATCGGGAAGACGATGTAGAACACCACCGCCAGGACACTGCCGATGATCGACAGGAAGAACAATCCGGAGACGCGGCGCTCGGCCAGCTTCTCCTTCTTCGGGTCGGTGTCGGTGACACGAAGGCGATGGGGCGGGAATCCGGGGTTCTGGATCGCGTCGGACTCGGCGAGCACAACTGCTGTGCCGGATGAGTCGGTGCGGGGCGCCGACTTCTCGACTGCGGTGCCTGCACCGTGGTCGTCTGCCATTATTTTCCCTTCACTGCGCGAGGAGCGCGGTAATTCGTCACGTTATGGGGTGCTAGTTGGACTTGGCGGTGAGCCACACGGTGATGGCGACGATGGCGCCAAGACCGAAGATCCAGATGAAGAGGCCTTCGGAGACCGGACCGAGGTTGCCCAGGTCGAATCCGCCGGGAGACGGGTTCTCATTGAGGAAGGTCAGGTAGGAGATGATGTTCGCCTTGTCTTCGGGCGAGATGTTCGCGTCGTTGAAGACGGGCATGTTCTGCGGGCCGGTGACCATGGCCTCGTAGACGTGCACCGACTCGACACCGGCGAGGGAGGGGGCGAACTTGCCCTCGGTCAGGGCGCCGCCGGCGCCCGCGACGTTGTGGCACATGGCGCAGTTGATGCGGAACAGCTCTGCTCCGAGGGCCGCGTCACCCTCACCGTCGAGGTATTCCTCGGCCGGGATGCCGGGGCCGGGGGCCTTGGATCCGACGTAGGTGTAGAGGGCCTTGATCTGCTCCTCGGTGAACTGCACGGGCTTCTCGGGTGCCTGCGGGCCGCTGGCGGCGAGGGGCATGCGGCCGGTGTCGACCTGGAAGTGCACGGCGGCCTCGCCGACACCCAGCAGGGTCGGACCCTCGGTGGTGCCCTCGAGGCTCTTGCCGTGGCAGGTGGCGCAGTTCGCGGCGAAGAGCTTGGCGCCCTCGTCGACGAGCTGCTCGTCGGCCGCGGTGGTCTCGGCGGAGGCGGTCGTGGTGAACAGGGCGTAGGCCCCACCCGTTCCGACCAGGCCGATCATCAGGAGCGCAACGGTCGCGAGGGGATGGCGACGGCCTGCCTTACGAGCAGTGCGTGCCGGAGTCTGTGACTTTTTCGCCATGGTGCTGGGGGTTTCCGATTCTTACTTGAGGACGTAAATGATGAGGAAGAGGCCGATCCACACCACATCGACGAAGTGCCAGTAGTACGAGACGACGATCGCGCTTGTCGCCTCCTTGTGGCCGAAGTTGCGCACCGCGTACGCGCGGCCGATGACGAGCAGGAAGGCGATCAGGCCGCCGATCACGTGCAGGCCGTGGAACCCGGTGGTCATGTAGAACGCCGAACCGTAGGAGTTCGAGTCGAGGGCGACACCCTCGCTCACGAGCAGTGCGTACTCGTAGATCTGGCCGATGACGAACATCGCGCCCATGACGTAGGTGACGAAGAACCACTCGACCATGCCCCAGTCGCGCAGCTTCCAGCTCGTGCGGCGGTGCTGCAGGCGTTCGGCGGCAAAGACGCCGAACTGGCAGGTGAACGAGGAGGCCACGAGGATGCCGGTGTTGATGCCGGAGAAGGTCACGTTAAGCAGTGAGGACTCCGACTGCCACATCTCGGGCGAGGTGGACCGCAGCGTGAAGTAGATCGCGAACAGTCCGGCGAAGAACATCACCTCGCTCCCGAGCCAGACGATCGTGCCGACGGCAACGGAGTTGGGACGGTTGACCGCGGGGGCACCGATCGAGGGAGAGAGTGAGGTCGTAGTCACTTATCCATTATGTCCGATATCCCGTGTCACGTTTTGCTATCCGGGGCCTGTCGCCGACCAATCGTTAGGATTTGAGCCATGTCTACAGAGCTGACCTGGCCGCGCCTCCTCGCCACCCTCATCGAGGGCGACAACCTGTCGATCGCGGAGGCGACCTGGGCGATGCAGCGCGTGATGGCGGGCGAGGCTACCTCCGCGCAACTCGCCGGCCTGCTGGTCGCCCTGCGCATCAAGGGCGAGACGGTCGATGAGATCGTCGGTTTCCGGGATGCTGTGCTCGCCAACGCGCAGCCCCTCGCCGTGGATTCCATGGTCCTGGACATCGTCGGCACCGGTGGAGACCCCTACGGGGCGGTTCTCAACATCTCCTCGGTCGCCTCGGTGATCGCCGCCGCGGCCGGGATCCCCGTCGTGAAGCACGGGAACCGCGGGGCGTCATCCGCATCCGGGGCCTCGGACGTGCTCACCGAACTCGGCCTCGACATCAGCATCGAACCCGCGCGCGTCGCGCAGGTGCTCGACGAGGTCGGCATCACCTTCGCCTTTGCCGCGAAGTTCCACCCGGGCTTTCGACACGCCGGTCCGACGCGGGCAGAACTCGGCGTGTCGACCCTGTTCAACATTCTCGGACCGCTCTGCAACCCGGCCCGCCCCGAGGCGAGCGCGGTCGGAGTCGCCTCGCTCGAGCGCGTGCCGCTGGTCGTGGGCGTGTTCCAGACCCGCGGAGCGACGGCGCTCGTCTACCGCGGGGACGACGGCATCGACAAGCTCACCACCACCGGTCACAGCCACATCTGGGAGGTGTCGCGGGGCTCGGTCACCGAACACGACATCGACCCGCTCGACCTCGGCATCCCGCGTGCGCCCATCGAGGCGCTGCTCGGCAAGGACCCGGGGCACAACGCGGGCGTCATCCGCTCGGTGCTCGCGGGGGAGCGCGGGCCGGTCCGCGATGTCGTGCTGCTGAACGCGGCCGCGGGGCTCGTTGCGTTCGACCTGGCGCGCAACCCCGACCAGCTGCGGGTGCCGATCCTTGACCGGCTGGCCGAGCAGCTCGTGGTCGCGGCCGACGTGGTCGACTCGGGCGCCGCCGCCGCAAAGCTCGACGCCTGGGTGGAATCGACGAACCGCTAGCGGCCGTCCACGTAGTACCAGCGACCGTCCTCGCGTACGAAGCTGCTCTTCTCGAGCTGGCTGCTGCGCTCGTCGCCGCGCCGGAAGAAGGCCTCGAAGAGCACGGTGCCCCGGGTGTCGAACGGGCCGCCGGCCTCCTTCGCGAGGATGTCGAGGCGGTACCAGCGGGTGGCGTCATCCAGGACCAGGTCGGTCGGAACCGTGCTGGCATGCCAGGTGGCCAGCACGTAGTCGGCATTGCCCGTCGCGTACGCCGAATATCTCGATCGCATCAGCCGCTCGGCGGTCGGCGCGTGGCGTGTGCCGTCGTGGAAGGGCTCACAGCACTCGCCGAACGTCTCGCCGCTCAGGCACGGGCAGCGATCGGCTGAGGTGACCGCCGTCACCGGGGGAGGTGTGACTCGATCAGGTCGACGATCTCGGGGGCGTCGGGTTCGACCGTCGGGCGGAAGCGGCTGACGCTGCCGTCGGGCAGCACCACGAACTTCTCGAAGTTCCAGGCGACGCGGCCGGCCTTGCCCGCGGCATCTGCGGTCTTCTTGAGCTCCTGGTAGAGCGGGTGGGCGTTCCTGCCGTTGACCTTGATCTTCTCGAAGATCGGGAAGGTGACGCCCCACGTGGTGGAGCAGTACTCCTTGATGGCCTCGTCGGTGCCCAGCTCCTGCAGGAACTGGTTGCTCGGGAAGCCGAGAACCGTGAAGCCGCGGTCGCCGTACTCCTTCTGCATCGCCTCGAGCTTCTCGTACTGGGGAGCGAGGCCGCAGCGCGAGGCCACGTTCACGACGAGCACCACCTTGTCGGAGAAGTCCCCGAAGGTCCTGGGGTCGCCGTCGATGGTGGAGAGGGGGATGTCAGAGAGGGTCATACGGTGAGCCTAAACCCGTACCGCTGGACGTGCGCTGCGCTCGGACGGCCGACCTGTACAGAATCCCGACGGCGGGTCTAGCCTTAAGAAATGAGTGATTCAACGAAGACCTCACACCTCCGCAAGCCCTGGTGGGTTATGGGAACCGACCTCGTCACGACGCCGATCGCCACCGCGTTCTTCGGCTTTATGCTCTGGCGCACGGCGGTGCGGCTCGCCGAAGCGCCGAACGGCTGGGACATCGCCTATCTCGTGATACTCATCGGGCTGGTCGGTTGCGGAGGCGCCTCGATCGTGTACTACGTGCGCCATCCCGAACTGCGCTACAACGCGTTCGACGGCGGTACAGACAGGGGAAGACCGTGACCACGCTGGAGAACAGGCCGCGAACCGGTCTCCTCATCATCGACGCGCAGCGGAAGGTGCTCGACCGGACGTTCCAGCGCGACGAGGCCGTCGCCAACATGGTGATCGTGTTGGAGAGGGCGCGGCAGAACGACATTCCCGTCGTCTGGGTGCAGCACTCCGATGAGCAGCTCGAGAAGGGCAGTGACGACTGGCGGCTCATCGAAGAGCTGCGCCCGCTCGACTCCGAGGCGATCGTGCACAAGCGATACGGCGACGCGTTCGAGGACACCGACCTCGAAGAGGTGCTCGAGGACTCGGGCGTCGGATCGCTCGTCGTCGCGGGTGCGCAGAGCGACGAGTGCATCCGCAGCACGATCCACGGCGCCTTCACCCGCGGCTACGACGTGACGCTCGTCGCCGACGCCCACACTGCCGAGGACCTCAGCGAGTGGGGCGCACCGCCGCCCGACAAGGTGATCGCACACACCAACCTGTACTGGAGCTTCCAGGCGGCGCCGGGCCGGACGGCCGCCGTGACACCGGCCGCCGAGGTGGAGTTCGCCTGATTCCGTCGCCCCTAGACTGGCGGGGACGCCAGCTACGAGGGGGATCCGGTGCGCGAATTCGCAGAGTTCCTGTTCGGCCTGTCGGTCAGGGAGCCCCGCGAATACCGGCGCCTGATGCGCATTCGCGGCCGCATCTTCACCCGTGTCGCCACGCTCGAGGCCGAGATCGTGCGCTCGCCCGAGCCGATCCCCTTCGCCGAGATCGACCGGTCGGCTTTCCGACCGGTGCGCCCGGGAACGTCGTGGGGCAGGACCTTCGACTGCGCGTGGCTGCGGATCTCGGGCGAGGTGCCCGCGGGTATCCGGAATCCCGTGGTGATGCTCGGCATCCGCGGCGAGGGCCTGGTGCACTCGGCCGAGGGCGAACTGCTCGACTCGGTGAGTACCGTCTTCCAGCAGGGCGACCTGCCGCACAGCGGGGGCAGGTATCGGCCGGTGCTCAACGTCGACACCTCCGGTGGCGCGATCGAGTTCTTCGCCGACGTCAGCTACAACGGCTTCATCCTCTACGAGGTGGGCCGCGGCACCTTCCACGGCGCCCACATCGCCTCGCGCGATGACGAGACCTTCGCGCTCTACTACGACTACCTGACCCTGCTGGTGCTCGCCAACGCCACCGACGATGCCGCACTCGAGCGTGACCTGCGGCGAGCGCTGCGCGATGCCTACGCCGCCTTTGTTCGGGATGACGCCCCCGCCGCCCGCCTCGCGCTGGCACCGAGCCTCGCTGCCGAGTCGGAGAGTGCGTTCGAGTACAGCGCCATCGGCCACGGCCATCTCGACATGGCCTGGCTGTGGCCGGTGCGCGAGACGAAGCGCAAGGCCGCCCGCACCTACGTGCGGGCCATGAACACGCTCGAGCGTCGCGCCGAGTACATCTACGGCACCAGCCAGCCGCAGCAGATGTTCTGGATGAAGCAGCGTCATCCCGCCCTCTTCGAACGGATGAAGAAGGCCGTCGCCGATGGGCGGATGGAACTGCAGGGCTCGTTCTGGGTGGAGCCCGACACCAACCTGCCCTCGGGGGAGTCGCTCGTTCGACAGGCGGTCATCGGCCGGCGCTTCCTGCAGCAGGAGTTCGACCTCACCGACGAGCAGCTGCGGCTGTGCTGGCTGCCGGACACGTTCGGCTACAACGGCAACCTGCCGCAGATCCTGAGGGGGAGCGGGATGGACTGGTTCCAGACCATCAAGCTCGCCTGGAACAAGGTCAACGACTTCCCGCATCGCAGCTTCCACTGGGAGGGCATCGACGGGTCGAGTGTTCTCGTGCACATGCCGCCCGAGGGCGACTACAACAGCCGGGGCGCGGCCGACAACCTGCTGCTCGGTCTCGCCCGCTACCCCGAGCGGGCGTTGAACACGGCGCTGCTGGTCTTCGGATCGGGCGACGGCGGGGGCGGGCCGAACGAGATCCACCACGAGGTCACCGCGCGCGAGGCGAACCTGCGCGGGCTGCCCCGGGTGAAGCCGTCCACCGCGAGCGACTTCTTCCGCCGCCTCGAGACGCTCGGCGTCTCGCACACCCACCGCGGCGAGCTGTACCTCGAGACCCACCAGGGTACCTACACGACCCAGGGACAGATCAAGCGCCACAACCGGCTGGTCGAGCGCAAGCTGCACAACGCGGAGGCCCTCGCCGTGATCACCGGACAGGACAGCCGCGCCGTGCTCGAGGAACCGTGGCGCGAGGTACTGCTGAACCAGTTCCACGACATCATTCCTGGCTCGTCGATCGCGCGGGTCAACCGCGAAGCGATCGAGGTGTACGAACGGGTCGAGGCGTTCCTCGACGACTACACCGACACCCTCCTTGCCCGACTGCCGACCGGGGGCGCTCCCACCGCGCTCAACCTGACCGGCTTCCCGCGTCGCGAGGCGATCAAGGTCGGCGAGGACTGGTTCGAGGCCGACGTCGCCCCGTACGCGTCGGCGGCGCTCGCTGCCGCGGCCCCGCACCCCGAGCTCGCCTTCACCGGAGACACCCTGAGCAACGGCGTGCTCACCCTGCGGTTCGGCCCGAGCGGCGAGATCGCGTCCTGCGTCGATGCCGCGGGTGCCGAGCACGCCGGCGACGGACTCAACCGCCTGGTGGTGCACAAGGACCCGTATGTCTGGCCGTTCAACGCCTGGGATATCAAGGTCGACTACTTCGAGAAGCCGCCGCGCACCCTGAGGCTCGCGTCGTCGACCAGCTTCGTGGATGGCGCGACCGTCGTCCGGCTCCAGACCTACCGCTCGCGAGGAGTCACGATCGAGCAGCGCGTGGTGCTCGAGGCCGGCGCAGACGTCGTGCGGTTCGACACCACCGTCGACTGGCACCAGAAGCACCGCATGCTGCGCGCCGAGTTCCGCCCGACGCACTACGGCGCGACCGCGAAGAGCGAGATCCAGTTCGGTCACATCTCCCGGGTCACGACCGAGCTCGACGCGGTCGAGCGGGCCCAGTTCGAGACCTGCGCCCACAAGTGGATCGCCACTGAAGACGAGTCGGGCGGCTTCGCCCTGCTCAACGACAGCAAGTACGGGCACCGAGCCAAGAACGGACTGCTCAGCCTCAACCTGCTGCGCGCCCCCACCTATCCGGACAGGACGGCCGACCGCGGCGTGCACCGATTCAGCTACGCGTTCACGCCGTTCGCCCCCGGCGACCTCGCCAGGGTCGTGCGCGAGGGCTACCGGCTGAACAACCCGCTGCGGGTCACCGAGGGTGCCGTTCTCGAGAGCTTCGCCCGGGTGGACCACCCCGGCGTGGTCATCGAGACGCTCAAGGTCGCCGAGAGCGGCGAGGGGCTCGTCGTGCGGCTGTACGAGAGCCTGGGGCATCCCACCACCACGGCGCTGCGGCTGGGTCGCGACTACGCGACGGCCACCCTGACCAACCTGCTGGAGATCCCGCAGGGCACCGCCGACCTCGAGCGACTCGAGTTCGGGCCGTTCGAGATCAAGACGATCCTGCTGGGGGACCGACCATGAGTGTTGCGACTGCGGTCACCCCGCGTGTGCAGAGCCTGTCCATCGTCACGGCGGGCTTCGGCCAGAACTTCGTGCTCACGACGGTGTCGACGTTTATGCTCGTCTACCTGCTGGAGTACGCCGGCATCTCGACGGCGGGCATGGCGGTGGTCACCCTGATCATCACCGTGGCGAAGATCACCGACGCCGTGCTCGACCCGGTGATGGGCAGCATCATCGACATGACCCGCACCCGCTGGGGCAAGCTGCGGCCGTACATCCTGTTCTCGGCGCTGCCTGTCGCCGTGCTCTCCGGCCTGCTGTTCTCGGTGCCGGACACCACGGAGCCGCTCAAGCTGCTCTACTTCGGCATCTGCTACGTGCTCTGGGGCCTGGCATACACGGTGTGCGACGTGCCGTTCTGGGGCCTCATCGGCTCCGCCTTCACCGACCCGAGCGCGCGCACGAAGGTCATCAGCAACGTGCGCGCTTTCGGGGCCATCGCGCTGGGTCTCGCGACGCTCGGGATGCCGTGGCTGGCCCGCTGGGCGAGCTTCGGTCCGGAGACGACGAGCCAGGGCTGGTCGCTCGCGGTCTTCATCACGTCGATCCTCGGCATGGCGGTCTTCCTGCTCGCCTTCTTCAACACCCGAGAGCGCCAGACGGATGCGGTGAGCACGGGCCTGTCGATGCGGCAGCTGTTCTCCACCCTCGTGAGGAACACGCCGCTACTCATGGTGCTGCTGGGTTCGGTGCTCGGCTTCGGTCGCTTCATCGTGCAGGCCGGCGGCGCCGTGTTCGTGGTGATCGCCTACGGCGACGAGGGAACGTTCACGCTGGTCGGAGCCGCGATCATCGCCGGCATGGTGATCTCGTCGTTCCTCACGCCCCTGCTGTTACGGATCGTGACCGGTCGTCGGCTCATCGTCGGCAGCTCGGTGGTCGCGGCGGCCCTGTACTTCGGCATGTATTTTGCGGGCTTCGAGAACCTGGCCGTGATCCTCGTCTT
>Ga0247736_10000654_pt1 | contig 11605 bp, 12 predicted proteins | sample UWRJL193509B2_FD_180935 | JGI IMG/M metagenome (GOLD analysis project Ga0247736, IMG submission 180935) | Plant litter microbial communities from Arlington Agricultural Research Station in Wisconsin, United States - UWRJ-L193-509B-2 | ecosystem: Environmental > Terrestrial > Plant litter >...
TCGAAGCGCACGGTGCGCGTGCCGAACTTGCCGTTATCGAGAACGGCTTCGGCGAATTTGATTTCTGGACCCTCCATTGGGGGGTTTCTCCTTTGTTTAACGTCGCTCCCCGTGTGGGCGCGACTCTTCAGGAGCAGGAGCGGGCAGGAGGACGCATTGGTACGCGAAGCTTCCCTAGAGTGGGGCGCGTCTGGTCAACAGTAGAAAGTCTCCGAGCGACTCGGAAATTCACCACCGGTGACCAGCTTCATGCCAGCCTGCTCCGGTTATGCGTTCCCAGACTACCAGTACGCCCTGTTGCGTACCTAGCAACGGCGCGCAGGTGGCGCTTTAGGCGACCGCGCGCTGGCGCCGCAGCCGGATAGCGGCGGGTGTCGTCACGATGAGGGCGAACAGCACACCGATCACGGTGCCGGTCGAATTGGCGATGAGGTCGCTGACATCCGATACCCGACCGGGGATGAACCGCTGCGCGAACTCGATGCCGCAGGTGAGCACGACGCCGGCGAGCACGCTCGCGAACCACCAGAAACGGCCGAAGAGCAACAGGAAGAAGATGCCGATCGGGATGAACATGGCGACGTTGGCGAGGAACTCGACCCGCTGGTAGGTGATCCACTGGGTGGCGTCGAAACGCGCGAACACGGCGAGCGCACGGAAGACGAGCGAGTTGAAACCGGAGGTGTCTGTCTGCGGGCTCAGGGTGATGAAGCCGACAACGCCGAGGTAGACGAAGGTGATCACGGTGAGGATCGGGTGGCGCCGGAACATCCGACCAGCCTGACAGAGTCACCTGAGAGGAACGCGAAGACCTGCCGGGCGTTGCCCGAAGCAGGGTGACGTCCGCTAGAACTCGATGCGCTCCGGGCCACACAGCGCGGTCAGCGCGTCGTACTTCTCGGGGCTGTCGATATTCGCCACCGACGAGTACGGGCCCCAGTAGTAGCCGCCGGTCTCGAGGAACTCCGCGCGGCTCGGCACGTAGTCGAGGCTGTACCCGGACGCCCGGAGGCACGGGATGACCCAGTTCACGAAGTGGTCGTACTGGTATGACAGCTGCGCGTCGCCGACCAGCTCTCCGCTCTGCACCGGGTCCGCCGGATGCCTAGCCAGGCACACGTAGAAGGCCAGCTGCTTGTCGGGGTCGTCGACATAGACATCGTTGCTCTCTGACAGCCGGTAACCTTGGTCCGAACCCCAGGAATACCCCATGAGCTCGTAGCCGGCATCCGCGTAGCAGTCGGTGAGGTTCTCGCTGAACTCTTCTGGCGACTCGACGGGACCGGCCTTCACCGCCGGGCGCTCCATCACGCCGTCCAGCCCCGAGCTCTTCCAGGTCTCGTCGAGCATGTGGCTGACGTAGGCGTCGACTTCTTTCTCACTCGGCGGTGAGGGCTTCGGGCTGGCCGCGACACATCCGCTCAGCAGCAGCACCGCGACGGCGGCCGCGACCAGCGCTGGGCCCGCCACCCCGATCCGCTTCATGCCTACCATCTTCGCGTGAAACGGCTCCTCACACCCGCCATCGCGGGTGTGCGGAGCCGTTTCACATGGATTCACTGACCGGGACTAGCGCGGTTGCGCCGAGATCATCCTCGGGGTCGAGAGTGAGACCAACACCACAACGATCGCCGCAAAACCGACGAGCACAGTCGTGGAAGGCAGGAATGCGAGGGCGAGTCCGACGAGCAGCACGGGGATGGCGAGGCCCGTATAGGCGATCAGGAAGATCGCAGCGAGTACCTCGCCTCGCGCCTCGGGGGCGGCGAGCATGGCTGCCACGCCGACCGATGCCCGGAACTGCAGTCCGACGCCCGCGCCCGCGATAATGCCGGCCGCGATGAACGCGGGCAGGCTGACGACGAGAACGCTCGCGGCGAGCAGGATCACGCCGCTGAGCATGAGCACAAACGACAGGACCAGCTGGGTGCGCAGGGCCAGCTTCGCGAAGATCACCTGGGCGATGGCCGCGGCGCCGAAGACAGCGAAGGGAACAGCGCCAGAGAGCAGTCGCGAGGTCTCGTGCAGTGTTCCCGCGAGAAAGCTCGGTGCCAGCGACATGAACAGCCCGAAGATAGCGAACGCCGAGAACACCCCGGCCCCGGCCGACACGAAAGTGGGTCCGGACCCGGTCGGCAGGGACACACGCTGTGGACTGTACGAGCGGCGGGCGGCCACCCGGTCGACAGTCTCGGGCGCGAACGCGACCCCGATAGCCGCGACGACCAGTGCTACCAGGAAGATCACATACGTCGCGGTCAGAGGTCCGGCCACGAACTGGGCGATGAGACCGCCTACGAGCGGCCCGAGACCGATGCCGCCGATGTTGACAACACCCGAGATGACGCTGCTGCGCGTTCGGGGCTCGTCGGGCCGGCTGATAGCGCGCAGTTCGGAGAGGTGAGCCGTTGCAGTTGCGGTGAGTGCGCCGATCGCGACGCCGTTGATGAAGCGCGCGACGATGAGGCCACCCACTTCGGGGAAGAACAGGAACACGATGGCCGAGATGATGTTGACGAGGATCGCCGCGAGAATGATGCGCCGACGCCCGACCCAGTCGCTCACGTGCCCGACGAGGTAGAGACTCAGCATGACACCGACCGCGTACGCCGCGAAGATGATCGTGACCATGAAAGTCGGAAAACCATCGCGCGCCTGGTAGATCGCGTAGAGCGGTGTCGGCACCGCGGAGAAGGCCATCATCACCAGGAATGCGAAGGCGACGGCCCAGAAACCGTAGTCGTGACGGGCTGCGGAGTGGAGACGAAATGGTGCGGCAAGTGCGGTCGTGTGTCGATCATGGCGCGATCGATCTAGCAAGTAAAACGAATAGAAGTGATGACAGTTATCGACATTTGCGATAATAAAACATGGAAACCAGGCACCTCGAATTTTTTGTCGCCGTTGCGGAAGAGCTGAGCTTCACAAGGGCCGCGGCGCGGCAATTCACCGTGCAGTCGACGGTGTCCGCAGCCATTCGCTCCCTCGAACAGGACCTGGGCACCCCGCTCTTCGAACGGTCGACCAAACGAGTGGCGCTCACCCCCGCCGGTGAGGCCTTGCTTCCCGCGGCGCGGGCAGCCATCGAGGCGATCGACACCGCGCGCAACTCGGTAGTCGAGACAGCCGCGGGCATCCGGGGTCGCCTGCGAGTCGGCATCTTCGCGAGCCTCGAACTCTTCGACCTCCCAGTGATCTTCGGGGACTTCCACACTCGCTACCCACTGGTCGACCTGCAACTGACTGCCTCGCAGTCTGGTTCGAGCGGGTTCGCGGATGATGTGCGCCGAGGGCGCCTCGACGTGGCGTTCATGGGCCTGCCGCTACGGGACCTGCACGACCTGCAGACTCTACCGCTCGCCACGACGGAGATCGTCGCGGTACTGCCGAGCTCGCACGCTCTCGCCAGCGAGGCGAGCGTGCGGTTGTCCCAACTCGCCGGCGAGCCGTTCGTCGACACTCCCCCGGGATTCGGCAACCGCGTGGTTCTCGAACGGGCGCTCGCAGAGGAGGGGCTCGCGCGGACCGTGTCGACCGTCGTCTCTGACCTCGGTGAGGTTCCGCGATTCGTCGCGAGCGGACTGGGCATAGCCCTCGTGCCCGGCGCACTCGTGGTCCCGGCCAGCGGAACCGTGGTGATCCCGCTGGAACGACGAATCGAGTGGATGATCAGCGTCGTGAACCGTGAGAATCCGAGCCCGGCGACCTCGGCCCTCCTCGGTCTGCTGCGCGAGCGAGCAAACGGCGCCTCACACCCGCCAGTGCGGGTGTGAGGCGCCGATCATCTCGATTTGCGCCGGGGTTACTCCCCGCCGTAGGCACCGATCGGGCTGAAGCCGGCGGGCAGGGCGAAGGGGTCGCGCACCTTGGTCGAGCGCTCGGAGTCACGCACGAGGGCGGCGAGTTCGCCTGCCGCACGCTCGATGCGCTCGGGAAGCGCGGTCGCGGCGGCATCTCCCACCGAACCCCAGTCGCTCGACGCCGCGTAGACGGCAGTCGGGACGACAGCGGCGTGCAGGTAGCTGAACAACGGGCGCATGGCGTAGTCGAGGGCGAGCGAGTGCCTCTCGCTTCCGCCGGTCGCCGCGATCAGCACGGGCATCTCATTGAGCGACTGCGGATCGAGCACGTCGATGAACGACTTGAACAGGCCACTGTAGCTCGTGGTGAAGATCGGCGTGACGGCGATCAGGCCGTCGGCCGTCGTGATCTTCTCGATCACTGCCTCGAGCTTCGGGTTGGCGAACCCGGTGAGCAGGTTGTTCGTGACGTCCTGCGCGGTGTCACGGAGTTCGACCAATTCGACCTGGACCTCGATGCCCTGCTCCTCGAGCCGGCGCACCACAGCCTGGGTGAGGCGGTCGGCGAGCATCCGGGTCGACGAGGGCTGGCTCAGGCCGGACGAGATGACAGCCAGTGTGCGGGTCGTCATTACTTCACCGCCTTCTGGGCTGCATTATCCGCTGCCCGGTGCACGATAGACGCTGCCAGGTCAGCAGCGTCACGGGCGGCGACGAGCGACGCGTGGGTCGGGGCATCCGGAACGTGCGCCGGACGGTTCGTGGCGAACTCCTTGCGCAGCACGGGGACGACCTCTTCGCCCAGCAGGTCTAGCTGCTCGAGAACCGTCTTCAGCGGCAGTCCGGCGTGGTCCATGAGGAACAACTGGCGCTGGTAATCGCCGTAGTACTCGCGCATCGACGCATAGCGGTCGATGACTTCCTGCGGGCTTCCGACCGTCAGCGGGGTCTGCTCGGTGAAGTCCTCCATCGACGGGCCGTGGCCGTAGACCGGGGCGTTGTCGAAGTACGGGCGGAACTCCGCCTTGGCGTCCTGCGAGTTCTTGCGCATGAAGGCCTGGCCGCCGAGACCGACGATCGCCTGGTCGGCTGTGCCGTGGCCGTAGTGCTCGAAGCGCTGGCGGTAGTAGCCGATGAGGCGCATGTAGTGCTCCTTCGGCCAGAAGATGTTGTTCGCGAAGAATCCGTCACCGTAGTACGCGGCCTGCTCGGCGATCTCGGGGCTGCGGATCGAACCGTGCCAGACGAACGGGGGCACGTCGTCGAGGGGGCGCGGGGTCGACTGGAACCCCTGCAGCGGAGTGCGGAACTTTCCCTGCCAGTCGACGAAGTCCTCGCGCCACAGGCGGTGCAGCAGCGCGTAGTTCTCAATCGCGAGCGGGATGCCCTCGCGGATGTCCTTGCCGAACCAGGGGTAGACCGGGCCGGTGTTTCCGCGACCCATCATGAGGTCGACGCGGCCGTCAGCGACATGCTGGAGCATGGCGTAGTCCTCGGCGATCTTCACCGGGTCATTCGTGGTGATGAGGGTCGTCGAGGTCGACAGGATGAGCTTCTCGGTCTTCGCCGCGAGGTACCCGAGCATCGTGGTCGGGCTCGACGGCACGAAGGGCGGGTTGTGGTGCTCGCCGAGTGCGAACACGTCGAGCCCGACTTCCTCTGCCTTCTGCGCGATGGTGAGGATGTTCTTGATGCGCTCGTTCTCGGTGGGCGTCTCGTTGTTAGTCGGGTCTGTCGTTACGTCGCCAACCGTGAAAATACCGAACTGCATGTGTGGGCCTCCTGTGTCACCCGTAAGTCTATGCGTTTGCATACAAATGACCAAACTAATGGAGGCCGGTTTCTATTCCCGGCCCCTCAGGAGTCGGGGTAGAGGTAGTCCGGATACGTGTCGCAGCGGGCATTGAGCGACTCGTACTCGTCTTCGTTAAAACCCGCATCGCTCCAGAGGGTGTCGAGCGGGGACCAGAAATTGCCTGCCATCCCGTTGGCGACGAAGGTCTCGCGAACCGGGATCGAGCCGGGGTCATGGCCGCTGAGCACCAGGCACGGAACGACCCAGCGGCGGTAGTAGTCGTAGAGGTAGTCGAGCTGCGCCCGGCTGAGCAGACCCGAGCTGGCCGCGTCGAACGGATACATCGCCATGCACACGTACCAGCTGACGCCCTCCAGCATCGCGACGCGCTCGCTCTGCGGTTCCTGGCTGATCCGCCGGTACCCGGGGAGGTTGCGATAGCCCCGGTCACTGAAACTCCGCAGGCACTCGTCGACGACCTCGTCGTATTCATCGTTGCTGATTGTGCGGACGGGAGCCACCGTGGGTCGGTCCAGGTCGTGCGGCACGGTGATGCTGCCCCAGACCGAGGCCAGCTGTTGCTCGGTGTACTTGTCGACCTGGTCCTGGCTCGGCCCCGCAACCCGCGGAGGCGGCGGAGTGCACCCGGCGAGCGCACCAGCGATGAGCACGGCACACGCCGCGCCGACGATCACGGCATAGCCCCTTCGCAACACAGTCCCATCCTGCTCCCGCGCACCCCGATTGACCAGCACCACGCTCGCTACAGGTCGGGAAACAGATAGTCGGGGTACACGTCACAGCGTGCGTCGAGCTCGGCGTAGTCCTGCTCGGTCATGCCGAAGTCTTCGAACTGGCCCTCCAGCGGGCTCCAAACCGTGCCCGAGACTCCCCGCCTGATGAATTCGGCCTGGTCCGGGATCTCACCGACGTCGTAGCCGCCGAGCACCATGCACGGGATCACCCACCGCCGGTCGTAGTCGTACAGGTAGACCAGCTGCTGCACGCTGAAATATCCAGAGCCGGTGGGATCGAACGGATACCGCGCGCTGCAGACGTACCAGCTCACGTTCTCGTTGATGCCGACCTGCGAAGACAGGGGCTGCTCGGCGATGAGCTCGTGACCGTAGAGGTTGCGGTACTTGCGATCCCGGAACCCGTCGAGGCAGTCGTTGATGACCGTGCCGTACTCGGCATTGCTGATCGTGCGGACCGGCTCGATCTCGGGCCTTTCGAGCCCCTCGGGAACTGCCATGTCGTCCCAGAGTCGGGAGAGTTGCCTCTGCGAGAAGTCGGCGAGCTCCCGCGTGGTCGGCCCGGGGATGTCGGGCGGCGCCGGGGTGCACCCGCAGAGGAGCAGCAGTCCGGCAACAACGCCGAGCACTCCACCCCACTGCTTCGTGATCACCCTCCCAGTGTGCATCGGATCACCCGGGCGCGATAGCGCGGGTCAGACCGGGAGCGCCCGCCGACGCTGGAGCAGGTAGGCAACGCCCAGCACCCCGAGCGCGATCGCTGCCCCGAGCAGGGTGTCGACAACCCGGTCGAGAACAGTCGCCGAGACGGTCGCCCCCACGCCCTGCGCCGAGATCAGGAGCGCGAGCGGGGTGATCAGCACCAGCGCGAGCCCGTAGTTGCGGATGACCACGAGTTCCACGCCGAACTGCAGCAGCACGAGCAGGAGCCCGAGCAGGAGGCCGTCCGGGTGCAGCAGCATGAGCAGTGCGAACACCCCGACTCCGACGAGGGTGCCCAGAACGCGGTGGGCGGCCCGGTGCACCGAGAGCCGGATGGTGTGCCCGTTCTGCAGGATCACCACGACGGTGAGGATCACCCAGTACGCGCGGTGCACCCCGACGGGAGCGGCGATCAGTGCCGCGATCGCGGCTCCCCCGATAACCCGGCCGAGGATGACGCGGTCGGTCGGGATGAGCTGGAACCTCAGCGGCGCGCGACGCGCGAAGGCCACGGCATCCGACCAGCGTACGGCAGGCAGCAGAAGCGGGGCGAGCACGACCAGGTAGGCGATGACGGCGCCGACTGCGAGCAGGCCGATGACCAGCCGGCCGTCGAGCCCGGCACCGCCGAGCGAGACCGGGCCGGAGAGGTGGGTCGCGACACCGGCGACCAGCACGAAGAAGAGGGCGCCGGGTGGGCCGATACCCAGCCCGAGAACCAGGGTCGTCGAGGCGACGACGACAACGAATACAGCGGCGAGCCCCAGGGCCAGTGACCCGGACCCGGCGACGCCGAGGGCGCTCGAGGCGATGAGTCCGAGCGCGATGAACGGCAGCAGGCGGGCACGCTGCCGGCGGCTGCGACCGGCGAGGAACAGCGCGGTGAAGCTGCCGGTCGATGCCAGGAGCCCGAGATCGGCGCGGCCGGCGAGGGCGAAACCGAAATACGGAAGGCCCATGGCGATCGCGGCCTGGAGGGCGACCGGCCAGCGTACCGGGCTCTCGCGAAGCGTGAACAGGGCGCGGAGGTCGTCTCGAAAAGTCATCTGGTTCCAGAATAACCGCGCGCCATTCAGATCCGGGCACCGGGCGCCAGCCCTGTCGGCAGCGGCCCGGCGGTGGCACTATCGAAGCATGATGTGCTCGATCATTCCCCCGTACCTGCTCCGGCACCTGGCGAGCGTCACCGATCCGGCGTTTGCGAGTGCCGCAGCTGCGGCGCGTGCGTCGCTCGGTGTCGACCGGCCCTTTCGCAGCATCCGCACGAGCGAATTGCCGCCGCCGGGTGGCTCCGCTCGCCAGGCCCTGCTGGCACGGGCCATCGAGCCGGTGACCCGCACCATCTACGACGCCGGCAACCTCGAGGAGCTGCCCGGAACCCGGGTGCGCGGGGCCGACGACGAGCCGACCGACGACACTGCCGTCACCGAAGCCTGGGACGGCCTCGGCCACACCCACGCCTTGTTCGCCGAGCAGTATGACCGGGCGTCCATCGACGACCGCAACCTGCCCCTCGATGCGACCGTGCACTTCGGTCGCGACTACGACAACGCGTTCTGGGACGGCGAGCGGATGGTGTTCGGTGACGGCGACGACATCGTCTTCAGGCGCATGACAGCATCGGTCAGCGTGATCGGGCACGAGCTCACCCACGGCGTCACGCAGTACTCCGCGAACCTCGAGTACCAGGGGCAACCGGGAGCGTTGAACGAATCGCTCTCCGACGTGTTTGGAGCACTCGTCGAGCAGCGGGCACTCGGGCAGGACGCCGCGGCGGCGAGCTGGCTCATCGGGGCTGGCCTCTTCACCGAGACGGTGCAGGGTGAGGCCATCCGGTCGATGAAAGCCCCGGGCACGGCCTATGACGACGACGTACTCGGCACCGATCCGCAGCCGGCCCACCTCAATGGCTACATCGAGACCTCTGACGACTACGGCGGGGTCCACCTGAATTCCGGGATCCCCAACCACGCCTTCTACCTCGCGGCGACGGCGATCGGCGGCAACGCCTGGGAGCGGGCCGGCCAGGTCTGGTACGACACCCTGGCCGGGGGTGGACTGCGGCCGGCGACCGACTTCGCGACGTTCGCTGTCGCCACGGCGGATGCCGCATCCGTGCGCTTCGGGGAACGCTCGCCCGAACACGTCGCGGTCGCCGAAGCCTGGGCCGCGGTCGGCGTCATCGCACGGAAGACGTCGTCGTGAGGATCACCGTGACGCGCACCGGCGGGTTCGCCGGGCTCACGGCGACCTGGACGGTGCTCGTCGACGAGCAGCCCGACAGCGACGAGTGGACGCGACTGGTCGCGGCGCTGCCGCTGGCACCGGGGAACAAGCCTGCGCCGCAGCCGGACCGCTATGTCTACCGAATCCAGGTGGCCCGACGGCAGGTCACCCTGCCCGAGCAGGCACTCGACGGACCGTGGCGCGAGCTGGTCGACCGCGTGCAGGAGCGCGCGGCCGACTGAGTCCCGGCCTTAGTCGTTGGCCAGGACGACGATCTTGTCACCCGGCGCGAAGGCGAGGCGGGTCGCCTTGCGCGGGTTGACCTTCACGCCGAACTGGTCGGTACTGGAGCGCTGCTTCTCGGCGATCCGGTAGCCGATAGCCGTCTCACCGCGGCGGCGGGCGGCTTCGAGAACCGTGTAGAAGTCGACATCGGAACCCGGCGTGACGTACCACTCGGCCGGGCGGAGGTAGATCTCGCTTCCCTCACTCGAGAACAGGGTCGAGAACACGTCGTTGAGCTTCTGGTTCTCAGACATCTGCGAGAGCATCAGGCTGATCAGCTGGTCGCTGACGATGAAGTCGTCGGCCTTGGTGACCTCGGCGAGCTCGCGGTTGCGGTCGTCGAGCATCTCGCTCACGACGTTGGGATCGAGTCCCGCGTCGTCCGCGATCTCGCGCAGGTGCAGCAGGGTGATGAGGGTCTTGGCATCGGCACGCTGGGTTTCGAGGTCTTTGTACGCCAACACGATGATGTGCGCGAAGTCGACGACCGGCACCTTGCCGAGAACCGCACGGCTCGTCGTGTCGCCGCTCACGAACTTCACGGTGAGGTTCTCGAGCTTCTCGAACTCGGGTTCGTCGACATCCGCGACCACCGTCGCACTCGATCCGGGAGCCACGTAGTCGTTGAGCTCGTGGAGCATCGTGTGGATGCCATCGTTGTAGCCGAGGATGAGCGTCTGCTCCGGGGCCGCCGCCGGGGCGACGAAGGTGCTGATATCTGAGTTCACGACGGTGCCGGAGCCAGCGATGCGGATGGTGCTGTCGTCTTCGGCGATCACGATGAGCTGGTCGCCCGCCTCGATGATCGTCTCGGTCGGCGGGTTGATGTGCACTTGCTCACCCTTGAGGATTCCGAAGACCGCCGACTCGGCGAACGCGAGCTGCGCGTCGAAGTAGTTTTTTCCGACCAGGCTCGGCTGCTCGGTGAAGTAGATCTCGTCGCCGTCGAAGTCGAGTAGCTCGGTATAGACGACGCTCAGCCCGCTCTGGCGCGAGGTCTGAACCGTGACGCGGCTGATGAGGTCGCCCGCGAGCACCCAGCTGGCTTCGTGGCGCCCGACCAGTCGTGCGGCCTCGAGGTTGGCCGGATCCTGGATCTCGCCGACGATGTAGTAGTCCTCCGGCCGGCGGCGCGGGTTGTTCGTGAGCGCGAGAGCGGTCTTGATCACGACCGAGTCCGGGTCGTCACTGCCCTCGGGAGCGAGCAGGATGATGCTGCGCGACGTCGCCGGGTTGGCCAGGTCGAGGTCGGTGAGGTCCATCGGGTCGCCGCTGCGCACGATGATGCGGGTCTTGCCGGTGTCTGGGATCTTCGCGCGGATGTCGTCTTCCATCTCGACCTTGTCGCGATCTGCGAGGATCACGATCGTCGCCCGTCCCCGCGACTGGTTGGCGATGCAGATCTCGCTGACGATGGGGAAGACCTTGTCGCTCCAGCCGAGGATCAGCGTGTGATCGTCTTCGAGAACCTTCGAGCGCCCCTTGCGCAGCTCTTCGACCTTCGAGTCGAAGGCGCCCGAGATGACACCGATGAGGCTGGCGACGAGAACGACACCGCCGATGGTGACGATGAGCATCAGGATGCGGAAACCCACCCCGACATCGCCGCCCATCGTTCCGGAGTCGAGGGTGCGCATGAGGCTGCCCCACATCGCCTCGGCGAAGCCCATGTTCGGGTCGTCGGTCGGGCCGAGCCCGAAGATCGCGACGATCGCCGCGATGATCGCGATGAAGACGAGGGTCGCCAGACCGAGGAGACCGATCAGTGCGATGGTGCCCTTCGACATGACGTTGTCGAACCAGTAACGGAATCGGGCGGTAAAACTGGGCTTGCTCACGGGGCCTCCAAGGCGGGTACGCGACTTAGCCTAGCGTTTTCCGACCCCTCGCCCTTCCCCCAGTTGGAGGGCAATTCCGGCTCAGTCGGTGGCCCGGAGTACGTACCTGATCACCACGTAGACGAGGGCGGCGACGACCGCGACGAGAGCGAGTTTGGCGACGAAGACGAGTACGCCGAGCAGCACGTTCACGAGCACCCACGC
>Ga0247736_10000655_pt1 | contig 11585 bp, 3 predicted proteins | sample UWRJL193509B2_FD_180935 | JGI IMG/M metagenome (GOLD analysis project Ga0247736, IMG submission 180935) | Plant litter microbial communities from Arlington Agricultural Research Station in Wisconsin, United States - UWRJ-L193-509B-2 | ecosystem: Environmental > Terrestrial > Plant litter >...
GTGCTCACGGTTGTCGTTGTCCGTCCGCCGATGATGCCGAGCGATGGCACGGTTGCACGGCTGATGAGCCGACTGCGCGAGCGTGGCACGACGCTCATCGTGCTCGGCCGCTGGCCGGGGGCAGAGGCGCGGCTCGAGGTGACCCGCAGCGAGTGGCACGGGCTCGGCGAGGGGCACGGCTACCTGCGCAGCAGGCAGCTGACGGTCGGCGTCACCAGCCGCACCGGGCAGCGCGAGCGCGGGCTGGTGCTGCCGTGATCCGCACCATTGTGGCCTGGTGCCCCGACTGGCCCGTCGTCGCCGCAGTGCAGGATGCCGGACTTGACCACGACCTTCCCGTCGCGGTCATCGAGAAGAGCCTGGTCTTCGCCTGCTCCCCCGCGGCGCGGGCGGAGGGCGTGAAGCGCGGCATGCGCGCCCGGGCGGCGCAGGCGCGCTGCACCGATCTCGTGCTGCTCGACTACGACCGCGGGGCCGACAGCCGCGTATTCGAGCCGGTCGTGCAGGGCGTCGAGGCGAGCATGGCGGGGGTGCAGCTGGTGCGCCCGGGCATGCTCGCGATGAAGGCGCGCGGGCCGGCGCGCTACTACGGCGGCGAGCTGCCGGCCGCGCGGCTGCTCGCCGGCAAGCTGGCCGAGCTCGGGGTGCCCGACGCGCGCATCGGCATCGCCGACGGACCCTTCGCCGCGCAGCACGCGGCCAAGCACGCGCACCTCGCTGGTCAGCAGAGTGTGCTCATCATCCCCGCGGGCGAGTCGCCCGCCTTCCTCGGGCAGCTGCCGATTGCGGCTCTCGGCGATGCGAACCTGGTGGGGCTGCTCGGGCGGCTCGGCATCCACTCGCTTGCCGACTTCGCGGCGCTGTCGCCGACGAGCGTGCGCGAGCGCTTCGGCAGCGCCGGCGCCCTCGCGCACTCCCTCGCCGCCGGGCTGGATGCGACGGCCATCACCGCGCGCACGCCGCCCCGTGACATCCGACTCAGCATCGACTTCGAGCCGGCCCTCGACCGCATCGACCAGGTCACCTTCGGCATCCGCGCGGCCGCCGATCGCTTCATCGACGAACTGCTCGCCGACAAGCTGGCCTGCACCGAGATTCGGGTGGCGATCAGCTCGGAGGGCGAGGCGAGCGAGCGCACCTGGCTGCATCCGCGCTGGTTCACCGGGGCCGATGTGGTCGACCGGGTGCGCTGGCAGCTGCAGGGCTCGGGCTCTGCGGGCAGTGGGCTGAGCAGCGCGATCACGCGCGTTCGCATCGAGCCAGAGGCGGTCGACCCCGTCGGCAGCCACGAGGCGGGGCTGTGGGGCAACGGCCCCGACGAGGGCGTGCACCACGGGCTGTCGCGCGTGCAGGGCATGCTCGGCCACGAGGGCGTCGTGACCGCGGTTCTCGGCGGTGGCCGACTGCTCGCCGAGCGGCAGGTGCTCGTCGCCTGGGGGGACCGGGCGGATGCGACCCTTGAGAAGAAGCGCCAGCGCCCGTGGCCGGGCAGCCTGCCCGAGCCGGCCCCCGCGACCGTCTTCGCGCAGCGGCATGCGGTCGTGGTGCTCGGGCCGCAGCAGCAGCAGCTCGCAGTGAGCGATCGCGGGGTGCTGTCGGCGCATCCGGCCTTCTTCTCTCCGACGGGCAAGCGCGAAGACCTGCGGCGGGTCGAGGCCTGGGCGGGGCCGTGGCCGGTCGCACAGCGCTGGTGGGATGCGACGGCAGCCACGACCGCCAACCGCTTTCAGCTCATCGACGCGAGCGAGACCGCGTGGCTGCTGGTGCTCGACGGACAGGAGTGGTGGGCCGAAGGGATGTACGACTGACCATGGGTTTCAACAATCCAGCCATGCCGTGGAGTGAGCTCAACCGCAAGCTCAGCGACACCACGACGGAGAGGGACGGAGGCGACGGCCCCGCCTTCTCGCGCAAGCGCATGCCCTACATCGCTCCGACCGCGTATGCCGCGGGCGCGGTGCCCTACGCCGAGCTGCACGCGCACTCCACCTTCAGCTTTCTCGACGGCGCGAGCCAGCCGGAGGAGCTGGCAGAGGAGGCCGCGCGCCTCGGCCTGCACGGGCTGGCCCTTACCGACCATGACGGGTTCTACGGGGTCGTGCGCATGGCCGAAGCGGCCGAGAAGTACCCAGAGCTGCAGACGGTCTTCGGAGCGGAGCTCTCACTCGGCCTGACCAAGCCCCAGAATGGCGAGCCCGACCCCGAGGGCAGCCACCTGCTCGTGCTCGCCCGGCGGGAGCAGGGCTACCACCGGCTGAGCGAGGTGCTGACGACCGCGCAGCTGGCCGACGGCGCGGAGAAGGGGCACCCGGTCTATGACCTTGAGGACATTGCCGCGAAGTCATCCAACGACTTCCTCATTCTGACCGGATGCCGCAAGGGCACCGTGCGCCAGGCCCTGCTGCAGGGTGAGCAGGCTGCCGCCCGCGAGGTCGACCGCCTCGTTGCCCTGTTCGGACGCGACAATGTCGCCGTCGAGCTCATCGACAACGGGGAGCCTCTGGCGTCGAGCTACAACGACGCGCTGTACGCGATCGCGCGCAGGCGCTCTCTCGCGGCCGTCGCCACGGGCAACGTGCACTTTGCGCGGCCTGCGCAGCGACACCTCGCCAGCGCGATTGCAGCCGTGCGTGCTCGGCGCAGTCTCGACGACCTCGACGGCTGGCTGCCGGCATCCGCAGCGCATCTTCGCAGCGGAGAGGAGATGGCCGCGCGCTTCGCGCGCTACCCCGGGGCGATCGAGCGCACCGTCGAGTTCAGCGACCAGCTGTCGTTTGCGCTGCGCTCGATGAAGCCGGGGCTGCCCGGCCAGGAGGTTCCCGCGGGGCACACTCCGATGTCGTGGCTGCGGCAGCTGGTGTGGGATGCGGTCGAGGTGAAGTACCCGCGGGCCGACGACGCGGTGCGCACTCGCATAGAGCGCGAGCTCGCCGTCATCGAGCAGAAGGACTTTCCCGGCTACTTTCTCATCGTGCGCGACATCGTGATGTACGCGAAGGGCGAGGGCATCCTCTGCCAGGGCCGCGGCTCGGCAGCCAACTCGGCGGTCTGCTACCTGCTGGGGATCACGGCCGTGGACTCTATTCGCTATGGGCTGCCCTTCGAGCGCTTCCTCTCGGCCATGCGCGAGGAGGAGCCCGACATCGACGTCGACTTCGACTCCGACCGACGCGAGGAGGTCATCCAGTACGTGTTCCGCCGCTACGGGCGGCGCAACGCAGCGCAGGTGGCAAATGTCATCAGCTACCGTCCGAAGTTCGCGGTGCGCGACATGGCGAAGGCACTCGGCTATGGGCCAGGACAGCAGGATGCGTGGTCGAAGCAGATCGACAGCTGGTCGTCCATCTCCCCACCGGACGACAGCGACATCCCGCCCGCCGTTCTCGAGCTGGCGACCGAGGTGCTGAAGTTTCCGCGGCACCTCGGCATCCACTCGGGCGGCATGGTGCTGACCAAGCGGCCGATCGGCGAGATCGTGCCGATCGAGCACGCGCGCATGGAGAACCGCACGGTCGTGCAGTGGGACAAAGACGACTGCGCGTGGATGGGCCTGGTCAAGTTCGACCTGCTCGGGCTGGGCATGCTCGCCGCGCTGCAGTACAGCTTTGACCTCATCCGCGATCACACGGTTGACGAGTGGTCGCTCGAGACGATGCCGAAAGAGGAGAAGGGCGTCTACGACATGCTGTGCCGCGCCGACTCGGTCGGGGTGTTCCAGGTCGAGAGCCGCGCCCAGATGGGCACGCTGCCACGCCTGCAGCCACGGCGCTTCTACGAGCTGGTGATCGAGATCGCCCTCATTCGGCCAGGGCCCATTCAGGGTGGCGCGGTGCACCCCTACATTCGCCGCAAGCTCGGCAAGGAGCCGGTGACCTACCCGCATCCGCTGCTCGAGCCGGTGCTCGAGCGCACCATGGGGGTGCCGCTGTTTCAGGAGCAGCTCATGCAGATGGCGATGACGATCGGCAACTGCTCTGCCGACGACGCCGACGTGCTGCGGCGCGCCATGGGCTCGAAGCGCGGTCTGGAGAAGATCTCATCGCTGCGCCAGAAGCTCTATGCGGGCATGGCGGAGAACGGCATCACCGGCGACCTCGCCGACAGCCTGTACGACAAGATCGAGGCCTTCGCCAACTTCGGCTTCGCCGAGAGCCACTCGATCAGCTTCGCGCTGCTCGTCTATGCCAGCTCGTGGATCAAGCTGCACTACCCCGCCGCGTTTCTCGCCTCGCTGCTGCGCGCGCAGCCGATGGGCTTCTACTCCCCCGCCTCGCTCACCGCGGACGCCCGCCGCCACGGCGTCGAGGTGCTCGGCCCCGACCTCCACCGCAGCGGGGTGCACGCCGGGCTCGAGGGCTCACTCATCCCGTCGCCTCGCGACGAGTGCCTCCTCACCGAGCAGCCGCCCGTTGGCCTCTTCGACCCGAAGACCGCAGAGAGCACCGATCAGCACCGCCGCGATCGCGGACTCTCCGTCAGGCTCGGCCTCGCCGCCGTGCGCGGAATCGGAGCGGATGTCGCGAAGCGCATCGTCGACGAGCGTTCGCGAGGCGACTACCGCGATCTCTCCGACCTCAGTCGCCGCGTCGGCCTCAGCGCCGCCCAACTCGAGTCCCTCGCCTCCGCCGGTGCCTTCGAGGGTCTGGGCATGTCGCGCCGCGAGGCCATCTGGGATGCCGGCTATGCCGCCCTCGACAAGGCCGACTACCTGCCCGACACCTTCGTCGCCGTGCAGCCGCCGCTCTTTCCGCTGCTCACCGCCGCCGAGCAGGTCGTGTCTGACCTCTGGGCGACCGGCATCTCGCCGAACGACCACCCGGTGAGTCACGTGCGCCCCTATCTGAACGACCGCGGAGTTCTGTCGGCCGAGGCGTTGAAGACCGCCGAGCCGGAGCGCCGCGTCGAGGTCGGCGGTGTCGTCATCCACCGCCAGCGCCCCGCGACCGCGGGCGGCGTCACCTTCATGAACCTCGAGGATGAGACCGGCATGGTCAACATCATCTGCACCGTCGGCGTGTGGAACCGCTACCGTCGCGTCGCCCGGGAGTCGGCCGCCCTCATCATCCGCGGCATCCTCGAACGCTCGCCCGAAGGCGTCACGAACCTCATCGCGGATGCGTTTGAGGAGCTGCCGGTGGCGGGGCGGACGGTCGCGAGGAATTTTCACTGATGCCCCCGTATTGGGGCTCCACCGGGGGCCGATAGACCGATCTGTTGACCCCTAGACTGCGAACGCGCGCTTGCGCACCCCGTCTCAGCACCTGATGGAGCACATCATCTCTGACCCGCACGGGCGGCGCACCCTTCTCGGTACAGCCGCGCTTCTCCTCACCATTGTCATGAGCAGCACAGCGCTGCCGGCCCTGGCCGCGCCCGGCCCGATCGCCGTCGGAACCGACGGCTTCGCACGGTTCGACGTCTTCCCCGAGGCCGGCGCCGCCCAGGTGTGGATTGAGGTCGAAGACCCGACTATCGATGCAGCGGATGTCGTCGTGCGTCTCGGCGCCGCCAACCAGTCGGTTACCGACACCGCACTCGGCTCCATCGTCATCGTGCCCGCCAGCTCCGGCATCCAGAGTTTCGGCGTGGCGCTGACCACCAGCTCCAACCCCGACATCGCTGTGACCGTTATCGATGCGAGTGGCACCATCCTCTCGAGCGCGACCTACCGCGTGACGCTCACTGACTACCGCACCCTCCCGCAGCAGGCGGCTGCCTCCGGCGTGCCTGGCTGGCTGGCAAACACCGGGCTATCTGCCGGCATCTACCTCGCGCTGACGGTGCTCGGCGGCCTCGCCGTGCTCGTCGGTGTCGCCCTGAACTCACGGCGCACGACGAAGGCAGCACGATGAAGAAGACACTGATCGCCGCGCTGACGGTGGCCGCTGTCGTCGCCGCCACCATCCTGCCCGCGAACGTCGCATCGGCCGCCCCCTATCCATCTGACGGCGTCAACGTCACTGCGGTGTACCCGAACACGGTTCCCGCCTTCGAGCCGCAGGCCGGACGCGGAACACCACTTATCGCCGGCGTGGCACAGCAGATCACCCTCGGCCCCGCTGCCGCGACGGCGCACTCGGCACTCGTGCGCCTGTCGGCATTCACCCCGGCAGAGCAGGCAGAGCTCTCGCTCGCAGGCATGCCCGCACTCGTCGTGGATGCCGGGAGCTCGGCGTCCACCTCCGTGCTCGTACCCCTCGTCGCCGGAGCGGTGACACTGGCATCCAGCCGGAACGTCAACGCCAAGCTCGAGGTGCTTGCGCTATTCACCGGCGACTCCACCGCCGCCGGCACGACGGTCGCGCTGACCTCCCCCATCACCCGGGCGGACAGCGCTGACGGGTTCGCGGGCTCCACCGTCGGTCTGGTCGGCCTCGGCGGCGTGCCGAGCGAGTACGTGCGCGCTGTCTTCGTGACTGTCATCGTTCAGGGCACGGAGTCCGACACTGTCGAAGTCGACGGGCAGCCGATCAGCATTGGTACGGGCAAGACCGTCATCTCGACCATCGTCACACCCTCGGCCGTCGGCGACATCGAGGTGGTGATGCCCGAAACCGCCACCGCCGTGCGCGTGGACATTCGCGGATACGTCGCTGAGGCAGGTCCAGCTCCGACCTCGCTCAACGGGCCGGGTTCCTACTGGCCGATCGCTGACCCGTCTGCGCTCGAGCTGACCGCAATCGAAGGTGAGCCCACTGCCGTCGACTTCGCCGACAGCGCCGACAGCGCCGTCGGAGACTACGTAATTGCACTTGTCTCCGCTGAGCCGACAAACCAGCTGACCATGCTCGACACAGGCAGGGAACGAAACGGACGCGCCACGGGCGCTGTGCTGGATCCCGCAATGGGCGCGCAGCAGCAGCTCGCAATCATGCCTGCCGATGGCGCCGCGCTGCAGCTGCGCCGCGGCGAGACCGCAGTCTCGGTGCTGCCCCTCGGATCGCTGCTCGGCGCTTCGACTCCCGCAAGCTCGAGCGCGAGCATCACGATCGACTCCCCCACCGAGACGGACCTCGACGTCACCGAGCACGTCACCTTCGATTTCGACGGCAAGCTCTCAACCCCTGGCTCGGTGCCGCTGCGTATCGAGGTGCGCATCAACGGCGAGGCAGTGAGTCTCGCTACGATTCGCACCACCGAGGATGGCGCGTCATGGCACTACACCGCAGCCGTGCCGACCACCGGCTTCTACGAGATCGAGTTCACCCTGGTTGACCGCGGCGGCAGCACGGACTCCGCAACCTGGAGGGGCAATGTGACGATGCCGACGGCGAGCGCGACGGTCACGTCTGCGCGTGCTTTCACCATCGGACAGCCCGGCCACGCGGTCAATATCGTGGAGCTAACGGATGACTGGGTGAGCTTTGACGGCGACCCGAACGTCGCCCCCGGGGATGTGATCGCGAGCGCCATCGCGCCCAACGTGCCGGTTGGATTCCTGCGCAAGGTCGTGGCGGTCGACGAGAAGGACGGGCTCTGGATAGTCACAACTGGTACTGCACTTCTCACTGAGGCAATCCTTCAACTCGACCTCAACACGATCATCAACCCCGCGATGCCCGACCCCGCCTCTGTGGTGTCAGGCCCAGTGCCGAACGACCCGAACTTCACAATCGAGAGAGACACATTCGAGATCCTGCCGATCAGTGAGATCGATATCGAGCCGTTTCTCGGTGAACCGATCGAGGGTGAAGGCACCGAGATCGTGGCACATCGGGAAGCCAACACGGAAAAGGCACTTTCGGTTGCCCGCGCCGAGAATCACACGCTGCCCGGATTCGCGAGAACGATCATCAGCAACACGTTTGAACCTACGTGGGGCATCAAGGAGACGATCTCCGCATCCACCACCATCGGCCTCGGTACCAGCGTCAGCGTTCCCCCTGCAAGCTCCAACCCGAGCGCGGGCGGAACGGAGGTTGCGTTGAAGGTGTCTGCCAGCTCGACCATCTCGACGGCCGTTGGCTTCAAGGTGGTTGTGAAGATTGAGATGAACTTCACCCCGCTACTTTCGGTATCTCTCGTGAAGTACCTCAACTCCGCCCAGATAGTCTCCAAGGCAGTCACTGAGATTGACGTTGTCGTCAAAGCTCGGGTGAGATTTCAGATTCCGACTACCCCACGGGGAATAGACCTTCCCCCTCTGTGCATCCCCGTCGGGCCGGTTCCCGTATGCATGGTGATTGCCCTCGGAGCGCAGCCCGTCGCCCGAGTGGATATCTCGGCGGCCGTGGGAATCGGCTTCACCGAGAGCGTCCAGACTGTCTCAGAGCGCGGGATGGTGTATCAGAACGGCGCCGTATCTGGCATTTCGGAGGGCCCTACCACCACCTACAAGCCCTTCGAGTTCAAGGACGGCGTGGAGCTTGCCGGCACGATCACCGCTAGCGCAGGCGTCGACTTCCAAATCGATTTCCTCCTGTACGGGGCCACCGGTCCCTCAGTTAGCTTCGAGATCACCGGCGGAGTTGAGATTGGCGCGAAGTCCGGCGGGGCGGGCGACCTGACAGTGACTATCGCGCTCTTCCTTCAGTTGACCGTGGCGATCAAGTGGAAGTTCAAGATCCCTTTGCTCGGGTTTGAGCTTCTCGCGATCACTCTCATCGACGGCACGTGGCGCTTTGACATCAGCTCCTTCGAGGTCGCCCTCAGCACGCTCGTCGAGGGCACACCTGTCGGAGAGGGCGATCCTGACCCCGATGATGGCGAGGACGAGGACCCGATACCCGAACCTGAAGAGCTCTGCGAGGCCTTCACCGACGGCACAACGCGCTACGTCTGCACAGCACCAGAGTTCAACGAGGCGCTGGGCAACGCAGCATTCGCGACTATCGCCCTACTGCAGTCCGTCGACACCTGGACAGGCTCAGGCTCCGATCCCTCGGTGTACGGATGCGCTGCCGCTGACTCCGCACCCGCGGGTCTCACCACAACCACAGGTCGATCGGTCACGCTCGACATGCAGGGCCACGCGCTCTGCCTGCATGGGCTTGTCGTCTCCTCCGGCACGACGCTGACCATCGCAGACCACCCGTGGAGCTCGGATGTAGGACTGCTGCGCTCCTCCGCGAACGCTGGTTCGAACAGCGCGGGCATCTCGATTTCCGGCGCGATCCTCAACGTCAAGAGCGGCTTCGTCACCGGCTACGGCGCGGGAAACGGCGCAGGCGTCTCGACGACCGATGGCACGGTGCGCATGAACGGCGGTAACCTCGGCGGCTTCGGGGCCGGAGGCGGCGCGGGCGTGGGCGGAAACAGCCAGGCGCAGGGCGGCACGCTGCTCGTTTACGACGGCGCGATCTACGGCGAGGGCAGTCTCGCGAGTGCGGGCGATGCCGACGGCGGGGCTGGAGTTGGTGGCGGCTATCGCGCCGCAGCCGGCGGAACCATCACGGTCTACGGCGGCAATGTCACGGGGTCCGGCGGCGACGGCGGAGCAGGAGTTGGCGGCGGGGCTTACGGCTCCGGCCCGAGCCTGACGGTCACGGGCGGGCAGGTCTGGGGCTTCGGCGGGGCCAACTCGTCATCAGAGGAATGGGACACCCCCGATAGCGAGAGCGGCGGAGCTGGCATCGGCGGGGGCTTCAAGGCCAGCGGAGGCTACGTGCTTGTCACCGGCGGAATCGTCACCGGGTGGGGCGAGGACGGCAGCGCCGGCATCGGTGGTGGTTCGCAGTCATACGGCGGAACCCTGCGCGTCACCGGCGGCAACGTCACCGGCTTTATCACCACGGGCACCAACTCCGGGGCTGGAATCGGCGGCGGCTACCTCGGTAGCGGCGGAACCATCAAAATCGAAGGCGGGGATGTCGCCGGTTACGCCCAGCGCGGCAACGGTGCCGGCATCGGCGGCGGCGGCAAGGGCGGCGGCGGCGCCATTACCATCTCGGGTGGCGATGTCTTCGCCACTGCCAACACCGGCTTCAGCGTTGGCAGCCTGAGTGGCGGCGCCGGCATAGGCGGCGGCGAGGGCGGAGGAAGCGGCACGATCACCATCTCTGATGCGGACGTGGAAGCCTACGGATACCACGGAGGAAGCGGTGTAGGCGCCGGCGCAGGTGGCTCATCTGCCCCCATCGTCATCGACACCGCGACCCTCTTCACCTGGGGTGAGGGCGGCGGTGCCGGAATCGGTGGCGGCTCCGGTGGATCGTCGGGCGCGATAACCATCACCGACTCCGACGTGCGCTCGTATGGCAACGACGGCGGCGCCGGAATCGGCGCGGGCTCGGACGGCGACGCCGGGGCTATCACCATCACCGCATCCGACACCGTCGCGTATGCCAATGACGGCGCCGCGGGAATCGGTGGCGGCATTGGCGGAGACAGCGGACTCATCACCATCAATGCGGGCACCCTGACGTCCGGCAGCTACGGCTTCGACGAAGCTGGCGGCGCCGGTGTCGGAAGTGGCAAGGGTGGCAATGCCGCCGACATCGCGATCACCGGCACCGCGCTGCACGTGATGTCCGGATCCGGCGCCGCAGGCGTTGGATCGGGCCGCGACGGCGCAGCGGCATCCATCACGCTGACCGATGTCAGCGGAAGCATCAACAACTCCGGAGACTCGTTGGATGCGACGACCTTCGTCGGCGGCGCAGGGGTCGGATCGGGCGCCAACGGATCCGCCGGAACCATCACGATCTCGGGCGGAACGTTCACCACGACGACGGCCGAGGGCGCAGCGGCGATCGGAAGCGGCGCCTACGGATCCGTCGGAGACATCTCGATCAGCGGTCTCACGTCCACGCTTCTCGCTGCTGGCGCCGGCGGCGCGGGTATCGGCGCAGGCGGCCATGGCTTGAGCGGCGCGATCACGGTCACTGACAGCACCATCTCTGCGTTCGGCGGCGACGGCGGCGCGGGCATCGGTGGCGGCCAGAGCAGCACGGTCGGAGCGATCACCATCACGGACTCGGCGGTGAACCCGAGCATTGGTGGGGGTGGCTCCGCGGGCATCGGCTCTGGCGCTGACGGAACCGTGCAGCTGATCTCGATCACCAACTCGAGTGTCTACACGTTCTCGGGCGCTGGCGGCGCGGGCATCGGCGGCGGACGAGGAAGCGACGGGCCCGGCGTCTCCATTGTCGACAGCGCGGTCGAGATCCATGTCAGCGGATCTATGGATGGCGCCGGCGCCGGAATCGGCGGCGGCACTCAGGGCGGGGGCGGCGAGATCACCATCTCCGGTACGACCCTCCACGTGACAAGCACAGGGGGTGCTGCGGCGATCGGTGGCGGCATCGGCGGAGACGGAGGCACGATCTCCATCTCCTTGAGCACCATGAGCGGGATCATCGCCGCCGACGCTGGGGCCGCGGGCATCGGCGGCGGCCGCGAAGGCGCTGGTGGTGTCATTACGATCGATGGGAGCACGCTCGACATCCAGGGCGGCAACGGACTGGAACTGCCTCCAATCGAGGAAGAGGAGCCGGACCCCGATACGCCAACGGACCCGGAGGAGACCAACGATCCAGAGGAACCCGTCGAGCCAGAGGAACCCGTCGAGCCAGTCTTCGATGGAGGAGGTGCAGGAATCGGCGGCGGCGCGTTTGCTGACGCTGGCTCCCTCACGGTGACCGAAA
>Ga0247736_10000656_pt1 | contig 11577 bp, 12 predicted proteins | sample UWRJL193509B2_FD_180935 | JGI IMG/M metagenome (GOLD analysis project Ga0247736, IMG submission 180935) | Plant litter microbial communities from Arlington Agricultural Research Station in Wisconsin, United States - UWRJ-L193-509B-2 | ecosystem: Environmental > Terrestrial > Plant litter >...
ATTGGCACTTGGTGATGCCTTGGCCGTCTGTGTGCTAGATTGCCGCGATTTTACCGCTGAGGATTTTGCGCGCTCACATCCTGGCGGCAGCATCGGTCGCAAATTGCTGACACGCGTAAAAGATGTAATGCGAGTGGGCGATGCTGTGCCAGCTGTTGCTGAGGAAGCAATGTTGTCGATTGCGCTGACTGAAATGACGCAAAAAGGGATGGGCTTGACCGCGGTGATTGATGGGGAAAATAAACCCATTGGCATTTTTACCGATGGCGATTTACGCCGTGCTTTTGCCAATGGCACGCATGCAAACACCGCCAAAATAACCGATGTGATGCATGCCAGCCCGAACACGATTAATGTGAATCAACTGGCAGTAGAAGCGGTTGAAATGATGGAAGTAAAAAAAATTAATGGCCTGCTAGTGATTGACGAAGCAGGGAAACTGGTTGGTGCATTTAATATGCACGATTTATTGAAAGCGAAAGTTGTTTAATGTCCGAATCTAAAAGTGAGTTTAAGCCTGAATCTAAAAATGAAATTAGCCCGTCTGAATTTGCCTCTACTGGATTTGCAACCAAAGTATCGCCTGAAGTTTTAGCGCGCGCAAAAAAAATCAAAGTTTTGGTTTTTGATGTGGATGGTGTGATGACCGATGGTGGATTGACCATTGGTGATGACGGCCAAGAATATAAAACCTTTCATTCACATGACGGGTTAGGCATGAAATTGCTTAGAAAAACAGGTGTGCAAATGGCGATTATTACCGGTCGCACTTCAAATGTGGTGACGAAACGTTCAGAAAGCACAGGCATTGCGCATTTTTATCAAGGCGTAGAAGATAAATTGGCCGCGTTTAATGACTTGATTGCCAAACTGAATATCACTGCTGAAGAAGCTGCCTTTATGGGCGATGATGTCGTGGACATGCCGCCAATGTTACGTTGTGGCTTGGCGGTGACGGTTCCTTCTGCGCCAGATTCAGTGAAAATGCGTTCACATTACATTACACAAAGAGGCGGCGGTCGTGGCGCAGTGCGCGAGTTATGTGAGTTGATCATGCAAGCGCAAGGCACTTTAGACGCACTAATGGCGCCGTATTTTGCTGAGTAATGCAAGGTGATATTGAGTTAATGTTTATTGTGATTGTTAATTAAGCATGGTAACGCGCTCAGCTTTGTTTTTTCCGTTGGTGCTGGCTGTGTTGCTGGCGCTGCTGACGTTTTGGATTAACCAAACGGTAGAGCAGCAAGGCCCTAAAATTGATGGTAGTAATCGACATGACCCTGATTACACCATGCATAATTTTGTGACCACACAAACCGATGCGACGGGTAAATTGAGCTATATATTGGCTGCAACTGAGATGCTGCATTATCCAGATGATGATAGTACAGTTTTGCAAAGACCGCGTTTTACGCATTACACGTTAGATAAGCCTTATACGCAAATTGAAGGTTTGCGTGGTTATGTTTCCAGTAATGGCGAGCAGGTGACTTTGGTTAAAAATGTTAAAGTGGTGCGCCAAGCGTTTGAAGGCAAAGGCGAGATGCAAGTGTTGACTGAAAAGCTGGTTATTTTTCCTAAAAAAGATTTAGTACAAACATATGCGCCAGTCAAAATAACGCAAGCACCAAAAACAGTGATTACTGGAGTAGGCATGATTTACGATAAAAAAGCGCAAACCGTGACTTTGTTGAATCGGGTGAAAGTACATTATGAGCGGCCGCCAGTTGTGGCACCAAAACAAATGCTTGCGCCAAAAAATGTTAAAGCAAATGCTGCTACAAGCAGCAAGTTAAAAACGCCAGCAAAAGCAACTTCGAAAGCCGTTATTAACCCTGTAAAAACCAGTAAAATAGCCACTAAAAAATCGACGGCTACAAACAGTAAAACCAGTAAAACGAAAAGTAGTACAACTAAAACGAAGCAAAAAAAGCAGCAACTAAATACAAAATCGCGGAGAAATAATGGTTAACTTTATTCGCATAAACTTATTCAACAATAAGTTTAATAGCGCATTAATAATGGGGTTTTGCTTAAGCTTGTTCACAAGCCTGCATGCAATGGCGGAGTCGGCGGATCGCGGTAAGCCAATTGAGCTTGAAGCAGATACCGTTACCGTAAATGACGCAAAAAAGACCAGCACCTACACGGGAAAAGTCATTTTAACGCAAGGTACATTGATTATTCATGCGGATAAATTGATCGTGCGTGAAGACAAAGAGGGCTTTCAGCACAGCACATCCTTAGGCAATCCAACTACCTTTAAACAAAAAATGGAGGGTAAGGATGAGTATATGCAAGGTAGCGGCCAGCGCATTGAATATGATGGACGTATGGATAAAGTGCAGTTGTACACGCGCGCATGGGTAAAACGTGGTGAGGATATCGTGCATGGCGATTACATCAGTTATGACGCCAATGCTGAATATGCAGAAGTAATTGGTGGCGTGAAATCAGATGGCAGTGGTTCATCAACAGGTCGCGTAAAAGCGATTATTCAGCCTAAAAATAAACCAGCGGCCGGTCCACCAGCGACTATTCCAAATGATAAGCCGGCAAACGATAAATCGTCTGAGTTGAAAATCAACACCAATCCGCCACCCAGAGTGGATAAGGTTTTAAGATTTAGCCCTGCGCCTGAAACGACTAGCAAGCTTGAGACTCAAGCAAATTAATACCAACTTATTAATACCAACTTAATCCAAAAATACTTAATTAAATAACCGAATAAAACCATCAAAAAATGAGCGAACTCGTTGTAGAACATCTACGGAAATCTTACAAAACACGTACAGTGGTGCAAGATATTTCGCTGCAAATCAATAGTGGCGAAGTGGTTGGTTTGCTTGGGCCAAACGGCGCAGGCAAGACAACAAGCTTTTACATGATTGTTGGATTGGTAATGCTGGACGCGGGCCGAATTTTGTTGAATGGCAAAGATTTGAGTCGCATGCCGATTCATAGCCGTGCGCGCATGGGTTTGGCTTATTTGCCGCAAGAACCCTCTATTTTTCGCAAGCTAACGGTAACCGAAAATATATTGGCTATTTTAGAGCTGCAAGATTTAACTGAAGATGAAAAAAATACGCAGCTGGAATCTTTACTCCAAGAGTTGCACATTACGCATATTCGCAATAGTTCGGCAATCAGTTTGTCTGGTGGCGAGCGCCGTCGGGTTGAGATCGCGCGCTGTTTAGCGACTAATCCTAGTTTTATTCTATTAGATGAACCCTTTGCTGGTATCGACCCAATTGCGGTTTTAGATATTCAAAAGATTATTCGTTTCTTAAGCAGTAAAAATATTGGTGTATTGATTACTGACCATAACGTGCGTGAAACTTTAGGTATTTGTGATCGTGCTTATATTGTGAACGACGGTACGGTGTTTGCATCTGGGCATCCTGCAGAGATTGTCAATAACGAAGCGGTGCGTGAAGTGTATTTAGGGAAAGATTTCAGGCTGTAGCCTCAAGTATCTATGAAGCAAAATCTACAACTTAGAATGTCGCAAAATTTAGCGTTAACGCCGCAATTGCAGCAATCTATTCGTTTGCTGCAATTATCGAGCCTTGAGCTGAATCAAGAGCTGGATGTGATTTTGCAAGAGAACCCATTGTTAGAGCTGGTCGATGGCGAAGATGGTGATGCAGATACAGGTTTCGACGATATTGCATTGCAAAAAAATAATGATAATGATCCTTTAGATGCTGATGGTAAACAAGCGGCAGATGTGGATGAGCCGGACGCTTTTAACAGCTTGGATTATCAAGAAATTAACGCGACCAATGCCCAAGAAAGCACAATAGATGCGCCGCAAGAATCCAGCGCGGGAGAAGATTTCTCAGCCACAGATTTTGATGAAAATTACGAAGAATATGGCAGCGCGAGTAATTGGGATGAAGGCGGGCGCCAGAACAATAGTGACGATGATGATGGCGATTACACGCGTCAGGAAATCGTCTCTGCCAGTTTACGTGAGCATTTATTAAGCCAGCTTAAGTTGATGCCTTTGTCGGATCGCGACCACACGCTGGTGCAGTTGTTGATTGATAGCATTAATGACGATGGTTATTTAGAAGAGTCATTGGCTGACATGGCAGAATTATTGCCAGAAGAACTTGAAATTGAATTGCTAGAGCTAGAAACTGCGTTAAAACTCATTCAGCATTTGGATCCACCCGGTTTAGGCGCAACCAATTTGCAGGAATGTTTGCTGTTACAGTTGAATGTATTGCCCAAAGAAACGCCTCACTTAATCTGCGCTAAACTCATCGTAGAACAGCATTTGGCGGTGTTAGCCAATAAAGACTTTGCCAAATTACGCAAACTATTGAATTGCGATGATGTCGCTTTAAAAGGTGCGCAAACTTTAATCAAACAGCAGAATCCGCGTCCAGGCAGCGATTTTGCGCAACTCAGTCGTGATCACTTTATTCAGCATGAAGTAGTGGTTAAAAAAGTAAAAGGCATTTGGATCGCCACGTTAAATGACGGCGTGATTCCCAAGCTGCGCATCAACCAATTGTATGCCGATATTTTGAAGCGCAACCGCGAAAATTCGAATCAATATTTGCAAACGCAAATGCAAGAAGCGAAATGGATGATTAAAAATATCCAGCAACGCTTTTCGACAATTTTGCGTGTAAGCCAAGCCATTGTGGACAGGCAACGTAACTTTTTCGAACATGGTGAAATCGCCATGCGTCCATTGGTGTTGCGTGAGATTGCAGAAGAGCTTGAATTGCACGAATCCACCATTTCACGGGTGACAACGCATAAGTACATGCTCACTCCGCGTGGTGTTTTTGAGCTGAAATATTTCTTTGGCAGCCATGTTTCAACCGATGCTGGCGGCTCCGCTTCTGCCACTGCGATTCGCGCGCTGATTAAACAATTAGTCGCAGAAGAAACGCCTAAAAAACCATTGTCGGATAATCAAATTACCGATATTTTGGCTAAACAAGGCATTATCGTCGCGCGCCGGACTATCGCAAAATATCGTGAATCGCTGAATATTCCGCCAGCGAATTTACGCAAATCGCTTTAAGTAATTTTACAAAAACGTTACAAAAAATTCTGAATAATCTGCCCAAACCACCTCGCAAAAAATAACCAAAGGTGTACACTTAAATTGTTCGATGAGTAAAGATGCGCTACTTATTGGCAAGCTTTACTTAAAGAACAATTTCAATAAGGAGCAAGTCATGAATTTACAATTAACTGGGCATCACTTAGAAATTACACCTGCAATGCGCGAATATGTGCAGAGCAAACTCGTTAGAATTCGCAATCACTTCGATCATGTGATTGACGTTAAAGTTACCATGAGTGTAGAAAAACTCGCTCAAAAAGTTGAGGCTACATTACACGTACCCGGCAATGATTTACACGCCGAGTGCATCGATGAGAATATGTATAGCGCGATTGATATGTTGACCGACAAATTAGACCGCCAAGTTCTCAAACATAAAGAAAAACAGGGCAGCCATCATAAAGCGAATGGTGCTGTTAAACATCAAGATATAGGTCAACATTCGTCACTTGATGAAAATCCAACTCTTAATTAACTTAAAATATTAAATTAAAATTTCTAAGCAAGACTAGGCGCTCAATCAAAAATTACAGCGCCGCATATGTCTATATGTAAGCGAAAATTTTTTATGAGCAACAACGTATTGCAACGAAAGTTTAATTTTAATTATGGCTCAAATTAACGTAGCCGAGTTATTTAAGGAAACCCGCCTCAAGCTCAAACTCCACTGGATCGCTGGGCTTGATGGCGGCAACAACCAACTCAATTCCGAAAAAGTCACTAAGCCTTCTCTGGCATTAATTGGCCACCTGAATTTCGTCCATCCTAACCGCGTGCAAGTGTTGGGTTGTGCTGAAATGGATTATCTCAATAGTTTAAGTATCATTGCGATGCAGCAAGCCATTACTAATTTGTATGCAACCGATTTAGCTGCAGTTGTTGTTGCAAACGGTGAAACCGCACCGAAAGAATTGATTTCAGCAGCGAATAATCACCATATTCCATTGTTTACATCCACCATGCAAAGCCCGCAGTTAATGGATTTATTAAGCCATTATCTAAAACTGGCGATGGCAGAAACCATCAGTTTGCACGGCGTTTTTATAGAAGTGCAAGGTTTTGGTGTTTTAATAAAAGGTGACGCTGCAATTGGTAAAAGCGAGTTAGCGCTAGAACTTATTACACGCGGACATCGTCTGGTGGCAGATGATATTGTTGATTTTTTTAAAATATCACCAGAGCGCATTGAAGGTCGTTGCCCAGCGATATTACAAGATTTTTTAGAGGTGCGCGGCTTGGGTATTCTGAATATTCGCGCACTTTTTGGTGATAATGCAGTCAAGCCGACCAAGCCGCTGGATCTGATTATTCAGTTGGAATTAGCCGACACATTGAATCCGCTTAAGTTAGATAGACTCAATGCTAAAACGCAATATGAACGTGTATTAGAAGTGGATATTGCAAAGGTCAATATACCGATTGCAGCGGGCCGCAATATTGCGGTATTGCTGGAAGTTGCTGTGCGCAATCACATGTTGTTGCTAAGAGGTATCAATGCAACGAAACAATTTAGCCAGCGTCAAAAACAAGTGATGCAAAAAGCCAGTTTAGAAAACGCCAATTTAAAAAAAATAAATAACCAAAGCATTGGTAGTAAAAATGCTGATATTGAGCGTACTGATATTGAAAGCTCTGAACCAAAATCTAGTCTTAAATCAACTCCAAAATTAAAGCTTAAGCAGGCAAAGTAATGCAGATTATTATTGTGACAGGTCTTTCTGGCTCAGGTAAAAGTATTGTTTTACGCGCATTAGAAGACAACAGTTTTTATTGTATCGATAATTTACCCGCTACTTTGTTGCCGCATATCTCGCAGCATCTTAATGCAATCCACCACAATAAAATCGCCATCAGTATCGATAGCCGCAGTGCGGCGTTAGAAGCGCTACCCAAAGCGATTGAAAGTTTGAAGTCTGATGGTAATCAAGTAGAAGTATGGTTTTTAGAAGCCGCTGTCGAAACTTTGGTAAAACGTTTTTCAGAAACGCGGCGTAAACATCCGTTAAGTAACGAAAGCACAACATTGGCCGAAAGTATCGCCATAGAACGCGAATTGTTGGCTGGTGTTGCCGAACTCGGTCATCATATTGATACCAGCAATTTAAGTGCTAATGCGTTGCGTAACCATATACGCGATTTATTGAAGCAGGATAACAGCGCGGGCGAGTCGAGTAGCCGCGGTTTAGTCTTACTATTTACGTCTTTCGGGTTTAAAAAGGGTATTCCGTTGGATGCGGATTTTGTATTTGATGTGCGCAGTTTGCCCAACCCGCATTACGATGCAGTATTAAAGCCTTTAACAGGTAAAGATACAGCGGTACAAGAATTTCTAGCAAAACAGCCAGCCGCCATTGAAATGCTGGCGGATATTCAGCATTATGTAGAAAAATGGTTGCCTAGCTTTAATCAAGATAATCGCAGTTATTTAACGGTGGCGATTGGTTGCACGGGCGGACAGCATCGCTCGGTCTATTTTGTTGAGCAATTAAGCCAGTATTTCAAACAGCAGAAACAAAAAGTGATTATTCGACATCGCGAGCTTGATTGAGTAAACAAACTTTGAGAGATAAATAAACGTTTAGTTAACGCGTTAGAAAGCGGGAAAAGTAACATGATCGGACTTTTGATTATCGCGCATGGCAATTTGGGTGAAAGCTTGATTCACTGTGCTAGCCATGTACTGGGAAAACGCCCGCTACAATTAGAAGCTTTAGAAGTCGCTACCAATGATGACCCTAGTGCCTTGCTGCCGCAGGCGCAGGCGCTAGTGAAAAAACTGAATACGGGCGATGGTGTTTTGGTTTTATCGGATATGTACGGCGCAACACCTTGCAATATGGTGCTTAAATTGTTAACGCCAGATTCGGTAGAAGGTGTCGCTGGCGTGAATCTGCCCATGCTGGTGCGCGTGTTGAATTATCGTGAATCCAGCATCAAGATATGCATGGAAAAAGCCATCAGTGGCGGGCGCGAAGGCGTGGTGCGCTTTACTGAAATCAGCTGCGAACATTATCATGTAGCAAATCGAAAATAATCAATCTCACTATTCATACTATTATTTAAATTATTAAATTTAGTATTCAAACCTTAAGAGCAAAAAATGATTAAACAAGAAATAGAAATAATCAATAAACTGGGTTTGCATGCACGCGCCAGCAGTAAATTAACGCAAACTGCCAGTCAGTTTAACTGTGAAATTTGGATAGAAAAATCTGGTCGTCGCGTCAATGCCAAAAGCATCATGGGTGTAATGATGCTGGCCGCAGCTAAAGGCTCGATTGTTACTTTAGAAGCCGATGGTAAAGATGAAAGCGAAGCAATTGCGGCTTTGCAAACGCTTATTAACGATTATTTTGGCGAAGGCGAGTAAGCCTTGGACAATCAGCAATCCAGTTTCAGTATTCACGGCATTGGTGTGTCTAGCGGCATTGCCATTGGCCGTGCGCATTTGGTTTCAAATGCATTGCTTGAGATTGTGCATTATCAATTGCCCACGCATTTAATCGATGAAGAAATCGCTCGTTTTAATATGGCGATTGAAACAGTCAAAAAAGATTTAGAAGCCATTCGCAGCACATTATCTAAAAATGCGCCCGCTGAAATCAGTGCGTTTATCAATACGCATTTGATGATGCTGGCGGATAAATCGTTATCAGAAATCCCCAAAGAGATCATCCGCAAAGAGCAATGCAATGCCGAATGGGCGATTAAGCAGCAAATGGACGACATTGTTGAGCAATTCGACGCCATTGAAGATGAGTATTTGCGTGAGCGCAAACAAGATGTGGTGCAAGTCGTTGAGCGCGTGATCAAGGTTTTATTAGGCCATCCTAATCAAGCGCCAAATCAAACTTCCAATCAAACGTCAGCAAAACAGCAGACAGTTAAACAGCAAGAAAACGCGACTATTTTGGTCGCGCACGATATTTCGCCAGCTGATGCGATTCAGTTTAAACAGCACCATTTTGCAGCGTTTATCACCGATGTTGGCGGTGCAACATCACACACGGCAATCCTGGCACGTAGCTTGAATATCCCGTCAATCGTGGCTTTGCAGCGTGCGCGCGATCTAATCAATGATAACGAATTGATTATTGTTGATGGCAGTTTGGGCGTAGTAATTGTTAATCCAAGCAAAGAAATATTGTCCGAATACAGGCTGCGCCAAGATCAATGGGAACTGGAACAGCAAAAATTAAGGCGCATTAAATCAACCAAAGCGGTGACGATTTGCGGCACAGCGATTGATCTGCACGCCAATATCGAAGTGCCAGAAGATGTGATTGCGGTGAAAGCAGCTGGCGCGACGGGTATTGGGTTGTATCGCACCGAATTCTTGTTTATGAATAAACGTGACATGCCAGATGAAGAAGAACAGTTTTTGGCTTACAAACATGTGGCAGAAGCCATGAAAGGTATGCCAGTCACCATTCGCACGCTGGATTTAGGCGCTGATAAACAAATGAACCCCGATACGGTGAGCACTTGTGCGAATCCTGCTTTAGGTCTGCGCGCCGTGCGATTATGTTTAAGCGAGCCGCAAATTTTTCTGACGCAACTGCGTGCGTTGTTGCGTGCATCGCATTATGGGCATATCAAAATATTGATTCCGATGTTGTCTACATTATCGGAATTGCGCCAGACTAAATTGTTATTAGAGCGCGCAAAAATAAGTCTGCGCAAACAAAATACTCCTTTTGATGAAAATATCGCACTAGGTGGCATGATCGAAGTGCCAGCGGCAGCGATTAATGCTGAGGCGTTTGCAAAAGAGCTGGATTTTATGTCTATCGGTACTAACGATTTGATTCAATACACGCTGGCGATCGATCGCACCGATGATGCAGTCGCGCATTTATATAACGCGCTGCATCCCGCGGTGTTAAAGCTGATTTCAATGACGATTAAAGCGGGTGAGAAATTGGGTAAATCGGTGTCAGTATGTGGCGAAATGGCCGGCGATGCTAAATTAACGCAATTGTTAGTTGGCATGGGTTTGCGGCAATTTTCTATGCATCCGAGTAATATTTTAAGTGTTAAACAACAGATACTTCATAGTGAAATATCTGTACTTAATGTTCACGCGCGCAAAGTGTTAAACCATACCGATATTGAAAAAATTGAACTTAAGGTTGCCAATTTTAATCTGCATTAATGTTACAAAGGAATCAATATGCCAACAGAGATTATTGTGTCGAGCGACTTAACACCTACAAATGATGAAAAAAATATCGCCACTATCACGCATCTTGGAGGCACGGTTTTTTCGTTTATCCCTTCATTAATCGTCTGGGTTTTAAAGAAAGATGACAGCGCTTATTTGAGCGACCAAGCTAAAGAAGCGTTGAATTTTCAAATCACCATGTTAGCTGCACAATTTTTTGCAGGCATTCTGATGTGGATATTAATCGGATTTATTCTGTTTGCACTTGTTTGGTTATTTAATATTGTTTTTTGCATTATCGTCGCCATCTCTACCAGTAAGGGTGAAACGTATCGTTACCCATTATGTTTAAGATTAATTAACTAAGTTTTTAAAAAAATATTCAGCTCTAATCCAAGCTAAAAATTAAAGGAAGCATCCGTGTCAAATCCATTGTTATATGTCGCCGGTTTACCCAAATTTAATGAAGTCAAACCAGAGCATATTAGCCCTGCTGTAGATAGTTTAATTGCAGAAGGTCGTGCGTTGGTTGAACAACTTGCTACCAGTACTGAAACGCCAACCTGGGAAAATTTTGCACTTAAATTGGAAGATCACAGCGAAAAACTAGGACGCGCCTGGAGCCAGGTCGGACATATGAATGCGGTGGTTAATAGCCCAGAATTGCGCGAAGCTTATAATGAAAATTTAGCGAAGTTAACCGATTATGGCAGCGATATTTCGCAAGATGAGCGCTTATACGCGAAATTCAAGGCAATTCAAGCGAGCAGCGATTTTGCCAAATTAAGCCCAACGCAGCAAACTATTATCAACCATGAAGTACGCGATTTTAAATTAGGCGGTGCTGAGTTACCTGCGGATCAAAAGGGGCGTTTTAAAACCCTTAGTGAAGAGCTTTCTAAATTGGGCGCTAAGTTTGAAGAAAATATCCTAGATAACACCAACGATTTTAAATATGTCGTTGAGGATGTGGCTGATTTAGCGGGCTTGCCAGAAGATGCGATTGAAGCGGCTGCTGAAGCTGCCAAGACTGATGGCAAAGTTGGCTATCAATTTAGCCTGCACTTTCCCTCTTACATGCCAGTTTTGCAATATGCGGATAATCGCGCTTTACGCGAAACGCTTTACCGCGCATATGCGACTAGGGCATCCGAGTTGAGCAGGCCCGAATGGGATAACACAAGTTTGATTCAAGATATTCTTAAACTCAAACAAGAAGAAGCGCGCATGTTGGGTTTTAAAAACTATGCAGAACTCTCGCTCGCGACCAAAATGGCCGATACGCCAAAACAAGTGACCGAGTTTTTAGACACGCTTGCCA
>Ga0247736_10000657_pt1 | contig 11569 bp, 7 predicted proteins | sample UWRJL193509B2_FD_180935 | JGI IMG/M metagenome (GOLD analysis project Ga0247736, IMG submission 180935) | Plant litter microbial communities from Arlington Agricultural Research Station in Wisconsin, United States - UWRJ-L193-509B-2 | ecosystem: Environmental > Terrestrial > Plant litter >...
CTGGCTCGCGAACGGGGTGATGCCGATTCCGCCCGCGACCAGCAGCACCGGAACGGCGGGGTCGCTCGGCAGCAGGAAGTCGCCTCCCACCGACGTCGCGTAGACGCGCGCACCCGGCTCGAGCGCGAGCATGGCCGACTTGAAGCTGCTCGAGCGCGGGCTCACCTTGATCGCGATGCTCACCGGGGCGTTCTCACCGGGCGCCGAGGAGATGCTGAAGATGCGTCGCTGGCCCCGGATGTCCGCACTCGCGTGCGGGATACCGAGCTCCATGTACTGCCCCGGGTGGAAGAACACCGGGCGCGACGGCTGGAAGCTGAACTCCCACGACGTCGGCGTCAGCTGCGTCTTCTCGAGCAGCGTGAGGCGCAGGCCGCGTCGCTGTCCGACGAGGAAGGCGAGCAGGTTGCCGACCACGAGCGCAAGCTGCGGGCTGGAGTAGAGCGCGAGCAGATTGAACGGGATGGCGAACAGCGCGGCGACGACGATCGCGAGGCCGAGCTGCTGCATCCTGCGCGGGGGAAGGGTCAGGGGCTCGCTGAGCATAAAGCCGGCGAAGAACACGGTCGAGGTCGATAGCAGCGCGAGGCTCAGCCCGTCGACGACCCCGAGGCCGCGGGTGAGGGCGAGGATCACATCGATGATCACCACGGTGCCGATGAACACCGCTCCCATGGCGAGGCGGCGGGTGCGGTAGAGGATGAGCAGGGCGCCGATGGCGACGAGCGGGAGCATGGCCGGGGTGCTCACCCACCAGCCGCTGAAAGTGAGGCCGGTCGCCGTGACGAGCAGTGCACCGATGGCGGCCGGGTTGAAGATGTGGCGGCCGCGCACGGCGAGCAGGTACTTCGAGGCATTCGCGAGGAAGGCGGCGAGGGCGAGCACGAGCAGGCTGGTCAGCTCGAAAGAGGGCACCAGCACGAACAACAACAGGAGGCCGGTGATGGCCGCCGACTCGAGGTGCGGCTTCACGCCGAAGGCCTTGCCGAAGATCAGGCTCGAGACGATGCTCACCCCCACCGCCACTGCCCAGCTGGCCAGGATGGCGAGCGGCGAGTAGAACAGCGCCCCGGTGAGCGACAGGATGAGCGAGAGCACGCCGAGGGCGATGAGCAGCCCCAGCACGAGCTTGTACATCGTCACGGCACCGACGACACGACTGGCTTTCCTCATACGAACAGCTCTCCTTCGAAGTGTGCCGAGTGCTCCACCCGGCCGGTAGAAAACATGCGCACCCACTGGAAATCCCCGAGAGCGGCGAACGCGGCCGCCGGTGCGAAGAACAGCCCGGTGGCGAGTCCGTCGGCGACGAGCGCGGTATCCGCGACGACCCAGGTGGCTACGACGTTACTCGTCGGCAGTCCGGTCGTGGCGTCGATGACGTGGTGCAGTCCGTTGCCCCACGCCCGGCGATTGGAGGCGGAGGCGGCGAGGGCGCGATTGCCCACCAGGGCGATGCCGATGGCCTTCGAGGCGTCGAGGGGATGCTCCAGGCCGACCCGGGTGTGGTCCGGTCCGGCGTGCAGCAGGTCTCCGCTCGCATCCACCACGAACCGGGTGTGGCCGCCGGCGCGCAGGAGGTCGGCGACGAGATCCACGAGGTAGCCCTTGCCCGCGGCGCCCACGTCGAGGGTGACGGGCCGAAGGGCGCTCAGCTGCTCGCCGTCCCAGGCCAGCGCGTCGTTCCACTCGGGGGATGCGGCGCGCTCGCCGCTGTCACGCAGGCTGTACGCGCGGTCGTAGCCGAGCCGCTCGAGGGCTCGGCCGACGAGCGGGCTGACCGCGCCATCCGTCGCCTCGTACAGGTCGCGGTAGAGGTCGAGCAGCGGGCCGGCCTCGGGCGGCAGTCGGTAGACGCCCGCCTCGCGCGCGATACGGGCTACGAGTGAGTCCTCGCGGAACCGCGACCAGTCCCGGTCGAAGCTCTCGATGCGACGGTCGATCGCGGCGCCCACCGCGTCGTCGACGGGTTCGGCGGTCTCGATGCTCCAGGCCGTTCCGATCGCCGCGAAGTCGCGGCGGTGCGGGAGCCTAGGCGAGGGCGTCGGCCTTGATGGCATCGAGGGCCTCCATAAAGCCGCCGCTGGTGAGGGATGACCCGGCCACCCGATCCACGGAGATCTCATCGATGTCCTTGCCCACGACCTCGGCCGCGATGCCGCCGATGAACTGGCCCTGGTAGCGCTTCGACTCGGGAGCCTCGCCGTGGCCGACGACCTCGACGTCGGTCACCGTGTCGTCCGCGAGAGTGATGGTCACGTCGACGGTCTCGGTGCCATTGGGCGACTGGTACGAACCCGAGGCCTCGTAGGTGCCGTCGGTGTACGGGGCGTCACTCCCGCTGCCGGAGTCGGTGCCCGCATCCGAACCGCTGTCCGTCGGCGCCGCGGCCGCGGTGCAGCCGGTGACGGTCCCGAGGAGTGAGAAGGCGGCCAGCACGGCGATCGTGTTCTTTTTCGTCGAGGTCTTCATGGGGGTCGCTTCCTGTCGCGGGAGGGTGGGTGACTTGTCACCAAGCATGCCCGACGGGCGAAGGAATAGCTTTGATTCCCCTGAGAGGAAGCTGGGCAAGCACGGCCACTCGCCCGGAATCCCGGGGGAGTGGCCGCGCAAGATGAGCGTTTCCTCACATTAGAAGCCCGAGTTGCCCGCTCCCTTCACGATCGAGTAGCCCTGGTCGTTGAGCACCGCAGCCGTGCCGGAGCCGGAGACCGTGGTGTTCGTGAACGTCGCGCTGCCCGTGGCGTGCGCCTCGATGCCGTAGGTTCCCGAGCCGGTGATCGTCGTGCGATCGATCGTCACGCCGGTGATCGACTTCTGCCAGCTGAGCAGGAGTCCCGCGTAGGTGCTGTCGGTGATCGTGTTGTCGCGCACGGTGATCGTCGCGGCGATCGGGTGCACGTCGGCGTAGATCCACAGCGCGCCGAGCTCGGCGGGCCAGTTCGGCTCGCGGCTGCCGGTGCGGGTCAGCGTGTTGCGCTGCACCGAGGTCGTTCCCGTGAAGGGGACCCCGAAGCGCGTGCTGATCGCGATGCCGGCCGAGGCGTTGACCGACTCGAAGACGAGGTTGTCCTCGACCCGGTTGCCGCTTCCGCCGTAGATCGCGAGGCCGTTGGACAGCACCGGCGCCACGATCGTGTTGAACGTGAAGGCGCTGTTCTGCACCGCCGTGCCATCCGACCACATCGCGAGTGAATCGTCGCCCGTGTTGCGGAAGACCGACTGGTCGACGCGCGAGTTCTTCACGTTGGTGCGGAAGTTCACGCCGTCCGCGTAGGTGTTGCGGATGCGCAGGCCGACCGCGTAGAGCCCGTCCGTGCCGTTGACCACCCAGAGGCCGACCTTGGTGTGCTCCACCCAGATGTTCTGGATGAAGCTGCCCGAGCCGAAATTGCCCTCGATGGCGGCGTCGGACGCATCGTCCTGGCGCAGCTTCGCGTCCCCGATGATCGAGAAGTCCGCGAGGGTGACATTGCTGCCGCCCGCGAGGAATCCGCCGCGCGAGTTGGTGCCCGCGAGAATCGAATGCCACGGCCCCGCCCCCAGCACCGTGACGCCGGAGACGGCGATCGTGGTGCTGATGGTGAAGGTGCCGGCGGGGATCCAGACCGGCACACCCGCCGCCTTCGCCGCGGAGATCGCGGCGCCCACCGCCGCGGTGTCGTCACCGCCACCGACGGCCGCACCGTGTGCGGTGATCGAGACGGCACCGGCGGGTGCGGTGAGCGCCGCGGGCACGACCTCGGCGTCGATGACGTCGAGGTCGATGTAGGCGACCGCGCTCGAGTCCTTCTGGAACTTCAGGACGGTGCCGGCCGGCCAGGATCCGATCGTCGCGCGTGTCTCATCGAAGAAGCGGTGCGGCGTCGCCCCGCTGGGGTTGTTGTCGAACGGATAGGCGCCATAGACCCAGGCGTGTGCCGAGGTCAGCCCGATGTCCTGGATCTTCGACCCGTTCGCGTAGACGGCGATGGGCGAGGTGAGCCCCGTGCCGGCCGCGTTGTCCGGCAGCGAGTACCGCAGCACCACACCGCTGGCCGGCTTCGTGAGGGTGACGCTGACGTACTCGCCGGTCGCGTCGAGGCGCACCGAGCGACGTCCGCTCGACTCGGCCGAGACCGTGCCGTAGGTGCGGCTCGCGGAGGACACCGCTCCGTTCGTGGACCCGGCCTCCGCCTCGTAGGAGGTGTAGGGCACCGTCGCGCCACGGGTCGCTGTGGCGACCTCGCCGGCCACGACGACGCTGTCGACGAGCACGTCGCCGCCGGTCGCGGCGGAGGAACGCAGGCCGAGCGTGTTGAGCCCGGCGCGCAGGGGAACCGTTGCCGTCGCGGTACGCCATCCCGAACCACTGGTGAGGCTGATGGTGCCGGTCTTCTGGCCGTTGGTCACCACGTCGAGCACGCGGGTCGCACCGGTCGTGGTGAAGAAACGGACCGTGGCCGTTGTGCTGCCGGCGGTAGCGACCGAGAGGGTGCGGATGACGCGAGCTCCGACGGTCTGGAAGCCGCTCACATAGCCCGATCCCGCGTACCCCGCGGTTGCCGTGGCAATGCCCGTTCCGCCCGAGATGAACGCGGACTCGGCCTCGCCGGGTCCCGCGGCCGGAGGTTCGACGGGAGGCGTGGACGCCCCGACCGTGAGGCTGTCGAGGTTGAGGTTGCCCGAATCGGCGGTATCGAAGCGGTAGGCGAACGTGTGGTTGCCCGCCGACAGCGTCGCGACCTCGGTGGAGCTGCCCCAGGTGTCCCAGTTGCTGGTCGCCGGGAGGCTGATCTGGCGCAGCTTTGCGCCGTCCAGGTAGAGCGAGAGCGTTCGCGGGGAGCCCGTGCCGTTGGCGTAGCGCAGCGCGAGTTCCTTGGCGCCCGCCGTGGTCACCGTGACCTGGAAGGAGGTCGAGGCCGTGCCCTTGTTGCCGTCGGTGTAGCCGCCGACGAAGCCGCTGCCGGTGTAGCCCGGGTGGTCGGTGGCGACGGTGGCGCCGCCGCCGAGGGTGGCGTTCTCGGCCTCGAACAGCGGGCCGGTCGAGTAGCCCGATCCCGGTGTGGTCGGTGCGGGTGTGGTCACATCGAGCGCGTCGAGATTGACGTTACCGCTGTCGGCGGTGCCGAAGCGGTAGGCGATCGAGTGGCTGCCCGCGGTGAGGGCGACGCTCGTGGTCGCCGTGGCCCAGGAGTCCCAGTGGGCGGTGGCCCCGAGCGTGACCTGCTGCGCGGTGCCGTCGACGAGGAGGGTCAGCGTCTTCGCGGAGCCCGTCCCGTTCGCGTAGCGCAGCCCGAGGGTGTGGTTGCCGGCCGTCGTGGCGGACACGGTAAACGTCGTCGTCGCGGTGCCCTTGTTGCCGTCGGTGTAGCCGCCGACGAAGCCCGTGCCGCTGTATCCGGTGTGGTCCGTCGCGACGACGGCGCCGCCGGTGCGGGCGGCGGTCTCGGCTTCGAAGCGGGTGGTGGCAGCGTGGGCTGCGACTCCGCTGCCGAAGGTGAGGGCTGCGACGCCGAGGGCCGTCGCGGTGAGGAGGGCGAGCGATCGCCGCACCCGGGCGCGGAGTAGTCCGCCTCCGGGTGTCGGGGCAGTGTCGATGGTATTCATGTCATCCGATCTGTTCGGGGGCGCGACGAATAGCGCCTCACTGGGGCCGCAGCGCCCGCCGATCGGTTGAGAGAACCCGACTCCGTCGTCGCTGGTATAGCGCTAAACCATAGTCCCCCGAATGCGGGTCGGGCAAGCATTTTCTGTGCGGGATGCGCCGCGCGCCTCGGCGCCGCGGCGCTCGGCGCGTCCGCCGGGCTGCCCGATTCTGCTGCCCGGACGGCCCGGCAGGCCGCACTATCGGGCCCCTCGATCGTGCCGGGCGTCATACGGGACCGCGGGTAGACAGCTCGTGGTTCGGCCGATTTCCGCGAGGTTTCGGAATGTAACGGGTATGTAAAGCGTCTAAACAAACCTTGCGCGGAGTTTGTTCGTAAGGTTTACTAACAAACATGACTGCATCGGAAGTGCAGCGAAGCGCTTCCGTCGGAGCTCCGGTGAACCCACCGAAGACCCCGGCGAACGGCTTCGCGACAAGCGCAACGGCTAACTACGCCGCGGGGAGAGCCCGAGGTTATTCGACGGGCCGCGCGCTGCGCCCGAGCACCAAGGTGCTCCCCGAACACGCCCGCGGTCACAACCGGGCTCTTGTGCTGCAGACCCTGTACGCCGAGGGGCAGCAGAGCCGCGCCGACATCGCCCGCGAGACCGGCCTCACCCGCGTCACCATCTCCGACCTGGTCGCCGACCTCATCCTCGAGGGCCTGGTCGTCGAGACCGGCCAGCGCGAGGACGCCCGCCCCGGCAAGCCGGCCACCCTGCTCGACCTGAACCGCGCGGCGTTCCAGATCATCGGAATCGACCTGAGCGCCTACGAGACCTTCCGCGGTGCGGTGCTCGACCTCGACGGCCAGATCCTCGAGCGGGCCGAACTGCCCCTCGCCGGTGCGACGGGGGCGGATGCCACGTCCACCGTCATCGCGCTCGTCGAGTCGCTCGTGGCCCGGGCCACCCTCCCCGTGCTGGGTGTCGGCGTCGGGTCTCCCGGTGTTGTGGATCTCGCGGGCGTGGTGCTCAGCGCACCCAACCTCGGCTGGAGCGACGAGCCCCTGCAGGAGGCCCTCTCCGCCCGCTTCGGCGTGCCGGTGCTGGTCAGCAACGACGCCAACGCCGCCGCCCTCGCCGAGCACTCCTTCGGAGACGCGGACGCCGACATGATGCTCATCAAGGTCGGCCACGGAGTCGGCGCAGGCCTGCTGCTCGACGGCACGCCGCTGTTCGGCAGCCGCTTCGCCGCCGGAGAGATCGGTCACGTCGTCGTCGGAACGGACGGCGGCGCCGCGTGCGTGTGCGGCAAGCACGGCTGCCTCGAGACCTGGCTCGCGACCCCGCGGTTGCGTGCTGCGCTCGCCGCGGCATCCTCAGAGACCGAAAAGAACACCATTCTTCGGGAAGCGGGGCAGCGCCTCGGCATCGCCCTCGCGCCCGTGGTCGGAGCGCTCAACCTCGCAGAGGTTGTGCTCAGCGGTCCGACCGAACTACTTGATGGCCCGCTTGCAGAGGCGACCATCGAGACACTCCGCGCGAGGACGATGGCCGAGTTCCATGGCGATCTCACTCTTCGGATGACAACGCTCGGTGAGGACATAGTCATGCGCGGCGCAGCCGTCATGGTCCTCTCCGGTCAACTCGGGGTCTCCTGACCCCAGCACCAAGGGGTGTCCGACACGAGTCGCGGCACCATCGCCCTAGGAAAGGAATGCAACAAGATGAGGAAACTCAGCTTCGCAGCACTCGGTGTCGTCGCAGCCATCGCTCTCGCTGGTTGTGCCGGCGGAGGAGCTCCGGCAGAGTCGGAGACCGGTGACATTCGCGTCTGGCTCGTCGGAACCGACACGCCGCAGGATGCCCGCGACTACCTGAAGACCACGTTCGAGAAGGAGAACCCCGGTTCGACCCTCACGATCGAGGAGCAGGCATGGCCCGGACTCGTCGACCTTCTGACCACGAACCTCTCGGGTAGCGACAGCCCCGACGTGGTCGAGGTCGGAAACACGCAGGCGGCGGCGTTCACGTCGGCCGGCGCGTTCCTCGACCTGACCGACGACTACGAAGACCTCGGCGGCGACGACCTGCTGCCCGGCTTCGTCGAGGCAGGCTCGTACGACGGAAAGTTCTACGCGGCACCGCTGTACTCCGGCGCGCGCCTGGTGTTCTACAAGAAGGACGCGCTCGCCGCGGCCGGCCTCGAGGTCCCCACCACGCTCGACGAGTACATCTCCAACGGTGAGGCGCTCGCCACCAAGAACCCCGGCAAGTCCGGTATCTGGTGGCCCGGACAGGACTGGTACAACGCCCTCCCGTACATCTGGGAGAACGGTGGCGACATTGCCACGTTCAAGGATGGCGAGTGGTCGGCCGGCTTCTCCTCCGAGGGATCCATCAAGGGTCTCGAGCAGGTCCAGGAGGTCATGACCAAGGCCTCGAAGGCTCCGAAGGACGCCAACGAGACGAACCCGCAGGTTGGATTCTGCGAGGGCTCGACCCTCCAGCTGTCCGCACCGTCGTGGGTCAAGTGGTCGATCCTGGCTCCCGCCGACGCGGAGGCTCCCGGCTGCCCCGACCAGGAGGCCAACCTCGGCGTCTACGCCCTTCCGGGTGCTGACGGCGGTGCAGCCCAGGTCTTCGCCGGTGGATCGAACATCGCGGTCTCGGCCAAGTCGGCTCACCCGACCCTGGCCAAGAAGGCCCTCGCCATCATCCTGAGCGACGAGTTCCAGACGATCTACGGCAAGGGCGGACTCGTTCCGGCCAAGCTGTCGCTCGCCGACACGCTCGGCACCGACGAGGTCGCCAAGGCGATCTCGGCAGCAGCCGGCAACGCTCGCCTGACCCCGGCCAGCCCGAAGTGGGCCGAGGTCGAGGCATCCGGAGTCCTGACCGACTTCTTCGTTCAGATCGCACAGGGCGGCGACGTCAAGGAGCTCGCAGAGGGACTCGACAAGAGCATCAACGAGATCCTCAACGGCTAGCAACTAGTCCACGAGAAACAGGGTGCCCGGCGTGACCGTGCATGGTCGCGCCGGGCACCCTGCTCTTTGCCCATCGCCCTAGGAAAGAACTCGGGGCAGTCCCAATCTTAATGGAGCACCCAATGACCACGATCGGCAGCACGGCAACGACCGTGCCGAGCGGGATCGACGGCGAGAACATCGTCGCTCCGACTCCGACTCCCGCCCCGAAGAATCGCCGCCGTCGGCGCCAGGGCCGCCTGACCCCGTACGCGCTGCTGGTGCCGTCGCTCGTCATCCTCGCCGTCATCGTCGGCTGGCCCCTGATCCAGCTCTTCATCATGTCCTTCCAGGAATACGGCCGCGCCCAGGTCTTCGGCGCCCCCGCTCCCTTCGTCGGCTTCGACAACTACGCCGAGATACTCGCCGACCAGAAGTTCTGGAACGTGCTCATCCGCAGCCTCCTGTTCTGTCTCGTGGCGGTCACGCTCACGATGGGCTTCGGGACCCTGATCGCACTGCTCATGACTCACCTGAGCAAGTTCTTCCGCCTGCTCGTCTCGGTCGGGCTGCTGCTCGCCTGGGCCATGCCCGCCCTGACCGCGACCATCGTCTGGGGCTGGATGTTCGACACCGGTCACGGCGTCGTCAATTACGCCTTCACCCACTGGCTGGGCCTCGACTACGCGGGCCACTCCTGGCTCATCGACCCGCTCAGCTTCTTCCTCGTGCTCACGATCATCGTGGTCTGGGGTGCGGTGCCGTTCGTCGCGCTGACCGTCTACGCGGGTCTGACCCAGGTTCCGGATGAGGTCATCGAGGCCGCGCAGTTGGATGGAGCGAACGGCTTCAAGCGCTTCACGCTCATCGTCTTCCCCTACCTGCGGTCGATCTTCCTCGTGGTGTTCATCCTCCAGGTGATCTGGGACCTGCGGGTCTTCACCCAGGTATTCGCCCTCCAGGGCATCGGGGGTATCCGCGAGCACACCTCCACCCTCGGCGTGTACATCTACCAGACCTCGCTCGCCAACGGCGAGTACGGCACGGGTGGCGCCGTCGCGGTCATCACGGTGATCATCCTGATGGCCATCTCGTTCTACTACGTCCGCCAGACCATCAAGGAGGAAGTGTGAGCGCCACCACCGCCACCCCCGCCCGCGCCAGCAGCCGCAAGCGCGTCGTCAGCGCCCCCAAGCGCGTTCTCTCCACGGTGCTCAGCACCGCCGCGGTGGGCATCTTCATCCTCTCGGTGTTCCCCGTCTACTGGATGGTGCAGACCTCGTTCCAGCCGACGAGCGACATCATCGCCTCCCGGGTGCAGTTCTGGCCGGAGAACTTCACGCTGCGCAACTACAACACCGTGCTGTTCGACACGACCCGCTCGGAGTTCCTGCCCGCACTCGGCAACTCGCTGATGGTGACGATCATCGTCGTGATCGCGGCGCTCATCTTCGCGTTCATGGCATCGCTGGCCGTCACGCGCTTCCGGTTCAAGAGCCGCAGGGGCTTCATCCTCGCCATCCTGATCGTGCAGATGATCCCCGGTGAGGCGATGATCGTCGCCACCTACCGCCTGCTCGACGGCTGGTCTTTGCTCAACACGATCGCCGGACTCTCGATCGTCTACATCGCCACCGTGCTGCCCTTCACCATCTGGACGCTACGGGGCTTCGTCGATGGCGTGCCGGTCGACCTCGAGGAGGCCGGCATGATCGATGGCCTCTCCCGCGCCGGCGCGTTCTGGAAGATCACCTTCCCGCTGCTCGCCCCCGGGCTCGTGGCCACCGGGGTGTTCGCGTTCATCCAGGCCTGGAACGAATTCCTGCTCGCTCTCGTCGTCAACTCGCGTCCCGAGATGATGACCCTGCCGGTGTGGCTGCGCACCTTCCAGATCGCGAACGGCACCACGAACTGGGGCGGCATCATGGCCGGTTCCACGCTGATGGCCATCCCGGTCATCATCTTCTTCCTCATCGTGCAGGGCCGGATGAGTTCGGGCCTCGTGAGCGGGGCGGTGAAGGGGTGACGGTCTCGACAGGCTCGACCAGCGCGGCTGTTCTTCTGCCCGGCTTCGTCGGCACGGAGCTTCCCGAATGGCTGGCTGCGCGCCTGCGCAACGGCCTCGCCGGAGTGTGCATCTTCGGCAACAATATTGAGTCGCGCGAGCAGTTGCGCGAGCTCACCGGAGCGATCCGCGAGGCGAATCCAGATTCCCTCATCGCGATCGACGAGGAGGGCGGTGATGTAACCCGGCTGTACTACGACCAGGGATCTCCGTACCCGGGCAACGCCCTCCTCGGTCGCATCAACGACCTCGACTACACCGAGCACGTGGCGCGACTCGTCGGCTGGGAGCTGCGCCTCGCGGGTGTCAACCTGAACTTCGCACCGGATGTCGACATCAACTCGAACCCCGACAATCCCGTGATCGGCGTGCGCAGCTTCGGCAGCGACGCGCGGCTGGTCGCCGCCCACAGCGCCGCGTGGGTGCGCGGGCACGAGTCGACGGGAGTCGCGGTCAGCGCCAAGCACTTCCCGGGGCACGGCGACACCAATCTCGACTCGCACCTGTCGATGCCGGTCGTCGACCTCCCCGCCGAGGCGCTGCGCGACCGGGAACTGGCTCCCTTCGAGTCCGTCATCGCCGCCGGTGCGCGCACGATCATGACGTCCCACATCCTGCTGCCCCAGGTCGATCCGAGCGGCCCCGCCACCTTCTCCCGTGTCATCCTCGAAGACCTGCTGCGCCGCGACCTCGGCTTCGACGGGGTCATCGTGAGTGACGCGCTCGACATGGTCGGCGCGAGCGGCGAGATCGGCATCCCGCAGGCCGCGGTGCGTGCGATCGCCGCGGGTTGCGACCTGCTCTGCATCGGCACGGACAACTCCGACGAGCAGCTCGACGCGATCGAGCTCGCGCTCGACGAGGCCGTTGCCGACGGCCGACTGTCGATCGAGCGGCTTGACGATGCGGCATCCCGCAACATCGCCCTCGCGCGGCAGCTCGCGACCCAGGCGGCACAGCTGCC
>Ga0247736_10000658_pt1 | contig 11558 bp, 7 predicted proteins | sample UWRJL193509B2_FD_180935 | JGI IMG/M metagenome (GOLD analysis project Ga0247736, IMG submission 180935) | Plant litter microbial communities from Arlington Agricultural Research Station in Wisconsin, United States - UWRJ-L193-509B-2 | ecosystem: Environmental > Terrestrial > Plant litter >...
CTCGCTCACCTCGTCGATGTTGAGCACGGCGGTCTTGCGGCCCGCGAACGACGCAAGGTACTCGAAAGCACGCGAGCATGCGACCCCAACGAGTCCCTTGGTCAGCAGTCGAACGATCGAAGTGTCGCCCACGCGCTCGGTGTCGAAGCGCGTCGTCGGCGGCTCGATCTCGTCAAACACGGCGACGATCTTGTCGCGGTCGACACCGAGCACATCGAGCGTTGCGGCGACCGCAATCTCGTTGTAGACGTTGACGATGTTCGTGTTGATGAGGTGAGCGGGGCGCACCTCGCCGTCGAGGTCGAGGCTCAGCATGCCAGCTGCGGCATCGATGTTGCGGGCGCGGTAGCTCGCATCCGGCGAACGGAAGTCGCCGGTCGGGCAGACCGCCTTACCAATGTGGTTGAAGCGCCAGTAGTCCCAGTCGAGCGTTGTGTCGCAGATAGGGCAGATCGCGACATCCACCGCTGCGCCGTGCGGTCGTGTGCCATCACTCGCAAGCTTGTCGACGGCAAAAAACACGCGCGGGTTATTCTCGGTTCCGAGTGACGAGATGATGAGGTCGTCGGCGTTGAGAACCAGCGTCGTCTTCTCGCTCAGCGCCGAAGAAACGATCCAGGCAATGTACGCGGGGTGCGCATTGCGTTTGATCGAGTCGCGCGTAAGGTTCATGCCGACGAGCACGTCGGGCGCGAGGCCCGGCAGCACAAGCTTGGCGGAACGCTCGTCCATCTCGAAGACGCCGATGTCGGCCTTGGGCTTGCCCGTCCAGCTCACGGCGCCGATGAGGGTCGCCGTGACGCCCGCAGCGAGGTTCGACCCATTGCGGTTGCTCGCCACAACAAGACCCTGCAGCGCGAGCGCCTCTGCCAACAGGTTCGACACAGTGGTCTTGCCGTTGGTGCCGGTCACTGCGACGACTCGTGCCGGATGACGGATCGCCCCAATGATTCCGGGATGGATCTTGCGCGCGACGATGCCCGGCACATGAGTGCCGGCGCGTCCGAGTGTTCGCAGCGCGAGCGCCGCGAGCTTGCCCGCCCAGATAGCGAGCAGAACTCGCAGCACCAGCGGCCTACTCGAGGTAGTCGCGAAGGGACTGCGACCGCGAGGGGTGACGCAGCTTGGCCATCGTCTTCGACTCGATCTGGCGGATGCGCTCGCGCGTTACGCCGAACGTGTCACCGATCTGGTCGAGTGTCTTCGGCATTCCGTCACCGAGACCGAAGCGCATACGAATAACGCCCGCCTCACGCTCGCTGAGCGAGTCGAGAAGCGACTCGAGCTGCTTCTGCAACATCGTGAAGCCAACGGCGTCGGCAGGAACAACGGCTTCGGTGTCTTCGATGAGGTCACCGAACTCGCTGTCACCGTCTTCACCGAGAGGTGTGTGCAGCGAAATGGGCTCGCGACCGTACTTCTGAACCTCGACGACCTTTTCGGGTGTCATGTCCAGTTCGCGGCTGAGCTCTTCTGGTGTGGGCTCGCGACCGAGATCCTGAAGCATCTGGCGCTGAACGCGCGCAAGCTTGTTGATGACCTCGACCATGTGAACCGGGATACGGATCGTGCGGGCCTGGTCGGCCATCGCACGCGTGATCGCTTGGCGAATCCACCACGTTGCGTAGGTCGAGAACTTGAAGCCCTTTGTGTAGTCGAACTTCTCGACCGCACGGATGAGGCCGAGGTTGCCCTCCTGAATCAGGTCGAGGAACTGCATTCCACGGCCCGTGTAGCGCTTGGCGAGCGAGACGACGAGGCGAAGGTTAGCGCCGAGCAGGTGGCTCTTGGCCCGTGCGCCATCTTTTGCGACCCAGGTCAGTTCGCGGCCGAGCTGCGACTTCTTTTCTGTGTCGGTCATCTGCGAAAGCTTGTCTTCTGCGAAGAGCCCAGCCTCGATGCGCATTGCGAGCTCGACCTCTTCGGCCGCGTTGAGTAGAGCGACCTTACCGATCTGCTTCAGGTAGTCCTTGACCGGGTCAGCGGTCGCGCCGGTGATCGCCGAGGAGTAGACGGGAATCTCATCTTCGTCGTCGCCCGCGGAGAGAACCAGAGCGCCAGAGGGAAGAACTGCGTCTTTCTTGACCTTGCCCTCTTCGTCGCTGTCATCGTCGGTGTCTTCGGCGTCGGCATCTACTACTGCGACGAGAGCGGCAGGATCAACGTCTTCTGCTTCTTCGTCATCGCCGTCTTTGGCCTTCGTGGCGCGCTTCTTCGGCGCTGCCTTGGTTGCTGCAGCCTTCGTGGCCGCTGCCTTGGGCGCGGCCTTCTTAGCGGGGGCCTTTTTTGCGGGTGTAGCTTCGGGGTCGCCAGTGACCTCTTCGACTACGTCGTTTTCAACTACTGCGGTTGTCGCAGCCTTTGTCCGGGTTGCCATATCAACACCTTCCAGGGGTATTCGGGCATAACTAAGACCCATGTCAAGTCCTCGCGAGCAGCATGACGAATCATGGTGCGAACTGAGGGTCTAGACCGGGTCCTATGTCAATTATCACACATGTTCAGCAAAGCAAACGCCACGCTGCCAGTGGAGATCGATCAGGGCTTTCTGCGTAGGGCCCTGGCAACTACAACCCACAGAGGGGCAACCGTTATTCCCTCGCTCGCGTGCAGCTGACGACGCGTGCGACGGCGAGCAAGCAACAGAAAAACAACACCCGTGCCGATGACCGGGTACTGAACGAGTAGGGCGATGCGGAACGCCTCGAACGAGTAGAGCTCTTCTGGCACACCGGTGCCCCCGTGAGAGCGATCGATGAGGTCGAGAACGAATCCGACGAGAAGCATCATGATGAACGCAGCAGCAAAACCGCCGACGTTGACAACCCCACTCGCAGAGCCGAGGCTGCGCGCGGGGTTAAACGTGCGTGCGAAGTCGAACCCGATGAGCGAGCCGGGTCCGCCGACAGCGACAACAACAATGAGCGCAACGACGAGCCACACCGGCGGCTCCCCCGGCCAGGCGAGAACGAGAGTCCAGGCGATACCCATCGCCACAACGATTCCGAGCACGATGTTGCTGCGGCGATACGGGTAGCGCGCACTCAGGATGCCGAGGATCGGCCCGCTCACAACAGCCGTCGCCGTCACGAGGGTCAGCAGGCCCGCGGCTGCGGCGGGGCCGTAGCCGAGTCCGACGGACAGCAGCGGAAAGCCCCAGAGCAGCGTGAACATGTTTCCCGATGACTGGGTAACAAAGTGCGACCAGAAGCCGAGCTGGGTTCCCGGCCGGGCGAGCGACTCTTTGAGGTTGTGCAGCGCGATGGTCCAGCCGCCGCGCGGGTCGTTGAGCAACGCGACATCCATCTGCGCAGTACTGAGAGGAGCGTCGGCAGGGCTATTACGCACAATCGCGATAACGAGAACACCGGCGAGCATCGACAGCGCCGCGGCCGCGATGAAGGTCGGGCTCCAGCCGAAGCTGTGCAGGGCGAGCGAGAGCGGCACGGCAGACAGCACCTGGCCGAGCTGACCGACGGTTCCCATTGTCTGGGTGAGCAGAGGAAGGGTGCGGCCGCTGAACCACGACGCAATGAGGCGCGACACAGAGATAAAGGTCATCGCATCGCCAGCGCCGACGAGGATGCGCCCAACGATTGCGACGCCGATGCTGGGCGCGAGAGCGAGGGCAAGCTGCCCCGCCATCATCAGGATCGCGCCAAGAGCTATAAGAAGTCGGGGGCCCACCCGGTCGAGAACCACGCCGACCGGAATCTGCAGGCCCGCGTACACGATGAGCTGCACGACCGCGAGGCTCGAGAGCAGAGCCGCCTGAACTTCGAACCGCTCAGTCGCATCGATGCCGGCGACACCGAGCGACGTACGCTGCATAACCGCTATGACGTAGGCCAATACGCCGATCGAGACAACCAGCCACGCGCGTCTCGAATTCACTCTTCCAACCTACAACGTTGGTCAGACCAGCTGGCCCCGGTTACGGCAGGCGGAAGTCGTCGTCACCCGGGCGGCGAATCGCGAGGAACTTCTCGAGTTCTGCAGCGATCGCGTCGGCGGTGGGCAGCTCGCCGTCTTCGTCGGTGAGCGGAGACCGCACCGGGTTGTTGAGCATGTAACTGTCGTGGCGCTCTTCGAGTGTGCCAACGAGTCGCGCGAGCTCCTGGTTGTTCTCGACCTGGCCATCGATCTTCGCTATGAACTCACGACCGTCTTCACGAAGGCGGTCAGTCGGGAAGATGAGCCCGGTGGCGGCGCTCACGCTTTCGAGGGCGGTCACCGCGACGATCGGGTATTCGGTGTCGGCCAGGTAGTGCGGAACGAGCAGCACAAATCCGACAACGGGGTGATCGAGCTGCTGAAGACGGTACTCGACGAGGTGAAGTGCGTTGGCGGGAACCTGAGTGTGAGGCTTCCACACCGACATCGCGTCAGTGAGCTCAGCACGGTTACCGCTTACTGTCACACCAATTGAGCGGGTGTGCGGAACCGGCATCGGGATCGCGTGAACCCAGGTCGTTGTCGCGACCTGGAAGTGCTCGACGAGCTGAAGCACGGCCGCCGTAAAACGCTCCCACTGAAAGTCAGGCTCGTAGCCCGCGAGAATCAGGAACGGCTGCCCGAGGTCGTCGTGCGCGAGATACAGGGCAAGAACCGGCGGCTCGTAGTTCTCGAGGTGGTCCTGGTCGAAGTAGATGATCGGGCGACGAGCGCGATAGTCAAGAAGCTCGTCGTTGTCGAAGGTCGCAAGAATCGTCGTCTCGAGCGAGTCGGTGAAGAACTCGGTCAGTTGGGTGACTGCCGAACCAGCATCGGCGAAACCGGTGAGGCCGGCGACGAGGTTGAGGCCGGCGGGCACACTCGCGGCCTCCTCTGAGAGGACGTACAAAGCTTCAGGGTCGCGCATGCTTCAACACTATCCGCGCGGGTCGAGCGCCGCCGGGCGTTGGGGGTCGCGCCGGTCTGCCCAGAGCGAACAGCGACAAAGGGACAGCACAGAGCGAACAGCGCTCCTCGGTACGATTGAACAATGACAGCGCCAGTGCTCGCCCTTTCTTCTGCCCCCGAACTCACAATCGCCGCCGACGTTCTCGTCGTCGGCGTGCGAAACACGGAAGACGGGCCGCGTATCGCCTCGACCGAGCCCGCATTGCTCGCGCTCGAGTCGTCGCTCGCTCAGATCGGCGTATCCGGCTCGACCGACGAGCTGCGTCGCCTCCCGTTCGCCGATGCCGCTGCGTCGAGCCTTGCCCTCATCGGCCTCGGGTCTGGCCCGATCGGCACAAACGAGCTGCGCTACGCCGCTGGCTCCGCCGCCCGCCAGCTCGTCGGTGTCGAGTCGATCGCCCTCGCGCTGCCCACGTCAAGCGATGACCAGACGCTCGCCATCCTCGAGGGAGCCGGCCTTGGCGCCTACGCCTACACCGAGCACCGTTCGGCCTCACTCGCCGGTACAAAAACTCCAGCGACGACAATTACTGTCATCGCGAGCGGTGCCGCAGATCTCGCTGACCGCGCAACGGCCGTGGTGAGCGCCGTGCACTCGGTCAAGGATCTTGTCAACGCGCCGCCGTCGCACCTCTATCCGCAGACTCTCGCCGACGCCGTCGTTGAGCTCGCGACATCCACGAGCGTTGATGTTGAGGTTCTCGCAGAGGCCGAGCTCGAAGCCGGCGGGTTCGGCGGAATTCTCGCGGTGGGTAACGGCTCGACCCGCGGACCGCGTCTCGTCAAACTCACCTACAACCCCGCGGGCGCCTCGAAGCACCTCGCACTCGTGGGAAAAGGCATCACATTCGACTCCGGCGGACTCTCGCTCAAGCCGCCGACGTCGATGATCGGCATGAAGTACGACATGACGGGAGCCGCGACGGTCGCTGCGGTTGTGCTCGCCGCGGCCAAGCTCGAGCTGCCCGTGCGTCTCACCGCCTGGATGTGCATCGCAGAGAACCTGCCTTCGGGTTCGGCCGCGCGCCCCAATGACGTGCTCACGATTCGCGGCGGTCGCACCGTTGAGTACCTCAACACCGATGCAGAGGGTCGCATCGTTCTCGCCGACGGACTCGTCGCGGCGAGTGAAGAAGAGCCCGATGCAATCGTGGATGTCGCGACCCTCACGGGTGCGGCACGGGTTGCCCTTGGCAACCGCTACGTCGGCGCTATGGGCGACGAGACTCTGGTGCGCCGCGTTGTCGAGGTCGCCGGATCGATCGGTGAAGACCTCTGGTACATGCCGCTGCCCTCGGAACTGCGCCCGATGCTCAACTCCGACATCGCAGACATCGCCAACATCAAGCCGGGTAACACGGCCGCGGGCATGCTCATCGCGGCAGTTTTTCTGCGCGAGTTCGTAGGTTCGACCGGCGAGGGCGATGAGAAGCGCACGATTCCGTGGGCGCACCTTGACATCGCCGGTCCGGCGAACAACGAAGGCGGCGGTTACGGCTTCACCGGAAAGGGTCCGACGGGCATCACAGTGCGCGCACTTCTCGCTCTGGCTGAGGACTTTTCCCGCGCGTAGTACAGTCGTTAGGGCGGGTTTAAGCCTGCCATCTCGGCCATCGGTGAATAACGCCGAAGAGTCGTTCTCCAATCCTGATACATCAAGGGAGTTGCTGGGTGTCGGAACAGAATTTTGACCTCGTCGTTCTGGGTGGCGGAAGTGGTGGCTACGCAGCCGCACTGCGCGCAAGCCAGTTGGGCCTCACCGTCGGTCTCATCGAGAAGAACAAGGTCGGTGGCACCTGCCTCCACGTCGGATGTATTCCGACCAAGGCCCTTCTTCACTCAGCGGAGGTCGCCGATGTGACCCGCGAGTCAGCGAAGTATGGCGTCACCTCGACCTTCGGTGGTGTCGACATCGCAGCTGTCACCGCCTACCGCCAGGAAGTCATCAGCTCGAAGTACAAGGGACTTCAGGGACTCATCAAGGCTCGCAAGATCACAACCATCGAGGGCGAGGGACGCCTCGTCTCCCCCACAACGGTTCAGGTCGGCGAAGACCTCATCATCGGCAAGAACGTCATTCTCGCGACCGGTTCGTACTCACGCTCGCTTCCCGGACTCGAGATCGGCGGCCGCGTTATTACGAGCGAGCACGCTCTCGAGCTCGACTTCATTCCCAAGAAGGTCGCAGTGCTCGGCGGCGGCGTCATCGGCGTCGAGTTCGCAAGCGTCTGGAAGTCGTGGGGCACCGAAGTGCACATCATCGAGGCGCTCCCCCACCTCGTTCCCAACGAAGACGAAGCGATCAGCAAGCAGTTCGAGCGTGCCTACCGCAAGCGCGGCATCGAGTTCACGCTCGGTGTTCGCTTCCAGGGCGTTACCCAGAGCGACCAGGGCGTTGTCGTCACCCTCGAGAACGGCGCAACAATCGAGGCAGACCTGCTTCTCGTTGCCGTCGGTCGTGGACCATCGACCGCGAACCTCGGTTTCGAAGAGGTCGGCGTCACCATCGACCGCGGCTTCGTTATCACCAACGAGCGCCTCGCCACGAACATCCCCGGCGTCTACGCCGTTGGTGACATCGTTCCCGGACTGCAGCTTGCACACCGTGGCTTCCAGCAGGGAATCTTCGTCGCGGAGGAGATCGCGGGTCTCAACCCGATCGTTGTCTCCGACGTCAACATTCCCAAGGTCACCTACAGCCACCCCGAGGTCGCGTCGGTCGGACTCTCGCAGGCCAAGGCAGTCGAGCAGTACGGCGCCGACAAGATCACGGCGTACGACTACAACCTCGCCGGCAACGGCAAGAGCCACATCATCGGCACCTCGGGTTCCGTCAAGGTTGTGCGCGTCAACGACGGCCCCGTCGTCGGAGTGCACATGATTGGCGACCGCGTCGGTGAGCTCATCGGCGAAGCACAGCTCGCCGTGAACTGGGAGGCGTACCCCGAGGACATCGCTCCTCTCATCCACGCACACCCCACGCAGAACGAGGCAATGGGCGAGGCTTTCCTCGCCCTGGCTGGAAAGCCCCTGCACGCGATGTGATTTACCCCGCGCCGCCGGGAAATCCGGCGGCGCGGAACTAAGCTGGACACAGATTTTTTACTAAGGAGCATCACTGATGAGCGAATCCGTCAACCTCCCAGCACTCGGAGAGAGTGTCACCGAGGGCACGGTTACCCGCTGGTTGAAGAACGTGGGAGACCGCGTCGAGGTCGACGAGCCACTTGTTGAAGTATCGACCGACAAGGTCGACACCGAGATCCCGTCGCCCATTGCCGGCGTCATCGAGGAAATCCTCGTTGCCGAAGACGAAACCGTAGAGGTCGGCGCACCCCTCGTGCGCATCGGATCGGGTGAGGCACCTGCCGCTGAGGCACCTGCCGCGCCTGCTGCTGAAGCTGCACCGGCCGAGGCTCCTGCTGCTGAGGCTGCACCGGCTCCCGCCGAGGCAGCCACCGCTGAAGCACCCGCCGCCGAGGCACCAGCCGCACCGGCAGAGCCCGCCGCTCCTGCAGTGCAGACCGCGCCGTCGACCGAGGCTCCGGCCCCGGCCGAGGCTCCCGCCGCAGGTCCGGCACCCGCAGCTCCCGCCGAGAACACGGGCTACGCCGCACCCGCGCCCGAGGTTGAGGCTGCTCCGGCTCCCGCAGCCGAGGCTCCCGCAGCCGAGGCACCCGCTGCTGAGGCTCCCGCCGCAGCGCCCGCGCCCGCAGCGCCTGCAGCCCCGGCCGCCGCTGCACCTGCACCTGCAGCAGCCGCAGCACTCACCGGCAACGCGGGTTATGTCACACCGCTCGTGCGCAAGCTCGCAAACGAGCGTGGTGTAGACCTCACGACGATCGAGGGCACCGGCGTTGGTGGACGCATTCGCAAGCAGGACATCCTCGCCGCCGGTAGCGTAGCTCCGGCAGCAGAACCCGGCTCGGCAGCGCCCGCGCCGCTCGAGATTTCGCCGCTCCGTGGCACGTCGGTTCCGATGACTCGCTTGCGCAAGGTAGTTGCAGAGCGCGCCGTCATCTCGATGCAGTCGACAGCTCAGTTGACCTCCGTTGTCGAGGTCGACGTCACCAAGGTCGCGGCGTTCCGCACAAAGGTGAAAGACGACTTCCTCGCGAAGACCGGCAACAAGCTGTCATTCCTCCCGTTCTTCGCACTCGCGGCGACCGAGGCACTGCAGACGTTCCCGATCATCAACGCGACCGTAGACGGAGACACGATCGTCTACCCGGCGCAGGAGAACGTCAGCATAGCCGTCGACACGGAGCGTGGACTTCTCACCCCCGTGATCCGTGACGCTGCAGAGCTCGACATCGCCGGCTTCGCCGCACAGATCGCCGACCTCGCCGACCGCACCCGCAACAACAAGCTCAAGCCCGACGAGCTCGCGGGCGGAACGTTCACGCTGACCAACACCGGTTCGCGTGGCGCGCTGTTCGACACGCCCGTTGTGTTCCTTCCGCAGAGTGCGATTCTCGGCACGGGAATCGTCACGAAGCGCGCTGTAGTCGTCGAGGGCGATGCAATCGCCATCCGCTCGATGGTCTACCTCGCCCTGTCGTACGACCACCGCATCATCGATGGTGCTGACGCTGCGGGCTTCCTCGTCGCAATCAAGAAGCGCCTTGAGAACGGCGACTTCGCCGCGAACCTCGGAATCTAATTACTAACCAGGGAACACATACCCCCTGATTCGCCAACCGGCCTCGCCCTTCAGTAGAAGGAGTGAGGCCGGTTGCGTTTGTGGCACGTCGCCGAGTGAGACGAGCGCAGAATCGCCCAGGCGATCGACGAGTGAGATGTCGGCCGTGGTCAACACCGCGTCGAACGGCGGTTCGGTACCGTCGACGATCGATTCGATGAGCTCTGCGTCGGTCGACATCGCTGCGGAACCGGCCTGATCGACAGCCTCGAGACACTGAATCGACAGCTCACGCACGCAGCCCTCGCGCGCGGCAAGCAAGAGCGGCAGGGCCTCGAGAGGGTCATCCACGGAAACAGACGAGGTCGGAGCATCCGGAGCAACCGACGCGCTCGCGACAGGCTGCGGAGCAACGCGCGGCTCGTCATCGGGCACGAGCAGCAGGGCTGCACCGAGCGCCACCGCCACGACAGCGAAAGCCATCCACACGGGCCGGCGTACTCCGGCCAGGTGCGACCTCAGGAGGGTCAGCGGCGACGACTCGAGCGCCTCGCCCAGCCACGACGGTAGCCCGAGACTGCGCACGAGCGCAGGCTCCTGCGGTGCGACGGCCGCGGAGGGCGCAACGGCACGCGACGGAATCATGGGCGCGGAGGCATCGGAACCATCGTCATCGCTCACGAACCGCACCGGCTCCGGGTCGGTGAGATCAAAGAGGCGGTCGGCAAGTTCTTCGCCCACCGGGTCGGGAAACGCCGCGCGCGACTGCTCGTCGAGCCACTGGTCGAGTGCTCGCACCCTGCGGTCGAACGGCACACGTTCGAGCACCGAGCGCGCGATGCGGGCGAAGGCATCGCGGTCGGCGATGACGAGGGGATCAGCGGCGAGAGCGGCGAGAGTACGGCCGGGCTCGGCCGATGACGCGTGACCGAAACAAGCGAGAACCGGTGCACCCGATGCCCGAAAAAGAACGCTCGACGCCCGCACCGCGGAGTGCACAACCCCACTCGTGTGAATGGCGTCGATCGCCGAGCCGAGCGGCGCGAGAATTGTGAGCGCTTCGCCCAGCGCGATCGACCGCCGCGCGGCGAGGAGGTGCGCGAGGCTCCCGAGCTCGAGGCGCTCGAGCACGAGACAGTTCGTCGACACGTCGCGCACGTGAACAACGTGCGCGTGCTCTGCGCGGCTCAAACACTCGAGTTCGGCGTCGATGCTCTCGAAGGCAATCGTGGGCCGGTACACCTTGAGGGCAACACCATCATCGCCAGAGGCCAGAAAGACCTCGGCGCGCTCCCCCTCACCGAGTTTGCGCAGAAGCGGATACCCACCGACCACGTCGCCGGCGCGCGTTGACGAATCTCTCGTGCGTAGCATCCATCGATAGTGATCTTCTCGCGCGACGTGTGTTCGCCCACAGCATGCGTGTGTGCACTACTTCTGCACCCCGCAGCGGGGAAGGAGAGGTGTTATCACCGGTTATCCTTAGTGCATGGCACGCGTGAAAGATCCCAACAAAGAACCAGGCCGACTGCGACAGATGTGGCAGGTGCTGCAGATGACGCGCCGCTACGACTCGCTCGTCGTCTGGTACCTCGCACTCGCGGTAGTCGCGCCGATCGCGCTGTCGATCGTGCTCGCGATTCTGCTCACGAGCGGCGACCCCGTCTTCTTCGTCGTTTGGATCATCGCCGGTGTTCTCGGTGCGGTTCTTCTCGCGCTCATCGTGCTGGGTCGTCGCGCAGAGCGCGCTGCCTACGGACAGATCGCCGGCCAGCCCGGAGCTGTCGGCGCCGTTCTCAAGAGCTCGCTGCGCCGCTCGTGGACCGCAAGCGAGATGCCCATCACCGTCAGCCCCAAGACCCAGGACGCCGTCTACCGCGCGGTTGGCAAGGGCGGCGTTGTGCTCATCGGCGAAGGCCCAAAGAGCCGCACGCAGCGCATGCTCGACGACGAAAAGAAGTCGGTCGCCCGCATCGTTCCCAACGTGCCTATCAACTACATCTACGTTGGCCCC
>Ga0247736_10000659_pt1 | contig 11556 bp, 10 predicted proteins | sample UWRJL193509B2_FD_180935 | JGI IMG/M metagenome (GOLD analysis project Ga0247736, IMG submission 180935) | Plant litter microbial communities from Arlington Agricultural Research Station in Wisconsin, United States - UWRJ-L193-509B-2 | ecosystem: Environmental > Terrestrial > Plant litter >...
TAACCGTAGCCAGGTAAATCGACTAAATGACGGTCATTACCTAATGTGAAAAAGTTAATCAGTTGCGTTCGGCCAGGTTGTTTACTGACAAACGCGAGGCGATTATGGTTGGCTAGTGTATTTAATGCGCTGGATTTTCCTGCGTTCGAGCGGCCTGCGAAAGCGACTTCAATCCCCGATGCAGGTGGTAAATCGCGTAGGTGATGGGCAGAAATAAAAAAAGTAGCGTTTTGAAACAGCGGCATTGGAATTCTTTCAAAATCAAACAGGCATTATATTTTTGTTTTGGGTGTGGCTTCATGTTGATATCGCTTACTGTACTAATTCGTACTGTCTGCGCACTATCAACATTTGCCGCCTTGTTCTTGTTTGATTATAAAAAGAATTCAAGGCTTTGGTAGGCATAAATGCTATCACGAACAGCTGATTTTTGATAAAATATTAAGATAATTAAATAGTTAGGGAAAGTTTTAAAATGTTCACCAAAGTTTTTGTTAGCGTTAAAAATGCGTTAAAAAATAGTGTCAAAGATAATATTAAGTATGCCAATATCGCGGTTTTTTTAACTGCCAGTTTATTTATTACACAGAGCTTTGCCGAAACAAAATCGGCTGCAACAACAAAATCAGCAGAAGCCGCAAAACCTGCGACAGGCAAACAAACTGCTGAAGAAATCGCGAAAAACGTTTGTGCAGCTTGTCATGCGGTTGATGGCAACAGTGCGATCAGTTTGAATCCGAAATTGGCGGGTCAGCATCCTGAGTATTTACAGAAACAATTGGTTAATTTTAAAGAAAGTACGCGTGCTAATCCAGTGATGACGCCAATAGCATCAAACTTAACGCCAGAAGATATGCAAAGTCTCGCGACTTATTTTGCAGGTCAACAACAAACGTTAGCAAAAGCTAAAACCAACGGCGCTGGTTCATTAGGTGAAAAAATCTATCGTGGCGGAATCGCTAAAACCAGTGTGCCGGCATGTGCTGCGTGTCATGGTGCAAAAGGTGCAGGTATTCCAAAACAATTCCCACGTTTGGCTGGTCAACATGCAGACTATACGCAACAGCAATTAAAAACTTTCCGTACTGGTGAGCGTGCAAATGCACCAATGATGATGGCGATTGCCGCGAAAATGACAGATGCAGAAATGCAAGCGGTTGCAGATTACATCCAAGGTTTGCGTTAATTTGTGATGATTTGGGCGTGATTGATAGGTGTAAATTAAGGGTGATTCTTGAATCGCCTTTAATTTTAACCAAGTAATTAATGCTTAATAAATGGAAATTCTCACTATGTTTCGCCAATCCTTTCATGTTTAAATCGCCAACCTTATTTATATCGTCATTTGAATTTCATGTCCTCCAATTTGCTGTAGCCAGCGTTAAAGTCAAACCTTGAAAATACTCACACTTTGAAACCCGCACCTATTCATCACCGTTTTTACGAACTGTTCAGCTCAATGCGTTTTGCCGTGAGCATGCTCACAGTTTTGGGCATTGCTTCTGTTATCGGCACCGTTTTAAAACAAAACGAGCCTTACGAAAACTATATTGTGAAGTTTGGTCAGTTCTGGTTTGAAGCGTTTGAAAAGCTTGGTTTGTTTGATGTTTACCACGCTATCTGGTTTTTGGTGATTTTGCTGTTTTTGGTGATTTCGACCAGTTTATGTATTTACCGCAACAGCCCGTTAATGGTACGCGAATGGAAAACCTTTAAAGAACACGCGGCTGAAAAATCGCTACGTGCATTCAGTCACCAAGCCAATTTTAAATATTCCAGTCATCAGCAAACGGGCATTGAATCAACAAGTCTTGCCGAAACACAAAATAAACTAGCGCGCTATTTAAGCGAACAAGGTTTTAAATTCAAATTCAAAACGCAGCAAAATGGCGATGAATTAATCGCTGCCAAAGCAGGCACACATCAGCGTTTAGGTTATATTTTTACGCATGTGGCGATGGTGATTATCTTTTTTGGTGGATTGCTTGACGGCAATTTGCCTTTAAAAATACAAGAAATGCTGGGCAATAAAAAGATTGAGGTGTTGGATATTCCAGAAAGCCAAGTGCCCGCAATTAGTCGCTTAAGCGCCAATAATGGATCGTTTCGCGCCAATATGACATTGCCAGAAGGTACTAGCGATGATGTGGCATTTGTGCGGGTGCGCGATGGGTATTTGGTGCAAGAATTACCTTTTAGAGTCGCGTTAAAAGATTTTCGCATTGAGCATTATGCGACTGGTCAGCCAAAATCGTTCGAAAGCGATATTGAAATTACCGACAAAGATTTGAAACGGCCGCTGACAAAAACCATCAGCGTCAATCATCCGTTGGTCTATAAAGGTATCGCCATCTATCAGTCAGATTTTCAAGATGGCGGATCAAGTGTTAATTTTAAAGTGTGGGATTTAAGCCAGCCAAATACCAATACAACGAAACTGGATGGTGAGATTTTCAAAAAAACGTTGATTGGTGAAGGTGAAAACCAGTTAACCGTAGAATTCAATGAATTTCGTAAATTTAATATCCTGAATTTAACGCCAGATGGCAAAGGCAGGCCGCGCAACGTTGGCCCAAATATCACGTATAAATTGCGCAACGCATCTGGTCAAGCGCGCGAATATGTCACTTATATGCAGCCGATGCAATTGGATGGAAAATCTTTTTTCATTTCAGGTATGCGCGAAACCGTGCAAGAAGACTTTAAGTTTTTGCGCATTCCGGTAGATGAAGATTTTGAAATAAACGGATTTATGCGTTTCCGCGCGGCTATGTTAGACAGCAAATTGTATCCAGCAATCGCCAAAAAATTAATTGGCAATATGGAAACCAAAGATCCGGAACTGCAAGCGCAGTTTGAAGGTAGTGTAATTCAATTGCTGCATACTTTTGCGGATGGCGGTTACACCAATCTCGCCAAAGTGATTGAGACTGCAGTGCCAGAGCCGCAGCGTGAAAAAGCTGCGCAAACCTATATTAAAATGCTGAATTCAGCAGCGTTTGAAGCCTATAATTTAAGCTTAGCACAGGCGAATAAGCAGCCATTGGTCTTTGATGCCAAAGTGCAATCGATGCTGCAAGATAGCTTGAATGCCTTTAGCGATACTTTCTTTTATGGCACGCCTTACTATTTGCAGCTGGCAGATTTTAAGCAAGTGGAAGCCAGTGGTTTTCAGCTAACCAAATCGCCAGGGCAAAAATGGGTGTATTTGGGTTCTGTGCTATTAGTGTTTGGTATTTTTTCGATGTTTTATATTCGTGAACGACGTATTTGGTTGTTAGTTAAAGCGGATGAAGTGTTATTTGCGATGTCGGCGAATCGTAAAAATTTAGATTTTGAACAAGATTTTGAACGTATAAAAAAACAATTAGGTCAGATAATTTCTAACTAGAAACTATTCTTAATAGATTGTTTAGACCAAATCAAGGAAGCAATCATGAACACAAATGCATTAAGTTTCGCGCCTAAAACATTGTGGCAAACGTTAAAAGTGCAAGATTGGCTTTACGCCGCTTTATTAGTGGCGGGCGCTATTTTCGCTTACAGCAAATATTCGCAGCATATGGATATTTATGAAGTGAGTTTTTTGTTTGGTGCAGCGATTGTATTTAGCTATTTAGGCTGGCGCTGGAAAAATCTCGCCAAATTAGTCATTGGTGTGGGTGTCATTAGCCTAATTTCTATTAGTCTATATCACGGCGACCAAGCGCGCGCCACACAGGCCTTTTTCTTAAAGTTTCTAATCTCCAGCCAATCTGCCATCATGTGGATGAATGTGCTATTTATTTTAGCCATGGTCACGTATTGGTTCGCGCTATATAAACGAAGCGATTTCGCTGGCCGTGTGGCATCTGCCTTAACGTGGAGCGCAGTATTATTCGGCTTTGTAGGCTTGATGGTGCGCTGGTATGAATCCTATTTGATCGCGCCAGATGTTGGGCATATTCCCATCAGTAATTTGTACGAAGTGTTTATTTTATTCTGCTTAATTACCTCACTTTTATATTTGCATTACGAAGACAAATTTAATACCAAACAATTGGGTGGTTTTGTCTTGGTCATTATCAATGCCGCCGTCGCATTTATTTTATGGTATCGATTTGATCGCGGTGCAGATGCGATTCAGCCATTAGTGCCAGCATTACAAAGTTACTGGATGAAGATTCACGTGCCAGCAAACTTTGTCGGCTATGGTTCTTTCTCACTGGCGGCAATGGTAGCAAGTGCTTACTTGTTATCTAAAAAAGGCATTTTAACCAGCCGATTGCCTAGTCTAGAAGTGCTAGATGATGTGATGTACAAAGCGATTGCGGTGGGATTTGCATTTTTCACTATCGCGACTATTTTGGGTGCGATGTGGGCAGCAGAAGCGTGGGGCGGTTATTGGAGCTGGGATCCTAAAGAAACGTGGGCATTAATCGTATGGCTGAACTATGCTGCGTGGCTACATTTACGTATGGTTAAAGGCCTGCGCGGCCCAGTATTGGCTTGGTGGGCATTAATCGGTTTATTGGTGACGACATTCGCGTTTTTGGGCGTGAATATGTTCTTAAGCGGTTTGCATTCTTACGGTGAGTTGTAAATTCTAAGATTGAATTTTGCATCTTCAATTTGCACAGTAAAGAAAAATGCCAGCGAAAGCTGGCATTTTTTTGAGCGCTATTTGCAACACAGGTTTAATGGCTTAATTGGACTCTAAACCGTACCGCACCATTGACGTTACTATCCAAACTTAACTCATAACCTGCCTGTTTAGCATCTTGTCCCGCATGATATAAACCAACGCCCAACCCATTGTGCGAGGCGATATGTTTTTTAAATAAATCATGCGCAATCGCCGCATCCATCGCTTTACCAGTATCGGTCACATCAATACAAAAATGCCTGCCATTATCACCGCTTACAATGTGATGCATCTCAATGGTAATCAATGTATTCGGCTGATATTTGGCTTTTTCTAATGCGTTATTCAGCAGGTTATCCAACACGCTATCTAGCACTTCTGCATTGATATCTTGTTTAGGTAATTCGCTGGCTTTAAATTCAATGCGATCTTGCGTATGGCGTAATTGCAGATTTTTCCACCAAGCAGACATTTTTTCTACACGTTTCTTTTCTTCATTCGGTGCTTTTAACTTGTCCAAAGTAGATGCAATTCTTTGATTTAAAACAGGTAGTTGTTTGCGGATTAATTTAAGCAGCGCATCATTATCTTTATCTTCAGTTTGTTCCGCAGCAGAAACTAAAGTGCCAACCGATTGCAGAATATTTTTAATATCATGCGTCAAGCGTGAGCCAGTTTCGTAAAACGCCTGCATATAAGCATTCTGGCGCAACGTTTCTTCACGTCGTTTCGCATCATAAAATTCACCCATAATTTGGGTTAATAATTTCACATGTACATACAAAGCGGGCGAGATTTGCCAATTGGTATGCAAAGTCATATGAAAGTCTTTAAAACTAAAATTGGTCTGATGTTTAGACGACTCGCCCAATTTACCCTGTGTTTCATCTGCTAACCATGAAACGCCAGAAACCCACGGCAATGATGTCATTTCTATCATTGCGGCCTGTACAAAACCGTTGGGGGTGGATTCGATTTCACCTAAAACTGCAATACTTTTCACCCATTTTTCAAACGGCATGCCGATACTTAACAGATAGCGTGACATCAATAGCTCTACGCCAGAAAAGCGCGTGCTGGGTTGCCATAAAAAGCTAAATGCCATTAATACAAAAGCCATGCTAAATATAGTGATAAACATCACTTGTATGTAATTAACCGTGTGTAGCGTACCGATTGCGTAACTGCCAAGCACTAAAATCAAGGCAACCAGCATCAGTAATAAGGTGTAGAAAAAGTCTAAAACGGGTAATTGGCCCGATTTGCTGGTTTGATTGCCAATAAAGAAAATTACGATTGGTAATAACGGAATGAAGTAACGAATCACAAAAGTTGCTGCTTCTAAATCATCAGATGCGCCAAGTAATTTCGGTACTACCCACAATAGCAACATAGAAAGTAAATAGCTGGCTGCTAAAATATGGATGATGCGATTAGCTTTGGTTTCTTCTGAAAAGATGCGCCCACCCAGCAAGCCAAATAAAATAGATAGCCAAAGCGCAGTTAGCCACCAGCTGGAGTAAAAAAAGCCAATAATGCCAACGCCAACAAAGATGGCGAGTGCAGGTCGCGAAAGTTTTTCTGTACTACGCCAAATAGGTTGCCACAGCAAAAACAAAGCATAAGTGCCTAGGAAAAGTGTTTGTTTTAAATAAGTTTGTTCATTACCCCAAATTAAAAAAGCATGTAGTGATAGCAGCATTAACGCTAAAACACGGTGGGAATTCTTAATTAAGATAAGATTTATTTTGTGGTAATTGAACAGGGTTTTAAACATCGGTTATATTCCGTATTTATAAGATGTGTTGTCGTTAATGTGTCAATAATCTGTCAGTTATGACGAAATCTCAACGATCATTTTTATTGCTCAAGTTAAATTTACTTCAAAATAACTTAAATAGCCATTAAACAAGCCTGGACGCGGAGAAAACGCATTGGCATGTTGTTTGCATGAATTATGACAAAATTGTGATTGTTGCAGCAATTAATCACATCAAAATATCGATTAAAAGGATACCACAATGAATAAACAAACAGGTTTTACCCTTATTGAGCTAGCCATCGTGCTAGTGATTATCGGCCTGTTGCTAGGCGGTGTTTTAAGAGGGCAAGAACTGATTAATAGCGCCAAAGTTAAAAACATGGCGCGTGATTTTCAAAATGTGCAGGTATATATTTATGGTTATCAAGATAAATATAAAGCGCTGCCTGGTGATGACTCAGCGGCTGTTGCGCATTTAGGCTCTACAGCTATTCAAGCGACTACAGGAGCTGGCAATGGTGTAATTTCTGGTGCATGGGATGGCGGTGCGAATGGTACGGCGCCTACAACAGAATCGGGTATATTTTGGCAACATGTGCGTTTAGCAGGATTGGCCCCGGGTCCTACAACTGGTACTGATGGCAACTATTATCCTACGAATGCAGATGGAGGAAGAATCGGTATTTCTAGTGTAAATGGATTCACAGGGCCGACAGGATTAACTGGTGCATATGTAGTTTGCTCAAAAGGAATATTGGGTAAATTTGCAAAACAAATAGATACAACATTAGATGATAGTAATACTGCTACAGGATCAGTTCGGGCATATGCCGATGGTACTACTACATCTTGGGCGCCATCTACTGGGACTGGAGCAATAGATGATTCAGTAACTTATAATGTTTGCATGGCTTTTTGAGGCAGATGATTTTTTGCAATCGAGCCCGCTTCTGCGGGCTTTTTGTTTTTAAAATCACCCATTTAAGCTTTTGTTTGTTAGACGTTTTGATTTAGAATGTCTACAAAATTAAATCCCACATCAAATGACTCCAAATATCGTCGAACTCGACAACCTTTCTTTTGGCTATAAAAACCGCATGTTGCATAAAGGCATCAACATGGTGTTCCCGCGTGGCAAGGTAATTGCGATTATGGGCGGCAGTGGTAGCGGCAAAACTACATTATTGCGTTTAATTGGCGGGCAACTTAAGCCAAGCAAGGGCGAGGCGCGTGTTGAAGGCGAAGTGGTGCATCAGCAGAATCGTGCTGGTATTCATAAATTGCGCCGCAAAATGGGTATGTTGTTTCAACAAGGCGCATTGTTTACCGATTTGTCAGTCTACGAAAATGTGGCGTTTCCGATGCGTGAACATACGGATTTACCAGAAAGTATGATTCACGATTTGGTGCTGATGAAGTTAAATGCGGTTGGTTTGCGTGGCGCACATAAGTTGATGCCAACGGAATTGTCCGGCGGTATGGCGCGACGTGTAGCACTGGCAAGAGCGATTGCACTTGATCCCGATATCATTATGTACGATGAGCCTTTTGCTGGTTTAGATCCTATTTCAATGGCGGTGATATGCGATTTGATTCGCACCTTGAATGATGCGCTCGGTGCAACGTCTATCATTGTTTCACATGATGTAAAAGAGACCTTTAGCATTGCGGATTACGTGTATTTTGTCGCTAATGGCGTAGTGGCAGCAGAAGGCACACCAGAAGATCTACGTAAATCGGATTTGCCATTTGTGCATCAATTTGTGCATGGCGAGAAAGATGGACCAGTACCGTTTCACTATGCAGCGGGCGATTACAAGCAAGATTTGTTAGATTTTAAAGCACCATAATAGAAGTATATATAAGATGATCAAATCTAACTTATTAGCTGGTTTAGTCTGTACATTGCGCAGCATAGGGCATAAATTCAGTGATAGCGTCTGGCGCTTGGGTGCAGGTGCGCGTTTGTTTGGGTTAACGCTGGCGTATTCAGGCGAAAGTTTTCGCCGATTTCATTTAACTGTTCGAGAAATATATTTCACTGGCGTTATGTCGCTGGTGATTATTTTGGTCTCCGCATTTTTTGTCGGAATGGTACTGGCTTTACAGGGTTACCATACTTTGCAAAGATATGGTTCAGCTGAATCTATCGGCGTGCTGGTCGCATTGTCGCTGTTGCGTGAATTAGGGCCGGTAGTAACAGCCTTGTTATTTGCAGGTCGCGCTGGCACCGCTATCACCGCAGAAATTGGTTTAATGAAAGCGACTGAGCAATTATCGGCGATGGAAATGATGGCAGTTAGCCCTGTGTCGCGTGTAATTGCACCACGCTTTTGGGCGGGTGTGATTTCTATGCCAATTTTAGCGGCGCTGTTTTCAATGGTCGGTATTTTGGGTGGTTATTTAGTTGCGGTGCCAATGATTGGTGTAGATGCAGGCGCATTCTGGTCGCAAATGCAGGCCAATGTAGATTGGCAAGTGGATGTTTTAAATGGCGTGATTAAAAGTTTAGTGTTTGGTGTCGCTTGTACCATGATTGCTTTATTTGAAGGTTATGATGCGCCGCCCACAGCCGAAGGCGTGAGCCGCGCGACGACCAGGACAGTAGTGACATCGTCATTAGCAATTTTAGGGCTAGATTTTGTATTAACCTCATTAATGATTAGCATGTAAGGCAATAGGAGCAGGGCGATGGAAAGAACAACAATTGATTTATGGGTAGGTATTTTTGTGGCATTAGGTCTTGCTGCGTTGCTTGGTCTTGCCATGAAAGTGGGCAATTTAACCAGCAGTAGCATTGGTGAAACTTACACAGTTACCGCTAATTTTGAAAATATCGGTGGTTTAAAACCACGCGCACCCGTTAAAAGTGCGGGTGTTGTAGTTGGGCGTGTGGCTGATATTAAATTTGATTCAGCAACTTTTGAAGCAGTGGTTAGTCTGAGTATCGACAAGCGCTATCAGTTTCCAAAAGATACATTCGCAAATATTTATACCGCAGGTTTATTGGGCGAGCAATATATCGGTTTAGAAGCGGGCGGCGATGAAGTTAAATTAGCTGATGGCGACAAAATCACGCAAACGCAAGATGCTGTTGTGTTAGAAAAAATGATTAGTCAATTTCTGTATAACAAAGCGTCAGAACCAGCAGCAGAAACAAATAAGTCAAATGCTTCAGAAACACCATCAACCAAAAGTACGGATGATGCGTTAGGTGCAAACCCGCTGGATGAAATGACCAAGCCAGCACAACCTTAAACAAGCTAAGTTAATACATACATTAAGAAACGATATATAGGATTATTCATGATTAAAAACGCGACGAAACAGTTACTAATTGCAACCACGATGCTGTGTTTTAGCGTTGGCGCGTCTGCGGCAGAAAGCCCAGATGCTTTGGTTAAACGTACGGCTGAGGATGTGTTGGCTGTTGTTAAAAACGATAAAGATATTCAAGCAGGTAATCAGCAAAAAATCTTTGCCTTGGCAGAAGAAAAAATCTTACCTAACTTTAATTTTGACCGCGTTTCACGTTTGGTATTAGGTAAAAATTGGACTAAGGCGACACCCGAGCAAAAAGAAGCTTTCCAAGCTGAGTTTCGTACTTTGTTGTTGCGCACTTATGCAACAGCATTATCAAAATATAAAAATCAAGTGATTGAATACAAGCCATTCCGTTTAGATGATGGCGCAAATAGTGCGACTGTTAAAACTTTGATCTTGCAGCCAGGTGGTCAGCCAATTGCGGTAGATTACGCATTGGAAAAACAAGCTGACGTATGGAAAGTGTACGATATCGTCATTGAAAGTGTGAGTTTGGTGACCAATTATCGCGGTCAATTCGCACAAGAAATTCGTCAGAATGGTTTAGATAGCTTGATTAAAAAACTTGCTGATAAAAACAAAGCGGCTAGTTAAGTAACTACTATTTTCAGATTGAGTAGCATGGCACAAAATAATATGGCAAAAGTAGCGCAGGTTGATGGTGGCTGGAATATTAGTGGCGACGTGCTTATTAATACTGCCAATGATTTACTGGAACAGAGCCAAGCGTTTGCAATTGAAAATACTAAAATTGATTTTGCAAATGTAACCGATGTAGATACAAGCGCAGTGAGTCTGATTTTAGAGTGGAAGCGCCGTGCAGAGAAAGAAAATCAATCGCTGACTTTTGTTAACTTACCTGCTAATTTGATCAGTTTAGTGCAATTGTATGATGTGGCGGACTTGATCAATTAGTCAAAAATTGGTTAGCTAAACCATGAGCTAACAGCTGTTTGTATTTAAGAGTTAACACTTTTTTATTGTAATTATCTGTTAATTTGCTTTTCTAGCCCCATCTGAATGATGGGGTTTTGTTTTTGTAATGACAGATTAAACTGCAATAATGATTATTAGCTAGCAACAGCGAACTGCAAAAAACGACTTTGAATTTAAACACACCAATCCAAATATGAAAGACAAGATGGCAGATAAAATATCAGCCCCAGCGATAAAGATTGAACAAATCCACAAAAACTTTGGCAGCTTGCATGCGCTAAGAGGCATCGACTTAACCATTGAACAGGGTGAGTTTTTTGGTTTGCTTGGCCCGAACGGTGCGGGTAAATCAACTTTAATCAATATTTTGGCAGGACTGTTAAAGCCTTCGCGGGGCAAAATATCCATCATGGGGCATGATGTGATGGATGATTATCAAGCGGCACGTTTGGGTTTGGGTGTTGTGCCGCAAGAGTTGGTGTTCGATCCATTTTTTAATGTACGCGAGATGTTGCGTTTTCAGGCAGGTTATTTTGGGCGTGGTCGTGAAAATGATGCTTGGGTAGATGAGGTAATTGAAAATCTCGGTCTAACCGATAAGGCGCACACCAATATGCGCAAGCTTTCTGGCGGTATGAAACGCCGCGCATTGATTGCTCAAGCTTTAGTACACAAGCCGCCAGTGATTGTTTTAGATGAGCCCACTGCGGGTGTAGATGTTGAATTGCGCCAGATGTTGTGGACGTTTATCAAGAAGCTTAATACTGATGGCCACACGATTATCCTCACTACGCATTATCTGGAAGAAGCCGAAACGCTATGTGAGCGCGTTGCGATGATGAAAGATGGCGAGATCGTGGCATTGGACACGACTGCTAATTTATTAAGCAAGTTGCCTGGCAAAAACTTG
>Ga0247736_10000660_pt1 | contig 11551 bp, 9 predicted proteins | sample UWRJL193509B2_FD_180935 | JGI IMG/M metagenome (GOLD analysis project Ga0247736, IMG submission 180935) | Plant litter microbial communities from Arlington Agricultural Research Station in Wisconsin, United States - UWRJ-L193-509B-2 | ecosystem: Environmental > Terrestrial > Plant litter >...
CCCTCCGTCGCTACCTGCACCTACCCACACACCGTAGAGCTGGGCGATCTTCTCTCGCAGAGTCAGCTGCGCGAGAAGCGCATCGACGCGGACGGCGGTCGGGAGCCCACGGTCCCGCCAGGCCGCGATGGTGGTGTGAGTCATCCCTTGACCGATCCGGTGAGGCCGCCGACTATGTGTCGCTCGGCGAAGATGAAGAAGAGCAGCGCCGGCACTATCGATAGCGCAGTGAAAGCGAGGATGCTCGCCGTGTCCTGCGAGAACTGCGACTGGAAGGTCGCGACGCCGAGGGGCAGGGTGAAATGCGTCGGGTCGTTGAAGACGAGGAGCGGAAGCAGATAGCCGTTCCAGCTCGTGATGAACGCGAGAACCGACACCGTCACGAGGGCCGGCCGTGACAGGGGGAGCAGGATCCGCCAGAAGAAACCGAGCCGGGTTGCGCCGTCGACGACAGCGGCATCCTCGATCTCCGACGGGATCGCCGCCATGAAGGGGCGGAGGATGATGATCGTCACCGGAAGCGCGAACGCAGCCTGGGGGAGAGCGACACCGACCCACGATTCGAGCAGGTGCAACTGGCGGAGCAGAAGATAGACGGGAAGAATCGCGACTCCGAGGGGAAAGAGCAGCCCGATAGTGAACATCGAGTAGAGGCCCTCACGCCCGCGGAACCGGTACCGCGAGAGAGCGAACGCCGCCATCGATCCGAGTCCCACCGCGAGCGCGGTGGCCGAGATCGAGATCAGGCAGCTGTTGCCGAGGAACGTCCAGAACGACGACGAGGTGAGAATGTCGGCATAGTTGCTGAACACCCATGGCGACGGGAGTCCGGCCGGGTCGGTGTTGATCTGCGCGTTGGTGCGGAATCCGCCGAGGATCACGAACAGCAGCGGGGCGAGGGTGACCCCGACTATCAGCAGCGCTGCGAGATAGCGCAGTGGAGTGAGAGCCGTGAGCCTCTGGTGCGATCGTCGTGCGGTTGTCGTGGTCACGGCTACTCGACCCTTCCGGTCAGTGCGCCCTGCGTATCCCGCCGCAGGGCGAAGCGCTGGTAGAACAGCGCGAAGACGAAGCAGAAGACGAAGAGGATGATGGCGACCGCGCTGCCGAAGCCGAATTCATAGCGGCGGAAGCCGCGATCGATGAGGTAGCTGGCCATGGTGGTCGAGGCACCGGCCGGCCCGCCGAGGGTCATGATCCAGACCAGGTCGAAGAGCTGCAGCGATCCGATGATCGAGAGAAAGATCCAGATGCGGATGGTGGGGCCGAGAAGCGGGAGCACGACGAGCCGGGTGGTCTGCCAGGGGGTCGCACCGTCGATGGCTGCGGCCTCCCTCAGCTCTTCGGGTACTCCCTGCAAACCGGCGAGGAACAGGATGATGCCGAACCCGATGTACTTCCAGGTGACTACTGCGAACAGCGTGAACATGACTATGTTCTGGTCGGCGAGCCAGAGCTGGACGAGCCCGCCGAGCCCGGCATTCTCGAGCAGGCCGTCGATGACTCCGTGCGGCTGGAGCAGAGACAGCCAGATGACCGCGGTGACCGCTTCGGACAGAACATACGGGGTGAAGACGAGTAGCCGCAGAGCGGTGCGACCGCGAATCCGTCCGTGGAGGAGCAGGGCAAGAGCGATGCTCAGCGGAAGCTGCACCAGCAGCGAGGCGAAGACGATGAAGAGGTTGTGGCCGATGGCGCCCTGGAAGAGCGGGTCGGTCAGCGCCTTCGTGTAGTTGTCGAGTCCGACGAAGTCCGTCAGGGGTCCGAAGCCGTTCCAGTCGAACAGGCTGTAGTAGCTGGCCGCGATGAGTGGCATGAAGACGAAGGCGACGAAGAGTATCGTCGCTGGGCCGAGCAGCAGCAGTAGTTCGAGTCGTTTGCGAATGTGGGATCGACGGCGGGTGGTCACCCGTGGGGCGGGTGACGCCCCCGCCGCCGCCGTGACAGGAGCCGTCACGGCGGCGGAAGAGGTGGAGCTCATGCTGGTGACCGGCCTAGTTCGCCGCGGCAACGGCTTCGCCGACGGAGGCGGCGGTTCCCTTGCCGGCGAAGAGGTTCGCGACGGCATCGTTGAGTGCCGACCCGACTCCGGTGGGAAGGGCGATGTCGAAGTAGGTCTGCACGTAGGCAGCCTCGGAGTTGAAGTCGTAGACGGACTTGATCACCGGGTCGCTGATGGTCGCGGCCGCTGCGGCCTTCACGGGGATGGCAACGACCTGGCTCTCGACGAGTTTCGTCTGGATGTCGTCACCCGACAGGAACTTCAGGAAGTCGACGCATTCTTTCGCGTGTTCCTGGGTGCAGGAGAAACCGTCCCCGCCACCGAGGGTTGCGGTGGGGTCGCCGGCACCGCCTTCGACCGCGGGGAACGGGAACCAGCCGAGCAGCGGGTCGAGCTCGGTGTCGGTGAGGCCCTGCATGACGCCCTTGTCCCAGGTGCCCTGCAACTCCATCGCTGCTTTTCCATTGGCGACGAGGCCCGCTGAACTGCCTGCTCCCTGCTGCGCCGGCGTACCGTTGAAGCCATCCTGGAACGGCTCGGTCGCAATGAAGTCGATGACATCCTGGCCGGCCTTGGTGAAGCATTCGTCGGAGAGGTCGGCCTCCGCGAGCCCCTTCTTGAGTGCGTCCTCCCCGCATTCGCGGACGGCGAAGGTGTTGTAGTAGAAGGCGTCGGGCCAGCGGTCTTTTCCGCCCACTGCTATCGGGGCGATGCCCGCGGACTTGAGCTTGTCGACGGCGTCGTTGAGCTCGGTGATGGTTGTAGGGGGAGTGGTGATGCCGGCGTCTTCGAAGAGGTCGGTGCGGTACCAGAACCCGACAACCTGCGACGCATAGGGAACGCCGTACTGTACGCCGTCGACAGCCCAGTTGCCGGCCGCAGCCCCCAGGTCGCCGATCCAGTCGCTGGTCAGATCGCTGATGTCGGCTACCTGGCCCGATTGCACCTGGGTCGCGAGCAGCCCGCCACCCTGGTTGAAATAGATGTCCGGTGGGTTGTCCGATGACAGGGCGAGGGGAATCTTCGTCTGGAAGTCCTCGTTCTGGATCGGAACGACATCGATCGTGATGTTCGGATGTGCGTCTTCGTACTCGTCGACGGCATCCTGCCAGATCCCGAGCAGCGGGTCGGCCGTGCCGTTGTGCCAGAAGGTGAGGGTGGTCTTGCCGCCGGCTTCGTCTCCGCTGGAGCCGCAACCGGAGAGCGCCCCCAGCGTGACGATCGCCACTGCCCCGAATGCCCCGTACTTCCTGATGCTGCGTGTGTTCATCGTTGAACGCCTCTCGAAAGTTTCGACATCTGCGTCGAAAATGATTAGGATGGTGTGAGTTTAGGCAGGGCTCTCGCTCCGCACAAGTTGTTTCTCGCAACAAATCTCATACGGAGTCGGAATGGCTACTACTGAACAGGTTCCCGAACGGATCACCCTCAGCGAATTAGCTGGTGAAGCGGGTGTTTCACTGTCGACAGTCTCGAAGGTGCTCAATGGGCGCGCTGACGTCTCGGCCAGCACCCGCGAAAGGGTCGAGCGCATTCTTGATCACCACGGCTACCAGCGGCGCTTCGGGCTACCCAACCGGAACACCCTGATCGAGTTGGTTTTCCCGGAGCTCGAGACGGCGTGGGCGATGGAGATCATCAGGGGTGTAGAGAACGTGGCCAGGGCGAACGGGCTCAGCGTTGTGCTCACCGAATCAGGCACCCGGCACGCACCCGACCCTGAGTGGATCACCGGCGTGCTCCGCCGCCGCCCGGTCGGCGTCGTTCTCGTCTTCTCCGACCTTGCCGACGACTACAAAGCCCAGCTGCGGTCGCGCGCTATTCCCTTCGTGATCGTCGACCCCGCGGGTGACCCGGCTCCAGACGTGCCCTCGGTCGGTTCAGCGAACTGGTCGGGCGGCCTCATGGCGACCCGGCACCTGATCGAGCTCGGCCACAAGCGCATTGCCGTGATCACCGGGCCAGAAGACATGATGTGCTCACTCGCGCGCCTCGATGGCTATCGGTCGGCGATGAGCACGGCGGGCCTGCCGGTTGAGGAGACCCTGGTCGCCTTCGGCAACTTCCAGGTCGACGGAGGGCGGGATCACGCCCGCAGGATTCTCGACAGCGACGACCGCCCGACCGCCATCTTCGCGGGCAGCGACCTGCAGGCGCTGGGAGTGCTCGACGCCGCCCGCTCACTCGGTCTACGGGTGCCCGAGCAGCTGTCGGTCGTGGGGTACGACGACCTGCAGCTCGCCCAGTGGTCGAGCCCCGCGCTGACCACCGTGCACCAGCCACTCACGCGCATGGCAGAAGAGGCCGCGCGGCTCGTCCTGCGGATGAGTGAGGAGGAGCTCGACCAGGTGCCGCGCATGGATCTCGCGACACGACTGGTCGTGCGCGAGAGCACGTCGGCTCCGCAAGTTCAGGTTCCGTAGCTCACATTCTCGAACGAGACCGGCGTCGGATCACCAGGGGATTCCGGTCGCACGGCAACCAGTCCCAGCCACGTCCCCAGGAATCCACCGGCCACCTGGGAGCTGAGAAAACTACCGTCGCAGGACGCGACAACGGTGCGGCGACCGTCGCTGGTGACCCGGAACTCGTAGTGCGGCAGGGCGATGACTACCTCGAGCTCGAGGTCGTCGCCGCTGGTCGCGGAGCTCGCCAGCACCTGCGTACCCCCGGCATCGGTGCGGCTGAGGGTGACCGTGCCCCGGCTGTCTACGAGCAACTGCAGATGTGCGGCTTCGGACTGGCGCACGGCGAGTCCGGCGACCGACGATCCGAGGGCGACGGGTCGCAGGGTGGCGCGGAAACCGGTTCGTCGATGGTGCTGGCGGATGCCGATGAACGACGGGGTCGCGAGGTCGGCCAGCGTCGCCGTCGACGGCCGCAGGGTGACTCGCGCGGCATCCGGGTCGACGGCGGCGAAGGCAGGATCGCCGGTGCGGACCTGTGTCCACTCGAACGACGCCGGCATGCTGCGAGATAGCGCATCCTCGCCTGCCGTGCTGTCGACCCGGGCCGTCCCCGGCGCGAAGACAGGCCAGTCGTCCTCCCACTCCACGGCCACCATGAACGTCTCGCGGCCGAGGTTCGCGTGCCCACGCGGAGAACCCTCGCTGTCGTACGAGCGACTGGCGAGCAGGACGGCGAACCACTCCCCGTCAACCGTTTCGACGAGATCGGCATGGCCGACACCGGTTACCGGGTACCGGCGCCCGAGGTTCCGGTGCGTAAGCACGGGATTGGCGCGATGGCCGGAATAGGGGCCGGTGATGCTGCGACTGCGCGCGACCGAGACCGCGTGGTTGATCTCGGTGCCCCCTTCGGACGCGAGCAGGTAGTACCAGCCATTCCGGCGATAGAGGTGCGGTCCCTCGGCCCAGACAGCTCCGGTGAGCGCGCCGGTCCAGAGCACGGTCTCGTCCCCGGTGAGCCCGAGTGTTCGCAGGTCGAACTCGCGCAGCCAGACTTCGGTCTGCTCGGGCCAGAGCGGAGTCGTAGCCAACCGCGTAGCGCAGAACCAGGCGCGACCGTCGTCGTCGAAGAACAGGGACGGATCGATTCCCCGCGCGTCGTCGAGCCAGTGTGGGTCCGACCACGGCCCGGCCGGATCGTGCGCGGTGAGAACGAAGTTCCCCTGCTTTTCCGTTCCGTGCACGAGAGTGCAGGTCAGGTACCAGGTCCCATCGTGATGGCGAAGGGTCGGCGCGAACAGCCCGCCCGAGGACGGCACGGAAGCCAGATCGAGTTGGCCGACCCGGTCGAGCGCATGACCGACCTGCAGCCAGTTTTCGCCATCCGTGCTGTGGAAGATCGGCAGTCCGGGAAAATACTCGAACGTCGAGGTCACCAGGTAGTAGTTGTCGCCGACCCGGGTCGCGCTCGGGTCGGGGTAGCACCCGGCGAGAACGGGATTCTCAGGCCAGCGCATCGCGGCGGGCGGCGTACTGCTCGGCGATGACGGGCGCAGGGGCCGGATCGATCGATCGCGCAACCGGTGTCGACCAGTTTGGAAGCACTCCGGTGAGCGCCCAGGCGGCCTGTCGGGCGGCGCCCGCGGCGACGTACTCGCCGGGCTCGGGAACGTCGACGGTCACGCCGAAGACCTGCCCGGCGATCACCTGCACCGCTTCGTTCTGTGCTGCGCCGCCGATGAGCAGGATGCGCGTCGCCGGCGTGCCGAGGCCGGTCACTGCGGCGAGTCCGTCGGCCAGGGCGCTCAGCATCCCCTCGATCGCAGCCCGGGCGAGGTTGGGCCGGGAGGTGGAGGCCAAGGTCATGCCGAACAGGGTTGCGGTGGCGTCGGGAAGGTTCGGGGTGCGCTCGCCCTCGAAGTACGGCTGGAGCACGAGTCCGTTCGCCCCGGGCTCTGCCTCGAGTGCGAGGCGCCCGAGCTCGGCGTGGTCGACGCCGAGCAGGCCGGCGACGGCGTCGAGGATGCGGGCCGCGTTCAGGGTGGCGACCAGCGGCAGGTAGTTGCCGGTGGCATCCGCGAAGCCGGCAACTGTTCCGGTGCCGTCGGTGGTGGGTTCGGTCGTCACAGCGAAGACGGTGCCACTCGTGCCGATCGAGATGACCACGTCGCCGGCCGCGGCGCCGAGACCGAGCGCTGCCCCGGCGTTGTCGCCGGTGCCCGCGCCGATGACGATCTCGCGGGGTGGCTTGTTGAGCTCAGGAATTTCGCCGACGAAGCCGGCTTTTTCACCCGCTTCGAGCACCCTCGGCAGCACTATTCCTGAGTTTCGCACGTCGTCGCCGTGCAGTGCCCGGGCCAGGAGGTCGTGGTCGTATTCGCCCGTCGCCGGGTCGAAGTAGCCCGTGCCGCTCGCGTCGGACCGGTCGGTGGTCAGCTCGTCGAGAGCGGGACCGCCTGGTGCGCCCGGGCCGAAGCCGCGCAGGCGCCAGGTCAGCCAGTCGTGGGGAAGGGCAACCGCGGCGACGTGGGCTGCGTTCGCCGGTTCTGCATCCCGCAGCCAGCGGAGCTTGGTTATCGTGAACGAGGCGACCGGAACCGAGCCGGTGCGCCGGGCGAGTTCGTCGGCACCCACCTCGGCGATCAGGTCGCGGGCGGCTCCCGCCGAGCGGGTGTCGTTCCAGAGCAGGGCGGGCCTGATCACCTCGCCCGAATCGTCGAGGGCGACGAGGCCGTGCTGCTGCGACGAGACCGAGATGGCCGCGACATCCGCGAGCCCGCCGGCATCCGCGATCGCTGCGACAAGCGCCTGCCACCAGGCTTCGGGGTCGACCTCGGTGCCGTCCGGGTGCGATGCCCGCCCCTCGCGCACGAGCGCTCCGGTGTCGGCGTCACGAATGACGACCTTGCAGCTCTGGGTCGACGAGTCGACTCCGGCGACGAGTGGCATGTGGTTCCTCAGAATGATTGCAATTTGCCCACTTACGCCCTCTTTGGATGAAAACAGGGCGTAAGTGGGCAAGTCGGTGATGGAAGGATAAAGTGCCTGACCCTGGATCGCGGGCCCGACTTGTGGCTCTCCCAGAGAGACTTGTTCCGTCTTCGCGCGCGAAGAAAGAGCCAAATCGTTGGCTCTTTCTTAGCGCGCGCCCAGCAGGTGCTCGGTAGCGAGCTGCTGCAGGCGCACGAAGCCAAATCCCTTGCCACCGAAGTAGGTGTCGGTGTCGAAATCCTCGTAGGCGCTGCGGTCGGCGAGCAGGTCGTCGTAGGTCTCGCCGGGGGCGAGAGTCGTGGTGTTCACCTGGTCGACGCGCGAAGCCGCAAGCGCCTCCTGAACCTCGGGATCGGCGCGGAAGGCCGCGGCGCGCTCCTTCAGCAGCAGGTAGGTGCGCATGTTCGCCTTCGCCGAATCCCAGACACCGGTGATGTCTTCGGTGCGGGAGGGCTTGTAGTCGAAGTGACGCGGCCCGTCATAGGTCGGCCCGCCGTTCACCCCACCGAACTCAAGAAGGTCGACGAGCGAGAACGCGTTGTGCAGGTCTCCGTGACCGAAGACCAGGTCCTGGTCGTATTTGATTCCGCGCTGGCCGTTGAGGTCGATGTGGAAGAGCTTGCCCTGGTAGAGCGCCTGCGCGATGCCCGAAGTGAAGTTCAACCCCGCCATCTGCTCGTGCCCGACCTCGGGGTTGACGCCGACGAGTTCCGGGCGTTCCAGGGTCGAGATGAAGGCGATAGCGTGGCCGACGGTCGGCAGCAGGATGTCGCCGCGCGGCTCGTTCGGCTTGGGCTCGATGGCGAACCGGATGTCGTAACCCTTGTCGGTGACGTAGTCGCCGAGCAGGTTGACGGCCTCGCGATAGCGTTCGAGCGCACCGCGGATGTCCTTGGCCGAGTCGTACTCCGCACCCTCGCGCCCGCCCCACATCACGAAGGTCTTCGCGCCGAGTTCAGCGGCGAGGTCGAGGTTGCGCAGCACTTTGCGCAGGGCGAACCGGCGCACGTCGCGGTCGTTCGAGGTGAAGCCGCCGTCTTTGAAGACCGGCGCGCTGAAGAGGTTGGTGGTGACCATCGGCACGATCACGCCGGTGTCGGCGAGCACCTGCTTCAGGCGGTCGATCTGCACCTGGCGCTCGGCATCCGTGGATCCGAAAGCGAAGAGGTCGTCGTCGTGGAAGGTGAGCCCGTAGGCACCGATCGACGCGAGCTTCTCGACAGCCTCGACGACATCGAGCTGAGGCCGGGTCGGTCCGCCGAACGGGTCGGTGCCGTTGTAGCCGATGGTCCACAGGCCGAAAGAGAACTTGTCGGCTGCGGTGGGGGTGGGCGTCATGGAGACTCCTTCAACATCGTTGGTGATTTGTTGCTTATTCAAACATATTCCTCCCACCTCCTGTCAAGCCGGGATTCCACCGAGCGGCGAATTGGCGGCGACTCGCCGCCGCGCGGATAGGGTTGGCAGAATATGTTGCGGCTCGCACCGTGGGGGCGACAGGCTGGCAACGAGTGAGAAAGGGGCAGCGATGACGTCGATGCTCGGCAACAATCTCGACAGCGTGCGTCGTCACAACCTGTCGATGATCCTCGACCTCGTGCATCGCCAGGGTGCCGTCTCCCGGTCGTCGCTCACTCGCGCCACCGGTCTCAACCGGTCTACGGTCGCCGCCCTCGTCGCCGAGCTCGTCGCACTGGAACTCGTCGTGGAGAGCGAGCCGGATGCCACCAACTCCGTCGGGCGCCCGTCGCCCCAGGTGCGTCCGCGCACCGACCGGGTGGCCATAGCCGTGAATCCGGAGGTCGATGCGATCACGGTCGGGGTAGTGGGGTTCGGCGGTGTGGTGATCCACCGGGTTCGCCGGGTGGTCGACCATGCGGTAACCGCGGCCGAAGCCGTCACGCTCATCGCGGCGATCGTGAAAGAGTTCGAGACGGGGGTGCTGGTCGGCAAGCGCGTGATCGCCCTCGGCCTCGCCATCCCTGGGCTGGTGCGCGCGAGCGACGGGCTCGTGAGGTGGGCTCCGCACCTGGAATGGTTCGACGAACCGATCGGCGAGAGCCTGCACCGCGCGACCGGCTACCCGGTCGTCGCGGGTAACGACGCCAACCTCGGCGCCTTGGCCGAGCATATTTTCGGTGCGGGCCGTGGGGTGCGCGACCTGGTCTATCTCAACGGCGGCGCGAGCGGTATCGGTGGCGGTGTCATCGCGAACGGAGCGCCGCTCGGTGGTGTCGGCGGGTACGCGGGGGAGTTCGGCCAGAACCGCCCGGGTTTCACCAACGGCGCCGACCGCACGACCCCCAACGGAACCCTCGAGGTCGAAGTGAGCCGTTCGCGGCTGCTCGAGGTCGTCGGCCTCACGAGTGCAGACGAACCCCAGCTGCAGCAGGCTCTTCTCGGCTCGACCGACGAGCTCGTGCGCTCCGAGCTCGACCGCCAGGTGCGCATCCTGAGCGTCGCCCTGAGCAATGCGATCAACGTGCTCAACCCCGAGGTCGTGGTGCTCGGTGGCTTTCTCGCCGCGCTCTACGCCTGGGATGCGCCCACGCTGGAGCGCCTCGTCGCCGAGCAGGCCGTTGCCGCACCGTTCGAGGGAGTGCGCATCGCTCCGGCCGAACTCGGGGCCGATCTGCTCATGATCGGTGCGGCCCAGCGCGCGTTCGAGAGCGTGCTCGAAGACCCCGCGAGGCACGGCTAGTCTCGACTCATGCCAGAGACGACCGAGTCCGGGCCGCGGCCTGCGGGCCCGGCCGAGCAGCTTCGCCGCAGCAATCTCTCGCACCTGCTCGGGCTGGTGCACCGTGAGGGTCCGCTCTCGCGTGCCGAACTCACCCGGCAGACCGGTCTCAACCGATCGACAGTCGGCGACCTCGTCCAGGGGCTCGCCGAGCTCGGCCTGGCCTACGAAGCCAGCCCGGCTGCCCTTGGCGCGGGAAGCCCGGGACGCCCGAGCCCGATCGTGCACGCCGACCCCAGCGTCGTCGCGGTGACGGTGAATCCTGAGGTCGACGCCATCACTGTCGGCCTGGTCGGCCTCGGCGGCCGTATCGTCGCCCGGGTGCGCCGCGAAACCCAGGGTGCACCGACACCCTCCGAAGTTGTCGCGATCAGCTCGGCTGCCATCGCGGGCCTGCTCTCGGGCCGGGAGGCCCCGGCACGTGTCGCCGGTATCGGCATGGCCGTGCCCGGGCAGGTGCGGTTGTCAGATGGCACGGTGCGTGAGGCCACCCACCTCGGCTGGATCGAAGAGCCGCTGAGTGCGATGCTCGCAGCCGCGACCGGGCTGCCGACCTGGGCGGCGAACGCGGCGAACCTCGGCATGCGGGCCGAAAGCGTTTTCGGTGCCGGCAAGGGCATCGACGATTTCGTCTACTTCATCGGTGGTGCCAGCGGTATCGGCGGCGGTGCCGTCACCGGCGGTCGACAGCTGCAGGGCGCGGCGGGCTATGCCGGCGAACTCGGCCACACCTTCGTGCGCAGCGGGGGAGCCCGGTGTTCCTGCGGGGCGAGCGGATGCCTCGAAGCCGAGGTCACCCAGGCGCTGTTGCTCGACGCGACCGGACTCGCCCCGGCCGAGGTCGACCAGCTCGCCGGGCGGCTCGCGCGCAGCACCGACCCGGCGGTGCGCGCGCTCATCGAGGGCCAGCTCGAGCTGCTCGGGGTGGCCGTGCGAACGGCCGTGAACCTGTTCAACCCGCAGCGGGTCGTGCTCGGCGGATTCCTCGAGGCGCTCTACGAGGCGCGGTCTCCGGCATCCGCCGCTCTCAGCGCCGGTGCGATCAGCTCGGCGCGGGAGTCCCTCGAGATAGCGCCAGCCGCCCTCGGGGCGGGCCAGCTCATGATCGGCGCCGCCGAGCTCGTCTTCACGGGCCTGATCGCCGACCCGGTCGGATTCTCCCTGCACGCGGGCGCCAGGGACTGAACACCCCCGATTGTTGGTTGCGCCGACAAAACTGAGCAAAAGAAATTTGCGGGCAGAATCGCCTGATTCCGGGCCCCGTGGGGCGAATCCCGAAATATTCGCTCTTGCGCACGTCGTGGGAGCGTGGGTATGTTGTGCGAGACAACAAACGGCATCGGAGTAGCTGCCACCACCCTGCACGCGGCGGAGACTCCTTTACAAGGAGGTATGAGATGCGCAAGAGGC
>Ga0247736_10000661_pt1 | contig 11546 bp, 5 predicted proteins | sample UWRJL193509B2_FD_180935 | JGI IMG/M metagenome (GOLD analysis project Ga0247736, IMG submission 180935) | Plant litter microbial communities from Arlington Agricultural Research Station in Wisconsin, United States - UWRJ-L193-509B-2 | ecosystem: Environmental > Terrestrial > Plant litter >...
TTACCTTTTCCCTCATCGCCCCACTGGGCACCGATGATGACGATTGCTGGCATGGCAAACCTCTCGTTTGAACGGGATTACACGTAATTCTATCTTGTCGATTGTTTCCGACTAACTTGCACAACACTGTGCAAGTTATTAGCATGGTCTCTCGTGACCATCACCTCTTCCCGCACCCGGCGCGACGCCACCGAGAATCGTGCCGCGCTCATCCTCGCCGCACGCGTCATGCTCAACCGCGATCCCGAATCGTCGCTCGAGGCGATCGCCGCCGAAGCCGGCCTCAGCCGCCGCTCGGTCTACGGCCACTTCGCCAACCGCGACGAACTGCTGCGCGAACTCGTGCTCACCGGGGCGCTTCGGGTGGCGACCGCGCTCGACTCGATCACGCATCCGGAACCCGCCGTGCGCCTCGCCCTCATCGCCGCTCACCTCTGGAAAGAGAGTGACGAGATCCGCGTCATGGCGGTCATCGCAGTGCGCAGCCCGCTCAAGCGCTACACCGACGACGCCCTGCGCCACCTGCGCGCGACGGTGCTCGCCACAGTCGAGGCCGGTCGCGACGCGGGTGTTGTACGCACCGACATCCCGGCGGCACGACTGGCCCGGCTCGCCGAAGACGGCCTGCTCACCGTGCTCGAGGAATCGACCAGGGCACCCCTGACTAATGAAGAAGGCCACCGACTCGCGATGCAGATGATCCTCAGCACCATCGGCTTCGGCTGGCGCGAGGCGAACGAGTTCATCGACTCGCACGACGTGCTCGCCCTCGAGCACATCCACCCCCTCACCGAGAAGGCCGGCGAATGACCACCATCACCCTCACTGATGCCGCGATCGGCACCGGACTGGGCGCGGCCGTGCGACCGCTCACCCTGCGCATCGGCCCGGGTGTACCCACGGCCGTCTCCATCGAGGGGGACGAACGACCGCTGCTCGTCTCGATGCTGCTCGGCGGCCGCCTCAAGCCCGACTCCGGCGAAGTCAGTGTCGATGGCGACCCGAGCCTCGATTCGCTGCGCCGGCGCACCGCCCTCGTCGACACCCCGATGGTCGCCGAACCGACCGCCGGGGCATCCCTCGCGGTCGCCGTCGCCGAAGAGTTCTCGTTCTCGTCGCTGTCGACCTCGCGCCGTGCCGTGAGGCGATTCCTCGACGAGCACGGGCTCGCCGAGTACGCGGGCCTGCCGCTGCGCGCCCTGCCGTCAGCCGACCGGGTGCGCCTGTTCAGCGAACTCGCGCTGCTGCGCCCCGGCGTCTCAGCTCTCATCGTCACCTCACCGGAACGCCACGGTGGCAGCCCGGCCGAGTGGTACGACAGCCTCGCCGCAATCGCCGAGCGCGGCATCACCATCGCCGTGGTCACCGACGCCGCGACGAGCGACCTGCTGCGTTCACTCGGGGCCAGCGATGCCCACTTCGTCGCCCCCGAACCGGAACCCGCGGACGACGAGCCGACCGGCGACCTCGATACCTCCCACCTCGACGAGACCCACTTCGACCCCACTGACGAAGTGGGCACCCCTGAGCTCGGCACCCACGAACTCAGTACCCCCGGGCTCGACACCGCCCCTGACACTGACACCACCGACACCACAGACAAGCTGACCCGATGAAGATCTTCCCGCTCGTTAAAGCGGAGTTCGCCCGCCTCACCGCCACCCGCATGGGCACCATTTCGCTCGTCGCCCTCATGACGGTCCCGATCGTCTACGGCGGTCTCTACCTCTATGGCAACGAAGACCCGTACGACAAGCTCGACCGCGTGCCGGCTGCTCTCGTCATCGACGACACCGGTGCGACAGTCGACGATGAAGCCGTCAATTACGGCCAGGATGCCGCCGACGAGCTTCTCGACGACGCGAGCTTCGGCTGGACCGTGACCACGGCATCCGAGGCCAAGGCAGGGGTCGTCGACGGCACCTACGACTTCGCCGTCACGTTTCCGACCACGTTCTCGGGCGACATCGCCTCGGCCACCGACGACGCACCCCGCCAGGCGCAGCTGGTACTCACCACCAACGACACCAACAGCTACCTGAGCACGACTATCGCGAAGCAGGCCTCCGCCACGATCCGCACCGCGATCGCCGAGAGTGTCGGCGACGCCGCATCGCGCCAGCTCCTCGACGGCATCGCCGACATCCGCGACGGTTTTGTCGATGCGAGCGACGGCGCGTCGAAGCTCGCCGATGGTGCGACGGATGCCGCCACCGGTGCTGCCGACGCCGCCGATGGTGCCGCAACAGCTGCCGACGGCGCGAGATCGCTCAGCACCGGAACGGCCACGCTCGCCACCGGTGCCCGGTCGCTCAGCTCCGGGCTCGCGAAGCTCGACGACAAGGCCTCGAGCCTGCCGTCGAGCGCCAGAAAGCTCTCGTCGGGGGCCTCGAAGGTCGCCGACGGTGCGGCGAGCGCCGCGAGCAGCGTGAAAGACCTCGCCGCTGTCACCAAGCAGGCCGCGGCCCTCACCCCGACCGTGCGCGGGCAGGTCTCCGACGTGTTCGACGCCTACGGGGTCGACGCCACCACGAAGGCGGGGATTCTCGCCGAGCTCGACGGCCTCACGAAGGCGACCACCGGTATCGACAACGGCGTCTCGGGCCAGCTCGTTCCAGGGCTCTCCTCTCTCTCGAGTGGAGCGTCACAGGTCGCAACCGGCGCGAAGACTCTCTCGTCAGCTGCTCCGACTCTCGTCTCGGCCATCGACTCGGCAGCCGCCGGCGCGAAGAAGCTCTCGAACGGAGCGGGCGACGCAGCGACCGGGGCGAAGAAGCTGTCCACCGGTGTGACCACACTGTCGAACGGCCTCGACGACCTGTCCACGGGTGTTTCCACGCTCTCCGACGGATCGACGAAGCTCAGTGATTCGCTCGCCGACGGACTCGACGACATCCCGGCGACCACCGCCGCCGGTCGCGCCGCAACGGCCACCGCGATCTCCGACCCGGTGAACGTCGACCAGCAGGCCATCACCGAAGCCTCTAACTACGGCGCCGGCCTCGCCCCGTTCTTCATCAGCCTCGCCGCCTGGATCGGCATGTACGCGCTGTTCCTGCTCATCCGCCCGCTCTCGCGCCGTGCACTCACGGCCGTGCGCCGCCCCATCCGCACGACCCTCGCCGGTTGGGCGACTCCTGCGGCCCTCGGCGCCCTGCAGATGGTCGCGCTGTTCCTCGTGGTCACCCTCGGCCTGCACCTCGCCGTGGCGAACGGCCTCGGGCTTCTCGCCTTCATGGTGTTCGTCTCGATCACCTTCGCCGCGATCGTGCTCGCCCTGAACGTGCTGCTCGGCAGCGTCGGCCAGTTCCTCGGGCTGCTGCTCATGGTCGTGCAACTCGTGACGGCCGGCGGAACCTTCCCGTGGCAGACCCTCCCCGGTCCGCTCGCGTTCCTGCACCAGGTGCTGCCGATGAGCCACGCCGTCGAGGGAGTTCGCCAGCTGATGTACGGCGGAACCTCGGATGCGTTGGTCGCCGCCGTCGTGCCCCTCGTGTTCTGGTTGCTCGGTTCGCTCGCGGCCGCCGCTCTCGGCGCGCTCAAGCAGGGGCGCTTCCGCACCCTGCGTGAACTGCGGCCGTCGCCGATCGGTGGGTAGCTCGCTGGTCGAGTAGTACGGGCTACCGCACCGTCGCCGTCGCCTTCGTCTCGTAGACGCGCGTCGCGTAACCGGTGCGAGTCAGCGTGACCTTCAGCGAGAGCTTGTGTCCCTTGTCTCCGGTGCGCACCTTGTAGCTCGATGCCGTCGCTGCCGAGATGCTCTTTCCGTCGCGCAACCAGCGGTAAGTCGCCTTCACCCCGGACACCGCATACTTTCCGGCGGTCGCCTTGAGGGTCTTGCCGACCTTCGCCGTTCCCGAGATCGCCGGCGCCTTGGTGATGACTATCGTGCCGGCGACGACGGTCTTCGTCGGTGTCGACTCGGCCGATGCCGTCACGAATCCCTCACCACTCGCGGTCACCCGCACGGCCAGCTTCGCACCCCGGTTGCCCGAGGTCAGCGTGTAGCTCGCCTTAGTCGCGCCGGAGATCGCCGCGCCATCTCGCAGCCACTGGTAGCGGAACGACAGCCCGCTGGCAGGTTCGCCGTTCGATTCCCACTCGCCGGTGCTCGCGGAGAGCGTCTTGCCGACCGCCGCCGTGCCGGTGACGACCGGGGGCGCCACGTTCTCGAGCCCGACCGGGGCCGGTGCGACAGCATCCGTTGCGACGGTCTCGGTCGTGAGCGGCTCATAACCGTTGCGCGTTGCCGTCACCCTCGCCGTGATGACCGCGCCGAGTTCGGCGTCGGTGAGCTCGAGTGTCGAACCGGTCTCGCCCTCGAGCTGCTCGCCATCGGCGAACCAGGCGTAGCCGAAGGAGGCATCGGCGACGGAGTACTCGCCGTCGCTCACCGCCAGGGTGCTGCCGACCCGGGCCTCGCCCGTGATGGCCGGTGCCTTGACGACCCCGATCGTGCCCGCGGTCACCGTGACCGGCTGCGAGGTCGACTTGCCCGCGGCGTAGCCGTCGGCCCGGCCGATCGCGGTCACCCGCAACTCGGCGCCGAGGTCACCCGTGCGCACGTCGTAGCTCTTCGAGGTCGCGCCACTGATCGTGCGGCCGTCGCGGCTCCAGCGGTAGGTCGTCTCGACATCCGCGATGTCCCAGGTGGGTGCCGAGGCTGTCACCGTCTCGCCGACGACCGGGTCGCCCGAGATGCTCACGGCGGTGGTGGCGACCGGTGTTCCGGCTGCCGCGTCACTCGCGATGGCGAACACGTGGAAGTCGCGATTTGTCGGCCAGGTGATCGACGCGAGGGTCTTACCGGCCGGGATCGACACCGGGGCCGTCGCCCAGAGGCCGCAACCGATGTTCTGCACACCGTTGCCGCTCCAGCGCGCTGACGCCTTGCCGACCGAGACGTTGCCACCGGCGGCTGAACCGGAGCACCAGTCGGTCAGGGTGACGTTTTCGGTCGCGGTGGTTCCGTCGCTGTAGTTGAGCTTCACGGCGACCGTCTGGTTGGCGCTGGTCGCGGCACCGACGAACGCGATCGTGGTCGCATCGGCGAGGATGCCGCCGACTCTCGTTGTCTGCCCGGCCGCGGTGATGTTGTCGAACGAACCCGACACCGCGCCGCCGAGGATGTAGCTGAGCCCGGCACTCGGGCCGCTTCCCGGGATCTCGCGGGTGATGCCGGCGCTGAGCCCGGCTGGCGCCATGAGGTCCCGGATGAAGTACGCACCCTGGTTGTCGAGGTCGGCATTATTCTCACCCCGGTCGCCGATTCCCTTGTTGTTGAAGGCGGATTGCAGCGGGCTCTCCTGCGCGACGATGACAGTGAAGTCGCGCTCGATGGCGTGCCCTGCGTCGTCGGCGACGGCGAGGTGCACCGGGTACGAACCCGGCGCCACGTCTTCTTTCGCGGCAAGCGTGAGGGCGATGGTGTCCTGCGCCGGCAGCCCGTTCGAGTCCACGCTCCAGGTGCTGCCCGAGTCGATGGTGAAGTCGTCGGAACCGGTCACCTCGAGGGTGCCCGAGATTGTGCCGGGTCCCTGGGCGAGCACCGTGACAGCGAGGGCCGCCTCTTCGCCCGCAGCGACGGTGACCGTCGACGGCGTGACACCGGCGGAGAGCCGGCTCGGGTCGGAGTCGGTCGCGACGAGCGCACCGGGAGCGGCATCCGCACCGGTCGCCCAGGCTGACGGAGTCGAACCGACGGTGTAGTCCAGCGTGGTGGCCGAAGTGAGTTGGTCACCGGTGAGGTAGGCCTTCTCGACCGGCGTTCCCCCGGCGGTCACCGACTGCGTGTAGTGGGAGTCGGCCGAGACGCCATCCGCGGTGATCACGAGGGATCCGGCCGGGTAGTACTCGGGGGCGAGGGTCAGCTCGACCCGGTCGAAGACCGGTGTCGAGAGTCCCCAGAGATCGGTGCCGGGAACGATCGGGTAGAGACCGATCGAGGTCATCACGGCCCAGGACGACATCTGGCCGAGGTCGTCGTTTCCGGTCACACCGGTCGGGCCGTCGGTGAACAGCGTCAGCGCCGCTCGCACGACATCGGTCGTCTTCCACGGCTCACCGGCCCAGAGGTAGGCGTAGGGCGAGTGCAGGTCGGGCTCGTTGTTCGGGTTGTAGGTGTCCTGCCCGTAGTACGAGTACGCACCATTGACCCACTCGTTGCGGGCGGTGCCGGCCGGGTCGGTGAGCAGCTTGTCGTAGACGAAGAACTTGTCGAGACGGTCGGCAGTCGCCTGCTTTCCGCCGAGCAGGTCGACGAGCCCCGGCATGTCCTGCTGCACGAGCCACTCGTACTGGGCTGCCGTTCCCTCGTGGAAGCCGGGAGCCTCGGCCGGGTCGGTCTCGGTGACGAAGATGCCGTCAGCGGTGCGCGACCGGAACGACTTCGTCTCGGAGTCCCAGATCGACCGGTAGTTCTGGCTGCGCTCGGCGTAGCGCGCGGCATCCGCGTCGTGGCCGAGCCCGGTGGCCATGGCCGAGAGAGTCGCGTCGGCGAGGGCGTATTCGAGAGTCGCTGATCCGCCGTGCTGCAGGTCGTAGTCGCCGGGCTTCCCCTCTGCCGACTCGTCGTAGGGCACAAAGCCCTCGGCGATGTACTGCTCGTTCGCGGCGCGGCCGTTGTAGGGGGAATCGGCCGGCGGAACCTCGTCGGCGTTCTGCTTGAGGATCGCGTAGGCCTCTTCCTCGTGGCCGGCCAGGAGCCCCTGGCTCCACGCCGTGACGAGGAACGGGGTGATCGGGTCACCGGTCATGATGTTCGTCTCGACCGGTCCGTAGCCCCAGCGCGGCGCCCAGCCGCCCTCCTGCGCTTGCCTCACCAGCGAGTACGCCATGTCGGCGGATTCCTCGGGCGCGAGCAGCGCGAGCATCTGCTGCTGGGTACGATAGGTGTCCCACAGCGAGTAGTTCTGGTAGTAGGTGAAGCCCTCGGCGGTATGCGGCTTGTCGTCCCAGCCCTGGTAGCGGCCGTCGACATCCGTTCCGGTATTCGGGGCGAGGAAGCTGCGGTACAGCGCAGAGTAGAAGGTCTTCAGCTGGGTCTGGTCGCTCGAGGTGACCTTCACCGATTCGAGGCGCTGCTCCCAGGTCGCGGATGCCGCCGCCCGCGCATCGGCGAGTGTTGTCGCCTCGGCGTCGAGGTTGGCCTGCGCGCCGTCAGCATCGACGTAGCTCAGCGAGGTCTGCGCTTCGACGCTCTGGTTCGAGGTGGTGTCGAATCGCAGCCAGGCACCCGTGCGGCTGGTGCTGCTCGCCGAGGAGTCCGAGCCGACGGTGTCGCCGGTCCAGGTGCCCGAGGTCTCGAACGGGCGGTCGAAGGTCGTGCGCGTGTGCACGGTGAACTCTTCGGTGTCGCGGCAGAATCCCTGCAGGGTGATCGCGGTGTCGACAGTAGTGTCGTCGACGATCTCGACGCTCGACTTCACCACGCTCGACAGCGCCTGCCCGGCGTTGATGAGCACGTTCGCCTTGGTCGTCGCGGGGAAGGTGTACTTCTGCACGCCGGTGTGGGTCGTCGCCCCGAGTTCGGCCGTGATCGTGCCAGCGGCGGCTTCGAGGTCGGTGCTGTACGAACCGGGTGAGGCTGTCTCGGTGTCGTGGCTGAACGGAAGCGCGTAGGAGCCGTAGTCGGTGCTCGTCACTTCGCCGGTGGTGGGCAGCACCGGCAGGAATCCGCCGAGACCACAGCCGACGCCGGAGAGGTGCACGAGCGAGAACCCACGGATGTGGTCGCCGTCGTAGGAGTAGCCGGTGTTGTGCCCGGTGTCAGGAGAGAACTGCACCATGCCGAACGGCACAGTTGCGCCGGGGTAGGTATTGCCCTCGTCCTTCGACCCGATGAACGGGTTGACGTAGCCGGTGAGAGCCGGCTCGGCAGCGGATGCTGCGCTGGCCGGCATCGTCACGAGGGCTGCGCCGGCCAGCGCAAGCGTCGTACCGATAGCCGCCGTCCGGATAAGCGGTGCGCGCCATCGCCGCCCCTTCTCTGGTCGTTCGGAATTCGCATCCGGCCGGTTCAGAAAAGAGAGAAGACTCATGCGCGCGTGCCCTTCACGTCGGTGTGATCCTGGCGACTTTCGGCGCCCGTCAGGAGAAACGGGAGCCGACGCTGTGTGACAGCGTTGTCAGGTTTTCGACGTTACCCGACCCCCAAACGGGTGTCAACCTGCCCACGCTGGTCGAGTAGGACTGCGAGCGCTAGCGAGTAGCCCGCTCGTTCCTCGCGTCGTCCTACTCGACCAGCGTTCGTGGGGGGCGGGGTCGCTGGGGGCAGCGTTCCTAGGGGGCGGGGTCGCTGTGGGCCAGCGTTCGTAGGGGCCAGCGGTCGCAGGCGCGGGATCAAGCGAAGCTGGCGTGCTGGGTGATCCAGGCGTGCATAGCCACCGCGGCAGCAGCCGAGGCGTTGATACTGCGGGTCGACCCGAACTGGCTGATCTCGACCACGGCGTCCGCGGCGGCGATCGCCTCGGGCGACAGGCCGGGCCCCTCCTGGCCGAACAGCAGTACACACTGTTCCGGAAAGGCGAAGGTCTCGATGATGACGCTGCCCGGCACGTTGTCGATGGCGATCACGGGCACCCCGGCTTCGTGCGCCCAGGCGACGAAGGCAGCGACATCCTCGTGGTGCACGACGTGTTGGTAGCGGTCGGTGACCATCGCGCCGCGCTTGTTCCAGCGGCGACGACCGATGATGTGCACGGTATCGGCCGCGAAGGCATTGGCGCTGCGCACGATGGAGCCGATGTTCATGTCGTGCTGCCAGTTCTCGATGGCGACGTGGAACGGATGCCGGTGCTCGTCGAGGTCGGCGACGATGGCTTCCATGGTCCAGTAGCGGTACCGGTCGATCACATTCCGCGAGTCGCCCCGCTCGAGCAGTTCCGGATCGAAGCGCGGGTCCTCGGGCAAATCGCCCTGCCACGGTCCGACGCCGTTGGTCGTCAGTTCAACCGAGGGATTCGCGGTGTTCTCGGGTTCCGCGCTGTCTGTAGGCACGAATCGAGGCTAGCGTGCCCGGCAACGTCGAAAGGCCATCGCCCGGACTCATTCGGTCCGGGCGATGGCCTTTCGACTAAGGCTGCCTAGTGCTTGCGACGCCGGCGTGGGACGACGACCATCAGCACACCGCCACCGATGAGCAACATCAGCGCGAGGAGCAGGGAGCCCTGGATCTCCACACCGGTGAAGGGCAGGTTGCCCTCGGCCTGTTCGGCGAGCGACGGCGTGACCGCGGTGAACGGGTCGTCGTCGCCGACGGTGTACGGCGTGCCATCAGGGTTCTGGCCGATGATCGGTGCACCGGTCGGGTCGACTGTCGGGGCACCCGTCGGCACACCGGTGATCGGGTCGACCGCCGGTACGACTACCTCGGCGACCACCTTCACGATGTCGGCGTGGGCGTCGAGCTGGCCCATGGTGAGCTCACCTTCGGCGAAGAACGACTCGCCAGGGGCAAAGAACCCGTGCCAGGTACCGCTCTTGACGAAGCTGTAGTTCGACGGGCCACCGATTCCCGAGAGGTCGGCAGTCCAGGTGTCACCGACCGACGGACCCATGTTGGTGATGTCGGCGAGATCGATCGACGTCAGGTAGGTCGTGCCGATGTTGGTGACAACCCAGCGCACCTTCTGCTTGCCGTTCGGCTGCACGACCACCGCGGTGTCGCGGGTGTCAGCGTCGACCTTGGGGTCGAAGCTCTCCTTCGAGGGCACGATCCAGTCACCGCTCTGCGTCTTCACCGTCGGGTCGTTCGCGTTACCCGCGTACTTGATGACCTGCACACCACCGGTGTAGGCGTTGTAGTTGTCGGTGTCAGAGACATCCTTGTCGGAGTCTGCACCCACGGCGTTGACAGTCGCCTTGTCGACGTGGGCCTCATCGGACAGCGAGACCGTGAGGGTCGCCGTTCCGGTGATGACCTGGCCGGGCAGCCACTTGGTGGTGCCGGTGACAGTCGCCGCCCAGGTCGCCGACAGCTTTCCGCCGACGAGGGTCGCCTTGGCGGTGCTGCCGTCGGGGAAAGTCCAGGTCAAGTCGCTGACCTTTCCACCCGAGAGCGTCTCGTCGGTCAGTTCGACCTCGCGCAGGTTCTCATCGCCCGTGTTGGTCACACGGAAGACGATGGTGCGCGAGCTGCCCGCCGGGTAGAGCTGGCCGGCCGTCATGGTGTCGGCGTCGTGAACGATCGTGGTGCCGTTTCCGTCACCCTTCTCAATGTCGACTGCCGGACCGATGCCGGTCTTGGCGTTGAACGGGTCGTTGTCGGTGACGGTGATCGGGTCACCACTGCCATCGAGAGCAACCACCAGGTCACCGGCCGCGTCGACTGCCGGGTCACCCGTGGGTGCCCCGTTGCTGTCGACAGCCGGGGTGACGACGTCTCCGACGACCGTGACAGTGTCGGCGTGCGTGTCGATTGCACCGAGCTCGAGCGTGCCCTCGGCAAAGAACGACTCACCCGGGGCGAACGCGCCGTCCCACGGTCCGTCATCGACGAAGCTGTAGTCCGACGGCCCACCGATCGGCGAGAGGTCGGCTGTCCAGTCCCCTCCGATCGACGGTCCGTCGTTGGTGACGTCGTCGAGCGTGAGGTTGGTCAGCGTCGTGGTGCCCGTGTTGGTGACAACCCAGCGCACCTTCTTCGCGGTGTCGACGGGGTAGACGACTGCGGCATCAGCCGTGTCGGCGTCCTGCGCGGCATCCATCGCGGCCTTCGACGGGGTGATCCAGTCGCCAGCAGCGTTCTTGACCGCCGGGTCTGCCTTCTCACCGTCGTACTTGATGACCTGGATTCCACCGGTGAAGGCGTTGTAGTCGTTCGAGTCCTCGACGGCCTTGCCCGAGCCCGCACTCACCGCGGTGACCGACGCGCGGTCGACGTGCGGCTGGTCGGCGAGGGCGACGACCAGGGTCGCCTTTCCGGTGATGACTTCACCCGGCTTGAACGTCTCGGCACCGACACCGAAGGTCCCGGTCCACTTGGTCGGCGTACCGACTGTCGCGGGGAGCACGGTTCCGTTCGGAAGCGTCCACTCGAGGCTCGTCACGGTGCCGCCGGAGATTCCGGTGTCGGCGAGGGTTACCTCGCGCAGCACCTCGTCACCGGTGTTCTCGACCCGCAGCACGATCGTGCGGGTCTCGCCGGGCGTGTAGAACTGTGCGCCGTCGATCGAGTTCGCGTTGTGGTCGATCGTCGTGCCGGTTCCGTCACCCTTCTGGATCTCGATGAACGCTCCGATGCCGGTGCTGGCGTTGAACTTGTCAGCGTCGGTCACGGTGACCGGGTCTCCGGATGCGTCGGTCGCGACGATCGGGTCACCCGCTGCGTCGAGGCTCGGCAGGCCGGTGGGCACACCGGTCACGGCGTCGACGGCCGGCACGACGATCTCTCCGACAACGGTGACCGTGTCGGTGTGAGTGTCGCTCGCGGGCAGCGTGAGCGTGCCCTCGGCGAAGAACGATGCTCCCGGAGCGAGGGTGCCGGTCCAGGCGCCGTCGTCGACGAAGCTGTAGTCAGCCGGGCCACCGACCGGTGACAGGTCAGC
>Ga0247736_10000664_pt1 | contig 11532 bp, 10 predicted proteins | sample UWRJL193509B2_FD_180935 | JGI IMG/M metagenome (GOLD analysis project Ga0247736, IMG submission 180935) | Plant litter microbial communities from Arlington Agricultural Research Station in Wisconsin, United States - UWRJ-L193-509B-2 | ecosystem: Environmental > Terrestrial > Plant litter >...
CCGCCGCTACAACGAGGGCCGCGGCGGCGATCGCGACGATCCACGGCCACCGCTTGCGGGGTGCGGCCGAGTCCAGGTTGGGCTCGCCGTGTGCGGGCTTTGCTTGGGCGGGCTTTGCTTGGGCGGGCTTGTCTTGTGCGGGTGCCGCTTGTGCGAGTGCAGACGTGATGAGTTCCGTCGCCGCTGGCTCGAGTACCCGTGTCGGTGTCGGTGCCGTCTCGAGAACCGGCGTTGGGTTGTCCAGCTGCTCGGTTGGGGCGTCGAACACCGAGGCGAAGGGCACGGTTGGCGCAGTTGAAACGTGCTGGCCCGCCTCGATGCTGCGCGCGGCGAGAGCAACCTCGAGAGCGTTCGGACGGTCGGCCGGAGCCTGGGCCGTCATCGCGGAGAGCAGGGCACGCCAATCGTCGTCGATGCTGTCGGGAATACTGGGGTCGCGTGAGAGACGCGCCGCGACGGTTTCGACCAGCGAGCCGGTGAACTCCCGAGTGCCCGTGAGCGATTCGAGCAGCACGAGGCCGAGCGAGTAGATATCAGACTCCGGCCCGGCCGCAGCACCGCGCGCCTGCTCGGGACTGAGAAACGCGGCCGTGCCGACCACGGTGCCCGTCGCCGTGATCCTCGTCGAATCGATGAGGTAGGCAATGCCAAAGTCGGCGAGTTTGGCCACAAACTCGACGCTGGGAAGACTGGTCGGCGCGAGAAGCACATTGCCGGGCTTGATGTCGCGATGCACGATTCCTCGGTCATGAACCGTATGGAGAGCCTCGGCGAGGTCGATTGTCATCCGCGCGACGTCGGCGGGCGAGATGGGGCCGCGCGCGAGCCGCGCGCCAAGATCGGGGCCATCGACGAGTTCCATGACCAGAATGGTGTTGCCGTCGACATCTGCGGCGTCAAAGAGCGTGACGAGCGCGTGGTGGCTGAGTGAGGCCAGCAGCTCGATCTCTGATCGGCTGCGCTCGATAGTCGTCGAGTCAGCGCCCTGCACGGAGATGATCTTGAGCGCAACGGCGCGGCCCAGAGACGTGTCGCGTGCGCGGTAGACGGTTGCGAGACCGCCGCGGCCCAGTTCTGACTCGATCACATACCGGTCGCCAATGAGACTGCCCGCCGCTACGGCACGTAATTCGCCCACACCCACCACCTTCGCTGACCATCGTATGCGCCGTTTGCGAGCGCGCGTCAGACGCCCGCGCTAGCCTGCGGCGTTGACGACCGACTTCGAGACCTACGACGGGGCGACCTCGCGGAATAGCCGGACAATGATTTCACTTGGTGACTTTCGCTCGGGAGTAGCCAAGTGGGACGCATGACCCACTAACATCGTGAGCAATGTAGCGCCCGAGTGAAATCAGCACGGCATTATTCAGCACTGACAAAGGAGTCACGGATGCCACCCACCGCCCACGCTATTGTCATCGGCGCAGGCCTCGCCGGCCTCGTTGCCACCGCCGAACTCGTCGCAGCCGGAAAGACAGTGACCGTTGTCGAGCAGGAGGCGATTCTCGGCGGCCAGGCGTGGTGGTCGTTCGGCGGGCTGTTTCTCATCGACTCCCCCGAGCAGCGGCGTATGGGAATCAAAGATTCCTACGAGCTCGCCCGATCCGACTGGTTCGCCAGCGCCGGGTTCGATCGCGACGAAGACAACTGGCCGCGCCAGTGGGCAGAGGCCTACCTGAAGTTTGCCGCGACCGAGAAGCGCGAGTGGCTGCGCGAGAAGGGCGTGAGCTTCTTCCCGGTAGTTGGCTGGGCCGAACGCGGCGGCAACTCCGTTCCGCGATTTCACATCACCTGGGGCACCGGACCCGGAGTCGTCGCACCCTTCGAAAAGATCGTGCGCGATGGGGTCGCGAAGGGCCTCGTCACACTCGCGCTTCGGCACCGCGTCGACGAACTCGTCACCGAGAATGGTGTGGTCGTCGGCGTTCGGGGCAGCGTGCTCAAAGCCGACGACGCCGAGCGCGGAGAGCCGACAAATCGCGATGTCACGGGCGCATTCGAACTTCGCGCAGCCGCCACGATTGTCACAAGCGGCGGAATCGGCGGCAATCACGACCTCGTGCGCCAATACTGGCCGTCGGCGATGGGCGCGGCGCCCGAACAGATGCTGAGCGGGGTTCCCGCACACGTTGACGGGCGCATGCTCGCGATCAGCGAGAAAGCGGGCGCGCACCTCATCAACGGCGACCGCATGTGGCACTACGTCGAAGGCATTACCAACTTCGCTCCCGTCTGGCAGCGGCACGGAATTCGCATTCTCCCCGGCCCATCGAGCCTGTGGTTGGATGCGACGGGCAAGCGCCTGCCCGGCCCCCTGTACCCGGGGTTCGACACCCTCGGCACTCTCGAACACCTGCGCACGACCGGGCACGACCACTCGTGGTTCATTCTCACCCAGGCGATCATCGAGAAGGAGTTCGCGCTCTCGGGAAGCGAACAGAACCCCGACCTCACCGGTAAGAGTGTGCGTGAGCTTCTCAAGCAGCGCCTCGGCAAGGGCGCAACCGGGCCGGTAGAAGCGTTTAAGGAGAAGGGCGAAGACTTTTTCGTCGCCGACACCCTCGACGAACTTCTCGCGAAGATCGATGACGGCGTACTCGACCTCGATCGTGTGCGTGACGAGGTCAGCACGCGAGACATGCAGCTCGACAATGATTTCTCGCGCGACGGTCAGGTCACCGCGCTGCGCCAGGCGCGAAGCTATCTCGGCGACAAGCTCATTCGAGTTGCAAAACCACACAAGCTGCTCGATGCGTCCAAGGGTCCGCTCATCGCTGTCAAGCTCCACATCGTCACGCGCAAGACTCTCGGCGGCATCGAGACAAACCTCGACGGCCAGGCGCTCTCCGACGCGGGCGCCCCGGTTCCGGGTCTCTATGCGGCCGGCGAGGTGAGCGGTTTCGGCGGCGGCGGCGTTCACGGCTACCGGTCGCTCGAAGGAACGTTCCTGGGCGGCTGCCTGTTCAGCGGTCGCAGCGCCGGACGAGCGGTTGCAGCGCTGGGCTAATTACACGCGGAGCGGGTAGTTCTCCCCATGGTCGCTGTGGCGCGCGTGCCCGTAAGATTTACTCAACGACTCGCCGCCACTGGAAGAGAGCCCATGACGATCCCCACCACGCCGACGACCCCCGCAGGTTGGTACCCGGACCCCGCAGGCACCCCGCGCAGCCGCTGGTGGGATGGCGCGCAGTGGACCGAGAACTACCACGACCCGCTCGGCGCCGCACAGATCGGTGGCGGCACCCTTACCGCTCCAGAGGGCACTGTCACTGCCACACCGTGGTACTGGGCGCTGCTCGGACTTCTCGGCGCCAACGTTCTGCTCCAGCTCTCCGCGCTGCTGCCCACCAACCTCAACTCGACGATCGACAACGCGCTCAGCGACCCGACGTCGATTGTTCCCACGTACACCCCGTACGAGACAATCACCGCGGTGCTGACGTTTGTGCTCATCGCCGCAATGATCGTCTCCGCGTTTTTCGACCACAAGACCCTCAAGAGCCGCGGCGTGCCCAAGCCTTTTCACTGGGCATGGTCGTTCTTTGGAATCCTCGCCCTCGCCTACCCGATCTACCTCATCGGTCGCGCGGCGATCGTTGCACGCCGCACAGGCAGCTCAATATCGCCGATCTGGATTCCGATCGGCTACTGCGCCCTGATCGTTGTGATTTCGATCGTCGCGGGCATCATCGGATTCAGCGCCGGCTACAACCAGGTTGGCTTCAGCTAAACAGCGCCGCACACCGCGATAACCACGTGGATGTCGCAGAGCGACGTTCGCACCAGCATTCCGCAACCAACGATTGAGAGAGCCATGACGACCCCCAGCACACCCACCACTCCCGCAGGCTGGTACCCCGACCCCGCCGGAACCCCGCGTAGCCGCTGGTGGGATGGCACGCAGTGGACGGAGAACTACCACGACCCGCTGGCAGCCGCTCAGGTCGGTGGCCTTGCGCTCAAGGCACCCGAAGGCGTTGCGGTCTACAACCCGTTCGTTCTCGCGCAGCTCGGCCTCCTGGTCGTCTCGTTCCTCAGCATCTTCCTCGCGTTCAACCCGGCGACAATCGACAGCGCGCTCTACCCGTCGTCTGCAACGGGCATCAACCCGCTCGAGGTCATCTCCAACCTCCTCGGCTTTGTGACCTACGCGGCGTGGGTGGTTCTCGCTTATTTCGACCACCGCACGCTCAAGGCGGCAGGCGTACCGCAGCCCTTCCACTGGGCGTGGGCGTTCCTCTCGGCGCTCGTGTACCTCATCGGTCGCGGCGTTGTTATGCGTCGCCGCACCGGCAAGGGCATCGCGACGATGTGGATCGCGATCGGCTACTGCGTTGCCGTCTTCATCGTGATCATCGTGCTGTTTGTGATTATCTTCAGCGCACTCAGTTCGTCGGGGCTGTACTAACACCCCAATAACAACGCCCGCGTGCTCGCTGAGTGCGCGGGCGTTGTTAGTTAAGACCGTCAGAATTCGCGAGTGGATGTCGCAGCGCGACACCCACGAACGCGACTACCGCGACCGCAGCTATGCCGGTTGCGACCCAGAACACCGTCGGCAGCCCGCCGACTTCCACTAGCACGGCCGCGAGTCCTGCGCCGACCGGTAGCGCGCCCCAGCTGATGACTCGCGACGCCGAGTACGCGCGACCGAGAAGATACTCGGGCACAAGGTGCTGCCTGATTCCCGACATCGAGATGCGCCAAATGCTGCTCGCGGCGGCGGCCGTGAAGCCGCTCGCCATCAGCACCCAGTAGTTGCCGCCGAGAGCCGGAGCGAGCACAAGAACGAGGGTGCCGAGCGTGTCAACGAACAGCAGGGCCGTAACGCTCACGCGGGCGCGCAGCACCCCGTAGAGCAGCGACGCGGTGAGGCCGCCGAGCGCCATGCCCGTCGCGAGTAGGCCGTAGGTGAAGGCGTTCTGGCCGAGCGGTCCGGGCGCCACGACGTAGAGAACGATCACCGCCGTGAACATTCCCCAGACGAGATTCATACCGCCGTTGAGAAGACTCAACCCGCGCAAGACGGGATTGCCCCAAACGAAGCTCATTCCCGCGCGAATGCGGTGATCGGGGTCGTCGACGTGCGGCGGCTCAGAGACGCGGCGCACAAAGCCGACGCCAACCAACGCAAGCAGGTAGAGCAGCCCGCCGCCCGCCACTGCGAAGACATGCCCGATCGACATCAGCGCACCCGCGAGAGGAGCCCCGGCAAACTCGTTCGAGACGGTGATCGTCGCCTCGATGCGCGAGTTGGCGACTCCGCGCTGGCTGGGCCGCACGGTGCTCGGCACCGCAGAGACGAGTGAGGTGTCAACGAGAACCTCGGCGACACCGTAGAGCACGGCTGCAACTGCGATGACCCAGAACGGCAGCGTGTCAAGGAGCACCGCGATCGCGAGACACACGAGATAGAGACCGCGGATCAGGTTTGCCCAGAACAAGACGCGGCGCGCGCTCAACTTGTCAACGAGCCATCCACCGTGAATACCAAAGACCGGCCACGCGAGAGTCGCAAGCAACGTGACGACCGCGACAAGACCGTCTGCCGCGCCCGACGCGAGCGCGAGAAGTGGCAGCGCGAAGAGCACAACCCCGTCGCCGAGGTTGGCAGCGCCCGTAGCGAACCACAGGCCGTTGAACGACCGGCCTAACTTCACGCTACTCAGCGGGCGATCGACCAAGCGCGGCGCTTGATCAGCACGTGGCCGCGCTTGGTTGTCACTCTGGTCCACGGGCCGGTCTCAAAGATCGTGACGGGTTCTTCACCAGCGATGAACCCGAGGCTGAAGGCGGCGAAGGCGGCACCAGCGGGAACGTGTTCCAGCCCGGGAATCGGGCGACCCCACACCTCGGAGCGCACCTTGTGAACGATCTGCTCCCCCGTGCCGGTGGGGATCGCCGTTGCAACCTCATCGATGCCCGCTCGCGCGACGCCCTCGAGCGTCGCGGCGGCGGTCGTCGGCAGCGGCGTCCAGCCGCCGCGCGGCGGCGAGATCGCTGCCCACGTGACGCTGTTGACCTGCATGGGAATCGAGACGCGAACGGTCTCCGCGACATCCCGCGTGTCGTTGCCGGCTCTCTCAAGCCTCGACAGCATGGATGCAACGGGCACAACCACGTCGAAGGTGTCGGCGTTGGGCAGGGCGAAGGTGCGCAGCCCGAGAACCGTCGGGCTCTCGTCGAGAAGACCGGCCGGGTAGATGACCGCGACGTACACGGCGAGGATGTTGCCGTTGGCAATCAGGCGCACCGAGCCGTCCTCGACGCGAGCCGCGCGACCCAGGTAGGTCGTGAGGTCGCTGAGGGCCAGGGAGTCCTGAAGGGTGAATACGTCGCTCATTACGGGTTCTAAACTACAGTGCATGACCGACCCTGTGAGCGGACTCCTTGCCGCACTTGACCTGACCGATACGGGTGCGCGAACGAGCGAAGATATCTTCACCGGCCCGAGCCAGTGGCAGCCGATGGGTCGCGTGTTCGGCGGGCAGGTACTCGCCCAGTCACTCACGGCCGCAATGCGAACGATTGCCGAAGACCGTTTTATCCACTCGATGCACGGGTATTTCCTGCGTCCGGGCGACGTGAACCTGCCGATTACCTTCTCGGTAGACCGCATCCATGACGGTCGATCCTTTTCGACGCGACGCACGCAGGCCTACCAAAATGGTGTGCCGATCCTGTCGCTCATCGCCTCGTTCCAGGACGAAGACGAGGGCCTCGACCACCAGGTCGAGATGCCGAGCGACCTGCCCGATCCGGAGTCGCTGCCGAGCGCGGCAGAGGTTCTCGCCGGTATCGACCACCCGATCGCTTCGAACTGGGCGAATGGTCGCGCCTTCGACATCCGTCATGTTCCCTCGTCGATTTATTTCACGGTCGAGGGAGCTCAGGTTGCCCATCAGGCCGTCTGGATGAAGGCGAAGAGCCCGTTGCCCGACGACCCCAACCTGCACCGCGCCGCCCTCGCCTACGCGAGCGACTATTCGATTCTCGAGTCGATCATGCGCGGACACGGGGTCGCGTGGGCGACGCCCGGACTCAAGGCCGCGTCGCTCGATCACGCCATGTGGTTTCACCGCTTCGGGCGCGTCGACGAGTGGATGCTCTACACCCAGGAGTCGCCGACAGCGATCGGCGGCCGCGGACTCTCGCTCGGCCGCATCTACTCCCGCGACGGTGTGCTTCTCGCCTCTGTCGCGCAAGAAGGAATGGTTCGGGTGCCCGCTGCGCCACCCGCCGTCGGGCCGTGATCACCCCGACCGTCGAGCGGTTCGCCCGCAACGGCGCTCTCATCTCCGGCGGAGCCGCCGCGATTCTCCTTCAGGTCGCCGATCCCATTGTCGGCGCGGGTGTCGCAGAGCACAGCGACTTCACACACCGCCCGCTCGATCGCCTGCGCAACACCCTCACGTTCGTCTACGCGGTGATTCTTGGCACACCGGAGGAGGGCGCCCGCGTCGCCGGCTACGTCAATCGCGCGCACACCGGCATTACAGGGGCGATGGATGCGACGCATCAACTCTGGGTCGCGGCGACCCTCTACGACACGGCGATTCGCGTTCACGAGCGACTCTACGGGCCGGTCGAAGACGAATTCGCCGAACTCATTCTCGCCGCCTATTCACCTCTCGCGACCTCGCTACAGGTGCCGGCCGAAGTCTGGCCGACGACCCGTGCGGCCTTTGACGAGTACTTTGCGAGCTACAGCGCCACGCTCGTTGTCACCGCTGAGGCGCGCCAGATAGCTCACGACCTGTTTCACCCGGTGACGATTCCGCTCTGGGGCCGGGCGGCGCTGCCCTTTGTGTCGGTGCTCACGTCGACGCTGCTCGGATCCGAACTACGTGATGCGTTCGGGTTGCCGAATCACCCGCGTCGGTCGGCTGCCGCATGGGGCATCGCCCGGTTCGTGGCGCGAATTGCTCCCCGACGACTGCGTGAGTGGCCATCGCGGTACTACCTGGCCGGCCTGCGAAAGCGCAGCTCGGCGGCCTCTAGCCGCGCTTCGTAAAGCTCACGGGCTCTTCTACGTACGGCGCCCACACATCGCGCAGGTTGTCGGTAATCCGCTGCGGGCGGCCGGTTGCCGCTGTCACCATCACAAGCGTTGTAGCCGCCTTCGTGAAGAGCACGCGAGGCGTAACGCCCTCGGGCGAGTACAGCTCGTAACAGATCTCGAGGCTCGCTCCGCCGATGCGGCCGATCCACATTTCGATGTCGATCGGTGCCCTCATGTACGGGATCGGAGCCAGGTACTCGATCTCCTGGCGCGCGATGAGACTGATCATTTCGGCACCCGGCCGCGCGTCGAGAATCGCGATGTCGGAAACAGCTTCAACACCCTCGTCGGGACGCCAAAAGGCCTGAATTCTGGCCTCTTCGAGTAGGCGAAGCATCTCGGCGTTGTTGACGTGGGCGTAGGCGTCGAAGTCGCTCCAGCGCAGCGGAATCTGGATGTGGAGTCGCACGAGAGTCCTCACGTTGATAACAGGTTTACAACGACCCTAGCCGACGACGGAGGCCGCGACATCCCAATAAATCATTGGGATTCACCGCCTCTCGAGAGTCGCTTGCACGGGCACCGGACGCAAGCAAGAGTCGAAAGCGATTGCTAGGGTGATTAACGACGCGCTCCCAGACTTACCTCTCGAGGGGCAGATCCAGATCCAAATTTAGGCCGCGAGTGCCCGCGTTTTCGAACGTGTGGCACACGTACGGTTGAGCGATTGTGGAGCCACTCCGAAAGTGGCTACCCCGAGAGCTTTTCCTCCCGCCCAGCGGGAGTTGAGAAGCCCGAGGCCTCGCCAACCCGGACCGTAACCCGAAATGACGACCCTCGGTAGTTCGAGGATGTTGGCGTCATCAGGAGCACGTGACCGAAACAATTGCCGTTCGCGCTGAGCACCTTTATAAAGTGTTTGGCCGACGTCCGCAGGAAGCTGTCCAACAACTCACGAACGGTGCGGGGCGCGACACAATCGCGAGCCTGGGCACCGCCGCAGTGATCGACGCGAGCTTTGACGTTCGCACGGGCGAGATCTTCGTCGTTATGGGGCTCTCCGGCTCTGGCAAGTCGACGCTCATTCGAATGCTCAACGGTCTGCTCGAGCCCACATCGGGCTCGGTGACCGTCGGCGGCGAGGGCATCAGCAACGTGCCCGCCGCCAAGTTACGCGCCGTTCGACGTTCGAGCGTCTCGATGGTTTTTCAGCACTTCGCGCTTCTCCCCCACCGCACGGTTATCGACAACGTCGCCTACGGACTTGAAATTCAGGGGATGTCGCGTACTCAGCGCCTCGAAAAGGCCGCACGCATCGTCGAACTCGTTGGCCTCAGCGGCTGGGCCGACAAGCTGCCCTCGCAGCTCTCTGGCGGAATGCAGCAGCGTGTTGGCCTTGCCCGTGCACTCGCCGCCGACACCGATGTGCTGCTGATGGACGAGGCGTTCAGCGCCCTCGACCCGCTCATTCGCCGCGAGATGCAGGAGCAGCTTCTCGAGCTGCAGGCCGAACTCGGCAAAACGATCATCTTCATCACCCACGACCTCAACGAGGCAATGTTTCTCGGCGACCGCATCGCCGTTATGCGCGACGGCCGCATCGTGCAGATCGGCACACCGGAAGACATTCTCACCGACCCCGCGAATGACTATGTCGCGCAGTTCGTGCAAGACGTCGACCGCTCGCGTGTGCTCACCGCCGCGAGCGTTATGGAGCCCGCTCGCGCCGTTGTGACGCTCTCGGCTGGTCCTCGTGCCGCACTGCGCACCATGCGCGACGTTCAGACCTCTGCGGTCTTCGTCGTCGGCCGCGACAGGGTTCTCGCCGGAGCGGTTCTCGACCGCGACGCGATCAAACACGTTCGTGCGGGTCGCACCGACCTCATCGCAATCGTCGATGCCGAGGTCACAACCGTTTCGCCCGACGCCCCGCTTCTCGACCTCGTTGAACCGTCGATCGGCAGCACCCTGCCGATCGCCGTCGTCGACGAACGCGGTCGACTGCTCGGGGTCGTTCCGCGCGTGACGCTGCTCGCGGCGCTCGGAAACTTCACCCAGACCGGCGAGTTGCCGATCATCGAGCCAGCTCCGACCGTGCCGGAGGTACTCATCACCGATGCTCTCGCGACCGAAGGGAGTGCGTCATGAATGACTTCCGCATTCCGCTCGGCGACCTCGCCAAAGAGGCCCTCGACTTTGTCACCGACAACCTCGGTTTTATTTTCTCGGCGCTGCGCGACTTCTTTCTCGGCATCTACGAGAGCGTCGAATGGGTGCTCATCACGCCGCCGTTCTGGGTCATCATCGTCATCGCTGTCGTCTTCGCGTTCCTCGCCCGCGGCTGGATCTTCGCGGTGGGGTCGGCGCTCGCGCTTGTGCTCATCGTCGGTGTCGACCAGTGGGAAAACGCCATGGAATCGCTCGCGCTGATTCTTGTTGCGTCGGCGATCGCCATTGTTCTGAGCATCCCGCTCGGTGTCGCGGCCGCGCGATCAAACGTTGTGTCGTCGATCGTTCGGCCCGTTCTCGACTTTATGCAGACGACTCCCGCGTTCGTCTATCTGATTCCCGCCCTCCTGCTCTTCAGGGTCGGCGTTGTTCCCGGAATCATCGCGACAGTCATTTTCTCGCTCGCGCCCGGCGTTCGACTCACCGAGCTCGGCATCCGCGGCGTTGATTCTGAGGTCGTCGAGGCAGGACAGGCCTTCGGGGCATCGCCGTGGCGCATCCTGCGTCAGATTCAGCTGCCGCTCGCGCTGCCCACGATCATGGCCGGCGTCAACCAGGTGATTATGCTCTCGCTCTCGATGGTTGTCATTGCCGGAATGGTGGGGGCCGGCGGGCTCGGCGGCGACGTCGTAGCAAGCCTCAACCGCATTGACGTCGGACTCGGCGTCGAGGCCGGAGTGAGCGTGGTTATCCTCGCCATCTACCTCGACCGCCTCACGTCGGCGTTCGGACAGAAGCGCGGCTTCTTCTCGAGCATCGCCGCCCGCGTCACATCCGGCCGCGCCTCTGCGCAACAGGATCGGGAGATCGCCATCCTCGCCGAGGGCCACAAGCGCTCAACGAGCGTCCTCTAAGAAACTTCGCGGGCGACATCCGTCCGTGATCACACGTGCGCCACGGCGCACGCGAACGTCAACCGTGTCTGCTTGCTGTGCTCACGGGCGTAGTAAGCAGTCCCGAAAGGAAGACACATGTACAACAAGCGCATCACATCGGTCATCGCAGCGGGCGCCATCGCGGCACTCGCACTCGCGGGCTGCTCAGCCGACGGTGGCGACTCCGCCACTGCCGACAAGGAGATCACCATCGCCGTCTTCAACGGCTGGGACGAGGGCATCGCCGCGTCCGAACTCTGGAAGGCCGTTCTCGAGGAGAAGGGCTACAGCGTCGAACTCGAGTACGCCGACGTTGTTCCCGTGTTCTCCGGTCTCTCGACCGGCGACTACGACGTCACTCTCGACGTCTGGCTGCCCAACACTCACAAGGAGTACATCGAGTCATTCGGCGACGACATCGTC
>Ga0247736_10000667_pt1 | contig 11526 bp, 11 predicted proteins | sample UWRJL193509B2_FD_180935 | JGI IMG/M metagenome (GOLD analysis project Ga0247736, IMG submission 180935) | Plant litter microbial communities from Arlington Agricultural Research Station in Wisconsin, United States - UWRJ-L193-509B-2 | ecosystem: Environmental > Terrestrial > Plant litter >...
GAACGATTCGGCCGGGGCATCCGCCGTACCGACCCCGTGCACCCAGCGCTTGCGGGTCGCCGGCCGGTTGCGGGTGTAGGGGATCAGCAGCTCGGCGACGACGGAGTAGTACTCCAGCACGTCGGCCTTCGTGGTTCCGGTCTCGGGGTACAGCACCTTGTCGAGGTGGGTGAGGCGGATGCGGTGCCCGCCGATAGTGACGGTCGGCGATTCCGGATTCGAGCGTGCTGCCATCGCCCCATCATCCGGTGCGCGGCGGTCTGTCCAAAAGGTTTGCCGATGCACTCAGCGTGCGCACAGGCAGCGGGCTCGCGCACTGGAATCGCCGCCCGGACCGGTGGACACTGGATACATGAGAGCGATTTGGACCGGCGCCATCACCTTCGGGCTCGTCAACGTGCCGGTGAAGGTCTATAGCGCGACCGAAGACCACGACCTCGGGCTGCACCAGGTGCACGACAAAGACGGCGGTCGCATCCGCTACCAGCGACGGTGCGAGATCTGCGGCAAGATCGTCGACTACTCCCACATCGACAAGGCATTCGACGACGGCGACACCACGATCATCCTCACCGAGGAGGACCTCCGTTCGCTTCCGGAAGAGAAGAGCCGCGAGATCGAGGTCGTCGAGTTCGTTCCTAGCGACCAGGTCGACCCGATCCGGTTCGACCGCAGCTACTTTCTCGAACCCGACTCGAAGTCGCCCAAGGCCTACGCCCTGCTGCTGAAGACCCTGCAGAAGACCGACCGCACGGCGATAGTCCACTTCGCCCTGCGCCAGAAGACGCGCCTCGGGGCACTGCGCGTGCACGGGGGAGTGCTGTTGCTGCAGTCGTTGCTCTGGGATGACGAAGTGCGCGAGGCGGACTTTCCTGCTCTGTCGGAGTCGCCCCGCATCTCGGAACGCGAACTCGCGATGTCGCTCTCGCTGGTCGAGTCGTTCGAAGCGGACTTCGAGCCGGAGAAATTCGGCGACGACTACCAGGACCAGTTGCGCGCCCTGATCGAGGCGAAGCGCAAGAAGGGCGACGCCGTCGACACCGCCGAGACCTTCGGGCTCGAACCCGATGACGAAGGTGAGGGTGGCGAGGTGCTCAGCCTCATGGACGCCCTCAAGCGCAGCGTCGAGTCGAGCCGCGCCAGTCGTTCCGGGCGCAAGCCGGCGGCGAAGCCGGCGACGACCGCCCGCAAACCCGCAGCGAAGAAGCCGGCGGCCGCGAAAGCCGCGACCAAGAACGCAGCCCCCAAGAAGGCAGCGCCCCGGAAGACCGCGCCGAAGAAGTCGGCCTAGGGCGACGGTGGGCGCTCGCCGTGTTCGGCGAGCCTCGCTGCCGCACGCTGGCGGATCGCACGACCGTCAGCCTCGTCTGCGGCGCGCTGCCGGGCGAGCATGAGGTTGCGCGCCGTGTCACGCAGGGGCAGCTGGATCACAACCTCGGCCTCCACCCCGGCCGTGAGCTGCCGCAGCCTCACGATCTCGGCGTCGAACTCCGCCCCGAGCACGAGCACGAGGTTGGTGATGTACAGCCAGATCAGCAGCGCGACCGCGCCCCCGAGCCAGCCGTAGACCTGGTTGTAGGTCTGGAAGGTCAGGACGTAGGCCGCAAATGCGAGCGTGGCGAGTGCCCAGGCCACGATGGCGAAGGTGGCACCCCACGAGACCCAGCGCAGGCGCAGGTGCTTGACGTTCGGGGTGTAGTAGTAGAGCGTTCCGACGATGCCGATGGCGAGCGCGAGCAGCACCGGCCACTTGAGCACGTTCCAGACGATCACCCAGACCGGGTCGAACCCGAGAGCCGCGGCGAAAGCCGACGCTACAGCGGGAGTGCCGAGCAGTATCGCAGCGACCGCCGCGAAGGCGATTATCAGCACGAGGGCCACAAGGATCATGAGGCCGCGGAACTTCCAGAACTGGCGTCCCTCCTGCACCTCGTACACCGAGTTGACCGACCGGCCGAAGCCGGTCGCATAACTCGAGACCGACCAGATGCTCAGGGCGAGGCCCACGCCGAGCGCGATCCCGGGATTCGGAATGCGCAACAGCTGGCTCAGCGGCGCTTCGAGCGATTCGACCGTCGAGCGCTGGGCGAAGTCCGCGATGATCTCGAGGATCGTCTCGGATGCCCTCGACTTGTTCTCGGCGATGGCGAACGACGAGACGATGACGAGGGACGCCGGGAACAGCGCGAGCGCCGCAAAGAAGGTCTGGGCCGCTGCCGAGTCGAGCCCGCGGTGGCGCACGAAGCCGTGCAGCGCCCTTCGCGCCGCATAGCGCCAGGAGACCCCGTCGAGCCCGCGGCTGGTCTGGGTGGTGGGCAGCGTCTGCGCTGCAGCCGGACCGCGGCTCGCTTCGGCGAGTGCGGCATCCGTCGTGCGGGTCACGAGCGATTCCGTTGCGGTCGCACCAGCAGGGGAAGCAGCACCCAGACCAGCACGATGACCACGAGGGTTCCGCTCGCGGCGATCACCGCGGCGGTGAGCCCGATCACGACATCGAAGATGAGAAGCACCGTGCCGGTCAGCACGAGAGCGACTCCGACGAGGGTCGCCTTGAGGATGATGTCACCGACGTGAACGATCTGGGCCTTGGCCCCCTCGCGGAACAACGTGCGGTGCAGGCTCACCGGGGCGAGGCCGAGTGCCGTCGTCAGCCCGGCGACGATGACGAGCACCAGGTAGATGTCGACCTGCACCTGGCTGAGGTCGGTGAAACGCTGCTGGAACGCGAGGGTGAGCAGGAACCCGGTGAGGATCTGGGTACCCGTCTGGGTGACCCGCAGTTCCTGCAGGATCTCGGTCCAGTTGCGCTCGAGCCGGTCGTCGGCTGTCTCGGTCGTGCCGGGGTCGTCGTCGAGGCGCTCGTGGCTACCGTGGTCGAATTCTCCGCTGTGGCTCGGGTCTGGGTGCTTCACGCGACAATGCTACGTGCACGCCACAGGTGCAACCCGGCATAACTGCGCCACGGCGCCCACATTGTGCCATAGCTGGCAAGTTGGCGACTCGTGCTCGCGACACCGAGCCGGGCGGCTCCCTGCACCATGACTAGGTCGCTCGTGAGCAGGATGTCGGGCGAACCGAGAACCCGCATCGCCAGGTAGCCGGCCGTCCAGGGCCCGATACCGGGAATCGCGACCAGGCGCGCGGTGAACTCGTCGACCGGGGTGCCGACGTCGAGAACGAGGTCGCCGCCGGCGAGAGACTCGGCCACCCGCATGATGGTATCGATCCGGCTGGCCGGGCCGCGGAGCGACGAGCGGCCAGAGGCGGCGAACTGCGCGGCGGTCGGGAACAGCCCATCGGTGCCGAGCTCGGCGGTGAGCCGCCCGAGCACGGTGCGGGCCGCGGCCACTGACACCTGCTGGCCGACAAGAGTGCGGAACAGCGTCTCGTGGGTGTCGAGGCTGCCCGGGATCCGGATGCCGGGCGTCGCCGCCACGAGCGGAGCCAGAGCCGGGTCGCCGGCGAGCGCCTCATCGATGGCCACCGAGTCGGCGTCGAGGTCGAACAGGCGACGCACCCTGGCCACCAGGGTCGGTACGTCGGCGAGGGTATCGAGCCGTGCCGTGCAGAGAACGCCGGCCGGACCGTCGAGGGTCAGTACAAGGCTCGCCGCCCCGCCCGGCAGGCGGATCCGCCGCTCGAAGGAGTGGTCGTCCCCGGTCTCGAGCCCCGCGATGGCGTGGTCGGCGAAGTGGCGCAAGAGGCCGGGGCCGTCGAAGGGCGGGCGTGCCGGCAGGCGGAACGTGAGGGTGCCGGGCGGCACCTCCCCGGTGCCCGGGTCGACGCGGGAAAAGCGGGCGCGGAGTGCCGACGGCGTCGTCTCGTAGACCGCGAGGATCGTTTCGTTGAACTGCCTGATGCTCGAGAATCCCGCAGCGAAAGCGACATCCGCGATGGGCAGGGGAGTCGAGGCGAGCAGGGTGCGCGCATTCTGGGCGCGGTGTGCCCGGGCCAGCGCGAGAGGCCCGGCTCCGAGTTCTGCCACCAGCACGCGGGTCAGGTGCCGGCTGCTGTAGCCGAGGGTGCGCGCGAGGCCCTCGACACCGTCACGTTCCACGACCCCGTCGGTGATGAGGCGCATGGCGCGCGAGGCGAGATCGTCACGGATGTTCCACTCCGGCGAGCCGGGCACAGCATCCGGCTGGCAGCGTTTGCACGCGCGAAGCCCGGCCTCGTGCGCTGCGGCGGCCGTGCGGAAGAAACTCACGTTGCGTGCGTGCGGAGTCATGGCCGGGCAGCTCGGCCGGCAGTAGATGCCGGTCGAGTGCACCCCGGTGATGAACTGGCCGTCGAATCGCGAATCGCGCGACGACATCGCGCGGTACCGCTCGGCGAAGACCGGGTCGGCCTGGGCCGCGCGTGCCGTGGTTCTCTGCGGACGGGGATTGTGCTGGGCCATGAGGCCAGAGTGCCACGAACCACAGACACGATCTAGCGGAATTCGGACACGGGCTCACCGGCTCACCGGCCACGGCTGGGTGCTCGCCGTCAAGAGGTCGTTAGACGGTCGAACCACTTATAGGCTTGACGGGTGACCAGTCCCGAGAATGTTCTCAATGTGACAGCCCACGACACCGATGTCGTCGCCCAGCTCATCGACGCTCTCGGCGACCGTGTCTCGACCGAACCCGCAGCGCTGGAGCGGGCCCGTACCGACAAGTCCGGCCACATCGCGGCGGGAACCCCGCTCGCCATCGTGACCGCGCTTACCGTCGCCGACGTGCAGCGGACCATGCGCATCGCGTCGCGAACCGGCACGCCCGTCGTCACGCGGGGCGCGGGCACCGGCCTCGCCGGGGGAGCGATCGCCGACTCCGGCGAGATCGTGCTCTCGACCATGGCGATGGACGCGATTCTCGAGATCTCGACCGACGACGAACTCGCGGTTGTCGAACCCGGGATCATCAACGCCGACCTCAATGCCGAGCTCGCGAAACAGGGCCTGTGGTTCGCGCCGGATCCGGCGAGCCGTGCGATCTCGACAGTCGGCGGGAACATCGCGACGAATGCCGGCGGACTGCTCTGCGCCAAATACGGGGTCACCCGCGAGGCCGTGAGCGGCCTCAGCGTGGTGCTCGTCGACGGCTCGCTGCTCGAACTCGGGCACCGCACAGTCAAGGGGGTGACCGGTCTCGACCTCACCGCCCTGTTCATCGGGTCGGAGGGCACGCTCGGTGTCATCGTCGGGGCAACCCTGCGGCTGCGGCGGTTGCCGACCGGCGAACGGGTCACCATCGGAGCGTACTTTCCCTCGGTCGAATCCGCGGCGCGGGCTGCGGCCGTCATCTCGTCGTCCGGCCTGCGTCCCGCCATCATGGAACTCGTCGACCACCAGGCGATGGCCGGCATCGCGGAGTACCTCGCCATCGAGTCGCGCGCCGGCTCGTCATACCTGCTGATCCAGTTCGACGGATCGGGTGCCGGTGTGGACGCGGATGCCGCTGGCGCCATCGTCCGCTCGCTCGGCGGCGACCTCGAATTGACCACCGACACCGCCGAGGCAGAGCGACTGTTCGCCGTGCGGCGTGCGTTCCACCCCGCCATGGAGACCCGGGGCACCGTGCTGATCGAAGACGTCTGCGTTCCCCGCAGCGCACTGCCGGCGATGTTCCAGGCGATCTCCGACATCGAGGTGCGCTTCGGCGTCACCATACCCACGGTGGCGCACGCGGGCGACGGCAACCTGCATCCGAACTTCGTCTTCGAGTCCGATCCCGAAGCCGAGAACGGTGTTCCCGACGTGATCTGGGCCGCCGCCGACGAGCTCTTCCTCGCGGCGCTCCGCCTCGGGGGCACGCTCACCGGCGAGCACGGCGTCGGGCTGCTCAAGCGGCGCTGGCTCGGCCACGAGCTCGGTGGCCCCCAGCTCGAGCTGCAGCGCCAGATCAAGGGAGTTTTCGACCCTCAGGGACTTCTCAACCCAGGCAAGGTGTTCTAACAGGCAGCTTGTGGAATATGTGGCCTTCACCTGCGGTTTCATACGTATAGATGAACAGCCCCACCCACGAAAGCACGACCAGGATCACCCCGAAAACCGCGCCCGCGGCACGCGAGCGCACCCGTACTCCCAAGGAGAACAGCATGGATTCTTCTGCACGCCCCACCACCGCGCCCACTACAACGGCGCCCACCGTCTCCGCGAGCACCGTCGCGGCGACCACGACCATCCGTGACGTCGTCACGCAGAAGCCGGCGCGCTCACGCCGCTCGAAGAGCCTGCTTCCCCGCCCGAAGACCGGCGAGGTGCGCGTCCGCGTCGGTGCGCTGGGAATGACTACGCTCGGTCTTCAGGCCGCTGGCCTCGTGGAGGCCGTCGGTCCGGAAGCCGGCGGATTCGCCCCCGGCGACCGCGTCTGTTACCGCGCCACGGCCGAGAACTCCGGCCTGCGCCCTCTCATCAGCGAGCGCGACCTCATCGGATTCCCGAAGGACATCGCGCTCGAGACGGCCGCATCCCTGCTGCCCTACGGGCTGATCGCGCGCACCATCGTCAAGCAGCTGCACGCTGTCGGCCGTGGCAACCGCGTCTATGTCACCCCGGATGCCGCGGGCATCGACGAGTTCGTCCGGGCCTGGATCGCGGACCTCGGTGGTGTGACCGCGCAGAGTGCTGCAGACGCGGACGTCGTCATCGCCGGTTCCGACTACAGTGCCGCGCGACGCTGGCGCTACGGACAGGGACTGTCGCAGCAGGCGGCCGTCGATGTCTTCCAGGCGGTTCGTCGCGGAGTCTTCGAGCACCTGCAGATCACGAGCTACCCGCTCGCCGACGCCGAACGCGCCCGCACCGAGCTCGCCTCGCGCCCCGCGGCCGGCCCGATCGTGCTCGTCCCGTCGATGGCCACCGCGGCCTAGGCTCCGCGTCATCGTTCCCCTGTCGTTTGTTATCAGAGTGGCCGTTTAAACGGCCACTCTGATAACAAGAGGCACGCCGAGCGGCTACGCCGGCTTCGCGACGAGCGCCTTCGAGCGACCCGCCACCAGGGCGAGCACGGATGCCGCGATGCAGATGGCGGCGATGACCGGCGCCCAGATGTCGAGGGCCGGTTCGAGGCCGATGCTGGTCGCCGTCATTCCGATGCTCACGGCGACGATTCCCTGGGTCAGGTAGGCCACCAAGTACACCGACGAGAGAGTCGACGCACGGTGGTGGGCGGGCGCGTGGCGATTGGTCAGGCCCAGCCCGCCGAGGAACAGCATGCCGTAGCCGGTGCCAGCGACAATCGACGCGGCGAGGAAGACCGGCAGCGAGTGCAGGGCGGCCGAGAGGCTGAGCAGCCCCATGCCGGCAGCGGTCAGCACGCCGCCGACGATCGTCGAAACAAGCGGTTCGAGGCGGCGGGCCAGGATGGCCGTGATGCCGATGAGCACGGCAGAGACCGAGAGAACCGACCCCGCGACCAGCGCGTTGGAGGTACCGATCAGGTCTTTGGCGATCTGCGAGCCGAGCGAGAGCAACAACGCACCCATCGAGAATCCCGCGGCGATGGACAGCGATGAGACCGAGAAGACAGTGCGCAGGCCACGCGGCACCCCCACCCGCTGCGGGCGCCAGCGGCCGGCGGCGAGGCTGCCCTTGGCTGGCCTCGGCAAAAACCACACTGTCACCAGGATCCCGATAGCGAGCACGAGCAGCAACCAGTAGCTCAGGTGCAGCGGAAAGCGCAGGTACTGCACAAACGCGCCACCGACGATAGTCGCGAGCGCGAGGCCCACCGCCGTAGACGCGGTGTTGACCGAACTGGCACGCGAGGAGTTGCCGGTCGCGTTGAACTCGACCATCGCGGCGCTGGCGGGACCCATGGCGAGGCCCACCCCGATGCCCTGCAGCACGCGACCGACTATCAGCAGCGGAAGGCCGGGAGCGATCGCGAACATCAGCACCCCGAGGGCGATCGCGGTGACGCCGATGAGAAGCGCGAACCGGCGGCCGGTGTAGTCAGAGAGGCTGCCGAAGACGACGAGCGTCACCACGAGGCTGATCGGATAGACCGCGAAGATCGTGGTGATGATCGCGGGGGTGAGGTGCCAGTCGGCCGTGTAGAGCGGGTACACCATCGACGGCGCACCGCTGGCCCAGAGGGCGAGGGCGGCGACGGATGCTGCCACCCAGAATGCCGCGCGCCCACTGAGGGAGCGGCGAGCGGGCAGGTCGGCGGAGCGGGGTGGGAGCGTCATTGTGCCGACGCTAGCACTCTGGATTGGAATATCCAAGCCAGCGCGATACACTGGACCCATGGTTCCTGCAGCGACGACGACGTCTCCCCGGTGTTCGATTGCCCGCAGCCTCGAGGTGCTCGGTGAGAAGTGGACTCTTCTGGTCGTGCGCGAGGCGTTCTGGGGTGCGACGAAATTCTCGGACTTCACCGCATCGCTCAGCGTCTCGACCGACATTCTCAGCGCTCGCCTCGCGACCCTCGTCGACGCCGGGGTGTTCGAACGGCGCTCCTATCGCGAGAACGGGTCGCGCGAGCGCTTCAGTTACCACCTGACCGAGAGCGGCCTCGAGCTGCGGGTGCTGCTCGCTGCCTTCACCGAGTGGGGCGACCGGTACCGCCCGAACGAGCTCGGGCCGGCGACCCTCTATCGCGATCGCGCCAGCCAGGCGCCCGTGCACCTCGCCTTCGTCTCGGCAACCGGCGAGGTTCTCGACGAGACCGCTGTCGAGACCATTCGCGGCCCGGGAAGCGAACGCCCGCTCGGTGCCGTCCAGATCGGCAGTGTCCCGACCGGCGCAGCTCCTAGGCTGGAGCCATGACCGAGCCAGACGACCGCCCGACGTTCCTGCCCATCGCCGCACCGGACGAGCTCACCTCGGCTTCGCGAGCGGCGGCCGACGCCTGGCTCGCCGCATCCGGCAGTCCCCGGCTGAGCAACCTGCAGGCCACCCTCATCGGGCACGTGCCGAGTTTTGTCGCGTACCAGCAGTTCACGGTGCTTCGCGACGAACTGGCGCCGTACATTGGTGAGCGCGCCCTCGCGCTGTTCTCGCTCGCGATCAGCGAAGCTGCGGGGAGCGACGCCGGAACCACGCACTTCCGGGGCATCCTCGTCGCGGGCGGAACCGACGTCGACAACCCGCAGGTCACCGAGGCCGAACAGTTGCTCATCGACTGGGGGCGGTTGATCGCGACGGCGCCCGGGCAGATCCCGGATGCCGTCTACGCCAGACTGCAGCTCGCTTTCAACCCGAAGCTGCGGATCATGCTCGTGGCCTATGCCGGCCAGCTGGTCGCGACGAACCTCGTGAACGCTGTCGGGCGGATCCCGCTCGACAGTTCCGGCGCAGTCTGAATCCGCGCATGACTGAGCGAGAAGTGACACGCGTGCGCCGCATCCACCCGGCCTGGATCGTGGCCCTGGTGGCATTCCTCGCCCTAGTCGGCGCGGCCGGCTTCCGGGCGGCGCCGAGCGTGCTCATGCTCCCGCTCGAAGAGGAGTTCGGGTTCTCGCGCGCCGAGCTCTCGGTCGCGGTCAGCGTGAACCTGCTCTTCTACGGCCTGATGGCTCCGTTCGCCGCTGCGCTCATAGCCCGGTTCGGGCTGCGCCGGGTCACCTCGATCGCGCTGCTGTTCGTCGCTGCCGGGGCCGCCCTCAGCATCTTCGCGACGGCCCCGTGGATGCTCGTACTCACCTAGGGCGTGCTGATCGGGCTCGGCACAGGGTCGATGGCCCTCGTCTTCGCCGCCACCGTCGCCGACAGCTGGTTCGTGAAGAACCGCGGGCTCGTGGTCGGGGTACTCACCGCGGGCAGCGCGACCGGCCAGCTCGCCTTCCTGCCGTTCATCGCCATTCTGGTGACCGAGCAGGGCTGGCGCCAGGCGTCCTTGCTCGTGGCCGCGGGAGCGATAATCGTCGTCCCGCTCGTGCTGCTCTGGGTGCGCAACAGCCCCGTCGATCTCGGCATGACACCCTACGGTGCACCGGAGGGCTGGACCTACGAGAAACCGCAGCGCACCAACGCGGCGAAAGCTGCCATCGGCACCCTCGTGCGCGCGAGCCGGCACCGCACTTTCTGGGCGCTGGTTGCGGGGTTCGCCATCTGCGGGGCGACCACCAACGGGCTCATCGGTACCCACTTCATCCCGAGCGCGCACGACCACGGGATGCCCGAGACTGTGGCCGCCGGATTGCTCGCCGTCGTCGGGATCTTCGACATCGTCGGCACCATCGCCTCCGGCTGGCTGACCGATCGCGTGAATCCGCGCATCCTGCTCGCCGCGTACTACGGCTTCCGCGGGCTCGGGCTGCTCGTCCTGCCCTTCCTGCTCTCGGCAACCGTGCAACCGCCGATCATCATCTTCGTCGTGATCTACGGCCTCGACTGGGTCGCTACGGTTCCGCCGACTGTCGCGCTCTGCCGTGAGCTCTTCGGTAAGGACGGGCCCATCGTGTTCGGCTGGGTCTTCGCCGCGCATCAGGTCGGGGCCGCGATCGCCGCCTTCACCGCGGGTGCCCTGCGCGACGCGACCGGGGAGTACACGGCGGCTTGGTTCGGAGCGGCAGCTCTGTGCCTGATAGCCGCGGCGATCAGCGCCACGATCTCGCGCAGGGTGGCCGGAACGCCTGTCGCGGTGCCCGGCGACCGGGTGCCCACGGGATAGGGTCGCAGGGTGATCACACCAGTTCTCGTCCTGCTCATCGTCGCCGCTGTCGGTGCACTTCTCTGGCTGTTGTTCTTCGTACTGCAGCTGAGCGACGTGACGGCGTCGCTGCTCGATGTGCGCGGAGCCCACGAGAACGACAAGCCCGGGCGCCCGGCCCGCCGGCGCTACAGCGAGTACGTCTGGACGATCCCGCTCGCCGTGCTCACCGTCATCCTGCTCGCGGTCGGGGTGGAGTTCGCCGCGACCTGGGTGGAGTTCGGCCCGGCCTCGGCGGTCATCGTCGTCGGCCTCGTCGCTGTCGTGCTGCTGGTGGCGATCGCGATCATCGTGGCGATGACCCGGGGTGAGAAGTACAGCTACGGGCAACTGCTGGCGAACCTGTCCGAGGATTCCGGCCAGCGGCTGACCGCGGCCCAGGTGAGCCTGTTCCGTTCGCAGCTGGAAGAGATCGACGGCCGCCGTCGCCGGATCCACCTCGGTTTCCGCGACCGCGCGGGGGTCGCCTGGTTGCGGTCCGAGCTCGACGACCTCGCTGCCGCATTCCGGGTCGTGCCGCCCACCGGGCTCGGGGCGGTCTCGGCGGTGCGCCTGCGCACGGCCCACACCTATCTCTGGAAGGGCAACGTCATCCGGCTGGTTCCCGCGTTCCTGGCGGTGGCGGTGTTCCTCTGCCTCGGGGTCGCCTGGATGATCGCGGCGAGTCACGGGTTCTACGATCTCGATGCCGCGGGAGGTGCGTCGCAGTACACGACGGAGCCGATCGACGATCCGATGTCCGGCTGCGACCCGGACTGCGTCGTGGGATTCACCAATTTTCTTCCGCTGGTACTTCTGGCACTGGTTCCGATCGCCGTCAGCTACCTGCTCGCAATCCCGAGCGCCCGCCTCGCCCTCGCGGCCAAGGTCGCCTGGCACGCCG
>Ga0247736_10000669_pt1 | contig 11484 bp, 10 predicted proteins | sample UWRJL193509B2_FD_180935 | JGI IMG/M metagenome (GOLD analysis project Ga0247736, IMG submission 180935) | Plant litter microbial communities from Arlington Agricultural Research Station in Wisconsin, United States - UWRJ-L193-509B-2 | ecosystem: Environmental > Terrestrial > Plant litter >...
ATCGGTTGATCTTCAACATCGCAACCCACCATGCGCGCCAATCTACGCGCTGATTCCTGCTGCGTTTTACCTTTGCCATCGGCTGTTTCTGCCATATCATTTTCCACCGATAATTCGCCAGTTAAGCGATAAACATCAGCCATTGTCGCAAAAAATTCTGCCGCAATATTAATTTCAGTTGTGACGCCATTTTGATTAATGGTTACTTTTTGGCCCAGCGCCATTACTGGCGTACGCACAACGCCTGTATAAACCAAAGTGTCTTGTTGCATGCGGCTAGCATCTGAACAATCTTGCAGCGCTACTTTGCGATGCGCAATCGGAATAATATCGCTAGTCGTGCTACCAATATCAATGAATAGCGCATCTGGCACATACTCTGCCAACAAGCGTGTACTTGCATGCCAGTTGGTAGAAGCAATTTTCGTGGCATTTTCAGCAACATGTTCAAATTGCACAAAACCGTTATTCGGGTCGTTATTTGCCGCGTAAAAAAACGTATTTTGCCCCAATAAATTTACAGCACATTTTGCAATTTCGCATACGCCAGTGTGACGATTAGGAAATAAATCCACTAACTCGCCAGTCATCGTCACTGCGTGTAATGCTTCATCAGACCGCACCTGCATTAAGCTAAAAACTGCTTCAATCGCAGTTTTCAATTCATTTAATCCACGCCAAAGTGAGCAAGGTAATTGAATGCAATGTTGCTGTTCACCATTTGCATCTAACATCACTGCTTTAAGATGTGCACCACCGATATCCCAACCGATGATTGATTGAGAAGTAGGTTTAAACATGCACACTTACCACGTTACGTTTTATAGCTGGCCAAATAAACTTGTGTTGAGCCAACGTGTGCTTAGTCAACGTGTTAATAATTAATTCAGCAGGATTTTGTGCCATCGCTTCCGCTAATACTGCATAACTGGTTGTTAAACGCGGATTGATTTCTACCACAGTAATTTGATTTTCATTTTGCACATCGGCTATTTTCTCGTCTACTGTTTGTGGGTTAACTAGCACATCGATTCCCACATAACCGTTCAAATCGGCAAGCGTTTCTGCTATTGCTTGCGCAACCAATTCAAACGCATGCCATAGATGTTGCATGCCATTGACCTGGCTGCCCGCATAACTTAACCCATTTTTTTGCTGAATAATCATTTGTGTATTACAGCTTAACACCTGCGCGCGACCTTGATGCATCACGCATGAAATACTGGCTGCAATCCCTTGCTGATAAGGCTGAATCACATAATGCTGACTTTTACTATTTTCCGCCAACCAATTATTCAAGCTATCGGTATTATCAAATAAAATAATTCCATCGCAACCTGCGCCGTCGTTTGGCTTTGCTAACCAGCGCCCTGTTTTTTTAGGCCAGTTTTCTGTTGTGTAAGTGGGAATAGTGGCGATTCCAGCTTGCTGTAAATGATAATAAGTCGCTAGTTTTTCGCTGGTGATATTGATCGCATCAACACCGCTACCCAATATTAACTTACCCTTTTGAACGGCTAATGCGGTCAATTTTTTTAACAAACCATCCGTTTCTGGCGCAATTAACCAAACTGCATCTGCTGATTCTATTTGCTTAGCCCAAACGCTCCAAACGTCTTGATCAGCATCAATCGTTACGTAGTTATCGCAATATTCTGGCGGGATTAAGCGTGCATCAATTGTTGTGCTAATCTCGTAAGGCAAAGTGGATAAATCGCGTAATAATGCATTTCGCATCAATGTCGCTTCAGCCAACAATTTTGCCGGTAAATCTAAATGATTAAAACCGCCAGCAGTGACAAACTCGCAGACGAATATTTTTTTAATAGGTATTTTTTTTATAGCCATACGTCTAGGGCAAATATTCTAAAATGAGTGATTGAAAACCGAACGTCTATAAACTAAATATCAATAAATGAACGTTGCAAAATCTAAAGGTAAGCTTTGAAAATTATTCCCGTCATTGATTTAATGCAAGGCCAGGTGGTACATGCTAAATTCGGCTTGCGTAGTCAATATCAGCCGATTCAATCTACTTTGTGTAATGGTAGCGCACCGTTAATTATTGTTGCGGCATTGCTAGAATTATACCCATTTCAAACGCTGTATATCGCAGATTTAGACGCCATTTTAGGTGCTGGTCATCACACAGAATCAATCGCACAAATCGCTGAAAATTTCCCACAACTGACTTTATGGATAGATTCGGGCATCCGCCAAGTAAATGCACGTGCGCTTGCTCAATCCAAACAATTTCCATCTAACCTACATCAATCCAATCGAATAAAACCTGTGGTTGGTAGTGAAAATATTGCCAATTTACAAGACTATCGTGCGATTAGCTACGCGTGCGAGAGTCAGCATATATTGTCTTTGGATTATTCTGCGACCAGTGCAATGGGCATTTCGGCGTTACATTCGTCCGCGCGCTTTTGGTCAGATGACACGATTTGTATGACACTAAATGCGGTTGGCAGTACGCAAGGCGTTGATAATGAAAGACTTAGTGCGTTAATCAGATTAAATCAAGCCAGAAAAAAACCATCACGGTTATATGCTGCGGGCGGCGTTAGAAATATTGATGACATTCAACAGTTAAATAAGCTCGGTATTGAAGGTGTATTGATTGCAACCGCGTTACATTCTGGCAAATTAAGCCAAGCAGATTTACAACTTTTTGATGCTTAAATTTGGTTAAGTTTTAATCAGTTAAGATTAAGCATTTGACTTAATTGATTAAACAAAAAACCCGAGCAAGCTCGGGTTTAAAATACGTTTTACGATAACAATTAATTGGAAATAAAGTTATTCCAAGTTTGCATGAATCGCGCGCATACCTTCTTCAGTTAAGCCTTTTGCATCGATCAAATCTGCAATCGCCGCTTCTAAGAAAATCAATGTTGACAATTCAAACTGTGAACCCATTGGCATCGCTTTTGTTAATGGGAAGCTATCATCTTGACCAATTTGAATCACTAGATCAGCCACGTCTGCCATTGCAGAAGTTTTCTTCATTGAGATAACAACCAACTTAGCACCAACTGATTTGGCTTTTTTCACAAACGGTAACAATGTTTCTGTGCCGCCTGAACCTGAAACTAAGATTAACAAATCACCAGATTTGATGGCGGGCGTAACGACTTCACCAATCATGCTTACGTTGTAGCCAGAGTGAACTAAACGCATCGCAAAGAAGCGTGAAACTAATAGTGAACGACCTGCGCCGCCAATAAATGTGCGGCCAGCTTGATCAACCAGTTTTAATAATTCAGCTGCTTTTGCATTATCTGTTACCGCTAAAATACCGGTTATTTTGTCTAAAATGAGTTTTTGATTATCCATTTTGTATCCTTTTCTTAAATGTCTCTTAAGTCAATTGAATGCTTATTCCTGCATTAAATTACACATAAAAAATCCCGACACATTACTGGGTCGGGATTTTATTTTACTTACTCTTAAGTTAACTCAATAATTGCTTATTGAAGTAATTTGACTTAAGCGTGAGCAATAGCTGTGATTTCAGCAGCAGAAGCAGCAGGATCAGCAGCGCCGTAGATAGCAGCACCAGCAACGATGATTGTTGCGCCAGCATCTTTAACTTGTTTTGCAGTAGCAGCTTTAACGCCACCAGCAACTGAGATTTCAACGCCTAAGTTCAAACCAGCAACTAATGCTAAGTCAGCAAAAGGAGTTTGGCCAGCAGCTTGTTGATCTAAACCAGTGTGAACGCCAATGATGTGCGCGCCAGCAGCAGCAACTGCTTTAGTAACAGCAGCTTTATCAGCAACGTTGATCAAGTCAACTTGTGCTTTTTTGCCGTATTTGTTTGCAACGTCGATTACACCTTTGATTGTACCGATATCAGAGATACCTAATACAGTAACGATGTCAGCACCAGCTTTGAAGAATGGCTCAGCTTCGTAGAAACCAGCATCAGCTGTTTTCAAGTCAACTAAGATTTTGTTGTTTGGGAATTTAGCGCGCAAAACTTCAAGCAATTTGATACCGTTGTGCTTGATGCATGGTGTACCGATTTCTAAAATATCTACGTGTGGAGCAACTTGAGTTGCTAATGCAACAGTTGCGTCAAAATCTAATGAATCTAATGCCATTTGGGTTAAAGCCATGGTGTACTCTCCGATTGAAAATTATTGTTAGTAACTAAAATGCTTAGAATGATTAATTGAATTAATTATCAAAGATTTTGTTACGAAAAAGATTACTGCTTTCTACAACTAATTGTTTCGCACTAAACTTGGTACACAAAAAATAAAACGAAATCTAAATTAAGTGCTTGCAGACGACTTGCTGTCTTGCGTTTAGCGAATTTTAAGCTGGACGCATTATATTATGCGTCCAGCCTAATGTTGTCAATGTTAAACCACAGTTATTACAAGTAAGTTACAGTTTAGTGACATAAGCCGCGTAACTTAATGCTTTAAAAGTTGACTTAACACTAATAAATTTAAAGTTTTGCTGCTAAAGCCGCTTCAAGTTTATTTTGATCTGCTACAAAACCACGGATGCCTTCAGACAACTTTTCAATTGCCATTGCATCTTGATTCAATTCAAAACGGAACTCAGCTTCAGTCATTTTTGCAGGTGGTGTTTTTGTCGCGCCATTGTCTTTTAACACTTGTACTAAAGTGCCTTCAGTTGCCGCTAAGTCTTGTAATAAGTTTGGTGAAACAGTTAAGCGATCGCAACCAGCCAAAGCAATTAACTCACCTGTATTGCGGAATGAAGCGCCCATCACAACAGTTTTGTAACCATGATCTTTGTAATATTGATAAATAGCACGCACTGAAACAACACCTGGATCAGTTTCTTGTGTGTATGTTTCGCCTGTTTTAGCTTTGTACCAATCTAAAATACGGCCAACGAATGGAGAAATCAAGAATACGCCAGCTTCAGCACAGGCACGTGCTTGGCCGAAACCGAATAACAATGTTAGGTTACATTGAATGCCTTCTTTTTCTAAGATTTCGCCGGCTTTAATACCTTCCCATGTTGATGCTAATTTAATCAATACGCGGTCTTTGCTGATGCCTGACTCTTCATATAATTTAATTAATTTACGGCCTTTAGCCACCATTGCATCTAAGTTAAATGACAAACGCGCATCCACTTCAGTTGAAATACGGCCTGGCACTTCTTTGGTAATTTCAGCACCAATTAATACGGCTAATTTGTCAGCAGCATTGTCAATTTGTTCTGCTTTTGTGCCGCCTTGTGCTTTTGCGTAAGCAATCGCTGTTTCAATTAAAGGCGCGTATTGTGGAATTTGGCTTGCTTTTAATACGAGTGATGGATTGGTCGTTGCATCCACTGGCTTTACGCTTTTAATCGCTTCTACGTCGCCTGTATCGGCTACGATTGTGGTCATGCTTTTCAATTGATCTAATAGATTTGCCATTATTTCCTCCTAATTTGCTTGCACCCAATTTTTGAGCTACGCATGGTTTGTAAAATTCAACTTAACTTAATTTTTAACTAAAAAAACGTTTATCTTAACTAAAGCTTAACTGACTATTATAACGCAAAATAAATTCAGAATGATTGAACACCGCGCTAAATTTTAGTTGCTTAAATGCATCAGCTTGAGATTGTTAATCAATGTTAAATGTCTTTGTATTGACTTGCGCTGTGGCTACAATTTAGCGGCACACAGTATTAAATCAGCTAACCCATATGATTCATTCAGAAGAAAATATCGCCAGAGAAGATATTGCCAGTAACACGATGGATTTATTATCGGTGACTAACAACTGGATATTGATGCGTCATCAATGGTTAATCACAAAAATGCGCAGTATTTTAACTGGAGAGCCATCGCCGCCACTGCATGAATTATATGAATTCGATACATTAACCTTGAGTCATTTAAAGTTACCAGAGAACTTACTTACTAGCTTTACTGGTATTAAAGAGCGATTAGAAAGCGTGTGGAATGACACGGTGAATATTCACCATCCGCTCTCTGGCTTATCTATTTTTGATCAACTGAATGTTTTCCAACAGCAAGCGCATTTGTTTATGCAAGAATCAAAAGAGCTGAATCAAGAGTTATGGCGCGATTTTACAATGCGTGATCCCTTGACTGGCGCACTCACTCGCTTAACGCTTAAATCGAGCTTATTGCAAGAGTTAAACCGCAGCAAAAGACATCAGCACGCTTGTTCTATTGCACTGATTGACCAACATAAATTCAAAAAGATCAATGATGATTGGGGACATAATGTCGGCGATCAAGTATTGGCTAACACGGCATCTTTGATTCAACAGAATTTGCGTTTTGGCGACAAATTATTTCGCTATGGCGGAGATGAATGGTTGATTTTAATGCCAAACACTGACCAAGAAAAAGCCGGATTGATGCTGGCAAGAATCCAAAAGATTGCCGCAAACTTTCAACATACAACCAGCAATCAGATCAAATTTCATAGTTCGTTTCATTATGGCGTTGCAGAATGTAGTCCGTATGAAAATGTAGATGACTGGATTGCTGCGGCTGACAATGATTTGTACATTGCAAAAAAACTGGTTAATTTGCCGTTATTTATTTGATTAATTAATTATCTAGTTGCTGAAAACTCAGCACAGGCAAGCGCAGATTAAAACTGGTTTTTTGCCCAACATCACTTTGCACATCAACGCTGCCTAAATGCTTTTCGGCCACCGTATGCACAAAATACAAGCCTAAACCCGCGCCATCTGCTTGACCACTTTTTAAGCGACTGAATCGCTTAAACAACTGTTTTTGTTCATCTATTGGAATACCTGGACCATGATCAATCACGCTCATCACAGCGTATTTATCCGCATAAGTTAACCGTATTAAAACCGTAGAATATTCAGGCGCAAACTTAATCGCATTTAAGACTAAATTTAAAATTGCCCGTTGTAGCAAATCAAAATTGCCATTCACCCAAACCAAGCCATTTTCAATGTCTCTTTCCAATGTGATGTTTTTCTTAAGCGCGCTTTCATAAGCATCATCTGCCGCCTGATGCGTAATGCCAGCAAAATCTAACTCTTTAAAATCGGCACGATTGCTCATCTCGGCACGGGAGGCTTGCAGAAAATCTTCTGCCAAATGTAAGGCTTGCGATAGCGGGGCGTACAACCTGGATTTAATTTGCTGATGTTCTTCTAACGTCATCATGGCGCTGGCTAACGGTGCGCGTAAATCATGCGAGATAAAGGCCAGCACTTCTTTGCGGTCATTCTGTAAAAAGCGCAATTGCAGCCCCGCCGCACGCACTTGCTCAATGCGAGCATCAAAATTATCGTAACCATGCGGCGCAGTATTTTTTGTGTCTGGTTTGAGAATCAAGCTGTTTAAATAAGCTAATTCCTGGTCTAAATAGCGTTGAGCCGCTTCTAATTTACGCCAGCTCCACACAGGGTAAGAAATCAAAACGGGCAATAAAGCCGCCGATGGCGGAATCCAAATGCTCAACATTCTGGGCGAAATAGCCGCCAATAAAGCGATTAAGCCAAGATAAATTAACGTAGAAACCAAACCATTTAATGCAGATAATTTAGGCATCCATACCAAAGGCAGCAACGCCAAAATGATTAAAATCAGCAGACTCAACCAAAACGGTACATTGTCGATTAAGCCTTTGTTGCGCAAAGAATCTAATACATTGGCATGAAACTCGACTCCCGCCATTGGCTGTCCTAAACCGGAAACGGGCGTCGCCAGCAAATCATTCATGCCTGATGCAGTGGCACCAATGAGCACGATTTTGCCTTTAAACGCATCTTTTTCAAACTCACCATTTAATACTTGTGCATAAGAAATCGTGGCAAAGTGCCCTGGCGGCCCTCTAAAACTCACTCTTTTTTGTTGCTGATGCTTTAATGAGAAATTAGTTGTTAAATCTAAATCCTGCTGAAAATATTTTTGACTAATTTGCGTTTGAAATTGATTTTTTGAAGGCTGTTTAAGCGCAACATTTAAAACGGCTTGCGAAAAATGCTGCCACACTGGCGCACCGATTCCTTCAAATAAATACACGCTACGTGCAATACCGTCTTCATCTAAAACCGCATGCACACGACCTAAATCGGCGGCGTTTTCGGCCAAAATTGGCAATGGCAATGTTTCGATCAATTGACCATTCACCCGCGTTGTTTCCAGCAACACTGGCAAAACGACATTTTTGGCTTGTTTGATGGATTCTGCCAGCGCAATATCCGCCGCTGGATTTAATTGGTCTGGTTCAGAAAAAACAACATCCAAGCCAATCGCGCGCGTATTTTCTTGTTTAAGGCGCTGGATCAAATCGGCGTGGATTTGTCGTGTCCAAGGCCAGCGGCCTAATTGGGATAAACTATTTTCATCAATCGCAATAATCACAATATCAGCAGGCGCGGCTGTAAGATGACCTTTTTGACCGATATCGAATATCAGGTTATCAACGCGTGAAAATAACCCGCTTATATGGATTAACACCACTACAAACAGCAAGATTAAAGCTGTCGATACATAATCGTTAAAACGAATGTATTTCAAAAGAGGATTTTTTCTAAAGGTGAGTCAAAGGCCATTTTACCATTGTGAGTTTCACCATTGTGAGTTTCACCATTGTGAGTTTCACCATTGCGGGTTTTACCATTGTGAGTTTGCATCAAATTCAGTTTTTGCTTCAAAGCCGGCAACGCCATCAGAATCCACCAAGCGCAAACGCAGCGTTTGTTTACCATATTCGCGTAGCAAGAAATAAAATTTACCGCTTAAGCCAGTTGCATGCCAAACATTCATTTGATGATTCGCTTCATTGTCCACCATCGCCTCATACACAAAGCCCTGTGGCGGATCTATCGTCGTAATATACGCCCGATTATTTTCAACTTTAGCCACAAGCTGGCTGATATCTGGCGCTGGCGGCTTAGGTTTATATTTAAAATGATTAACACTTGAATAAGGCCCAATATCGCTACCATTCACACTGGCTAAACGCCAAAAATATTCACCTGTTTGCAACGCATTTGCTGGAATAAATTGATTGGTCGCTACTTGTTCCGTTTGCAATAAATGCTTAAATTGCGCATCTTTTGCCAGCTCAACCAAATAGGTTTTTGCCCTATCTACCGCCGACCAACTGAATGGTGGTTTGGAATCAGTAACAATTTCCGCTTGGCGCGGCGAGAGCGCTTGCGGCGCAAACGGACGCGCTTTTAATGTGAATGAATGTGTTGAATCATAACCTTCGAAACCTTTTTTATCTTTTGCACGCACTTGCAAATAATATTGCCCATCATCCAAATCGCCAAAATCCAAACGGTTCGTTTGACTTTCACTCTCCGCCAATACGGTATCCAATTGCGCTTTCTTATAGATTTTTCCACTCCAAGCGACTGCGTCTTTTTGCGCTGGCACGGTGAAAGTAATCGGCAACGCAGTTAACTTAACGGGCAGGGATTTTGTATCTGGCGCAGGCAATAACTGCACTGGCGGCTGCGGCGCTTGGCCATTCTCAGACAAACTACCATAGCCTTTTTTAACCGTCACCTCTTCACCTGCGGCAGAAAATGCGATTTGGCCATCTAACGTTTCTTGCCTAACAGTGTGCGCATTGGTTGAAATCCTAAATTCTGTGCCACGAACCGCTGCCACGGCTGTAGGCGTAAAAATTTGCATATGATTACCGCGCACTTTTTTGGGGTTTGCTTCCACGTCCACTTTGCCTTGTTGCAAACGCAACTTTGTATCAACCATGCCGCCACCACTGTACATGCTCAATGTATCCAGTTTCAAAGTAGAGTTGGCTTGCATCGTCACGATAGAGCCATCTGCAAAACGAATATTCAGCTTACTTTTATCGGCTGTTTGCAATTCATCGCCCACATTTAATTGCTGGCCGATGACAACCATTTTTTTGAATTTATCTGCACTTAACATATAAGCCTTGCCAGAAGCCAATATCACTGTAGCGCTGGCTGGGCCTTGTTTAACCAAACTGAGCGGAACGCGCATTTTGCTGCCAACTGGCATGCGATAAGGATCTTTGATGCGGTTTAGCTTTTGTAAAATACGCCAATCGTCGGGATTGATTAAATGGCGTTTGCCAAAATGAATCAACGTATCGTGTGGGCGCACACTGTAAACCCATTCAGGCGAAGTTTCTGTTGCGGCGATTGCTGAAATTTGCGGCGTTAACAGCATGAATAACAAAGTTGCTAATGCAAAATTTGGTAGTTTTATTGTGTTAAGTAAAATGAGATTTAGCTGCATTTTGTGTATTCCTGCTTATATGTCAATGCTTGATAACCGCAAGAAATTGGCTAAGTTTTTTATTGAAAATTCTTGCATAAAACTAAACCAAATGCTCTAAACGATAGCCTTGATGGTAGACAGAAATCAAGCGCCAGCCAAACTGCGGCAATAGATTCAATTTGTTGCGTAAGTGACTGACATGCACGTCGATAGTACGCGTATCGATTTCTGGCGTTGTGCCCCACACAACTTTCGTCAAATGCGCGCGCGCAAGCAGCACATCCACATTTGCAAAAAAATACAGCGCCAATTCAGTTTCTTTTTCAGTTAATTTAACCGTTTTAGCATTTATTAAAAATTTTCTTTTAACGTAATCAACCGTTAAATGACCGTAATTGATGGAATCTGGCTGGCTTTTTTGGGGATTTGCTCTACGATGTAACGCATTGATACGGGCATTCAACACGCTGATGTTTGGCGGCTTTACGATGAAATCATCTGCGCCTGCGTCCATCACCTGCACGATATCTTCCTCTGCATCTCTGCCCGTCAAAAAAATCACGGGCGGAATATTGCCTTTCAACTTCAAACTCGCCATGACTTCTGGGCCAGTCATATCAGGCACTTCCCAGTCCAGCAAACACAAATCAAACTGATCGCTGGAAACCGCTTTTAAACAATCGCGTCCCGTTAAATAATGATGTATTTCGTGGCCTGCTGATGTGAGGGAGCGTACGATATCTTCTGCGAAATTCGCATCATCTTCTAAAAATGCTATTTTCATTTTTCAAATCTTTTTCCTGCCAATGATTACAATCTAACAGTGTAGTTAACCATCAAATTGAATCAATTTATTGAGCGCCTGAGCAAATAAACTGGCTACCGTTAAATCGGCACTTGTTCCTGGATTTATATGCGCTTGCTTCAATTCATTATCCCATGCAAGCAACTTGCTTTGATACAGCTTAGGGTTATCTGAAATGTTAAAAATTGTTAAATGTTGCTTTGCTTGCTGTTGAATTTCAGCCGCGATTGTTGTGCCGTGCTTGCGCACAATATGCGAATCGGGATAAGTTGAAAGCAAAGTCAGGTAGAGTTTTGTGATTAACCAAGCAGTATTTAATGCGGCATTATTTTTAATATTTTCTTGTGCCAGAATGGGCAAAGATAAATTAAAGATCGTCTCAAATCCATTGCTATATTGCATGGCAATCAAATCACGCTCGGCCGCCATTTGCATCGCTTGCAGCAAAGTA
>Ga0247736_10000670_pt1 | contig 11457 bp, 15 predicted proteins | sample UWRJL193509B2_FD_180935 | JGI IMG/M metagenome (GOLD analysis project Ga0247736, IMG submission 180935) | Plant litter microbial communities from Arlington Agricultural Research Station in Wisconsin, United States - UWRJ-L193-509B-2 | ecosystem: Environmental > Terrestrial > Plant litter >...
CCTCGTGGGTATTTTCCAAGAAAGTAGGTTCCCTTAAATGCGAACGCTCCGAGTAAGCCCCGTCCCTCCCCAGGAAAAACAGTAGTGGGGATAACGGTTGAGAAGTTCTCTTGGTCATCATCGTCTGAGACATAATAAGCATGAGGAAAGTTATTGTTCCCGAAAGCCACAATACGCCCGTACATAATGAAACCAAAAGTCGGGAAAGTAGTAGCCCAGTCAGATGACGGACCTGATATATTTCGCCGCTGATTATCGTCGCCCTCAATGACCTGGACCTGACTCCCGCCAGTAAATATAAAAAGCTTTTTAGGTTTGTTAGCAACTTCCTGCCCCCCTTCTAAAAAGTGAGGCTGACCCTCAAGCGTAAGCACCTCTGGAGACCCAAGAAGTGGAGTGATCTCAATCTGACTCTCCCCTTCCTGATAAGAATAAATTTTACCGTCTCCGCCAACCATGACAGTTTTTTTACGATAAGGAATAGGCTCCCACTGGTAGGCCGCACGAATGCCGCCAGGAACCGCAGACGGATTGAAACGAAGAGAGCCAAGCTCCTTTTCGATCATGCCGTTTTGCATCGTGATGTTTCTTGCGTCTAGGACTGCGTTATACGGGATTTTATCCATCGAATCGTCTCTAACGATTCCGACATTACCAAGAGTGATTGGAGGGCTTGTAATCCCGCGATACGACATGCCTAAATGTTAGCGCCAACCGTAAGGAAATGGAAACTGATTTGCGCGTGGTCTTATCTCGCCACGGTTCTTACTTGTGAACTGTCTTTCGATATTATCCGCTTTCACTAAAGACATGAGAGTTGCTTTAGCCATCGACGCATAATCATTCGCACGAGAGTCGTCTTTATCCATCATCAATTTGTATGTGGCAGCGTTCGATAAAAAGTCACGAAACTCGCGCGGAAGGTTAGGAATTTCGTTCGAATCTTCATCGTTTGTTAGATCATTTGGAACAGGAATATATGAATAAGTTAAGCGTAAAGGCTTCTCAACAAATGCAGAAAATCGAATCGTTTTTACGCCGTTTCTATCTCTAACTTCAGCAGCTAAAAGCGGCCATCCGATCTGTGGATAGTTATAAGGAAGGCGTGACTGAAGCGTGCGCTGATCGACAAGCGTTACCTTCCCGTTCCAGTCTGCGTAGTTGTAATAAGAGTTATAGGAGTTGCACGAAAAACCGTCCACAAGCCGCATGATCTTAGTCTCACCGTCTGGCGCTAGATCATAATCAAGCTTGTAGATCTTAAAAGCCTTTTGACCCGTAGAGCCAAGGTAGATCGAATCAAGCGTAAACTCCGAAAACGGGTCTCCGTTAGAAATAATCCGGTAAGTCTCGTTATCGTTCTCGGCATGAAAGACCCAGCCTGAAACGTCAAAGCCCTGAGGAATCGTGAAAGTCGCAATATTAGATCCGTTTGTAACGTTTACGAATCCGGACTGATAAGGGGGAACTAGAATCAAGACCCCGTCATTTGTAGCCTTTGCCCAGCTATAGGCGGCGCTAGAGTCAATATCAAACATCGACGCGCCCGCGTGGGCTTGAAGGTTAAACTCATTTAGATATTTAACCACGTCGTCTTCATACGGCGAACTACCGTCCGTTAGCTCCCCGCACTGCGTTAAAACAGTGTCAATCAGGTCTCTAGTCGTCTCGTAGTTCGCCATACAAAGTAATCCTTATTTCTTGGCTGCTGGTTTTACAGGTTCAGCGGGGGCTACCGGAGCTACAGGCGCTGCGTCCGGAAGAGTAGCTGCCGCTTGCTCAAGAACAGGGTCGCCGTTCTCATAGAACTTCTCACCACTCTTTTTATCGATGAATATTTTATTACCGCGATCGATAACTAGAATGTAAGGAGTTAAATCAGATAATTTACCGGTCTTAGGGTCGAAGTGGTGGGTCTTAGTGTTAAAGACCTTTTCTCCGCTTTCTAAGATGATTTGGCGTGGTTGTTTTTTTGGTTCAGGTTTTTCTTGTTTCATACCCATTACCATCCTTTAGCTAGAACCGTAACGTCAAGCGTCTGGTTACCCGACACTTCAGCGCCCGTTGCGGCCGTATAAATACGAATCTTACCCGTGGTGTCTTCGTATTTATAAAGGTTAGCGTTACCGGCTGCGCCAACTTCAATGACGAGTTGCTCTAGAGCATTCGGCATCCCAAGCTGCGCACCTGAAACAGGAAGACCAGCAGAGTAGGGCTCAGCCGTGTAGCTAATAATAGCCTCAACGTCTGCGCGTCCATTGTTTCGCTGGTTATTTACGATGTTGTAAGCGACTGCCATAATTTTATCCCTTTCTTTAAAAGAAGGGGGCTCAAAGCCACAACGCGATGAACCCCCTCATTCAGACTTAAGCGAATACTTCTAGAGTAGCCGCGTCGTCTTTATACTCTTGTGGGTGTTCCCAGAATTCCGGAAGAGGAATACCAGCGCCAGAAGTGGTTGCCGCAGTGGTCACCTCATAAATACAAACGTCGCCAGGACGGAAAGTATTTGGAGCCTGATCTTCATCGAAATAACGGTAAACGATTACGCCAGCAGCCGTGCCGCCAGGGATAGAAAGCGTACCGATAACTTGCTCACCAGTAGCAGAGTTAGAGGTAATACGTTTCTTAATCGTGATTACAACCGGAGCCGAGGAAACAACTGCTGCCGTTAGACGGAAGGCTGCGCAAGCAAGTTGCACATGCTTACCGGCCACAAACCCTGGAGCCAAGACGCCAAGGGTTGAAATAACGGTCGGAGCCGCTTCGATTCGAGAAAAAGTCAAATTAGACTTAACTTCATATGCCATGTTAAATATTCCTTTCCTTAAACTTACGAACTGGTTACGTGAACAACGCGACCTTCGCCTGCGTTCGCAGAAGGCCAGACTAATCCAAAGTTAAGAATCCCGTACCAAGCAACCCCTTGAGAACGACCGTAGTCTTCAGGGCGTTTGACGCGAAGTTCTGGCTCTTGAGCAACCGCCATAGCGACTGCATCGTCTCCAAAGAAGATCGCCTCTCCAAGAACGCCGTTAAGTCCTAGCGATTGGCTAAGAGCTAAGGAGTTGTTGGTTTCAATGAAGCGAATTCCTTCAATACGGCCGATCTCCGAATTGAATTTCTTCTCAGGAGTGGTGTATTTGTTCCACTCTTCGAACTTAGGATCGTTCATGATACCGCGTTTCGCTTTAGTCGAAACAATGGCCATGTAACCGCCGCCTTCGCCGTCATATTCAGGAACCAGCAAGTTCGAGAACATGTAATCGCGAATTTGTTCAACGTGGTAGATGTTAAGGTTTGCAGTCGCCTGAAAAGACGGGGTGCCGTCAGTGTCAAGAGTAAGCTGAGAAACGCCAGTTGGGATCGCTTTAATCGGAGTTTGCTTGAAAGCTTGAGCCGCAACGCGGTCAAAAATCAAACTCATCTGATCGCGAAGTTTACGCTGAACAGAGTTTTCGAAATTGATCGCGCCTAGGTCGGCAATCAAGTTCGTGAAAGGGACCGCTTGACCCCATTCAAGAACAGGAATTGCGATAGTCGAAATCGACATTTCGGTTTCAGAGATCTTCTGACCTTCAGTCAAGAGACCCGAAACGTTTGGATCGATGTTACCGATTCGGGTAACCGAGATGCTCTCTCCAGACTTCTTTCCGTAGCCCTGTTCTGGAGATGCGAACTGCATAAAAATCGTTTTAGCGATTGCAGCGTCGCGGATATCAGCAGACATAGCGGAGTTCTTGTAAACTCCACTTGGCGCGTCAAACTTCCAAGTCATTTGTGCCATTTTGTTTCTTCCCTTTTAAAGTTTAAGCGCGTCGCCGCTGCTTAAGTTTTCTAAGAGACTCAGACATAGATAGAATCTTTGCCGGAGCCTCGCTGGTCGCCGTAGAACCATTCTTCGACGAACCAAAATTGGTAGGCTTATTAGAGGAAACTTCTTCCACTTTCACCCCGTTAGCCTTCAGTAAAGAGTTTATTCGTTTTCTTGACTCTTTAGCTATAATTTCTTTTGCCTTATCGGCGTCCATAACTTTGTAGGTGTCCCACTTCTCTTGCATGTGAGAACGAACAACCCATTCCTTTCCTTTCAGATCTTTATTTTTTCCGTAAAAATCTTCCCAGAAATCCGTTTCCTTTTTCTTTTTCTCAGCGTTCGAATAAAAAGCATCTTGAGCGCGCTTAAAAGCCTTCTCTTCAACGTGTTTTAGAGCTTTTTTTGGATTCGTTAGAAAAAGATCTGAAATGGGTTCGCCGTCAATAAGCTCTTCCTCATCTTCAACCGTGACCACAGGGGCGGCAAAGGTTTGACTGGAAGACTTGCTTTCGAGAGCTTTAAAATATTCATCAGCCTCTTCTTTAGAAGAAAACTTTTTACCTGCTACTTCGAAGCCGGTTTCTTCATCTTGCTCGACTTCATCGGTGGCGCTTTCGGAGGGTTCGGTTGCTTGTTGCTCTTCTCCGGGCTCTTTCCACTCTTCTCCGTCTTCGGGGATTTTTTCATTTTCTTCATAAGTCTTTCCTTCGTTTTCATTCATCATGGTTCATATCCTCCTGAGAGTTTTTCTCTCGCTTTCATTCCCCCGGTGATCTGGTCCTTGAGCCTGCTTCGAATGTCGTCCAGGGCGACAAGCTTAGCGGTTAACCCAAGATCCGAAAGACCCTCGGAGCGAAACTTTTGTCTAAGTGCATTTAACGTCTGAAGCTCCATCTCGTTTAAGAGATTTCCAATGTGCTCCGACGCAAGTATGGCCGTTCCTGCAAGATTACTTTTTTGATAGAGCTTCTCTTCTTGAGTGATCATCTGGTTTCAGTCCCCATCGGAGTCGTCATCCCGCCACTAAGAATTTGCTCCATCGGAGCACCTTGACCACTTGATCCGGCCATCCCTTGAGCGATCTGGCTCATCATGTCGCCTCCCGCACCTTCTTGGGCCGAGAGTGGGAGTTCAGGAGCGGCTTGAGTAGGCTGACCTGCTTCGTTTGTGATTTTGATTTTCGAGACATCGATATCAAGAGAGCGCATCATCTCTTCCAAGGTTTTACCCATGTCGAACGTCTGGTTAAATTTCATGAGAAGATCCGGAGAGGCCGCAATAGTACGAAGTAGCGCCTCCATCTTCCTAAACTCAGACATTTTATTAAGAGTCTCACTCATCCCGTAGGTACGGAATTTGAAGCCAGAAACCGTCTGAGCGAATCTCTCTTCAGGAGAAAGAGCTAAGATAGCCTGAGCCGCGTCCTCTCCAATTAGGCTATTTAGACGGTCCTCATCCATGTCGTTCATCATCTGGCAGCAAGTGAGCCAGGATTTACGTAAGATCTCGTTAACGAAGTTTTCTTCGATCGCTTTAACTAGGCCTGCAAAAACCCCGCTTTGAGCCTGGTTTGCGGCCACAATTTCGGTCGCCTTAACCTGACGGTCGGCCACAGTCCCCATGGAGTAGGAATTTTCAAACGAAGAGGCGTTAAGCTCCTTCTCCGTAAGGTTATACATGTTGTTCGCATCAGATGGGATCTGGCCTGTCGAGACACGTTCAAAGATCTTCTCTCCAGGAAGAAGTTGGCTATTTCCAACCAAGGTCGTCCCCGCAGGAATGCCGTCATCAATTTGAGTTGGATCGGCAAGCTTCTCCGGATTGATCTGGTTAATCCCCCAGACCGACATAATCCCGCCGTCTAGCATCAAGTTAAAAAGCTCATTTTGAGCCGCGTTTAACCGTGCCGGAGTATCCATAATGGCCGTATGCCAAACGGACTGAGAGATCCGCAAAATAGGAGAAACTACGTAAGGGTCTTCCCCGTGCCAATATTCATTAGGTCTTGGATCGATAATAATCGTCTTATCGTCTGCGATTGCGTACATGCAGTTTTCCATCTGCAACTCGCCGTCGTCATTTAGAAGCGTTCCCCAGAACTCCGTAATTCGGATCCTTTTTCGCCATTTAGGCTCCTGCATCATGTTCTGATCAGTTTCGCGGGATAGCTTTGAGTCTTGAAAGTTTGCGTCTGAGGATTGGCGTAGGTCTTTTACGGCTGAATAATTGAAGACGTCTTTATTGGCCTTGGCGGTCTCAACAAGCGAGTAGTGATCTAAGAAAGTCTCTTCGATCTTAAATAGGTTATCACCCGTCGGGTCTGGGTAATAATTCTCAGGCCTGACGTTATCTAGTCTAAGCTGCCAGACCTTTTTCGTCTCTTTAATGAGCTTAACTTTTCTCTCTACCTCAAAGGAATCTTCTTCCTCAGGCTCAACGTCCTCGGTACGGAAGGTTGACTTATCCACCATTTCGCCGTGGACCTTAGAGATCATAAGGGACTGTAAAGCCCCCGTCTGGAGAGCGTCTTCTAGGTGGGTCGTGAACTTTGCCTTCTTAAGCTGATCTCCTAAGATCTTCTCTGCAATGTCTGGCGTAATAAGTCCTGGCGTGACCCCTGGCTCTAGCTCAATTGAGAACCAAGACGTGTTATCGACTAGGCCCTGCTTAAAGAAGTTTACGAACTTATTAACGGCGTTTCCGATTTTAGGAATGAACTCCGTAGACTGGCCGGGCTTCTTGTTTGAGAAGTCCTGACGCATGTTAAACATGTCCATATTGAACTTGTTTATATCCATGCGTTTTTGCTTCGCGTTCTTAGCGTAGTCTCTAAACTGAGTCGTTAAACGCGGAAGCCTTGCCTTTAAGTCTCTATCCATGCCTTAAATACTACACGCCGTATCAATTAAATCCATTAAATCCATAGCTCATGGACGGCACCCGCTGGACGGGCCTACGGTTAACCGATTCTGCCATCTTACTTGCAACGTACTGAAGGGCGTCATGCGGGTGAGAGGATTCGTTTTTGATCGGTCTAAGTTTCGCGGGCTCAACTTCCATCGCCTGATCCGGGTAACGATATTCGCCCTGAAAACCCTTAACTAAGACCGGACATTTCTCCTCATCAATCAGGAAAAAAGGCCCATCTTTATCGAACTTAATTAGGTAGTGTTCAACAGAAGAGCGCCTTTTCTCCCAGCTCATCTCTCCCTTAATCGGAGAGAAACCGGCCGCCGCTAAGAACTGAACACAGGTGGACTCATCACTCTGAGCCCGTTGAATGCCCGCCGGATCGATAAAGCAGAGATAGTCCTTTTTCCTGTCATTCCAGATAGGAAAATCCACCCTTAAACCGGGTAAAACGATCTTATCTAAGAAGGATTTTATCCCCATGTTTACGGCCGTATATTCCTTAATCACGACTAGCTTTTGCCCCTGAGCCTGGCAAATAACAGCCGCCGGAGTGAGTCCAAAGTCAAAGCCGATTAGAAGTGGAAGCCCTAGCTCCGGATGAATGTTTCTTGATAAGTGCTTAATATTGAAATCAGGATAAACAGGAGAGCCAATATAGCTTTCCCACTGAAGCTCAAACTCCTGCATAAACTGACTCTTTGGCATCGATCTACGCATGATGTCGATATAGGCAGGATCACGTTTGGCGGGGTTTGCCGTATAGTGAAGCTCAAATACCCACCAGGAGTTCTTAGGGTTCTGCCAGATCTTAACCCCCTGCATCGCATCTACGATCTGTTTCGATCCACCAGCCCCGTCATTTCCCTTAAGAGCGTCAAAAACTAGGTCTTTAAATAGCCCTGGAGCGGGAGACGAGATCGCAGTAAAGCGCCCTCCACCCTCAATCGTCGGCATCGCAGACGCGTACATCTTTTCAGGAAAGGGCCAAAAAGCCATCTCATCGCCCATAATTCCTGAGAAACCGTGCATCCGCAGCTGATCGGATCCGGAAGGATAGGCCTCAATCGTTGAGCCAATCTCATAGAAATCAAGTAAGCAGTAGGTGCGCTTATATTTAGGCATGAGATCAGGAGGGAGTAACCCCATCTCCTGAATCTTCTTTAAAATGAATTCCACGCGGTTAATAAGTTCGTCTGCGTCTTCTTCTCTCTTAGAGACAAACGCCATCTTTTTACCCGGCCTAAACATCGCCTCATGCAGATACAAAATGAGTGTCGCCCAGGATAAGAACATCCGCCGGGACTTAGGAACGGCAAGCATTCTCTTTTGCTGCCAGGTCCGAAAGTAGATCTTTAGATATTTAAAGTGGGCCGGAAACTTCTTAACCGGATTCTTCTGATCCTGCGGGTCATAGGTGTAACAGCACTCTTCTGCAAATACCCACGGGTCTTTAATGATCTCAGTAAGCTTAGCTAGGGAAGTCAATATTTCCACCTTCGATGTTTTGGCCGGTCGTCAACGTGTATCCAAGTCTTAGCAAGTCCGATTGACTTAACGCCGACTGCTTCAGCCTTCTCAAGTAACTGGAGCCCGGTGTAACGGCTTGCGCGAAGGTCAGAAGCTCTGCCAAATAAGTGCATTGATCCCGATACTCCGCCAACCGCCCGATTGTGCTTCTCGCACCGGTATCCGGAGTTAATGATAATTGGGGTCTGTAAGCTCTCACGTAGTGCCTCAAGTAGGGTGATTAGTTTTTTCGAAACCCAAGTCGTCTTACACTCAGGAAAAGAGCACGGGCAGTCAAACTCTTTTGTCTTAAAGTGTTCTGAAATCTGATGATCTAAGCCTTTTTCGAAAATCAGAAAATCGTCACTCATTGCCGGTTACACCTTAAAATCATTCGGTCATACTGCGCCTGAGACGTGCATTCGTATCCAAGGGCCGCCGAAGGCGGAGAGATCACCTTATCAGGACATAAGATCTCATCCGGCCCATTATAAACGCAGACATCAATCTGAGGGACCGGAAGACCCTGTAAGCACTGAGTCATGTAAAGATCCATGTCGTCGATCTTTGCGCAGTGGTAACCGTCCGGATTTAAGACATCAAAACTCTTCTTACCCTTAACGCAGTGAAGCCCCTCCTCGTGAAAGGTAGGATCACAAACAAGAACCGAGGATCTAGCGCACCCGGTCGCAAGTAGTATCAGGAATAAACTATTGACCAGACGCATGACTTTTAAGCTCCAAGGCGCGCGTGATCGCGGCTTTTCTGGCCTTCTTTTCGGCCTCTGTATAATTAGGCATCGCTTGAGCCGTCTTTAATAAGTCGTTTGCCTCCTGAAGCGTTACGACAGGCTGCGCGGCTTTACGCTTTACCCACACTTCAATAAGCGGGGTAAGGACTCCAAATAGTTTTAAAAAGAAATCAAAGAACTTAAGCATATGTCCTCTTTAGAAAAATGCCCGAGAGACTGTGAAGTAACTCCCGGGCATAGGTGTGGCAGACAGAATTTAAGCTTGTGGCAGTTCTGCTTTTGGCTCTAAGAGCGCTTGAACGATCAAGTAGGCCGAGCTAATTGCGCTCTCAAGCGGATATTCTTTTAGCTCTCCAGGAATTTTACCCGAGTTTTCAACCGCCAAACGGAAGCCTTCTAGGGATCCGATAACGATTTCTGCAACGGGTTTACCGTCTTTGAAGTCTTTAATGAGATCTACGACGGCTACAACCACGTCGTGCAATTCTTTAGGGGTGTTGATTTCAACTTTTACTAATTCTGCCATTTTAAATTTACTCCTAAATCAAGAGTACTAAATGAAATTAGTTAACACAACAGGCCTTAAAGGCCGCATTAAGCGAGTAGGGAACCGAATAAGGTCTAGACTTTGAGGCTTTATAATCGTGACTATATTTTCCAAGCACATGCCCTAGGGCCTCGTGAGCCAGGTTCGAGGCCCGGTTACAGGGTGTAGTGCCCGCATGAAACTTAAGATTCGTATATACAATAGGGCTTCCGGTGTTTCGGTAGCCCACGACAGAGTTATTCTTGTAATACATAGTTACAGGAACTTTGCCGGTAAGCGATCTTAAGTGGTCTACGACCTGGGCCTCAGTTCTCCCGCCCGTCTGAATAAGCTTTCTTCCCACCATGAAGTTCTCAAAACACTGAGAGCTAACCGTATCCTCGATCTTATCCTCTGCCTTTAAAAGGCCGGATAAATCCTTAGCGGAGTAGTTCTTAACCGGTGAGAAGGTGAGCCTGGGGACTGGTTCTACCTCAGGAGCGCTAGAGGATTGACTGGACGAACTTGCCCCGCCCGGATGAACGGGGACCGGATCTTTCGGGGCTTTTTTACCGAATCCGTAAGAAGCAGAAACCAGAATATTAGCCGCCAGGGCCATTGCGAAAAGAGCTCTTAGAATATGAAAGCTCAACTGATAATTGACGGACATTAGCGGTCTGTTCGGCCAACGCAACTCTAACTCCCTGTATTTCCCGGCTAAGCTCCTTGATTGCATCATCCGTTTCCTTCTGCTTATTCTTCATGTGATTGAAGATCAAAAGCGCAAGCGCCCCTATTATATTAATCGGGAGCTGCTGCCAAAACTCGTGCATCTTCTATCCCCTCCCCTTGAAGGTGCAAAAATCATTCCTATGGAACAACTCTATATTCAAACGAGAAACTGCGATCAAGAAGTGCGCCTGTATTCTGGCACATGAATCTAAGTCTCGCAGTCGCAGCCGCCGCAACCTTGGCGACGTTTCCCGTCCCTTCCATGTCGGAGGCGGCACTTGCAAAAAAGCCTCTCACTGCATAAGTCGGCTGAGAGACGTTTGTCGCAATAGGGAGAGTAAAGGTAAGTTCGGTATTTGCTCCAAGAGCGGCCGCGCAGGTGATCCCAACCGCGCAGCTTCCCTGAACAACGTCTCCCATTCGAGAATAAGAACATTCACGAATTGAAGAGGCCGAAATATTAGTCGTGTTAGTGAGGGTCGGAGTGTAGGTGCCGTAGTCAACGCTTGTGACTCCTGCTGCTTTTTCAGACCTAACCGTTGTGCTTGCAATAACGCTTTGAACAACCTGAGGGGCTGCAACGGTTGCTACAACCTTACACCATTTCCCAACACGGTGGACGGGGAAGCCCGTAGTTCCTGTTCTTGGGGTTCCGTTTGTCCCATCGGTAATGGGTTGAGCAATTCGCGCAGTAAAAGACGCGCCCCCCACTGCGACACCATTGACTGTTCCACCGCCTCCGCTACCGAAAGAGCTACCGTTGAAAGCGGTCGTCCCATCGTCCATTCGGTGGAAATGGCCCTGGAATTGGTCGTTGACTACGGAACCTAAGGCTCCCGCCGTGTGAACAACACCTGAAACCGTCTGAGATCCGTCCCCTCTAGCAAACGTGGCTCGCATATCTATCGTTCCGCTTGTTCCATCTGCATATATTGTCCCTGTCGGGCAGGCTGTTTCAGGAGTCCAAAGATAGACGTTAGTTAAGCTTAATGTCTGAGCCGCATTTACGATTGTCTGAGTGGAGCTTGGAAACTTATACGCTTCAAAGTAAGTAAGATTTGATCCGTTTGAAACGTTGTAAGAGGTGTCACTTGACGTCTGAGTGTAAACCTCCACATAGTCGGTCGCGTTATTAATATCAATTTGACACTGTAGCGAAATATCCCGATCAGTCGTCCCGTTGATCTGAGAACTATTAGTTGCAACGCAGCC
>Ga0247736_10000672_pt1 | contig 11444 bp, 8 predicted proteins | sample UWRJL193509B2_FD_180935 | JGI IMG/M metagenome (GOLD analysis project Ga0247736, IMG submission 180935) | Plant litter microbial communities from Arlington Agricultural Research Station in Wisconsin, United States - UWRJ-L193-509B-2 | ecosystem: Environmental > Terrestrial > Plant litter >...
CATCCTGCTTCCAGTTTTATTGATTACAGCCTGCGATTTCCCTTTACTTTTCTTTCCAGAATTTTCGAAGAGCCATCGCATTATGTTATCTATGCTTAGTTTTCCTTACTTTTTAGTGTGGATACGTGTTTTATATAAAGCTTACCGATACAAAGCCATATTTGTTCAGAAGGAAGAACACATTTGCACCCCTATGCTTGCGTAAACAACATTTAATTGAAGCTTATTTAGAATAAAATGATATGCGTTAGGAAGGCATAAAACCAATAGGGTTATAGAATAGTTTATAACAAAGGCTTTAGAACTGCCCACACATTCTCTGCCAGAATTTTATCGCCTTCGGCAGTCGGGTGAATACCATCGGCCTGGTTGAGCTTCGGAATGCCTCCAACCTTGTCTAAAAGAAATGGAATTAACGCCATATTATTCCTTTTTGCCAGTTCTGGAAACATATTTTTAAAGTCGGCAGCGTATTTAGTACCCATACTCGGCGGCATTTGCATACCAGCCATAATCATTTTAACATCTGGATATTTAGCCTTTACACTATCAATAATACTTTGCAGATTTTTAGTAGTTTCGGCAACGGGCACGCCTCTAAGGCCATCGTTAGAACCTAATTCGAGCACGAAAATATCTACTTTTTGCTTCAGCAACCAAGCTATTCTGCCTTTTCCAGCGGCCGATGTTTCGCCACTCAAACCACCGTTAATAACTTTATAAGGTAATTTTAAAGAATCAATTCGATTTTGAACTAATGCAGGATAAGCTTCGCTTGGATCTAAACCATAACCAGCCGTTAAGCTTGTACCAAAAAAGAGGATATTTTTTACTGTCTTGGTGCTTTGTGCTATTGTTGTGTTTGCAGTATCTGCACCTCCTTGTTTATCCTTATTACCTGAATTCGAGCAGGCTTGTAATATTCCTGTCAAAACAATTAAAGCCATCAAGCGTTTTCGTAACATATCTATTTTTTCTATCTCTTAAAATCAAAAAGCCATTATCTTTAACGGATAAGGCTGCATTATGTTTTAATGCAAATTACCTAAAAAATTAAATTATTTAGCCATTGGAAAGCATACTAAACATTAGAAATGTAAATAAAATATATCAAAGTGCAGGTCGCGAGTTAACTGTTTTAAATAATATTAACTGCTCTGTTTCATCGGGTTCTACCTTGGCCATAACGGGCCCTTCGGGGAGTGGAAAAACAACCTTGCTTGGTTTGTGTGCAGGTTTAGACCGAGCAAGTTCGGGCACAGTTGAACTTAATGGTATTGTTTTAGATCATTTATCAGAAGACGAGCGTGCAGCAGTTAGAAACCGTCATGTGGGCTTCATTTTTCAGAACTTCCAGTTATTACCAACTTTAACCGCTTTAGAAAATGTAATGGTTCCACTTGAGTTGAGAGGAGCTAAAAACATAAAAGCACATGCGATGGAATTGTTAGATAAAGTGGGTTTGGCAGATAGAAGTCATCATTATCCAGTACAATTATCTGGTGGAGAGCAGCAAAGAGTTTCGTTAGCGAGGGCATTTTCGAATACACCTACCCTTTTATTTGCTGATGAGCCTACAGGAAACCTGGATGCTGAAACCAGTGAAAAGATTATCAAATTGCTTTTCGATTTAAATAAGGATGCAGGTACTACTTTGGTAATTGTAACCCACGACCCTGAGTTGGCAGCCAGAACCAGTCGTGTTATTAAAATGAAAGGCGGCTTAATTATCGCTGACGAAAATCCAAGTTATGTTTAAAAGTTCTGTTCCTAAGCAAAGTGTTCCACTTTCGTGGCTTTTTAAAATGGCCTGGCGGGATAGTCGTAAAAACCGCTCTCGTTTGCTTTTATTTATATCTTCGATCATTTTAGGTATAGCCGCTTTAGTTGCCGTTTATTCTTTTAAAGATAATTTACAAAGGGATATTGATAAGCAGGCTAAAGAACTTACTGGTGCCGATTTAATTGTAGAAAGCAGGAAAGCAGTTAGTAATGAGCGACTAAAAATGCTTAAAACTATTGGCGATGAACGAGCTACTGAAAACACTTTTGCTTCGATGGTTTATTTTGTAAAAGGTGGCGGAAGTCGTTTGGTACAAATGAAAGCACTTGAAGGAAATTATCCTTTCTACGGTTCTATTGAAACTACTCCCACTTCTGCGGCGAAGAGTTTCTTTAGTGGCAGAGAAGCTTTAGTTGATAAAACGTTAATGCTTCAATTTAATGCAAAAACTGGCGATTCTATTAATGTGGGCGATTTAAGCTTTAAAATTGCGGGTATTTTAGACAAAGCACCAGGCCAAACAGGCATCTCATCGAGCGTTGCACCCATTGTATATATTCCATTAAAGTATCTCGATAGAACAGGTTTGGTTAAAGCAGGAAGTCGCATTAATTACAAATATTATTACAAGTTCAACAATCCTGCGGGTTTGGAAGCGGCTATAAAAAAACTTCAACCTAAACTAGATCAGGAAGGCTTGGATTTAGATACGGTTGCTGATCGCAAAGAGCAAACAGGACGTTCTTTTAGAGATTTAAACCGCTTTTTAGCGCTTACTGGTTTTATTGCTTTATTACTTGGTTGCGTAGGTGTAGGCAGTGCGATTCATGTTTATATACAAGAAAAACTTGGGGCGATTGCAACCCTACGCTGCATGGGCTTAAAAGCTTGGGATGCCTTTTTAATTTATCTGATACAGGTCTCCTTTATCGGACTGATTGCAGCTGTAATCGGTTCCGTTCTAGGCACTTTAATCCAGTTTCTATTACCGATAGTTTTAAAGGATTTTCTGCCTATTGAAATTACGATGCAAATTTCGTGGTCGGCTATTGGCCAGGGACTGTTATTGGGGCTGGTTATCTCGGTATTGTTTGCATTACCTTCTTTACTTTCGGTTAGAAGAATTTCTCCGCTTAATGCTATTCGGGCCACCTTTGAAGGAAACAGCAATAAAAAATTCGACTTACTTAAAGGGTTAGTTTTTTTGTTGATGGTGGTTTTCATTGTTGGCTTTACTTACCTTCAAATGAAGGGATGGATACAAGCCCTGGCTTTTACCGCAGGAATTTTTATAGCATTTCTATTGTTAATGGCTTTCTCTGGCATATTAATGTTTTTAGTACGCAAGTTAATGCCTGCGTCATTGAGTTATTTGTGGCGTCAGGGTTTTGCAAATTTATACCGCCCCAATAATCAAACATTAATGCTAACGGTTTCTATTGGTTTATCTACTGCATTTATCTGTACATTGTTTTTTGTGCAGGGCATCCTGATCAAACGAGTTACACTTTCTTCTGGTTCGAGCCAGCCAAATATGGTTTTATTTGATATTCAAGGCACTCAAAAAAATGAGGTTAACAATCTTGCTAAATCTTACAAGTTACCGCTGATGAATCAGGTTCCAGTAATTACCATGCGTATTGAGGAAATTAATGGCAAAAAAGCGGGTGCTGATAGTACAAATAAAAGAGCTTTTAGAAATGAAATCCGTGCAACTTATCAGGATACTTTAACCGCAGCAGAGAAAATTGTTGACGGTAAATGGATTAATAAAGTAAGTGGTACTAACGAGGTTGTCTACATTTCACTGGATCAGAATTTCGCCAGAAGCATTAAGGTAAAACTGAGTGACAAGATTGTTTTTAATGTCCAAGGAATGCTTTTGCCTACTGTTGTAGGCAGTTTGCGTGAGGTAAACTGGAGCAGGATGCAAACCAATTTCAGGGTCGTTTTTCCATCTGGTGTTTTAGAGCAGGCACCTCAATTTCATGTTTTAATGACCAGAGTACCAAACAGCGAAACATCAGCAAGTTTTCAGGGTGCTGTGGTTCGTAAATTTCCAAATATTTCGGTTATTGATTTGGGGCTTGTATTAAAACTTTTGGATGAATTACTTGGCAAAATAAGCTTTGTAATTCAGTTTATGGCTGGCTTTAGTATGATAACTGGATGGATTGTTTTAATATCGGCTGTGCTAACGAGTAAAAACCAACGCATTAAGGAAAGTATTTTACTACGAACGATGGGTGCCAGCCGAAATCAGATTCTGGCTATAAATGCAATAGAATACTTTTTCTTAGGACTTTTCGCCGCAGCTGCTGGATTAATACTTGCTTTAAGTGGCAGCTGGGCTTTGGCCAGATTTAGTTTCGATGCTTCATTTGTTCCACCACTTTTACCAACGCTTCTGTTATTTGCCAGCGTGGTTTTATTGGTTGTAATTACAGGCGTATTAAGTAGTAGAAGTATTTTAAACAAACCACCACTACAAATATTAAGAAACGAAGGAAACTAGAAGGTTCATCTTTTTTAACGATGAACCCTAATTGGATTGTAAGCAATAATATATTCCGAGTTATCGTGTTTTATGCCTAAATCGTTAATTGGTTCTGCAGCGAAAGCAGGCGTACGATTTAATACAACCTTAACCATTTCTGATAATTTAGTTAAAAACGCAGCTTCGATTTGTGTAGAAACTGTAGGGTAATACTTTTGCTCAATTTCTGCTTTCTCTTGCGCATTGGCTATCGTCAATTTCCAGTTTTCGTCTTTTTTGAAGCCGTGTTCTTTCGTTGCGCTGTTTAACGCAAAGGCATACATTTTTGCCTGAAATTCTATTGTTTGATTTTCCATAATGATAATTAACCACAGGCTTCGAATTTATAGCCCATGCTTTTGTTTAATCCTGATTTTTAAAGAAAATCTTATGTTAAAAAAGCAAGCTGTTTGCCGCCCTATCAGATTTAATTCTTTGGTCGGGAGAATGCGACCTTATTGTGATTTTTCCAAATTTACTTAAAATAAACGGGTTATTAGATAGGAAGGTAAAAGAGAAGAATTCGAGGAGAAAAGATTAAAGCTGAAAAATTAATTTCGAAACTAAAATTATGCATCAAATTCAATTCAATCTAGAATAGAAGAAATACTTGTTCTAGATTGAATTGAATAACTTAAGCACTTATGCAAACAGTGAAGATCAACAAATATTTAATTCTTCACTCTATTCTTCTCTGCATCGGCACCAGAAGACTCGTGTTTTGCAGGGGTGGAAAAAGCTTTACCAAAACGATAGCTATAGCTTAAAATAAAACTTCTCGAATCTTGGCGGTTTGTCCAATTTGCTTCGGTTGCCGCAAGATTATTAATCACGCCAACAAATACCCTATTGCGAAAAATATCAGAAGCCGATAGTTTTAAGGTGCTTTTTGGTGATAGTTTTTTCTGTACGGCTGCGCCGAACTCGTGTACTTCTCCAATTAGAAATTGCACACTAGAGAATTTAGTTTGGTAGCGAAAATTAGCTTCGGCATTCCAGGTTGGACTTATTTTAAACTGAAGATTTGGGTTGGTTCGGAAATAACTTCCGCGGGTAACGAGATAACCAGTGTAAAAATCAGTTTTAGATACAATGCTAGCAAACTCCATGTATATATGCGTGCTTAACCATTTGCTTAAGTTGAAATCGGCATTTACTGAAATATTTTTAACAGTTCCCTTACCAATATTAGCAGGCCTGCTATAATAAGTTCCGTTAATTATTTCAATGGTTTCGCTTACATCATCCTTTATCCAGCTGTAGCCAAGTGTTGTGGTAACTTTACTTTTAAAAGTATGAGAAAGCTCTACACTTTGGGTAAAGGCAGGTCGCAAAAATGGATTACCAACATAATAAGTAAACTTATCTAACGGAGAATAAAATGGGTTTAAATCCTGATAATAAGGTCTATCTATACGGCGGCCATAATTTAAACCAACTTGATTGTTAGCAGCAGTATCTAATTTATAAGAAAGATAAACGGTGGGAAAGAAGCCATTATAAGTTCGTTTAAAAGCAGAATCGGGTTTAACTAAATTGCCAAGTTGGTGCCCGTCGGAAACTGTAGTTTCGAACCTTAGCCCCGCCTGTAAAGATAGTTTTTTACCTTCCATGCTCATATTGATATAAGCGGCGTTTATGTTTTCCTTATATACAAACTGGTTGGTTTTATCGTAATCGACAACAGTTTTATTGTTTGCCGTATAAAGGTAATTTGCTCCATTATTGGTTTTGGTATAACTGGTTTTTAATCCCGCTTCGAGTTTCCAAAATTTGTTAATCGGTTTTGTATAATCAGTTTTAGCAGTATAAATATCAATATTCGATGGTAAATCGCCTGTCAGTAAATCCTGCGACTTAAGCTGCATATTCGGAAAATAGCTATAGTTAAAATAATGTTGATCGGTTTGATTTTTATAGGTTAAATAATCGGCATCGAATGTAATATCTCCAGCTTCTTTTCCAAATTTATGCCTGTAATTTAAATTAAAGGCCGAATTTTTATAGTTGATGTTATCGGTATTTATAGCTTTAATTATAGAATCGGGTTGCTTTACGGCATTTAGCAAATTACTGGTATTATTATTTACCTGTTCTGAAAGACGGCTCATGCCAGTAAATACAAAACCCCAGGTTGTTTTTTCATTTTGATAAAAATCTACACCTGCTTTGGCATTGAAGGTATTTCCATGCCTTCTGAAATAGGAGTTTTGGTTAAAGAAATATTTAGGCGAATTATCGGCATTTTTATACGTTCGGTTTAAATCTAAATCGGTAAAGCTGTTGTTAAGGTTGTAGCTTAAATTACCAAATACATTTATTTTGTTTTTGCGGTAGTTAAAATTGGCGCTGTTATTCGAGCGCGTTAACTGGCCCTGGTTAATGCTTAGGTTAATCCCGCCATTAAAGCCTGCTACTTTATTCTTTTTGGTTTTAATATTAATTACACCCGCGTTTCCAGCTGCATCATATTTGGCAGGAGGATTTGTCATCAATTCAATTTGTTCTAATGAGGAAGATGGGAGCGAACGCAGGTAGCTTTCTAAATCTGAACCTGAAAGATAAGTTGGTTTATCATCAATAAATATATTTACACCACTTTTACCCTTAAGACTAATTGCTCCATTTTGATCGACATTTACACCTGGCGATTTAGAAAGCACATCTAAAGCCGTGGTTCCTGCATTCGATATAAGTGCATCAACATTAACCACCATTCTATCGATTTTTTGCTCCACGAAAGCTTTTTTACCACTTACATTAACTTCATTTAGATTTGTTTCCGTTCCAATAAGCTTAATATCGTTCAAATTTACTTCAGAATTTGAAGCACTCAAATCGATAAGCTGACTTCTATAAACCGAATAACCCATTGATGAAATACGCAACTGGTATTTGCCATAATTAATTCCATTGAAACTAAAGCTTCCATCAGCTTCGCTAAAAGTTGTTTTTAGCAGAGTGGAATCTTTAGAGTTATAAAGGGCAACTGTGGCAAATTCTAATTTATTGGTAGCATGATCTAAAATGCGACCGTAAATTTTTGTTCCAGGCTGCTGTGCCTGAGCGAAATTAAAGGCAATACATATCCATAAGGCTAAAAAAGCCAGTTTTTTTGATTTCATAAATGCGAGAAAGAATTTTAGATTAAGCCAGCTTTACTTAGTTCGAATTGGTTTCATACTTGTAAAGTAAAGCAGTATTCTCTCTTTGCAAATATTTGTTTTTATACTTTTGATGATAGCTTTCGTTTTGCCTGACATCGTTGATTATTAAACTGTTTTTATCGAGTTTGTAAGATAGTTTTTTATCATTTTTGATAATTCCATCTTTAAGCAAATCTTTAATAATATTTTTATAATCATGCTCGTCGGCATCGGTACTGGTTACCGATTCAACCGTTCTTTGTGTACCTGTTTTACTTGTAGTTTTGGAATTGCTTCGATTTTGATTATTAGATTTTGGAATAGATATGGCAGGCGGTAGCGCTACATGAACAGGATTTAAAACTGTCAAAGATGCATTAATTGGAATAACAGGCGTTATCGGCGTTATTGGATCCATTGGTGTTGCGGTTACAGGATTTAAAGGTACAGGTGGAATAGGTGTTGTTGGTGGAAGAGTATTAAAATTCCTATTGGCGTCGTTACTATAGTTTTCGTTTGCATTATACCGTTTTGCCTGCTGTTGATATTTATCAGATTCTGCCTGATATTTTTTAGCCTCTAAATCATAACGTTTCTGTTCAGCGTTATATCGCTTTTGTTCGTTTTTGTATCTAACCTGTTCAGCGTTATAGCGTTTCTGATCAGCATCGTATCTTTTTTGTTCTTGCTTATACCTCTCGTCTTGTTCTTTAGCATCCATTTCAGCCTTAATTGCATTAGCTTTTTGCTCTTGCTTTAAATTTATCTCATCCTCCATGCTTAGCTGATCTATATTAACATCTTTTTTGGCTACACTTTTTTCTTTTTTGGCTTTTTGTATCGCCGCCTTCTTTTTTAGTGTATCCTGAAAGTTTTGTTCTTGTAATATGGCTGACGTAATTGAAATAGGTTTTCTATTTGATTCAGTAACGTTTTTAAATGCGGCAGAACCTATTACAACAGATACCAGTGCGATAGTTAATATTGTTTTTTCCATTTTATTTAAAGTGGTTTTAGTATCGAATAACATACGGCTGATGCGCTGAAAAAGATGGTTTTTTTTCCCCGTTATAGCCATTGCAAATCTTGGTGCGTTTAACTGAAATTCCTGACAGGTAATTAGAGCTTTTACATAATTCCTTTTATCATCCATATGCAAAACGGCTAAATCATCGCAACAGTTTTCTCGTTCATTTCTAATTAATTTTGAAACCCATAACACCGCTGGATTGAAAAAGAACACAATTTCAACAAAGCTCTGGAGTAAGTTTATAAGGTAATCTCTTCGTTTGATATGTGCCAGTTCGTGGCAAAGAATGGCTTCAACCTCCGAATCGGATAAACCATTTAACAAACCCAAAGGAATTAAAACCAGCGGCTTAATGTACCCAACTGCCATTGGCACCTGAGCAATACCTGATTGCAGTAAGCTTACGGTTTGTTTAACACCCATCCTGTTTGCCAGTACACCTATTTTTTCATCCCATCGGTTACCTGCCGCATATACTTTAGTACTACGGAGATGATAAACACCATTTAGGCCAACAAAAAGTTGAATGCTTTTAGCGCAGATTATTAAAAACCAAACCAGTACAATTTGCGCTGCGTAGGCATTCCAAACTTCTAATAAATTATTTACGCCCGAAAGCATGTTATCTTGCAAAACAGCTACCGATGGAGATATTTGGGCAGGCTCATTGGCAGTTGCTACAATTAAGTTTGTATCTGTTGCACCATCCTGAAGCCCTAAAGATTTACAAAAAATAACTGTTGTTGCTATAACGAATAAAAGTAAACTACCAGTTAATAGATTATATCTTAATGAAGCAGCTGCTTTACGGGTAGAAAACATAATTACCGCAACTAATAGCGATAACAATATACCCAGCCATAATGAGTGAAATAAGGTTGCCCCGAAAGCATGAAGCCAGTTTGAAGGCAAAAATCTTGTTAAATTAAATTCCATAATGTGGTTCGTTTAAGGATTATATTTTTAATTCGCTAGCTTATCTAGTAATCTTTTTATTTCTTCAATATCTTCTTTCGAAGTTTTTTGGTTACCCAATAATTGCATTACTAAGGATGAGGCCGATCCTTTGTAAAGCGTGTTAACAAACCTATCCAGTAATTGATCTTTAGTTTTCGACTCGGCTTCTACTGGTATATAGATGTGTTTCATCTGGCTTTCGTCGCGTTTTAAAATTCCTTTTTCAGTAAGGATTTGCATTTGTTTTAAGGTAGAAGTATAATTTACCTCACGTTGCTCGTTTAATTTGTCATTAACGAAGCGAACAGTAGATGGTCCGAATTCCCATAAAACCTGTAGAATTTCTAGCTCGGCTTTAGTTGGTTCGGGCAAATTATTTTCGGATTTAATACTTTTCATGAACCAAAGGTACGATAGTTTTCGTACGAAACAAATATTATGATTATTTTTTCTTTACAGCTTGCACATTATTAGATAATTGACATATATTTAGAGCAAAATCATCTACTATATCAAAATTAATCTCTTGTGAAAATATCGCTTATAATCCCAACTTTAAATAGGGCAACTATGCTTGCCCGAACTTTACTAAGTATTGAAAGTCAAATTACAGATACCGATTTCGAAGTTATTGTTGTTGATAATGGCTCAACCGATTCTACAAAAAAAGTATGCGAATCATTTAATGAGTCTGTAAATAATTTAATTTATTTTTACGATGATGAGCCTGGTTTATTAACTGGTCGCCACAAAGGAATTGAATTATCAACAGGAAAAATTCTTTGCTTTTTGGACGATGATGTCGAATTAAACGATAAATATATTCAGGGAGTTTTGGATGTTTTTAGCACAGACGCAGAGGTACATTTTGCAACTGGCCCATGTTTGCCAGAATATGAAGTTACGCCTCCTTACTGGTTAGATTATTTTTGGGTTCATATTAACCAAGGCAAATATTGTTTCTGGCTAAGTTTGTTAGATTTAGGTGATCAAAAATTAATTATCGATCCAAATTTGGTATTTGGCTTAAATTTCTGTGTTCGAAAAGAAACTGTGTTAAAACTAGGAGGGTTTCACCCCGATTCGTTTCCAACAAAGCTACAAAAATACCAAGGAGATGGTGAAACAGGACTTACAATGAAAGCCGTTGAAAATAATTTAACAGCAATTTATGTTCCCAATTTGTTGCTTAAACATTATGTAAATAAAGAAAGATTAACGTTAGATTACTTTGAAAAAAGATCCTATTTTGAAGGCGTTGCTAACTCTTTTACCGATCTCAGGATTTCTTTTACCCAAAATACCGTTAATAAATCATTGTTACAGGTTTTGAAAGATAAAATCTGGCCATATTATTATCTTCTAAAGATTTCGCTAAAATCGATCAAAAGCAAAGCTATTCCCAAAGAAGTTAAAGAGATGAAAAAACTTCTTGACATTCAAAATAAGGCTGGTTACAACTTTCATCAAAATGAATTTAAAAATGATGAGCAGATTAGGAAATGGGTTTTACGCAGCAGTTTTTGGGATTATAAATTACCACCTTTATAATTATATAAATCTTTACTTAAATGGTATAAAGTTTAAACCCTAATATCTTCGAAGTTTGCGTCAGTTTATTTACCCATACAAACTGAAATTATGAATAAGGCGTTTAAATCATTATTGCTTTTATCTCTTGTAGGTTCTTTTACAGCAAAAGCGCAACATGAAATGCACATGTCTGCGCAAAAAGATACCTTAAAAAGCAAAGCTGATACCACAATAAAAAGCACAGACCATTCGATGCACAACATGAACACGGTCACCCCGATGAGTCATGCTTACTCTTTAAATCTTCCTATGAGCAGAAATGGTTCTGGCACCTCGTGGTTGCCCGATGCTGCTCCGATGTATGGCTTAATGCTTCATTCAAAAAAGTGGATGTACATGTTACATGGAAACGTTGCATTACGTTACACCAAGCAGGATATCGGCAGTAAAGGCAGTAGA
>Ga0247736_10000673_pt1 | contig 11433 bp, 8 predicted proteins | sample UWRJL193509B2_FD_180935 | JGI IMG/M metagenome (GOLD analysis project Ga0247736, IMG submission 180935) | Plant litter microbial communities from Arlington Agricultural Research Station in Wisconsin, United States - UWRJ-L193-509B-2 | ecosystem: Environmental > Terrestrial > Plant litter >...
CGTTCGCGTCACGATCAACGCTGAGAACGGCGCCGACGTGCAAGGCATCGTCGACGATCTTTCTGCATCGTTCGTCGAGCAGGGCTGGGAAAAGGGCACGTTCGGTGTCGCATCCATCATCGATTTGTCGAGTGAGACGTCGCCCGTTTCGATTCACGTGTCAGTTTCGAAGCCAGATGCTGAGACCGGTGAGGGTGGGGCGATTCAGCTGACGGCGAGTGGCCCGTGCGTCGAGACCGACGGTGCCGAGTCCGACGAAGTTCTCAACCTCGAGAAACGCGCGAGCGAAGAGGAATAGAGACTCGAACGGGGGGATTCGGTCGGTCGGTCGTTATTGGTACGTTCGACTGTCGGATTCTGGAATTAAGGTGAAATTCATGGTCGGTGGGGACCACAAGTGGGTCGCGGTTGTCGCGGTCTCAGTTCTTTCTGTTTCTTTGCTCGCGGGGTGTGCAGCAGAGACCGAGGCGAATGTACTGACTCTCGCTCAGACGAAATCGCCCGTGCAGCTGTTGCGCAACGAGACGGCGTCTCGCGTGCCGACAACGATGATCGATGAAGTCGCCGAAAGCGTGGATGTCTCGGTCGCGTGCAAGACCGTCGAGGCAGACCCGACGGGCATTATGCGCAAGTGGAAGTCGTCAGTTCTTATGACGATCAAGACCGGTAGCGCATGGCGCACTCTCGATGTCGCTGACGACATCGTTCAGACCTACGTTGACGAAGGATGGACCTCGTCGCGCGGCTTCGACTCCGCTGTCACCGTGTCGGTTCTCGAGAGCGAACGCCAGGCGACTGCCATCGAGATCCAGGCGCGCGAGCCCGAAAAGGGCGGCGACACCGGCGCAACGCTTCGTGTGACGACAACGGGACCCTGCGTCGCAACCGAGGGCGGCGACTCGAAAGAGATTCGCCAGCTCGAGAAGCGCGACGAGTAAGACACCTCTGAGCTACCGGGCGTTCACCCGCGCTCCCTAGGTTCTCTCCACGTGAGGGAATCAGTATGGGGAACGCGAGCGAGGTCCGTGGGGGCTGGTCTCGCTATTATTTTTGCGTTGTCAGCGTGTGCGACAGCTCAGCCAGGTTCGTTGGATGCCGAGAAGCTCGCTGACGCGACTCTCGTCGAGACGAAGTCGACAGTGCAGCTGATTCGCAACGAGGCAGCGTCACGCGTGCCCGACATTGTTGTGAACGACCTCACCGAGGTCTCTGATGCGTCGGCGGCGTGCCGTTCGACAGACATCGACCCGGATGGTTTTGCCCGTCACTGGCTCTCGTCGGCGACAATCGACCTGACCAACTCGCAGGCGGCGCGCGTCGGCACGATCGCGACCGACCTCGTGGCCTCCTTCGCCGACCAGGGCTGGACGGCCGAAGTCAGCGACGGTGCGACGCTCCTTACACAAGAGGCCACGCTCGTCGAGCTATCGATCACCGCAGTCGAGAAGACGTCGACAGAGCACGCCCACATCGCTATCACAACCACCGGCCCGTGCGTTCTTACCGCTGGCCCGGACTCCGACGAGGTGCTCAAGCTTGAGGCTTCTGCCGTCGGCTAACAACGCCTCGCACTGAGCTCACAACCAGAGCGGGTAGAGTGCTTGGTGGTCAAAGTGTCTCGACGTCGAACTATCTCTGCGTCGAGATTTACCGCCAATTCACCCATCGACGCGCGATTGAGAGAGCCACGTGGATCTTTTCGAGTACCAGGCCAGGGACCTCTTCGAGTCCTACGGAGTGCCTGTGCTTGCCGGCCTAGTAGCCGACACACCAGAAGAAGCAAAGGCCGCAGCTGAGAAGCTCGGTGGAACGGTCGTCGTCAAGGCGCAGGTCAAGGTCGGCGGTCGCGGCAAGGCGGGCGGCGTCAAGGTTGTTCACAACCCCGAAGACGCGTTCACGGCAGCCGAGGCCATTCTCGGCCTCGACATCAAGGGTCACGTCGTCAAGCGCGTGATGATCGCGGCGGGTGCCCGCATCGCGCAGGAGTTCTACTTCTCCGTGCTGCTCGACCGGTCGAACCGTTCGTTCCTCTCGATGACTTCGGTCGAGGGTGGCATGGAGATCGAGGAACTCGCCGTAGAGCGACCCGAGGCTCTCGCCCGCATCGAGATCACAGCCCTCGAAGGCATCGACCTCGCGAAGGCAACGGCAATCGCCGAGGCAGCGAACTTCCCCGCGGAGCTTGTTGGCAAGGTCGCTCCCGTCATCGTCAAGCTCTACGACGTATTCAAGGGTGAAGACGCGACGCTCGTCGAGGTCAACCCGCTCGTGCTCACCGAAGACGGCGATGTTGTCGCTCTCGACGGCAAGGTCACGCTCGACGAGAACGCAGAGTTTCGTCACGCGAACCACGCCGACCTCGAAGACAAGGCCGGAGCCGACCCGCTCGAGGCTAAGGCCAAGAACGCCGGACTCAACTACGTCAAGCTCGACGGCGAGGTCGGAATCATCGGTAACGGTGCAGGCCTCGTGATGTCGACGCTCGACGTCGTCTCGTACGCGGGCGAGAAGCACGGCAATGTGCGCCCCGCCAACTTCCTCGACATCGGTGGTGGAGCGTCGGCTGAGGTTATGGCCGCCGGTCTCGATGTCATTCTCAACGACCCGCAGGTCAAGAGCGTCTTCGTCAACGTCTTCGGCGGCATCACGGCGTGCGACGCCGTTGCCAACGGAATAGTCGGAGCCCTTGAGGTTCTCGGCGACACGGCGACAAAGCCGCTCGTTGTGCGTCTCGATGGCAACAACGTCGTCGAGGGTCGCCAGATTCTTGCCGACCGCAACCACCCGCTCGTGACCGTCGTCGACACCATGGACGAGGCAGCCGACAAGGCCGCCGAACTCGCCCACGCCGCAGCGTAAGGAACAGAGAAAAACATGTCGATCTTCCTTGACGAGAATTCCGTCATCATCGTGCAGGGCCTCACCGGCTCAGAGGGCACAAAGCACGCGGGCCGTATGCTCGCATCCGGCTCCAACATCGTCGGCGGTGTCAACCCGCGCAAGGCGGGCACGACCGTCGAGATCGAGGGCCACGAGCTGCCGATCTTCGGCTCCGTCGCCGACGCCATCGCGGCAACGGGCGCCAACGTCTCAGTGATCTTCGTGCCGCCGGCCTTCGCAAAGGCCGCGGTCATCGAGGCCATTGACGCCGAGATCGAGCTCGCGATTGTTATCACAGAGGGCATCCCGATTCACGACTCCGCGGAGTTCTGGGCATACGCCGTCTCGAAGGGCAACACGACCCAGATCATCGGGCCGAACTGCCCCGGCATCATCAGCCCCGGTAAGTCCAACGCGGGAATCATCCCGTCGACGATCACAGAGGCCGGCCCCATCGGCCTCGTCTCTAAGTCGGGAACCCTGACCTACCAGATGATGTTCGAGCTGCGCGATCTCGGCTTCTCGACCGCCATCGGCATCGGTGGCGACCCCATCATCGGCACAACCCACATCGACGCTCTCAAGGCGTTCGAGGCTGATCCCGAGACGAAGGCGATCGTGATGATCGGCGAGATCGGTGGAGACGCAGAAGAGCGTGCAGCGGCATTTATCCAGGCCAACGTGACGAAGCCCGTTGTGGCCTACGTTGCGGGCTTCACGGCTCCCGAGGGAAAGACGATGGGCCACGCTGGCGCCATCGTCTCCGACGGCGCCGGAACCGCCCAGGGCAAGAAGGAGGCCCTCGAGGCTGCGGGCGTTCGCGTCGGCAAGACCCCGAGCGAGACCGCTTCCATCATGCGCGAGGTCTTCGCCGCACTGTAACCCGTTTCACATCGGAAGGGAGGGCCTCGGCCCTCCCTTCCGTCGTTAACCCGCGACAATGGGGTCATGACCTTCCCTCGCCTCGCGCGATCAACAGCCGTTGCCCTCGCTCTAGTGCTGCTCGCGAGCGGGTGTGTCACGACGCCGCCCGCGCCGGTGGAATCCGATGTGCCGACGGGCTTCGAAGAATTTTTCGCGCAGGATGTCGCGTGGCAGAGCTGCGGCAGCACCGCCGAGTGCGCGAGCATCGCGGCTCCGCTCGACTGGAGCGATGCATCCACGGGTTCGATTGAACTCGCCCTTTCGCGGGTGCCGGCGCTCGACGACAGCAAGGGGTCGATTCTTGTGAACCCCGGCGGCCCCGGAGGATCGGGCTACGACTTTGTCAAGAACAGCATTAGTTACGCGGCGTCGGGCGAGCTGCTGAGCAACTTCGACATGGTCGGATGGGACCCTCGCGGAGTCGGCCAGTCGAGCCGCGTCGAATGCCTCGACGGTGACGCGAAAGACGACCTGCTTTTTGGCGAGTGGCAGAACGCCTACGACTCCAACGCGTGGATCACCGAGCTTGAGGCCGCCGAGCAGACATTCGTCGATGCGTGCGAGGCCAACACGGGTGCTCTTCTCGAATTCGTCGACAGTGCCTCGACGGCCAACGACATGAACCTCATGCGCTCACTGCTCGGCGAGGAGAAACTCAACTACCTCGGCTATTCGTACGGCACTTACTTCGGCGCGATGTTTGCCGAGCTGTTTCCTGAGCGCGTCGGTCGCCTTGTGCTCGACGGCGCCCTCGACCCGAAGGTCGAAGCAATCGAGTGGTTCAGCGTGCAAATGTCGGGCTTTGACGGCGCTATGAACGCTTTTCTCGAAAGTTGTTTGGATGCCGCCAGCTGCGCCTTCACCGGCACCCTCGCCGACGCGCAAAAGCAGTTCACCCAGCTTCTCGAATCGATGGATGACCGCGGTCTCACATCGAGCGACGGGCGTGTTCTTGACTCGGCGACCCTCGGGTTCGCCGTCGCGTCAGCTCTCTATTCGTCGTCGAACTGGCCGACGCTCAGCGAGATGTTCGTCGACGTGTCGAATGGTGATGCGACTCTCGCCTTCACCTTCGTCGACTCGTACTACGGTCGCTCGGGTGACGGGCAGTACGCCAACAACTCGTTCGAGGTCTACACGGCGACCCTGTGCCTCGATGACGACTTTCAGACCGACGCGTACGCGGTGCGCGACGGGCTCGATGTGATCTCCGATGCCGCACCCCTCGTTGGTGGTCCGTTCGCCTATGACGACTACGGTCACGTCGAGACGGCGTGCACCCTCTGGCCGTATCCGCCCAAGCCCAAGCCGGAGAACTTTGACGCAGCGGGGGCCGACCCGATTCTTGTCATCGGCACAACAAACGACCCGGCGACGCCGTACTCATGGGCCGTTTCGCTCGCCGACCAGCTCTCGAGCGGAGTGTTGGTGACGTACAACGGCGAGGGCCACACGGCCTATGGCCGCAGCAATGAGTGCATCACGAGCACCGTCGATGAGTACTTCATCAGTGGCACGGTGCCAGCGAGCGACCCGGACTGCTAGAACCGCGTGACTAGATCTCGTAGGTGAAGGTTCCGCGGTAGACGAACCACTCGCCGAGCAGCGGCGACGAGAGCGTGACGTCGACGCGCTGGCCCGTTGGTACTGATTGTTCGGTGAGGCTGAGGGTTGCGACTCTCGGCAGCGGCACGCGAAGTCGCCCGAGGTGCACCCACAATCGCCTCGATGTCATCGCGAGCGCGCCGTTCTCGACCGACAGCTCGAGCGCAACCTCAAGGCCGCCGCGTCGCCCGAGAAAGTCGTGAAGTTCGCCGTCGACGATGCGCATCTCGTCGAGCATGACACGCTCGGTCTGCGCGAAGGCGAAGGTTCGTCGGCCCCGAAGCGCCCCGTCGGGCGTCGGTGTATTCGTCACAGTGAACGGAACGTCGCGCTCGTACTCTGGAAAGAGGATGCGACGCCAGGCCAGGTACGACAGAACTGGCCACAGCCAGCGATGGCGCGAGCCGGCGACCTCATAGACACCCGTGCCGCGGCCGACGTGACCGGCGGGCAACAACGAGAAGTAGTCCCGCAGCGCGGGACTGAGCGCGCTCGCCCGGTCGCCGAGCGCGCGTTGCCAGACCGAGAGGGTCACGCGGCTCCGCGCCCCGCGGCCTTTTCCAGGTCACGGCGAGAGCGCAGTCCGAGCTTTGCGAGGGAATTGGCGAGGTGGTGCTCGACCGTTTTTACCGAGACGTGCATCGCCGCGGCAATCTCTCGGTTGAGCATGCCTTCGGAGGCAAGAAGAGACGTGTCATGCTCGCGCGGGGTGAGAGTCGCCCAGCCCTCGAGCGAGTCGAGTCCCGCGACAACAACGTCGGAGGTGGGAAGAAACGCGGTCGCCCCGAGCCTCGTGAAGTGGCGGTCGGCGCTGCGCAGAGCGATGGCGCCCTCGAGAAACTCACCGCTCGCCGCGAGTGCGGTTCCCAGCGAGCGCAGGGCGAGAGCGTGCGAGAACGGTGTGCTCGACTCGTCACCCGAGCGGACGGCTACCCGGTACTCGGCGATCGCTCGTTCCGGGTCGCCCTCGGCCTCGGCAAGAAGCCCGCGAAGCCAGGCGGGATAGCCGAAGTACTTGATGCACTGCTCGGTGTCGAAGAGGCTGATGATTGTGCGCGCGCGATCGTAGGAGCCAAGGGCGATGAGCGCTTCTGCCTGCATCGCGCGCCAGCCGGTGAAACCAGTCGATGTGAGGCCGATTCCGAGAAACCCTTCGGAGAGCGGCGCGAGAGCGTGGACGACAGCGTGCGGGTGACCACCTTGGCGCTCGACAACGGCGGCGGCGATCGCAGCGGCGGCCGTGTGTTGCGGAAGCGGGCGCTCGACCCCGAGGCGGCGCGCGATGCGCACGGAGCGCTCCGCGTACGCGATGTCGCCAGAGCTCGCCGAGATCATCGCTATCACCCCGTGAGCGAGAACGTCGTGGTTGCCATTGCGGCTCGTCGTCGTGTGGGCGAGAACGGCCTGCGAGTCGGCGAGGGCGGAGTCCCACTGGCCGAGCGAGAAGTTGACGTGACCGCGCAGGGCGAGGCAGAGCGGAATGATGTGCTTCGCGTCGCTCGCGCGGGCCGACTCGAGCGCGCGATCGACAGTCGCGAGAGCGTGGGCTGCGTCGCCGCGGTAGAACTCTCGCTGCGCGTAGATCGTGAGGGCATCGGCGCGCTCCGGGCGCGTGAGCGGCAGGGCAATAACGGGCGCGAGGATGTCGTCCGAGGCATCCACGAGGCTTGCAATCCACAGCGCGAAGCCGTGAGTGATTCGCAGTCGGGCTTCGGCGGGCGACAGGTCGACACCCGCAGGCGCCGAGTAGATCGACAGGGCGGTTGCGCAACGTTCGATGCACGCCGGAAGGTCGACGACGGCAAGCTCGAGACTCGCAACAACGGCCGCCGTGAAGTGCCCGTGCGGGTCGAGGCCGTCGTTCTGGCCCTCGTACTCTGCGAGTGCGCGTTGCACGAGGCTGAGCGACTCGTGGAAGTCGCCGAGCAGGTAGCCGATTCCGCCGAGAACCATGTCGCGACCGAGGCTTGCCGAGCACCGCGCGATACTCGGGGCCAGCGACGAGGCGAACTCCGCGTCATCCGAATAGAAAACCAACGTGCCAGCGATCTGCAGGCGGCGCTCGCGGTCGGCGGGAGTGCTTGTGACGCCACTTGCCCGGCCGTACATTCTGGCGGCTTCCGGGTACATGCCCGACGCGGCGAGGCGGGCGCCCTCTGCTTCGAGTTCCGTGGCGAGGGAGTCGTTGGTGTGCTCTGTCGCGTGAAGAAGGTGCTCGAGTCGCGGCCACCCGATGAATGACTCGGCGGCGGCGGCGTGCAGGGCGCGACGAACCGGTGCCGCGAGGGCCCCGCGCACACCGGCGCGTGCACGGGCTGAGTGCAGAGTGAGCTCGCGTTGACCGTGCTCGTTGAAGGCGCGAACAAGGCCAGACTCAAGAGCGTCATCGAATGACACCTCGACTCCGGCGCGCTCGGCGATCTGCATGATCGACGAGATCGCGATGGGTTCGTCGACAATCGCAAGCATCTCGATGAGCGCTCGCCCCGCAGGGGTGAGCTTCTCGAGCGTCGACTCGAGTTCGGCGGTGAAGCTCACGGGCACGGGCAGCGTACGCGGAACCGCGACGTGAAGCCGCTGGCCGAGGTCGTCAAACGCCTTGACGAGGTGCAGCGCGTTGCCATCGGTGAGCTCGGTGAGAATCTGCGCTCGCGTCGGCTCGAGGGCAGCGATGCCGCGTTCTGCCGCAAGTTCGATTGTCTGCTGCGGAGTGAATCCGGTGAGCTCGAGCACCGCGCCGCGCTCGCCGCGACTGCTTGTGGGCTTGAGCTTGGTAATAAGGGTGGATGTCGCGGTCCGAGCCGCGACGACAACAAGCACCCTGCCCTTGCGAAGGCCGTGCAACTCGCGCCAGACCGCTGCAAACTCCGTCGCATCCAACTCGTCCGCATCGTCGATTATGCGAAGGATGGGGCCGCTCGACTGCGGGTCAGTGGAGAAATCGGTGAGCTGGGCGGCGATGTCACGCAGCAGCCAGGTTTTTCCGCTTCCGGCTTCACCCTCGACCGTGACGATGTTGGCGATCCCGGCGCGCGCACGAGAAGCGGCTGCCAGCAATGCTGCTCGCTCCCGAATGCGATCAACCACGTTTTCCTTCCGCGAGTGAGCTTTACCCCACTCGTTGCTTACAACCCTACCCAGTGAGAAAAGCTCCGCAGCCGGGGTGTCTCCGCACGTTCGCAACGCGTACATTGCGTGAACGCGAAATCTAGGGTTTAACCCTTAACTGTTTGTTGCGCGGCGGGGTAACACTTGTGTTTGCTCGATCGCGTTGCCCCCGACGCGTGCTGCCGCCTCCCGCGCGATGTGCCCCCGTAACCGCGCGGGAGGGGCAGTTCGACCCCTGTACTGGGGTGGCGGCATTCGATAGAGGCGGGTAAAACCCGTATGTCGTTTGACCGAACCTGCTTCATGCTTGAGCCATGCTCGATCAACCCTCTGCCGTTCCGCGATCCGCGCGCCGCACGTCGCTCTCGCTCGCCCTCATTTCCGCTCTCATCGCTGCGCCCCTCGCGCTCGCGCCGGTGTCTTTCGCAAGCGCTGATGAAGGTGCCGAACCCGCCGCGGTTGAGGCAGTCGTCGAGTCGTCGCCGGTCGAGCCGGTAGTCGCCGAATCCGTCGTTGCAGAACCCATTGCCGCTGAGCCAATCACCGCTGAGCCGGTGGCCGCTGTGCCCGTCGAGCCGTCGCCTGTCGAGACGCCTGTCGCAGAAACTCCCGCCACGGCCGCACCCGAGCGCGTTGCTCGGGCAGCTGCAGCGCTTCCCACACCGACCCTCTCGGTGACAACAAGCATCGACTCGGTCACTCTCACCTGGGACCAACACATTCCTGCCGGGGAGAACTGGTATCTGTACATCGAGCAGGGCGATCCGACAATGTCGAACGGAGGATGGGGAGGCTTTTTGGACTACCAGGGGCTGACCACAATGACTGTTCCCTATCCGAAGCACACCCCCGTGGCTTTTCGCGTTCGCAGCGGCGATATGTCTGGAAACCAGAGCGAATGGGCCACGAGTGGCACCGTCATTGTCGGTCAGGTGCCCGGCACGGTGCCCAACCTCGGCTTTACCCCTACGTCGGCTGGACTGAACCTTCGTTGGATGTATCCCGACGAAGGCTCAGGAGACATGGTCGTCGACGTGCAATACCGCAAGTCGACGGTCGACGACAGCGCTTCGTGGATCTCCGCGCCAAGCAACGCATGGCAGCTCACAGGCCTTGCCGGCGAAACCCAGTACGACGTGCGGGTGCGCGGCACAAACCCGGTGGGAAGTAGCGCCTGGACCACCGCCAGCGCCACGACGTTGGCTTCCACTCCGCCGACCGAACCTACCTCGGTGAGTAGCGCCAGCGCTCTCGGCACCGTTTCCATCCTCTGGTCTGCCCCGACCGATGCCGGCAGCTCCGCCGTCACCGGCTACGAGTGGGCGTGGAAGCTGCACTCGCAGACCGATTCGGAGTGGACCCAGGTCTCCGCCACAAGCTCGCCGGGCACCCATATTGCGTCCGGCTTCCCGCAATCGCACGACCTGCGGGTGCGCGCTGTTAACGCTGGCGGCCCCGGACCCTGGTCGACAACGGTTTCTGCAACCCCGCAGTCCATCTTCATCCCGCCGATGATCCCGATTGCTCCGGGTGCGCCGACAAACCTCGTGCTGACCGGTGCTGACTCAACGATCAACGCGAGCTGGACCGCCGCGACCGGCACGGTAACGAGCTATTCGGTTTCCGTCACCACGCCGGGCGAAGCAGCGCGCACGTTCAGCCAGGCGACAACAAGCCTCGAGATCGCCGGCCTCACGAACGGCAAGAGCTACCTTGTCACGGTCACGCCGTACAACCAGTACGTGGCGGGCACCGCGATTTCGGAGTCCGACATGCCGTGGGTCTTCGCCCCGGTCTTCACGCTCGCCGATGGCTCATTCGCGAACGGCGCGAAGCTCAAGGCGGGCGACAAGGTCACGATCAGTGGTGTTGGAGCCATCCCGTTGATGTCCGTCTACGCGGAGCTGCACTCCGCTCCGATCGCGCTCGGAAGCACGATGACTGATGGAAGCGGCAGCTTCAGCTTCACGGTGGCGATCCCCAAGTCCGCGCCATCCGGATCGCATTCGCTCTTTGTGTACATGGCCGGCGACGGCGGAACCGTAGACGACAGCGCGATCTCGGTGAGCATCCCGAGTGTCGCGGGCGTCACGGCCGCGGCTGTCGACACCGACGGAACGCTCGCGATCACCGGAGCCGACCCGTCGGGCGCACTCTGGCTCGCGCTCGTCGCACTGCTCGGCGGCGTTGCGCTCACTGTGAGATCACGCCGCCGCAGCGCGTAATCACCGTTTGTAAGCGGGGCGCGGTCTCACTGAGGCCGCGCCCTTGTACGCTCGCACGAGTATGAACCGCCCACTCACCGCCCTGTTCGCAGCCTTCGAGGCCGCCCTCGTTGTGGGAATCGGCATCGCCATCCCGCTCGCACCGCTCACAATTCTTTGGGGTGTGCAGTTCGGCTTCGCCGTCGACTGGAGCGCGTTCTGGCGGGCGTCCGCCGACATCTGGCTGATCGGTCACGGTGTCGACTTTGAGATGACCCTCGAGCCCGCCATCGCCTCAACCCTCGGTCTCTCGGGGGCGGATGTCGCGTTCCCCGTCACCATCGCCGCCCTCGGCTTTGCGCTGCTCACACTGCTGCTCGGCGTGCGTGCCGGTCGGCGGGTGAGCGAGACGCGCTTCCGTCTCGTTGGCGAGAGTGCCGCGATCGGAACATTCGCGGCGCTGTCGGCACTCGTCACGGTGAGCGCGGTCCATCGGTTTGCCGCGCCATCCATCATTCAGGGCATTGTGTTGCCCACTCTCGTTTTCGCGACGGGCATTCTCATTGGCGCGCTGCGCACGCGACGCGCGGCGGGCGACATCGACGGCAGCTCGATCAAGGACTGGGTCGACGACTGGCACCCCACTGTGCGCTCTGCGGTTGGTGTCGCGCTGCGCGGAGGGGCGATGTCGGTTCTGGCGGTCGTCGCGGTC
>Ga0247736_10000680_pt1 | contig 11378 bp, 20 predicted proteins | sample UWRJL193509B2_FD_180935 | JGI IMG/M metagenome (GOLD analysis project Ga0247736, IMG submission 180935) | Plant litter microbial communities from Arlington Agricultural Research Station in Wisconsin, United States - UWRJ-L193-509B-2 | ecosystem: Environmental > Terrestrial > Plant litter >...
CATGTTGACCTTGATCGGAATGTACGTGTTGTTGCCGCCGTAGGTTCGCCTGCCGACCATGCGTTTGGCGTATTGAACGGGGATGCGTCTCTGCGACTGTTCGACGAAGACGACGGCCGCGACGATCACCAGACCGACGGCTATGACCAGGAGGAAGGTCTCGAAGCCCTTCGCCTGCGCGATGCTCCAGAGCGAGGTGGGGAACTGCGCAGCGATCGACGTGAAGATCAGCAGCGACATGCCGTTGCCGATGCCGCGCTCGGTGATGAGCTCGCCCATCCACATGATGAGGCCGGTGCCGGCTGTCATGGTGATGACCATGAGCATGATCGCGTACCAGGCGTCGTCGGTGATGAGCTGCGTGCACTCCGCCACCGTGGTGGTGCCGAAGAGGGCTCCCGAGCGGGCGACCGTGATGAGCGTCGTCGACTGGAGGACGGCGAGGGCGATGGTGAGGTACCGCGTGTACTGCGTGAGCTTGGACTGCCCGGCCTGACCCTCCTTGTGGAGGGTCTCGAAGTGCGGGATGACCACGCGCAGCAGCTGGGTGATGATCGACGCCGTGATGTACGGCATGATTCCCAGCGCGAAGATGCTCAACTGCAGGAGAGCGCCACCGGAGAAGAGGTTGACGAGCTCGTAGAGGCCCGACGTGTTTTGGTTCGCAGCGAGGCACAACTGCACGTTTCCGAAGTCCACGAATGGCGCGGGGATGAAGGATCCCAGACGGAACAGTGCGACGATGCCGAGCGTGAACCCGATCTTCCGGCGGAGATCCGGGGTGCGGAAGATCCGCGCGACGGCTCTAAACAAAAAATGCCTCCTGCTAATTGGCGAAAGTGATGGCGCGAAAGCCCCCGGCAGACTCAGGGAGTCTATCGGGGGCTCTCGTCGAAACCGTAGCGGGCGGGTGAATGAACACCCGCCGCACCGGAAGGTGCGTTACTTTACGGAGCCACCGGCGGCAACGATCTTCTGTTCGGCTGAACCGGAGACCTTGTCGACTGCAACGTTCAGCTTAACCGTAATGTCGCCCTGCCCGAGAACTTTGACCTTCTCGTTGTTGCGGACGGCACCCTTGGCGACGAGGTCGCTGATCGTGACCTCTCCACCGGCGGGGTACAGCTCGGCGAGCTTCTCCAGGTTCACGACCTGGTACTCGACGCGGAACGGGTTCTTGAAACCACGCAGCTTCGGGGTGCGCATGTGCAGAGGCATCTGCCCACCCTCGAATCCGACGCGAACCTGGTAACGGGCCTTCGTGCCCTTGGTTCCACGACCGGCGGTCTTACCCTTGGATCCCTCACCACGACCGACGCGCGTGCGCGCCTTCTTGGCTCCGGGTGCGGGGCGAAGGTGGTGAACCTTGAGGACCTGCTCGCGGGGAGCGGCCTCGTCGGTCTTGTCCGCCTTCGGCGCGGCCTTGGCGGCAGCCTTGGGAGCTGCAGCCGCGGCCTCGGCCTTGTCGGCCTTGGGCGCAGCGGCCTTCTTGGGTGCAGCAGCCTTCTCCGCCTTGGGGGCGGCCTCGGCCTTGGCGGCCTTGGGAGCCTTCGCCGCGGTCTCTGCCTTGGGAGCAGCGGCCTTCTTCGGAGCAGCCTTGGCGGCCGTCTCCTTCTTAGCTTCTTCAGCCATTAGTCAATCTCCTCAACCTTCACCAGGTGAGCGACGGTGTTGACGTAGCCACGGTTCTGCGAGTTGTCCTCGCGGATGGTGACGTCGCCGATGCGCTTGAGTCCCAGGCTGCGAAGGGTATCGCGCTGGTACTGCTTCTCACTGACTTTGGACTTGATCTGGGTTACCTTGAGGCGCGCGGCCATCATGCACCTGCCTTCGCAGTTGCCGCGGCCTCGCGAAGCGCTGCCTCGGTGCGGAGCAGACGGGCCGGAGCCACGTCTTCGTAGGAAAGACCACGACGTGCGGCGACGGCGCGGGGCTCCTCGAGCATCTTCAGAGCCTCGACGGTCGCGTGCACGATGTTGATCGTGTTCGACGAACCGAGCGACTTCGAGAGGACGTCGTGGATGCCGGCGCACTCGAGCACGGCGCGGACGGGGCCACCTGCGATAACACCGGTACCGGCGGCCGCGGGACGAAGGAGAACGACGCCTGCGGCGGCCTCTCCCTGAACCGGGTGCGGAATGGTGTTGCCGACGCGGGGAACGCGGAAGAAGTTCTTCTTGGCCTCTTCGACGCCCTTCGAGATGGCGGTGGGAACCTCGCGGGCCTTGCCGTAGCCGACGCCGACGAGTCCGTTGCCGTCTCCGACGACGACCAGGGCGGTGAAGCTGAAGCGACGACCACCCTTGACGACCTTGGACACGCGGTTGATCGTGACGACGCGCTCGAGGAACTGGCTCTTCTCGGCGTCACGGCTTCCGCGGTCTCCACGGTTGGGGTTGCGCTCACGGCCTCCGCGACGAGCCTCGCGGGGCTCGGTCTGGTTTGCCTCCGTCGATGCGGCGGTCTCTACCGGGGCTTCAACAGCCACAGCGTTCTCCTTAGTAGTGTTTTCGGTGCTCACAGGTTCAGCCCACCTTCACGAGCGCCCTCGGCGATAGCCGCGACGCGTCCTGCGTAGCGGTTTCCGCCGCGGTCGAAGACGACTGCTTCGATGCCGGCTGACTTCGCGCGCTCGGCGACGAGTTCGCCGACCTTGCGCGCCTTGGCGGTCTTGTCGCCATCGAACGATCGCATGTCGACCTCGAGGGTCGATGCCGACGCGAGGGTGTGACCCAGTGCGTCATCGACGACCTGCACGAAGACGTGGCGAGCCGATCGAGTCACGACGAGACGGGGGCGGAGGGCAGTGCCCTCGACCTTCTTGCGGAGACGGTCGTGCCGGCGCGAACGCGCAGCAGACTTGCTCTTTCCTCTAGTTCCGAGACCCATGGTTACTTACCACTCTTTCCGGCCTTGCGGCGAACGACCTCGCCGGCGTAACGCACACCCTTGCCCTTGTAGGGCTCAGGCTTGCGCAACTTACGAATGTTTGCGGCAACCTCACCGACGGCCTGCTTGTCGATTCCGGTGACCGTGAGCTTGTTGACGCCCTCGACCGAGAAGCTGATGCTCGCGGGCGGCTCGACGGTGATCGGGTGCGAGTAGCCGAGCGCGAACTCGACGCCGGCGCCCTTGGCTGCAACGCGGTAACCGGTTCCGACGACCTCGAGGCTCTTGGAGTAGCCCTCGGTGACACCGATGATCTGGTTGGCGATCAGGGTACGGGTAAGACCGTGCAGCGAACGCGACTCGCGCTCGTCGTCGGGACGGGTGACCAGAACCTGGCCATCCTCGATCTTGACCTCGATGGGACTTGCAACGGTGAGCGCGAGCTCGCCCTTCGGTCCCTTGACGGCGACGGCCTGGCCGTCGATCTTTACTTCGACCCCAGCAGGGATCTCAATGGGAAGTCGTCCAATACGTGACATCAGTGATCACCAAACGTAGGCGAGGACTTCCCCACCCACGCCCTTCTTGGAAGCCTGGCGGTCTGTGAGCAGACCGGAGGAAGTCGAGAGGATTGCAACGCCGAGGCCGCCGAGAACCGTGGGGATCTCCGTCGACTTCGCGTAGACCCGGAGGCCCGGCTTCGACACGCGCTTGATGCCCGCAATGGAGCGCTCGCGGTTCGGACCGAACTTGAGGGAGAGCGTCAGGGTCTTGCCGACCTCTGCGTCCTTGACGTCCCACGCCGAGATGTAACCTTCGGCCTTGAGGATGTCTGCGATGTGAGACTTGAGCTTCGAGTGCGGCATGGACACGGTGTCGTGGTATGCCGAGTTCGCGTTGCGCAGTCTGGTCAGCATGTCTGCGACCGGATCTGTCATTGTCATTGTGTGTTGCCTTTCGCCTGGTTTCGACACCCTTTACGAGGGTGCCGACCTTTGGTGGTGAACCCCGCAGAACCTGCGAGGCCTTTCATTGCATGCGTTACGCCCGGGCCGTGAGACACGGCCCAGGCGAAACGGCAAACAACAAAGCTTATCCCACGCGGTCGAAAACCGCGCGGGACGAGACTATGCGGGAGTGTTCTCCGCGTTGCGGAACGGGAAGCCGAGCGCCTTGAGCAGCGCGCGACCCTCGTCGTCGGTCTTGGCGGTCGTGACGACGGTGATGTCGAAGCCACGCACGCGGTCGATCTTGTCCTGGTCGATCTCGTGGAACATCGACTGCTCGGTCAGACCGAACGTGTAGTTTCCACGGCCGTCGAACTGCTTGTCGCTGAGACCACGGAAGTCGCGGATGCGGGGAAGTGCGAGCGACAGCAGGCGGTCGAGGAACTCCCAGGCACGGTCGCCACGAAGCGTGACGTGTGCGCCGATGGGCTGGCCCTCACGCAGCTTGAACTGCGCGATCGACTTGCGGGCGAGGGTGACCTGCGGCTTCTGGCCCGTGATCGCGGTGAGGTCCTTGACGGCCCCATCGATGATCTTGCCGTCGCGGGCGGCCTCGCCGACACCGGTGTTGACCACGATCTTCACGAGTCCGGGCACCTGGTGCACGTTCGTGAAGCCGAACTCCTCCTGGAGCTGCTTCGAGATCTCGGAGCGGTACTTCTGCTTGAGACGGGGCTGGATTTTGCCAGACACCACTGCAGTATCGGTCATTACAGGTCCTTACCTGACTTCTTCGCGTAACGGATGCGAACGGTCTTGGTGACGCCGTCCTTCGTTACTTCTTCGGTGCGGAAACCGACGCGGGTCGGCTTCTTGGTCTCGGGATCGACGATCGCGACGTTCGACACGTGGATCGGGGCCTCGTGGGTCTCGATGCCGCCGGTCTTCGTTCCGCGCTGCGTCTGACCGACGCGGACGTGCTTCGTGATGAAGTTCACGCCCTCGACGACGACGCGGTTCTTCTCGACGAGTACCTCGAGGACACGACCCTGCTTGCCGCGGTCTCCGCCGCGGGCCTGGGTCGCGCCCGTGATGACCTGAACGAGGTCACCCTTCTTGATGTTTGCCATGACTTAGATAACCTCCGGCGCCAGCGAGATGATCTTCATGAACTTCTTGTCGCGAAGCTCGCGGCCGACCGGGCCGAAGATACGGGTACCACGGGGGTCACCGTCGGTCTTCAAGATCACTGCGGCGTTCTCGTCGAACTTGATGTACGAACCGTCGGGACGACGGGTCTGCTTCTTCACGCGAACGATGACGGCCTTGACCACATCGCCCTTCTTGACGTTTCCGCCGGGGATCGCGTCTTTGACGGTGGCGACGATGACGTCACCGAGACCGGCGTACCGGCGGCCTGAGCCACCGAGAACGCGGATCGTGAGGAGCTCCTTGGCACCGGTGTTGTCGGCGACCTTGACTCTGGATTCCTGCTGCAGCATTTTCTACTCTTCCTTAGGCGAAGTAAGCGCGAGGCCTACTTGGCCTTCTCGAGGATCTCGACCAGGCGCCAGCGCTTCGTGGCGCTGAGGGGACGGGTCTCGCTGATGAGGACGAGGTCGCCGATGCCGGCGGAGTTCGCCTCGTCGTGGACCTTGACCTTGGACGTGCGGCGGATGACCTTGCCGTACAGGGGGTGCTTCACGCGGTCTTCGACCTCGACGACGATGGTCTTCTCCATCTTGTCGCTCGTGACGTATCCACGACGGGACTTGCGGTAGCCGCGGGGGGCTGCCGTGGTCTCGTCGGCCGGCGTTGCAGCCGCATCTTTAGTCGTTGCCATTACTTGGCCTCCTCAGCCTCAGCGGCCGGGGCGTCTGCCGAAGCGGTCGCATCCTTCTTGGCCTTGCTTTTCTTTTCTGCCTTGGGAGCCACGGCAACCGGAGCGGGCGTGGCACGGATGCCCAGCTCACGCTCACGGATGATCGTGTAGATGCGCGAGATGTCGCGCTTCACGGCGCGCAGGCGTCCGTGGCTCTCGAGCTGGCCGGTAGCCGACTGGAAGCGAAGGTTGAACAGTTCTTCCTTCGCCTTCCGCAGCTCTTCGACCAGGCGGGCGTCTTCGAATGTGTCGAGCTCGACAGGGGCGAGCTCCTTGGAACCGATCGCCATTATGCGTCGCCCTCCTCGCGCTTGATGATGCGTGCCTTGAGCGGCAGCTTGTGGATGGCCCGGGTGAGGGCTTCGCGTGCGATCGTGTCGCTGACGCCGCTGAGCTCGAAGAGCACGCGACCCGGCTTGACGTTCGCAACCCACCACTCGGGTGAACCCTTACCGGAACCCATGCGGGTCTCGGCGGGCTTCTTGGTGAGCGGGCGGTCGGGGTAGATGTTGATCCACACCTTTCCGCCTCGCTTGATGTGACGGGTCATCGCGATACGAGCGGACTCGATCTGGCGGTTCGTCACATAGGCGGGGGTGAGGGCCTGGATGCCGTACTCACCGAAGCTCACCGTCGTGCCGCCGGTGGCGTGGCCACTGCGTCCGGGGTGGTGCTGCTTGCGGTGCTTGACTCTGCGTGGAATCAACATGGTTATGCCTCAACTCCTGCTGCAACGGGAGCCTCTGCCTTGGGGGCGGAGGCGCCAGCGCCTGAATTCGTGCCGGCAGCACCACGACGGGGACGGTCGCCATCGCGGCGGTCGTCACGACGGTCGGGACGCGTCGACTTCTGGTTGGCCTGCTCGCGAGCAAGCTCCTTGTTGGTGATGTCGCCCTTGTAGATCCAGACCTTCACGCCGATGCGGCCGAAGGTGGTCTTGGCCTCGTAGAAGCCGTAGTCGATGTTCGCGCGGAGGGTGTGCAGCGGCACACGGCCTTCGCGGTAGAACTCCGAGCGGCTCATTTCTGCGCCACCCAGTCGACCGGAAACCTGGATACGAACACCCTTGACGCTCGCGGTGCGCTGTGCGCCCTGCAGGCCCTTGCGCATCGCGCGGCGGAAGGCCACACGAGCGGAGAGCTGCTCCGCGATGCCCTGGGCAACGAGCTGAGCCTCAGCCTCGGGGTTCTTGACCTCGAGGATGTTGAGCTGGATCTGCTTGCCCGAGAGCTTCTCGAGGTCGGCACGGATGCGCTCGGCCTCTGCTCCACGACGTCCGATGACGATACCGGGACGCGCCGTGTGGATGTCCACGCGGACACGGTCACGGGTGCGCTCGATCTCGATGCGCGCAACACCGGCGCGGTCAAGCGAGGTCTTGAGCAGGTTACGGATCTTGATGTCCTCGGCGACGTAGTCGCTGTAACGCTGGCCGGCCTTCGTGCTGTCGGAGAACCAACGCGACACGTGGTCGGTGGTGATACCGAGGCGGAAGCCGTACGGATTTACTTTCTGGCCCATTACTTCTTTCCTGCCTTCTTGGCGCCGGTCGACGCCGCATCAGCGAACTCATCCGGCGTAGCCAGAACGATCGTGATGTGGCTCGTGCGCTTGAGGATCTGGAAGGCGCGACCCTGTGCACGCGGCTGGAACCGCTTGAGGGTCGTACCTTCGTCAACGAATGCCTGCGAAACGAACAGGTCCTGCTCGTCGAAGAAGCTGTTCGAAGCATCTGCCTTGACGCGAGCGTTCGCGATGGCTGCTTCGACGAGCTTGTAGACGGGCTCGCTCGCACCCTGGGGTGCGAACTTCAGGATTGCCAGTGCCTCGATTGCCTGCTTGCCGCGGATCAGGTTGACGACGCGACGAGCTTTGGTGGCGGTGACGCGAATGTGCTTCACGCGAGCGATGGATTCAACCATTTCTCTCTCCTCCTTACGCCCCGCGCTAGCGGCGGCGACCCTTCTTGTCATCCTTCACGTGGCCGCGGAAGGTACGGGTGGGCGAGAACTCGCCGAGCTTGTGGCCCACCATGGATTCGGTGACGAAGACCGGGATGTGCTTGCGGCCGTCGTGCACCGCAATGGTGTGGCCGAGCATGATCGGAACGATCATCGAACGGCGCGACCAGGTCTTGATCACGTTCTTGTTGTTGGCCTCGTTCGCCTTGACAACCTTCTGAAGCAGGTGGTCGTCGACGAAGGGGCCCTTCTTCAAACTGCGTGGCATCTCTACGTCTCCTACTTACGCTTCTTGCCGACGTTGCGTCGGCGAACAATGAGCTTGTCGCTGGGAAGGTTGCGCTTACGCGTACGGCCTTCCTTCTGGCCCCAGGGGCTGACGGGGTGACGTCCACCGGACGTCTTACCCTCACCACCACCGTGCGGGTGGTCGACGGGGTTCATGGCAACACCACGGACGGTCGGGCGGACGCCCTTCCAGCGCATGCGGCCGGCCTTACCCCAGTTGATGTTCGACTGCTCGGCGTTGCCGACCTCGCCGATCGTCGCGCGGTTACGCACGTCAACGTTGCGGATTTCACCCGACGGCAGGCGGAGCTGCGCATAGGGGCCGTCCTTGGCGACGAGACGAACCGACGCACCGGCGGAGCGTGCCATCTTGGCGCCTCCTCCGGGACGGAGCTCGATCGCGTGGATGACGGTTCCGACCGGGATGTTCTTCAGCGGAAGGTTGTTACCCGGCTTGATGTCAGCGGAGGGACCCGACTCGATGATGTCGCCCTGGTTGAGCTTGTTCGGAGCGATGATGTAGCGCTTCGTACCGTCAACGTAGTGCAGCAGCGCGATGCGCGCCGTGCGGTTGGGGTCGTACTCGATGTGGGCGACCTTGGCGTTCACGCCGTCCTTGTCATTGCGCTTGAAGTCAATGACGCGGTACTGGCGCTTGTGGCCACCACCGATGTGACGGGTCGTGATGCGGCCGGCGTTGTTACGACCACCGGTCTTGGGCAGCGGACGCAGCAGCGACTTCTCCGGCGTGGACCGGGTGATCTCTGCGAAGTCGGCGACGGACGAACCGCGGCGACCGGGCGTTGTGGGCTTGTACTTGCGAATAGCCATGAGTTATCTCCTGAGTCCCTAGCCGACAGCCGTGAAGATGTCGATGGAACCGGACTTCAGGGTCACAATGGCACGCTTGGTGTCCTTGCGCTTTCCGAGTCCGAACTTGGTACGACGGGTCTTGCCCGTGCGGTTGAGCGTGTTGACCGAGTCGACCTTGACGTTGAAGATCTTCTCGATAGCGAGCTTGATCTCCGTCTTGTTCGCACGGGGGTCCACAACGAAGGTGTACTTGCCGTCATCGATCAGGCTGTAGCTCTTCTCGGAGACGACGGGCGAGAGGATGATGTCCCGCGGGTCCTTGTTCGTTTCGATGGTCATGCGCTGACCTCTTCCTTGTTGCTGGTCGACTTCGTGTTGAACGCGACGAATGCGTCGAACGCACCCTTCGTGTACACGATGTCGTCGCTGACGAGCACGTCGTAGGCGTTGAGCTGGTCGTAGGGCAGCACGTGAACGGTGCTGAGGTTGCGAACGCTCTTGTAGCTGAGGTCGTCCTCACGCTCGATGACGACGAGCACGTTCTTGCTCGGCGAGATCTGGGCGAAGAGGGCTGCGATCGCCTTGGTCGAGGGCACCTCGCCGAGGGCGAGCTGCGAGACGACGTGGAGACGCTCGCCGCGGGCGCGGTCGGAGAGAGCTCCGCGGAGCGCTGCAGCGATCATCTTCTTGGGCGTGCGCTGCGAGTAGTCGCGGGGGTGGGGTCCGTGGACGATTCCACCACCCTTCATCTGGGGAGCACGGATCGAGCCCTGGCGAGCGCGACCGGTTCCCTTCTGCTTGAAGGGCTTGCGACCGGCACCCGACACTTCACCGCGGCGAAGCGTGTTGTGCGTACCCTGGCGAGCCGCTGCGCGCTGCGCGACGACGACCTGGTGGATGAGCGGAACGTTGGTCTGGACGTCGAAGATCTCGGCGGGAAGCTCGACGGAGTCGACCTTCTTGCCCGAGGCATCGAGTACGTCAAGTGAGACGTTAGCCATGAGGATTACGCTCCCTTCACTGCGTTGCGGACGAAAACGATACGGCCACGAGCACCGGGAACTGCACCCTTGACCAGGATGAGACCCTTCTCGAGGTCGACGGCGTGAACCTTGAGGTTCAGCACGGTGACGCGGTCGCCACCCATGCGGCCCGCCATGCGCATGCCCTTGAAGACACGGCTGGGGGTCGAGGAGGCGCCGATCGAGCCGGGCTTGCGGTGGTTGCGGTGTGAACCGTGCGAGGAGGAGACACCCTTGAAGTTGTGACGCTTCATAACACCGGCGAATCCCTTGCCCTTGCTCGTGCCGACGACGTCGACGAGCTGGCCTGCGGCGAAGATGTCCACTGCGATCTCCTGGCCGAGGCTGTAGTCAGCTGCGTCCGCGGTGCGGACCTCGGTGAGGTGACGGCGAGGCGTGACGCCTGCCTTGTCGAAGTGACCGGTCGCGGGCTTGTTGGCCTTGCGCGGGTCGATCTGGCCGTAAGCGATCTGCACGGCGCTGTAGCCGTCGACCTCGGGAGAGCGGACCTGCGTGACGACGTTGGGGGTGATCTCGACGACGGTGACGGGGATGAGCTTGTTGTTCTCGTCCCAGACCTGCGTCATGCCGAGCTTCTTGCCCAGGAGACCCTTGGTGGAGTTGTTGTTGTTAGCCATCAGTCGCCTCCTTAGAGCTTGATCTCGATGTTGACGTCAGCCGGCAGGTCGAGACGCATAAGCGAGTCGACGGCCTTGGGCGTCGGGTCGATGATGTCGATCAGACGCTTGTGGGTGCGCTTCTCGAAGTGCTCGCGGCTGTCCTTGTACTTGTGAGGGGAACGGATTACAACAACCACGTTCTTCTCGGTAGGAAGCGGCACCGGGCCGACGACAGTCGCGCCTGCACGGGTTACCGTGTCGACGATCTTGCGTGCCGATGCGTCGAGACCTGCGTGGTCATACGACTTAAGTCGAATGCGGATCTTCTGTCCCGCCATGTCGAACTCTCTCTCTGTAATGCATCATGGCCGTGCTTGCGCACTGCTATTGGATGCTGGTGTTAGCTCGAGCACTTCTGCTTTCGCACCACTGTTTATGTGTCAAACGTTGCTGTCATCACCCCACCCGAGCACGCGCATAGTTCTAGACGCGTTGCTTTCGGGAGGGTTGAAACTTCGGCTCTGCTTCCCGCGGCCTAGCGCCGGCCCCTTGGAGACCCGCTATGCACTGCCTGGAAGTGATTCACGCGCACACGGCGGTGAAATGTTGAACTAGACGAGTTTGCCACATTCGTGGCATTGCTGCAACCCGGGCGTGTCGCGCTCGGCGTGTCACGCTCCTGGTCGGTGAGACGCCCGGATTTCCGGGCTTTTCCGCCGTCACCGGCCGCGGCGGCCGGTCGCGAGGAGCACGCCCGTGCCGATCGCGAAGACCGCGGCTCCGGCGAGCAATGCCGCTCCCCCGCCCAGCCACTGGATGACGCCCGCGCCGAGGGCGGCGCCGAGCCCCATCGCGACGATGGCCAGCAGGCGCGGCAGCCAGGCCTGGCCCCTGCCTCCACCGAGGCGGCTGTCGCGCGCGAGGTTCGCGACGGTGTTCGTGACCACGATGGTGGT
>Ga0247736_10000682_pt1 | contig 11362 bp, 11 predicted proteins | sample UWRJL193509B2_FD_180935 | JGI IMG/M metagenome (GOLD analysis project Ga0247736, IMG submission 180935) | Plant litter microbial communities from Arlington Agricultural Research Station in Wisconsin, United States - UWRJ-L193-509B-2 | ecosystem: Environmental > Terrestrial > Plant litter >...
GGTGTTATGGCACTGGGCATCGGCATGGCTTTGGGTTGGGCGTTAATCGGGTTGGTAGCTGTTCCTATTATGATTGTTCAGTGGTACAACTACGAGCTGAAGGCAGTGCCAATTGATGTATCGCATAAAACAGTTGACGCTTTGCTTGATAGCGATTTATTAGCCGTTCTTCCTGACCAACCTTCACCTAAAGACATTGCGGTTGCGTTATTGCAGGCTAATGGTGGCCTATTTTTCCAGATACGCTTTGGAGTAGGGGGTGGTTTTCTAAAAGAAGTATCATCTGAAAACCGTGCTGATACTGAAGTAATTTTCCAGGAAGCCTTGGCTATTGCGCAGCAAGTTGGCGGCCGGCTTAGCCCTGGGGTTATTATTCTTGCCATGATTCGCCAATTACCGGCCCGCGAAACATTGCTAGGACACCTTCAATTATCGGAGGACGATTTACTCCGGGGTATTATGTGGTATCACCATTTAAGTGATTTAGTTCAAATGTCTAAAAACCGACCAAAACAAGCGGGCGGTATTGGACGCGACTGGTCATTTGGCTGGATTCCGACATTGTCTCGTTTCGGGGCGAATATTTCACAATCTGGTTCATTAGCGAGAGACGCAATTCGTACTGACGTGCTAACCCAGCTTATAAATTCACTCGCTAATAACTCTGGTGTCATTGCCTTAGTTGGTAAAGACGGTGTGGGTAAGACTGAGTTGGTATACGAACTTGCTGAAAAACTTATCAGCCCTACAAAAGAAATTCCAGCTCAGCTTCACTACCAACAAATCTTTATGCTTGATGCATCACGCTTAGTGTCGGCTGCCGGAGAACGTGGTGGAGTAGAACAATTAGTAAGTGCATTACTTGGCGAGGCATATGCTGCTAAGAACATTATTGTTTGTCTCGATAACGCTGAACTTTTCTTTGAAGATGGTGTTGGTTCTGTCGACCTAACGCGACTTCTATTGCCTATTATCGAAGCTGGTCGATTGCGAATTATTCTTACTATGGATGAACAGAAGTTCTTGCAGATTTCTAAGCGCACACCAGCGATCGCTTCGGCGGTTAACCGAATTACGATTCAACCAACTAATGAATCTGACACATTAAAAGTACTTGAAGACCACTTACCTGCTTTAGAATACAGACGCAACGTCACCTATATGTACCAAGCACTTAAAGATGCCTATCGATTAAGCCAACGTTATGTCTATGACATTTCAATGCCAGGCCAAGCTATTAGCCTACTAGAATCAGCGGCGGATTATGCCGAAGGTGGTTTAGTAACTTCTGTTTCAGTAGCAGCAGCTATTGAGCAATCGACTGGCGTAAAAACAAGTAGCGCAAGTAACGAAGACGAGCGGACGAAACTGCTTAATCTAGAATCGTTAATTCATGAACGCATGATTGGACAAGAGCGAGCAGTAAGTGTGGTATCCGATGCTTTACGTCGGGCCCGCTCTGGTGTGCGCAACCAGAATAGGCCCGTTGGTACCTTCTTATTCTTAGGTCCAACCGGTGTCGGTAAGACAGAGCTGGCGAAGTCACTGGCGGCTGTATATTTTGGTGGTGAACACAATATTATCCGCCTCGATATGAACGAATTTGTATCGAGTAGCGACGTTTCACGTTTAATTGCTGATGGTTCTGAAGACGCTGGAAGCTTAACTGCCCAGGTAATGAAGCAGCCATTTAGTGTTGTACTACTAGACGAGATTGAAAAAGCTCATCCGAGTGTACTATCGACACTGCTGCAATTGCTTGATGAGGGTATTCTAAGGGACATTCGTAACCGTGAAGTCAGTTTCCGTGATACGGTCGTCATTGCCACTAGTAATGCCGGTTCTGACCGAATTCAAGAATACCTAGGCAGGGGATATTCATTAGCTCAGTTTGAGGAAACATTTATTGATGAACTAATCAGTAGCCACTTATTCCACCCTGAATTCTTAAACCGTTTTGATGAATTAGTAGTCTTCGGTTCGTTAACTAAACCCGAGTTGCTAAGGGTTGTTGATTTGATTCTGGTATCGGTAAATAAGAATTTAGCTCAACAAAAAATTACTGTAACAGTAGCACAAGACGCGAAAGAGTATTTGGTTGATGCAGGGTACGACCCTCGTCTTGGTGCGCGCCCGATGCGCCGAGTGGTGCAACGTGCCGTCGAAAACACGGTGGCTAAGCTATTACTTTCAAATGAAGTATCTGCCGGTGGTTCAATTGAAATTACACTTGACCAGGTCAGTTCTATTCTTGATAGAAAAGCCCAGGCCGACAGTATCGCCAATAATACACCGCTGTAACCAATAAAATAACTCCCGGAATGGGAGTTATTTAATAATCTTGGGGCGAATGAAGGGGATTGAACCCTCTACCTCCGGTACCACAAACCGGCGCTCTAACCAATTGAGCTACATTCGCCAAATTGTAAATGCTCGGACTTGCCGAACAGTAGCTATTGTAACAGATTGAGCCCTGGATGGAAATATGCTACAATACCTACTTATGCGGGCGTCGTATAATGGCTAATATGTCTGCCTTCCAAGCAAACGATGAGAGTTCGATTCTCTCCGCCCGCACCAAGAAATTATAAGAGACTCCAGAAATGGAGCCTCTTTGTTATTATAGGAAGATGTTAAACATATATCTTGCTCGTCATGGCCAAAATGAAGACAACGCTAACGGTATACTTAATGGCCATAGGGATTTGCCACTGACTGATGTTGGCATAGCTCAAGCAGATGAAGTAGCAAACAAAATTCAAGCTACCGGTTTACGTTTTGATGCTATTCTTAGCTCACCGTTAAATAGAGCGTTAAAAACTGCTGAAATTATCGCCTCTGTTAATAACTTTCCGCAACCTGAAGTTATTAATGAGCTTATTGAACGAGATTTTGGCAGCATGACTGGATTAGAACAGTCAAAAATAGAGGAATTATGCGCACCGGACATTATTAAAACCGAAACGATAACCTACTTTCTTTCACCCGAAGGTGCCGAAACATTTCCAGATTTATTGAAAAGGGCACAGCTACTACTTGATAAGATTACTGAACAATATGAAAACGGTTCGATCTTACTTGTTACCCATGGTGATTTTGGAAAGATGATTTATGCAGAGTATTACGGTCTTGATTGGAAAGATGTCTTGACGTTATTCCACTTTGGTAATTCTGAATTACTGTTATTGTCACCAAGTTCAGGCGCTGGTGAAGCTCATGTGTTTAAGATTATGCAGTACAACACATAAGCAATAGCTGCGTGATATTATTGGGTAATGAATACACTCGATCTTCCCGAAAACCCAACTCTCAAAGACTATCAAACCTATATGCAAGCCATGGTTCTTGAACGTGGTTTCGATAAAGAGACTGTATCTGAGGTTTTCCTCTTATTAGTTGAAGAAGTAGGAGAGTTGGCGAAAGCCATTCGCAAAACGAATGGTCAAAAAATTGACGTGTCACGCAAGCAACATGAAGTTGAAGAAGAAGCGGCGGATGTTTTCTGGCTTGTGATTGACCTTTGCAATAGGTTGGATATTGATTTAGAAAAAGCGTTTCGTGCAAAGGAAGATAAGAATAAAACACGAGTCTGGCAATAGTAGCCCTTGAGCTTGATATACTGTATTTATGAAAAAAGATAAAATTACGAATACTAACAGAAACTGGGCATTGGTATTTATAAGTTCAGTGCTTTTATTAATTGGTGTCGCCTTGCTCGCTTTTGCTGTGATTAATATTACAAGCATCGGGTGGTTGAGTCTTTTAGCTGGCCTTACCGGCGCAACGACGATTTTTGCTTCAATTATGTCAATCGTAAAAAACGACGCTAGTTGGATTTTGCTCGGACTTATCATTCCAGGTTAGATTGATTCAAATAAAAAAAGAGACCGCGATGGTCTCTTTTTTATTAAACGATAACTTAACGGCGTTTTGTACCAACGTATACCGCAGCATATGTCGCAGCTGAAACTGCTGTACCTGCTGCAATAAGGCTCATACCTGTACCTGTACGTGGTAATTCGTAAACAACAGGTGGGGTGACAATGACTTCAGGAGTCGGAGTAGGAGGTGTTTGTGCTTCTATAGGAGTAACCGGCGTTTCAGGAGTGGTTGGTGTACACACCTTTTCAGTTTTAACCAACATTTTACCGGTTATGTACTGGTTGCCGTGGCCTTTTTCAGTCACTGTTGTAATCTTTGGTCCATAATACACGTCAACTTGAATATTCTTACAAGCTTCAGGTAGTGAAATTTTCATTGCAGTTGGGGCAACTGCACCTTTTTTAAGTACAACAGAAGTTGAATCAAAAATTGATTGTGGTGTAGCGGTTGGATTGTTATTAAAACCTTGGCCGTTATAATTGTCAGGCATTGTATATGATGAGAAGTATACAGTTGTGTCGTTACATAACGGTTTATTATTAACCGTACCAACAGTAACACCGCCGTTATTTTTCCAAGTTACTGACAAATTGCTTCGTACATTACCATCAACACAGCTTGGTTGATTGTTAGTAGCGTGAGCTGCTGGGCTAGCAATAAGTGCCATGCCGAGTACAGTAGATAGAACGATAATACCTTTTACGAATGAAATCATAAAAAACTCCCAAAATTAATCTCTCACCGACATACTATCATATTAATGATAAAAAGTCAAGTATATTGTATAGATTAATGTATGGGAGTTGTTTTATTTTGAACTAACGTTATTGTTCTTCGAGTTCTGCAGCGTCAGCATCTTCTTTGGTTTCGTGAATGGTGCCATGCTCGTGCTCTGGTGGTGAGTAGATTGAGTAAAGCTTCAGTGGTTCAGTACCGGTGTTGGTGACATTGTGCCAAATACCGGCTGGAACAAAGATAGCAAAGTCATCTTCAGCATCCCAAGTTTCAAGGTCAAGTTCAGTTGGTCCCATTTGAACAGTAGCCAGGCCTTGTTCAATACGCAGGAACTGGTCGTGGTCGGCGTGAACTTCTAAACCAATATCATCGCCTGGTTCAATAGACATGAGGGTCATTTGTAAGTTGCCGCCAGTCCAGGCAGCGGTGCGGAAGTTGTTATTTTCAAGTGTCAGCTCCTCGATGTTTACAACGTAGGGGTTTGGTCCATTATCTTGCATATATATCCTCCTTATTTCATTATCTATTATAACGTAAATGACTGGTATAATAACAGATACGCCCCGGTAGCTCAGTTGGATAGAGCAGAGGACTTCTAAGCCTAAGGTCACAGGTTCAAATCCTGTCCGGGGTACCATTTTGTAATTATTGCGCATTTTATTTAGTTTTATTGATCAGAATTTCCGTTCTAACGAATCATATAGGTACGGTTGTGGAAGGTGGTGAATTCTGCAAAAACAGCCAGTTTATTGATTGGTTGTTTTGTTTTTGACGGTTCCAATCCAGGCTGCCTTTATTTTGTTATCGGAAAAATATTTAGTTAAAGCTGTTGAGGCGACACATGGCTTTTATTGTGTATGTAGGCACAAGTCTTGAAGTTAAGAAGATTATAAAACAAAAGATACCTTTTGGCTGAACGGAGTATTTCGAATTAGTTTAAAAAGTGCATAGGTCAAGCATTTTTCACCCCTGTTAAAAAGATGGTAAAAATGCTAGACTGAGAAAATGATTAGGAGACCCAGCAAGAGTGTTATAGCGCAACTAGTTGCAGTATTCCATGAATACACTGTTACAGAAGCACATGACAGTAATAATGGATTATCATTCATTGCTATTAAGGGTGACGAAAAATCTTTTATAAAAATTGTTGATAAGAGACAAGCATTTACTGAGGGTCTCGAGGACATAGAGACAAAAATTAAAGGTATTATGTGCGATAACTTGATTAAGCTGAAGTCATACGGCGATTTGGATGACGGCTATCAGTACTTAGAGTTCGAACAAATCGATGGCCAAGACTTAACTGAAATAGATAAGCCACTCACTGAAGAAAAAGTACTGCAGCTTATTAGGAATGTTTCTACGGCTATCTCTGCATTATGGTCTGAAGGTATTGTTCATAGGGATATAAAACCAGGAAACATCATGTACGACTCTGCTAACGATAGGTTTGTTTTGGTAGATTTGGGAATTGGATATTTTACGCAAGATGCACAAAGGGATAAAACTAAGTTGCGACCTGGCATAGGTTCAAGATTTTATTCTGCACCAGAACAATTTTGGGCAAATTCAAATCAACCATATAATATTACTTTTGCTACTGATGTATTCTCATTAGGCGCGGTTGCGTATGAAATGTTAGCTGGTACTGCTCCATTCATCCCACCGGCTGACAGTAAAATAAAGAATTACGAAGATGCAGTAACGGGAGGTGTTGTGCCTGTACCTCTTCACCATTTCCGAATTGGCCCAATACTATCGGGTATGATCATGAAGATGATTGAAACTTTTCCTACCGACAGGTTTCTATCGGTAGATGATCTTTTAGCTAGTAGTGGGATTGAGATACCTGAGCAACAAACAGACGTTGTCGTAGCATTCCATGTCCCAAAAGACGGTAAGGAAAAACTCGTTGAATACCTTTTGGATGAGGATTACACCAACCCGACTGCTGTAATATTAAACCCAACAACTAAAGATGACTGGGCTGAGAAGATTGCTGATACAGGGGTAGAGATACTATTCGACCCACAAACTTATAAAGTGCAAAAAAATGACAGTGCATCGAACGTACTTACAAAATTAGGTCTACCAAACTCACCCAGCTATAACTTCTTAAATATCTATCAACTCAAAGATACGATGATTGATGCTGTGATCAAGACGCCAATTAATAATTATTCATCAAAAGTGATTCTACCTTACTTTGATCTGGAAGCTGCAGGTGGTAATTACGTTACCATGCAGAGAGATATGTGGGGAGATGTCGGTACAATTAAAAGCCGCCATGCGGAACTTGAACACAAGGAAATATTCGGCGGTGTTTTGATACCAAAAAGTTCAATAATCAATAGTGGTGCACGATCAAAATTATTGAGTCAACTAATAGGTAAATATGATCTTGACGGAATCTACCTCATCTTAGAAGGACTAGCGCCGTCAATTGCCACAATTGCCGATGAGAACTATCTTGAAGGTGTAAAGATTATTATACGAACCTTTGAGAAATATTACGGCAAAGTTATCGTTTCAAAAACGGATGTTTCTGCATTACCATTTATGACTAATGGTATGTTTGCTACGGGTTGGTCAAAATCCTCACGGCATTTGCTGCTTGATGCTAGAGGACGAAGGGGGGACTATAAGATGAAATGGTTTATTAAGCCATTGTTCACCTTTGTCGAGGAACAGTCAAACATTGAAACTCTTGTCGATTACGGATTTAAAAATCTTCTTGAATGTGGAGAGCCTTGCTTTGAGGAGAATGAACATACTGACCCTGGATATGATCCAGATGAAGAAATGGAGCAAAGACACTACTATCACTCTATTATCGATATTGTTACCATGGCAGGATCTAAATCTGTTACGGAATATAAAGAATATTACACCGACATAATATCTTCGGCTGATGTTACTGGTAACGAAGTAAGAACTGCTACCTCAGGACTTATTGATAACAAAATTGTTCCGGACTACGAAAGGTTCGTAGCCCTCGTAAGCAACTGATAAGAATCTCTCAGATGCAAGTAGTCTTGATTGAGTAGACCTAGACTGGCTAGTGCTTCTAGCGGGGTGGTAGAGCTTAATTCCGTTATCACTTACACCTATGAGTCCAATTCCTAATCTTTCAAAAGCATCAATGTTTTTTAGACAAGATTTTATGTGTGATTCATAAATAGCCAAGTAGGAGTAGTCTGCGTATTTTTTATATCTCATTGCTTGACGGATACCAGATTTCCAATTGCTAACCTTAGCTTCTATGGCAACAATCTGATCGGTTGTGTTCTGAAGTAAAATCTTGTTAGGTGTTAATAATGATGAATTCGAAACCAAGATGTTATTGGTTATCATTTTATTGACAACTTTTCTTAATGTTATGGCAGATGTCTTGGGTATGCATCGTTCAAGGTCCAGCATACTTATTTCTTCAGAATTAAGGACGCATGATAGTATGTCGATTTCAAGCTTTGTTGTAAGTGCTGGGAGTTTGGTGTTTCGTCTTTTCTGAATTGTCTTACTGTCGACCGTAAACATTGTTAAGTCGGAAATACCTGTACCTGCAGAAAACTCCTCTATTGGAATGATTTCTTTACCTTTTTTCGGGGACGCTATATTAAACCATTCGTTTTTGATGATTGGTATCATTGATTGCTCAGAGCCGTCGAGGGTTAAATTGTTTTTTTGTTGCATTTTTTTGTTTTTAAAAGTGTTCTGTACTGATTGTAAACCATGCTTATGCTTTAAGTACAGCAGTTTTGCATCTGCTGCTTCTTTCAGCACACGAATTACCCTCACTAAAACCATACCTACTATCTATTTTACAGTACCAGATGTATAAACGATACCATCAGGCATGGTTCCAAAATCAGACAACCTGCTGTACCATAAGCGAAATAAACTTAAAGCAATTCTACTTAGCGTCGACATACGTTGTTGGCAACTTGCGAGATTTGGAGCATACTTAGTGCATGCCTGATGAAATTCGTGCTTTTATCTGTCCAAAATGTAGCGAGCCCTCAAAGAGTTCGATTTACGGTCGTTGTGTAGCCTTCAACCCCGAAGAGGGTCTCCCATATGAGTTCAGTCTATTGCAATGTACTCATCATGAGTGCCAACAGCCTATAGTTCAAATACGGGAAGATTTTGGACAGGGTTTTGATGCGGATACACCTGCTATTTATTATCCTGCGCCGCGTCGACTGAGTGCTGCCGTACCAGCACCACTCCGAAAAGCCTTTGACGAAGCACGTACATGCTTTGAGGCTAAGGCATACCAAGCCACTCTCGTCATGGTGCGCCGCACTCTCGAGGGCACATGTGCCGACCAAGGTTCAACTAAGCGCACTTTGGCTGCCAGTCTGAAAGATCTACAAACGCAAGGCAGGATTGATGGTCTTCTTGCGGAATGGGCCGACCTGCTACGTGTAGCTGGTAACGAGGGTGCTCACTTCTCATTAACCGCCAATGTTTCTGCACAAGATGCAGAGGACGCTCTCGATTTTGCAGAAGCTTTGCTTGATCACCTATACGTCCTACGTGCGCGGTTCAATGCATTTGAAGGACGTAGGAAATCCTGATCTTGGTTGGATAATAGCAAATAAAGAGTCATTTAAGTTACGTTGTTAATACGTTAAGCTATAAGATCATAGTTCTAACTTCGGCAACAACGCTGTACCATAAGATTTACATAAGAGTCTCCTAGAAAGAGGCTTTTATTTATTTTTTATGCGACGAAGTCCATAAAAGTGTAATCCGAATATCAATACTATGCTTCCAAAAATAAGTAAGGATACCAAATCTGAAGTATCGGGATGTGTACTCTTATAAGTATTACCTATTAAAATAATGAGAAAAATCGCACTAACGGACGCAGTATTAAGCAATGTTTTTGTACTATAAAGTACTCGGTATGCTTCGTGATTTGGCGAGCCTAGTGGATGTTTTTTCTTTATAGATTTAAGCTTTGCTTTATTAAATCTTACGTACAATAAATAGACAGTAAAACTTAGGAACAAAAGGGTGAATAAAAAAACTATGAAAGCCATGAGTCGTCGTTCTTGCTAGTGTGTTTGCGTTTTTTCTCGTCATTACTAATATTGGCATTGTCGAGTTCGAAACCTTTTGAGAATTTACGTATGGTTGGTGTGATGCAGATTGCTATGATTCCAATAAAAATTGGTCCAATTATTAGAAGAGCATACGCATCTTGTGTATTTAGATGTATTATTACGGATATAAACCAAATTAAATGAGCAAGTAAAAGAAGAAAAATGATAGTTGAAATGATTAAATTTCTCGTACTTGCAAGCCTCATGAATCGTTTATGTTCTGGAGTACCCGCTTTGTAGGTCTGACTAAATACGCTTCTCCCTTTTAATCTTATTAATATGAGATTTATAAGCCAAAATAATCCTGTTGCCACGAAAATTATACTAAACATGTAATAGTAGCTTGTTGGGGCCATTAAATATCTCCTTCTTATGTTGAAAATAATTTATTGTTACTAGAGTAACACGTCCAGTAGTTCGATTTCTAAGGACTTTTTAGATACGTCAAACTCTCTTGTAATATTAACGATAACTCATAGTATTTCGCTATGAACATATCCACTACGGGGTACCAATTTGAAACACTACAACTTGTCTCCGATTCGGAGGCTTTTTGTTATGATATGAATATGTCTAAGAACAAACTCGTGCTATTAGTAGGTCAGCCTGGTTCTGGAAAGTCTTCAATTGCAAGTTATCTTGCCGAAAAATATGGATTCACAATTATTCTTGTTAGCGACCTAATTCGTGATTATGCAAAAGAAAAAAGCTATAAGTTGAAATCCCGTCAGGATTATATAGACGTTCATACGCTCCTGCTTAGAGATAAAGGTAAGTTTTTTATTACAGATAAGGTGATGGAGCACGAAGGATTGGTTTGTGTCGACGGAATCCGGGTACCAGCTCATATTGAAAAGCTACAAAAGCAGGGCGCTTTAGCCATTGGTTTGACAGCGCCGATATCAATTAGGTTTGAAAGAGCAATGAAGAGAGCGGGGCTATTGGACAAAAAAAGCTTGCTCGACTTTGAGCAGGAAGAGATTATCGAGGCGAAAAATCAAGATATATTTGTTCAGAATACAAACACTGCATTGCTTATGGCGTCCGAATATGTGGACACTACGGGATCAACTCAGTCAGTAGAGAAATTAATTGATGTAATTATTTTATCAATTCGCCTATGACGAGTGCCTTCAGATTTAGCATCATTTACAGACCTTGCAAATTCTTTACGCGTTGAATAATTTAGCATAGCGAATTTTTCAGTTATTATTAACGATTGTCTGATTCTAAGATTTATTGTTTATGCTTTGATTAATTACGTATAGGTGGTTGTATATATGTATATGACAGAACAGTCCGAGAATCCTAACATTAGCCCGCTGAAGTCTTTTTACGATAGGCTTTCTGATGATGAGAGGCGAATACTATTAGAGGCAGAAGGCTATCAAAATAGTTCAACGGGTGAAGACGTGTCTATTGAAGAACGGCAATCTGAATCGATAGCTGTTGCAACCCGTCGAATTACGGATATGACACCTGACGAAGTAATCGCACTTAAAGGGCGCTGTACCTTCTTGAAAATTACAATTCCAGGTGATGTTATTGTATTCAATTATGTTCATGACTATGCAATTGATTTAACCAAGATGAAACCTGTAGCCTATGGAACGTCTAACGATGCTATTATTGAA